>Ga0335072_10004738_pt1 | contig 20110 bp, 17 predicted proteins | sample Lox_Sample_21_FD_206725 | JGI IMG/M metagenome (GOLD analysis project Ga0335072, IMG submission 206725) | Soil microbial communities from Loxahatchee National Wildlife Refuge, Florida, United States - Lox_Sample_2.1 | ecosystem: Environmental > Terrestrial > Soil > Wetlands | place: USA...
CATTCGTGCTTTTCGTGGTCTGGTGCTCGCGCCTTCCGCGCACCGACCCCGCCTTGCAAGCCTCCCTCCAGAGCGTCACCGATAGCTACCGGAAGATCATCGTCCTGATGGACGACGCCGAATCGCTGGACGACGCCACCCGCGCCCGCGCCACGGCTGCCGGCCGCATTCTTTACTGGCAGAAGCTGCATACCCTTACCGAGATCGGCAGCCGGTTGACGGCGACCGGTGCCCGCGACCCCTATGGAATGCGCCAGGTGGTGCGCTACCTGACCGCCGACCCGGCACTGCACGATGCCGACAAGCTGGCCTTCGCCGACCTGGTGGAAGAACTGCTCGACAGCGTGACGCAGCCGGGCGCCGGCAAGACCGATCGCGAACTGGCGGAATCGCTGGGAAATTTATGGGACAACCTGAAATCCATCCAGGGGACCTATCGCGAGGAGGTGAGCCGGATTTTCTCGCAGTTCGGCACCCGCGGTGGGAAGGCCACGCGCGAAAAGTGGGACGCGTACGTGCAATTCCTGCGCACGCTCAGCAATCGCGACAAGATTCTCCAGGAGATGGCCGACCTGTTGACGCCCGAGCCCACAGCCTCTTCGCGCGGCGGCAGCGCGGAGGTCTTCGGCACCGATTTCGCCCCGAAGACCGTCGCGCTTACTTTCGACGACGGGCCGCATCCGAAATACACCGAGCAGGTGCTCGCCATCCTGCGCAAGTATGGCATCAAGGCTTGTTTTTTTGAACTCGGCGAGAATCTCGGAACGGTGGATGCCAATGGCGGCGTGAAACTCGGACCGACGGCCGACGTCGCGCGCAAGGTACTCGATGCCGGCCATGCGATCGCCAACCACAGCTACTCGCACCCGGTGCTGCCGAAACTGCCCGATGCGCAGCGCGCTTCGGAAATCGACCGCACGAATTTGCTGCTCGCCAAAGTCATGGGCCACAACACCGACCTTTTCCGGGCTCCGTACGGGGCGCGGAATAAGGAGATCCTCGAGCAGGTGACCGAAGAGGGAATGAAGAGCGTGATGTGGAATGTCGATTCGATGGATTGGGCCGATCCCATCCCGGAATCGATCGCCATGCGCGTTTTGCATCAGATGAACCAGACGCACCGCGGCATCATTCTTTTCCACGACATTCACAAACAAGGCGTGCTCGCGCTCTCGCCGGTGATCGAGGAACTGCTCAGGCAGGATTACACTTTCGTCGCGCCCGAAAACGGCAAATTCGTGAAGGCGGCGCTGCCGCCGCCACCGGCCCGCGCCGGCGAGCCGCCCGCCTCGACGGCCGCGGCCGCGCCCGGCGAGCCAAAGCGCAGCTTCTACCGCGAGAGCTGGGCGGTGATTATCGGCATCAACGACTACCAGAACTGGCCGAAATTGCGCTACGCCGTGAACGACGCCAACGGCATGGAAGAAGTGCTCACCTCCAAATTCGGCTTCAAGAAAGAGCACATTTACAAGCTGCTGAATGGCGATGCCACGCGCCAGCGCGTCATGCAGGTGCTGGGCGACGAACTCACCGACACCAACAAAGTGCAGCGTGAAGATCGCGTCTTCTTTTTCTTCGCCGGCCACGGCACTACGCGCACCTTCGAAGACGGCCGGCAGGTGGGATTCATCGTGCCGGTGGATGCCGACCAGAACAACTACGTCTCCACGGCAATCAGCATGTCGCAAATTCGCGAGGCGTCCGACCTGATCCCCGCCAAGCACGTCTATTTCGTGATGGATTCCTGCTATAGCGGGCTCGCGCTCTCGCGCGGATCGGGCGCGTACTCCAAAGATCGCAGCTACCTGGAGGAGATCACGCGTCGCGAGGCGCGCCAGATTCTCACCGCGGGCGGCGCCGATCAGCAGGTGGCCGATGACGGGCCGAACGGCCATTCGGTGTTCACCTGGGCGGTGCTGCAAGGCTTGCAAGGCGAGGCCGATCTGGATGGCAACGGCGTCATCACCGCGTCGGAACTGGGAGCTTATGTGAGCCCCATCGTCGCCAAGTTCGCCAATCAAACGCCCGCGGTCGGAAACCTGGTGGGCAGCGAGGGCGGCGAATTCGTGTTCGAACTCCAGCCTGAATTGCTCACGTCGCACACCACGCAGGAAGATTCCAAAGCCGTGGAATTGAATCAGCAGCTGTCGGGCCTGGAAAAGGAAATCGCCGCCAAGCAGCAGGAGCTTCTGAAATTGCAGCAGAGTATTCAGGCGGAGAGCGCGAAGTTGACTCAGGCGAACCGGTCGGGAGAAGCGGCGCCCCCGCCGCCGGCTCCCGCGGCGATCGCGAGAAAGCCGTTGACTCCCGCCTACGAGCTCGATCGCCAGGGCCTGGAACTGTTCCGCCAGAAGAAATACGACGAAGCGCTACAGAAGTTTCAGGGGGCGGCCGAACTGCGTCCGAACGACCCCGTGATCCTGAACAATCTCGGCTTTCTGGACTACACCGTGGGCCGCTATGACGACGCCCTGACGAATTTACAGAAAACCCTGGCGCTCGATCCCAAGCGCAAAGAAGCGCACGAGAATCTGGCCGACACCTTTTTCAAAATGGGCCGCAAGGAGGATGCAAAAAAGGAATACCAGCAGTTCCTGGCGCTCAGTCCCGCCTCCGCGCGCGCCGAGGAAGTCAAGAAGATTCTCAAGACGCTGGAATAGTTCTACGCCTTGGCCGACGGGATCCTGATGATCCTGCCATCCACCGCGAACTCGCCGTACCCGCGGTGGTGGATGGTCCGCGAGCCCTTCCTGCGCGGATCGATCCACGCCTTGCGGACTTCCAGGATGAACAGATTGTACCGGTTCACGAAACGGGTATCGGTCACTTTGCATTCGAGATTCGCGAAGCATTCCGCTACCAGCGGCGCCGCCACGCGTTTGGCAGGCCGCGGAGTCAGGCCGAACTCCTCGAACTTGTCAATTTCGCGGCTCGATGAGTTCCCGATTGCGACAACTTGATGCGCCATCTCCGCGCCCGGCAGCGCGATCACGCACTCCCTGGTGGATCGCAGCGCGGCAAAGCTGTAATTGCGATTGCTCACGATGCAGGCAACCATTGGCGGCACGAACTCGACCATCATGTGCCAGGACATCGCCATAATGTTGGCGCGGGTCCGGCCGGCGGTGGTCAGCAGCACCACCGGCCCCGGTTCCAGCAATTGATAAACTTTTGCGAGCGGCAGGTCTCTCATGGGAAAGCCTCTCCTGGCAGTTGAACGCTCATTGTAGATCGCCGTACAATCTGCTTTCGCATGCTTTTCAACACCATCCACTTTTTCGTTTTTCTGGCCGTGGTGCTGGTGGTGTTTTACGTAAGCCCGCGGCGCTTGCGGCGTTACATCCTGCTGGTGGCCAGTTATTACTTCTACGGCACCTGGAATTATCACTTCATTCCGCTGTTACTCACCCTCACGGCAATCGATTACACGGCGGGAATCTGGCTGGAGCGAACTGAGGCGCCCGGACGAAGAAAAGGCGTGCTGATTGGCAGTCTTTCGGCCAACCTGGCGTTTCTCGGATTTTTCAAATACTACAATTTTCTCGCCGCCAACCTTGCGCTGCTGATGGGCAGGCCGCCGCATTCTTTTTTCCTCTCCATCGTGCTTCCGCTGGGCATCAGCTTCCACACCTTCCAGAGCATGTCGTATGTGATCGACGTCTACCGCGGGCAACAAAAAGCGGTACGCGATCCCATCGATTACGCGCTGTTCATCTGCTTCTTCCCGCAACTGGTGGCCGGCCCGATCGTGCGCGCGCGAAACTTCTTCCACGACCTTTTCCATTGGCAGCCGCCGACGTCGGATGACATATCGCGTGGTTTGTTTCTGCTGGTGCTCGGCTTGACGAAGAAAGTGGCGTTCGCCGATCAGTTCGCCAAGGTGGCCAACTCTTATTTCGGCAATGTGGCCGCGAATCCGGGCGCCCTCACTGCGTGGTCGGGCGTGTGCGCCTTCGGCTTGCAAATTTACTTCGATTTCTCCGGGTACACCGACATGGCGATCGGGATGGCCAAGCTTCTCGGATTCCACTTCCCGATCAATTTCCGCCGCCCCTACCTGGCGCAAAGCATAACCGATTTCTGGCGCCGCTGGCACATTTCGCTCTCCACCTGGCTGCGCGACTACCTCTACATACCGCTCGGCGGAAACCGGAATGGCGAGTGGATGACGTATCGCAATCTGATGCTCACCATGTTGCTCGGCGGATTGTGGCACGGCGCGAGCTGGAATTTCCTCATCTGGGGCGGTTATCAGGGCTTGCTGCTCGCGATCGAACGGCCCTTCCGCCGCAAGGGCGCCGACCCTGGCTGGAACTGGCTCTCCGTGCCTCGCGTGGCGCTCACCTTCGCGCTGGTGATGATCGGCTGGGTCTTTTTCCGCGCCGCCGATTTATATCAGAGCGCGGCCGTCATCTCCCAGATGTTTTCCGGAACGGCCGGCCATCTTCTGCTCCAGCCGTGGCATCTCGAGCTCGCGTTTCTTTCGCTGGCTTTCGCGCTGGCCGAAGAATTTACCGACTGGAGCGAAAAGATCGTCGCTGCTCCGGTCCCGGTGTACGCGCTCTCGCTGGCGCTGATGCTGTTCTGCACCGAGATCTTCGGCGCCATCGACGCTTCCATTCCCTTCATCTATTTTCAGTTCTAAGGCGGCCTGCCGATGCAATTTGGAGTATGCTGGTAGGCACTCCGAGGGGATTCCGAATGATCACACTAAAAGTCAACGGCAAGTCTCGCCAGTTCGATGGCGACCCCGATATGCCCCTGCTCTGGTACCTGCGCGATGTCGCGGGCCTGACGGGCTCGAAGTTCGGCTGCGGCATGGGCTTGTGCGGCGCCTGCACGGTTCACCAGGATGGCGTCGCGATCCGCTCCTGCGTCACGCCCGTGCGCGCCGTGGCCGGCAAGGAAATTACCACCATCGAAGGCCTCGGCGAGCATCCGCTGCAGCACGCCTGGGCGGAGTTCAACGTGGCCCAGTGCGGCTATTGCCAGGTGGGGCAGATCATGCAAGCCGCTTCGCTGCTGAAGAAGACGCCCAAGCCAACCGATCACGATATCGATGCCGCCATGATGGGCAACATCTGCCGCTGCGGCACCTACCAGCGCATTCGCGCCGCCATCAAGTCGGCAGCCAAGGAGCAGGCATGAAAACCATCTCCAATTGCAGCCGCCGCGGCTTTCTGCGGCAATCCTTCGGCGCCGGCGCGTTCGTGCTGGGGGCGCGCTTTCTGCCGGCGCCCGCGCACGCGGCTCTCGAATCCGCCGTCTTCGCGCCGAATGTGTTTGTTGGCGTCAAGTCCGACGGCACCGTGCTCATTGTGGCGTCCCGCTCGGAAATGGGGACCAGCAGCCGCACCATGGTCCCGCTCATTCTGGCCGACGAGATGGAGGCCGATTGGAAGCGCGTGCGCATCGAACAGGCGATCGGCGACTCGAAGTACGGGGAGCAGGACACCGATGGCTCGCACTCCATCCGCAGCTTTTTCGGCGTCATGCAGGAATGCGGCGCGTCGGCGCGCACCATGCTGGAACAGGCGGCGGCGAAGGAGTGGAACGTGGCGGCATCGGAATGCAAGGCCAGCGCGCACCAGGTGGTCCACCATCCCAGTGGGCGAAGGCTGGGGTATGGCGAGCTTGCGGCGAGCGCCGCCCGGCTCCCCGTGCCCGATAAATCGAAGCTGGTCTTCAAGAAGAAATCGGAATACCGCTACATTGGCAAAGATCTGCCGATTTACGACCTCGCGGACATTACGCACGGCAAAGCCATCTTCGGCATGGACGCCAAAATGGACGGCATGGTCTACGCCTCGGTGGAGCATTCGCCGGTGCTGGGCGGCAAGATCCAATCGGTTGACGATAAGGAAGCCCTCAAAGTTCGCGGCGTTTCGCAAACCGTGGTGATTCCCGATTTCAAGCCGCCGCACGCGTTTCAGGCGCTGGGCGGAGTAGCGGTCATCGCCGACAACACCTGGTCGGCGTTTCAAGGCCGCAAGAAGCTGAAGATCGCCTGGGACGAGGGTGAAAACGCGAGTTTCACGTCCTCCGAGTTTCGGAAGAAATTGCAAGCCACCGCGCGGCAGCCGGGAAAAGTGGTGCGCAACGTGGGCGATGTGGACAAGGCGTTCGCGAGCGCCGCAAAGGTGTTGGAAGCGGAGTATTACACGCCGCTGCTGGCGCACGCCGCCATGGAGCCGGTGGTTGCGCTCGCCGATTTCCGCGATGGCCATTGCACGCTGTGGGCGCCGGTGCAGAATCCGCAGGCGGCGCAGGATACCGTGGCGGCCGCGCTGGGCATCGACAAGAAGAACGTGGTCTGCAACGTGACTCTGCTGGGCGGCGGATTCGGGCGCAAGTCTAAGCCCGATTTCTGCGCCGAGGCCGCTATCCTTTCGAAGCAATTGAACAAGCCGGTGAAGGTGGTCTGGAGCCGCGAGGACGATATGCGGTTCGACTACTACCACACCGTGGATGCCATGTACATGAAAGCCGGTCTCGACGGCGCCGGCAAGCCGGTGGCGTGGCTTCAGCGCACGGTGTTCCCATCGATCGATTCCACGTTCAGCCTGGGCGTGACGCACGGCGGCGCGGGCGAACTAGGCATGGGCTTCACCGACTGGCCTTTCGCCATCGACAACATTCGCGCCGAAAACGGCGAAGCTGTAAATCACGTGCGCATCGGATGGCTGCGCTCGGTGGCGAATATTTACCACGAGTTCGCCATCGGCTCGTTCGCCGACGAGTGCGCGCACGCCGCCGGACGCGACCCCAAAGATTATCTGCTCGATCTCATCGGGCCGCCGCGCATTGTCGATCTCAAGGCGCAGGGCGTCGATTATCCCAATATGGGGCCGATCGAGACGTATCCGGTGGATGCCGGGCGGTTGCGAAAAGTGGTCGAGATGGTGGCCGAGAAATCGGGATGGGGAAAGCGCGCGCTGCCCAAAGGGCACGCGCTGGGGATCGCCGCGCACCGGAGTTTCCTGAGCTACATCGCGACCGTGGTAGAAGTGTCGGTAAGCGCGGATGGCAAAATTTCGATCCCGCGCGTCGATACGGTAGTAGATGCGGGGATGATTGTGAACCCCGACCGCGTGCGCTCCCAGTTCGAAGGCGCGGCGGTATTCGGAACGTCCATCGCGCTGATGGGCGAGATCACCGCGACCGCGGGCAAGATCGACCAGAGCAACTTTCATAATTATCCTGTAGCCCGCATCAATCAGGCGCCGGTCGAAACCCGCGTCTATATCGTCGATAGCAGCGAGCCTCCAGCCGGGGTGGGCGAGCCGGGAGTTCCCCCGTTCGCGCCCGCGCTGTGCAATGCCATTTTTGCGGCGACGGGAATGCGCATTCGCGAACTGCCGATTGGGAAACAGAAGCTGGTGTAAGCGAGGGCGCGGCGGAAGCTGAGAAGCTCATGGAGCAGTTTGGGCTTCCGGACCCGCTGACCGGCGCAGCCAGCACAGAACCGACACTGCCGGCAACAACACGAGCGCCGAAGCCGCGGGCGGCGTTCCCTTGAGAGATTTCAGGCACCCGTGTCTCTCTATGCCGTCTCGCCTCGCACCAGATCTTCGTACGTCTCGCGCCGGCGGATCACGCGATAGCCGCCGCCCTCCACCAGCACTTCCACCGCGCGCGGGCGTGAATTGTAGTTCGACGACTGAGCAAACCCATATGCCCCCGCCGTGCAGACGGCCAGGAAATCGCCCGGCATGACATTCGCCATCTGCCGGTCGCGAGCCAGGAAGTCGCCTGTTTCGCAGACCGGCCCCACCACGTCGGCGGTCACCGGTGGGAGCGAATTCCTTCGCAGCGGGATAATTTCGTGGTGCGCATGATACAGCGCCGGCCGGATCAGGTCGTTCATCGCCGCGTCCACGATCACAAATTCCTTGGCGCCGTTCTTCTTGCGATACAGCACGCGTGTTAACAGCACCCCCGCGGGGCCTGCAATCGAACGTCCGGGTTCCACCATCACACTCAGTCCGCTATCGCGCAGCCGTGCGTGCAGGCTTTCCACGAAGGAACGGATCGGCGCCGGCTTGTCGCCGCCCTGGTATGCCACTCCCAAGCCGCCGCCGAAATCCACGTGGTTGATCGGATCGCCCTGCGCACTCAGCGCGCGCGCCAGCGCCAGCACGCGGTCCACGGCCTCCAGAATCGGGCTCGGATCGAGCATCTGCGACCCGATGTGGCAATCCACTCCTTCCGCGGCCAGGTTGCGATATCCGCGCGCGTGCTCGTAAACTCGCGCCGCCTCGGCCATGGGGATGCCGAACTTGTGTTTGCTGAGGCCGGTGGAAATATAAGGGTGGGTGACGGCATCCACGTCGGGATTTACACGGATGGAAAATCCGGCCTTCACGCCACGCCGCGCGGCCAGGGCGTCGATCAAACCCAGTTCCGCTTCCGATTCGCAGTTGAAGCTGTGAATGCCGCTGGCGAGCGCATACTCCACTTCGGCCGCCGTCTTGCCCACGCCGGAGAAAACCACCTTGGCGGGATCGCCGCCCGCCTGCAGCACGCGAAACAATTCGCCGCCGGAGACGATGTCGAATCCCGCGCCGGCCTTGGCCAATAGCGCCAGCACGCCGAGTGAGGAGTTGGCTTTCACCGAGTAGCAGATGGTGTGCGGCAGCTCGCCGAATGATTCGTTGTACGCGCGATAATTTGCCAGCAGAGACTGGCTGGAGTAAACGTAGGCCGGCGTGCCCACGCGCGCGGCCAGATCGGCGAGCGGCACCTGCTCGCAATAGAGATCGTTCTCGGAATAGGAAAACATCGGAAATGTCGGGGAATCTCAAGTATGGCACGCTGCGGAGCGCGTCAGCGCAGCCACTTGAGCCACACCGGCAGCGAATGCAGTTGATCGACATGATCGGGCGCGGAATCGCCGGCGAAGCCGAGCACCAGAAGCTTTCCGCGCGCTGCCTCGCTCAGTTCCTGCATCCCCATGGGACCCCATTTGAGGACTGCGCGATTCGGCACGTGGAGTTCCTTCAGCAGGAAGTCGGAGGTCTCCGTGGTGCTGGCATACGTACCTGGGAAGATCTCGGAATGCGTGAGCAGAAATCGCTTCCGCCCGGCCATGGCGTCGCGGCCCAGCCGCAGCCAGACTTGCAGGTTGTCCTCGCCCAGCGTCGATTCGAGCGGGCCCGGCTGCCCATTGGCGTAATCGGTATGGACGCCGTCGATGCAGATGACCGAGTTGACCCGCGCATACGCTTCCGGGCTCTTCAGGATCTGCCGCAGCGCGCCGCATCCCGCGCTCCAGCCGCCGATGATCACGCGCGCGAACCGCCGGTGCGCCTTCTTTTCCGCCTCCTGCACCAGCCGCGGAAAACGCTTGGGGTCCTCGAACAAACGGACGTAAACGCCCGATCCGTTTCCGGCAACCTCGGTCACCACCGCGACGCGGTCGCGCGCGCCCGCCACTTCGGCGATCCAGGGCTCGCCGTGGAAAAAGAAAAGCAGGCCGGCGTGGGACGGAAGGTGCGGGGGCAAGTACAAAGTGCCCAGCTCGAGCTTCTCCCGTTTTCCCGGCGGCGTCTCTTCCGTCAGGCGCCGGTGCGCCCGCGTGTGCTCCACCATCGGCGACGGATTCTGCGGCTGCTGCGCGAGTGCCGCGCCGATGATGAAGAGCAAAAGCGCCCGCATTCACCCAGTGTACGTCAGCGCGCCCCGCGCAGATGGCTGTGCTTCCGCCCGTAGCCGAAATAGATGAGAAAGCCAATTAGCAGCCAGACAACCAGCCGGATCCAGGTGAGCACGTCCAGGAACGGCATCATCGAGAGGCAGACGATCACGCCCAGAAATCGGCACCAGCGGCACCATGGGGGTGCGGTAAGGGCGCGGCAGCGAGAACAGCCGATTCCGGGAGCGACCAGGTTGATCGGGCCCAGGGTTTTCTTCAGGTGGTGTTCGCCACTTTCCGACTCGGCAAAAATCTTGTCCAGCGGCTTCTTCTGAAACAGGCTCATTCAGCGGTTTCCCTTCCCCAGTGCGGCGGATTTCGAAAACCATACCACATCCGGAGGGATTGGGATGCGGCGAAGTGGTGGGTTTGGGCTTGTAGTGATATAGTCACAACTTGACCCTCTATGGCAAACCTTTTTATTCGTAAGCCTCTCAAGATGCTGCTGTCGGAAGCCGGCGAGACTGGCGAACACAGCCTGAAGCGCACGCTGGGTGTGTTTCAACTTACCGCGCTCGGTGTGGGCGCGATCATCGGCGCGGGCATCTTCGTGATGGCGGGCCTGGGCGCGCATTATGCCGGCCCCGGCCTGATGCTCTCGTTCGTGCTCTCCGGACTCGGCTGCGCGTTTGCCGGCCTTTGCTACGCGGAGTTCGCCGCCATGATTCCGCTCGCCGGCAGCGCCTACACCTACGCCTACGCGACACTGGGTGAAATCTTCGCCTGGATCATCGGCTGGGATCTCACACTCGAGTACGCCATGGGCGCCAGCACGGTGTCCTCGGGCTGGTCGAATCATTTCATCGAGCTGCTCAATATCTTCCATATCAAAATGCCTCTTTGGTTGGCCTACGATCACTGGACCGCGCTCAAGACGGCCGAAAACACGATCGCGCGCCAGATCGCTGCGGCCAGTGGGTCGCTCGTGCCGGGATCGCCGGAATTCATGAAGCACGTGGGCGATATCGTGGACACGCAATCGCCCGACTTGCTCCAGCGGGCCCACGCCCTGCTGAACGCACCCCATATTTTCGGATTTGAATTCGGTTTCAATCTGCCGGCGCTGCTCATCGCGCTCTTCATCACCGCCATCCTCACCGTGGGGATCAAAGAAAGCGCGCGCTTCAACGCCACGATCGTGGTCATCAAGGTGTCGGTAGTGCTGTTCATTATCGGGCTAGGCGCCATGTATATCAGGCCCGGCAATTGGGGATCGAGCTGGTCCACCTTCGCACCCCAAGGCTGGGGCGGGATCGGCGCCGGAGCGGCGTACATATTCTTCGCGTATATCGGGTTCGATGCCGTATCCACCACCGCGCAGGAGGCCAAGAACCCGCAGCGCGATCTGCCCATCGGCATCATCGCCTCGCTGCTGATCTGCACCGTCTTATACATTGCGGTGGCCGGGGTGATCACCGGCATGGTCCCCTGGCGGGAAATCAACATTGAAGCGCCCCTGGTGCAGGCTTTTCTCGACCGCGGGTTGACCACCGCATCGGACATCATCGTTTTGGGCGCGCTGGCCGGACTTACGAGCGTGATGCTGGTGATGCTTCTGGGCCAGACGCGCGTGCTCTACGCCATGGCGAACGATGGCTTGCTGCCGCGCAAGTTCTTCGCCGATATCCACACCAAGTTCCGCACGCCGTGGAAGAACACAATCCTCGTCGGAAGCCTGGCGGCGCTGATCGGCAGTATCACCCCCATCGACGATATCGCAAAGATGGTGAACATCGGCACCCTGCTGGCGTTCGTCATCGTGTGCATCGCGGTGGTCCTCCTGCGCCGGACCGATCCCAACCAGGCGCGCCCGTTCAGAACTCCCTGGGTGCCGGTAGTTCCCGCTCTCGGTGTCCTGTTCAACGGCTACATGATGTACAAGCTCGGCTGGGTGAATTGGGCCCGGCTGTTCGGCTGGCTGATCATCGGCCTGGTAATTTACTTCAGCTACGGCCGCCATCACAGCCGCGTGCAGGCTAGCGCCGGCCGGAACTGAGCGCGCGCCATTCTTCCATGCGCTCGCGCAGCGCGCGGGCGCTCGCGGGACCGGGCAGCAGCCCCCCGATGATCGCCACGGAATCGGCTCCTGCTCCCCACACATCGCCGGCGTTTGCCAGCGTGATGCCGCCGATGGCGACCAGCGGCTTCTCGATCAGCGGGCGGCAGCGCCGGATTTCCTCCACCCCGACCACCGGATCGGGATTGCGCTTCGACGAAGTGGCAAAAACGGGACCAATGGCCACATAGTCCACCGGTTCCCCGCCGGCGGCGGCGAGCTGCGCCCTGTTGTGGCTGGAATACCCCAGCGTGGCGTCGGGCCCGATCACTTTGCGGGCATCGCGCGGCGCAAGATCGTCCTGCCCGACGTGCAGTCCCGCCTGGAGCAGCAGCGCGAAATCGGCGCGGTCATCGACGAGGAGCGGCGTTCCGTCCTCGCGGCAGAGACGGGCGACGATGCGCGCCTTCTCGAAGAAATCGCGGGTCCAGGCGCCTTTGTGGCGAATTTGCAGGATTCCGGCGCCGCCTTCCAGAAACGCCGCCGCCGCCGTCTCCAGACCGAGGCCGCACCGGTCGAGCGACGCCGTATCGAGGATGGGATAAACGCGAGGCAGGATCATGCGATTACCGAGCCGCGGCCACCAGGGAGTAAAGGCACGACAGCTTGCGGTAGCGGCTCATCAGAGCCCTCACGCCTGCGGGATATTCTGCTGTGGCGACGCCTGCGGCGGTTTTTCGGGCTTTTCGGGTTTTTCGGGTTTCTCCGGTTTTCCGGCGCTGCCCGACTTCACCGGGCTGATCAGGATGTGGGCGTTGCGGCCTTCCAGCCGGGGCTGACCCTCCACCGAGCCATGCTGCGCCAGGTCCGTGGCGAACCGCATCAGCAGTTTCTTGCCCAAGTCGGCATGCGCAATTTCGCGCCCGCGGAACTGCACTACCGCCTTCACACGATTTCCCTCCGCCAGGAAGCGGATGGCGTGCTTCATTTTGAATTCGTAGTCGTGGTCGTCGGTGTTGGGACGAAACTTGAGTTCTTTCACCTGTACCACGTGCTGCTTCTTCTTGGCGTCGTGCTGTTTTTTCTTCTGCTCGTACTGATAGTGGCCAAAATCCACGGCCTTGGCTACCGGCGGCACCGCCGTCGGCGCGATCAGAACGAGGTCGAGACCCATTTCCTGGGCTTTTCGCAAAGCCGCGGTGGTGGGCATGATTTCGGTTGTACCGTCCGGAAAGACGGCGCGGACTTCACGCGCACGAATGGATTCGTTCACGTTCTCTCTGCGGTTCTGCCTGCGAGGAGGAAAATTTCTGCCTGGATACATTGGTTATGCGTTTAGTTGGTTATTGCGGAAGCGAGGGGAGATAGATTGGGATCCCCAGGTGTGGCCCGGGCCGGGGAGCGGATTGTTGCGAGTGCGAGACAAAAGGTATTGCGTCAGTCTCAGTGTACACCAAAAACTGCCAGCCTGGTCAATACTATCTGATTGATACCATTCCCGGGGGATTTTAAACACCTCCCGGCGGCCAGCCGGCGCTTTGTTTTATAATCGGGCCTGATGAAAGCTTTAATTGTATTGCTCGCCACAGGGGCCGCGATTTTCGCTCAGACGCCCCATGCCAAATCGGCCGCTCCGTCCTCCGCCGGCAGGGCTCCCGCCGCCAATCCCTTGCTTCACCCAGAGACTCTCAAAGGGACCGCGCCCGCCATTTTCGAGGCGAAATTCACCACCACCAAGGGCGATTTCGTCGTCACGGTACATCGCGACTGGTCTCCCAACGGCGCCGACCGCTTCTATAACCTGGTGAAATACCATTACTTCAACGACGCTTCCTTCTTCCGCATCGTACCCGGCTTCATTGCCCAGTTCGGCATGGCGGCCGACCCCAAAATCAACGCCATCTGGGAGAAAGCCAATATCAAGGACGACCCCTCCAAGCCAACCGTTCACAACACCAGGGGGACTCTGGTCTTTGCCGCCACTGGAGCTCCGAATTCGCGCACCACGCAGCTTTTTATCAATCTGAACGACAATAGCCGCTCGCTCGATTCTCAGGGATTCACGCCTTTCGGTGAGGTGACCCAAGGCATGGATGTGGTGATGAACCTCTACAGCGGATACGGCGAGGGTGCCGACATGGGTGGCCGCGGCCCGACCCAGCAAATGATCAGCTCACACGGCAAGCCCTATCTCGATAAAAACTTCCCCAAGCTCGACAGCATCAAAAATGCCGTGATCGTGCCTTCGACCGCCGCGCCGGCCGCCAAATCGACCCCCGCGACGCCCGTCAAGAAATAGGGCCGCTCGCTAAAATCCTACTTCCCTAATTCCGCCTGCAATTGGCGGTACGCGGCTTCTTCGTAATTGGTCTTCAGGCGTTCACGGGCCTCGGACCGGGGATCTCCCGGCCGGGGCCCTTCCCTTTTCAAAGCCCGCTCCAGCAGCGCCGCCGCTTCCGTGTCGCCGGGATTCCGTTCCAGCGCGGCGCGAAAGCTCTCCTCCGCACCCTCGAACTGTTTGGACCGCCACAGACAATATCCCACGTTGAAATGGTAGTCCGGGTCATTGGTATCGCCATCGAGCGCCTTGTGGAAACTGCCCAGCGCGGCGTCCCACTGGTTCAAACGCGACTGCGCGGCGCCCAGATCGTCGAAAACTTCATTTAATGGGACCGCCGCCGCAACCGCCTGAAAGCATTCCTCCGCGCCGCTGAAGTTGCCCATATTGTAGCGGCAGAGTCCCAGGAAGAACTGCGCTTCCAGGTAGTGCGGATCGCTCCGCGCCACCCGCTCCAGCCAGCCCGCGGCAATCTTGAAGTCCTTGCGGTTCCAGAAGCTCTTTCCCAGTTGGAAGCATGGTTGGGAATAGTGCGGGTCGAGACGCGCCGACCGGGTGAAGAAGAGGTGCCGCTGGTCGGGGCTCGTTGCCAATAATCCCCGAATGTAGCTTTCCACCGCGTCCAATCGCACGGGAGGACGGGCTTGCATGAAGTCCTCCAGCGATGGCAGCGATCTCCAATGCATTTGGTGCAGCACATCCCAACTCAACCGGTATTCCAGGATCGCCAGGTCGTCCAGCGGACCGCTCTCGCTGAATTCCGGGCCCTGCGTCGTCCCCTTCAAATCGAGAATTCTGGCGGCGATCTTCAGCGTCCCTTTGGTGGGCGTTTCGTACGACCCGTAAACCACCTGCGACGCATCTAGCGCCTGGCCGATCTTGAGCACCGACGCGTGGGTCAGTTCCGCCCCGTCCCTCAGGGAAAGCCGCCGGTACCCTTCCAGCCGGTCCGAGCGGTCCAGCACCAGGACGCCCTCCGGCGTCATGGCGTCGCGCAGCGTCTCCGCGATGCTTTCGCCGATCCAATCCAGATTGGGTGAACCGGAATGATTGAAGAAAGGCAGCGGAAGCAGCGTTTCGGCGTGAATGGTGCTCCAACCGAGGGCCAGAAAGATCAGAAACCGTGACACTTTTTTCAGTCTATCGCCACTTTCGTGTGGTATTCTACGCCGCGAGGTGTCTCCATGCTGCACATGATCGGACACGCAATCTTCGGGCTCATCATTGGCTTGCTGGCGCGAATGTTCATGCCGGGATTCCATCACATGGGCCTCATCCTGACGATGATTCTGGGCCTGGTCGGAGCTTGGCTCGGGGGCGTGATTGGCCGCGCCACCGGCATGTATCGGGAAGGCCATCCGGCAGGTTTTTTCATGGCCTTCGTGGGCGCCTGTATCGTGCTTTTCGTGGCCGGACGGGTATTTTGAAGCCTTAAGCGCACCATTCACCGCGCCGCGCCCGCGTAGGCTTGGTACAACTCCGCCACGCGCCCCGACTCCACGTCGCCGGGGTGTACCACTACGCGCCAGCGAAACACCAACTGCTGCCCCCTGGCCAATTGCCAGTGGCTCTGCGGCTGTCCTTTATCGAATGCGTGCACCCCAAACGGATTGAGCGCGAACAGCCCGTAGTCGCGCGCATGCCAGTAAGCCGGATGGCGCGGATTCCCGGGATGGTCGAAAATCGCCACCCCCAGCTTTTCGCCGTCCAGTTCGCCCGAATAATCCACCCAGTCCGATCGCTGTCCCCACACTTGCGCCATTCCGGCGCCGCCTTGGGCGTTCACCATCTTCCCGCCCTTCCGCTCCGTAAGCGCATCGGCCAGCCGGATCGCAAACGCGCCCTCTTTGGTGTCCCCGAACGTCACGTCTGCCGCCGCGGTCAGGGCGATCTCGAAATCGATGGTGCGCAGCTTGGAGTCGGAATAGAAGATCATTTTGCGGTCTTCCACCAGCAGCACCTTGCCGTTCGGATCGCGCCATTCCATGATGGCGGATAATGTGCCGGCGCGATCGCCCTCCTTATATTCCGCATTCCGCACCACGATTCGCCCCATGTTCGGACGCTTGTACGAAGGGTCGTTCTCCCAGAATTTGACCCCGTTCACATCATCGTAGGAAAACCAGAGCCCGGTGTGATGCAGGTGATCGGTGCTCTCGCCCGCGACGGTCTCCATCGGATACCGCCGCGTCACGATCTTACCCGAGGCTGACCGGAGCGGCGCCAGGTACGGCTTGCCGCTCTCCGCGCCGTAGTGAAAAACCGTGAACGGCTTGCCATCGACATTGACGGAGATCAGGTCGCGGTCGAAGCGAACCTGCGCCGGCAGGCACGCGGCGGCGGCCAGCGCCATCCACCACCCGTGCCGCTTCACTTCCGTCCCGCGCGGTCGCTCGACGGCGGCACGAGACCCTTCAGCCGGAAATAAATCGACATGTAGCCGTACTCTTCGTTGCTGTGGATCACGTCCCCCAGCAGCCATCCCATGCGCGAACGCTGCCCCATCATTTCCGCCGCGTTCGCGGATGTCAGGCCATCCCAGGCGGCGTCGCACTCTTTGTAAGAAGCAGCCAGCGCCTCCACCAGGTCGGCCTTCGTGGTTTTCGAAAGATAATCGGTCTTCCGCGGCGTTCCCCGCGACGCACTGCAAAAGCGCACCTGGTGGTCGGCGATGTGCGCCAGCAGCGCCGCAAAGGTACGGATCTCGGGAGTTGGCTGGAAGGTGTAATTGGCCTCCGGCATCGCCTCGGCCGCGCGCGTCAGGTACCCTTTGATGGTGTTGTACGACGCTCTGGCATCCTTGATCACAGGGTCGATATTCTGCGCGTGGAGGGAGCACACGCCGACCAACGCGGCGGCGACAAACAGCAGGGATGAACGTTTCATAGGTCCTTATTCTACCGGTTCGACCTACGGTGTGGGCATCCCGGATGTACCCCAGGATTTGTTGGGCTCGCGCCCCAGCCGGAATTGCAGCACGCCTCCACCCACGATCTCCGCCTGCGTGATCCACGGCCGGTCGAGCGGCTGGCCGTTGAGCTTTACCGACTGCACATAAATGTCGCCCGGCGCGGTTCTGGCGGCGTCGACGGTGAACGTCTTGCCGTTCTCCAGGTGGATCACCGCGTGGTCGAACTGCGGGCTGCCCAGCGCATACACCGGCTGCCCGGGATTCACGGGATAAAAACCCAGCGAGCTGAAGATGTACCAGGAGGACATCTGTCCCGTGTCCTCATCGCCGAGCCATCCGGCCGGTCCCGGCTTGTACAGCGTGTCCTCCACGGTGTGGACCCATTGCTGCGTTTTCCAGGGCTCGCCGGCGTAGTCGTACAGGTAAATTACGTGATGCACCGGCTCGTTAATGTGGGCGTACTGGCCCGTCCCAGCCATCTTCGCCTCCGTCATTTCGTGGATTACCTGCCCGTATCCGCCCACATGAAACGCCGGAGTGGTGCTGAACAGCTCGTCGAGCTTCTTCACGAACGCCGCTTTTCCGCCCATCAGCTCCATCAGCCCGGGCACATCCTGCTGCACGCTCCACAGCCATTGCCAGGCATTCCCTTCGGTGTAAACCCCGCCCCACGCCAGCGGATCGAACGGCTCAATCCACGACCGGTCCGACTTGCGCCCGCGCATGAACCCCACCGAGGGGTCGTACAGATTGCGGTAATTCTTCGATCGCTCCAGGAACTTCCGGTAATCGTCGGTGTGCCCCAAACTTTTGGCCATCTGCGCCGCGCAGAAATCGTCATAGGCATACTCCAGCGTGCACGCCACCGATTCGCCTACGCCGTGGTCATAGGGAACGAAGCCGAGCAGTTCGTAGTCCTCGATTCCGTTCTTGGCCTCGAACATCCCCGCGCCTTTTTCGGTGGCATCCTTGCGCACCGCGTCGTAGGCTTTATTCGCGTCGTAATCGCGGATGCCCTTCATGTACGCGTCGGCAATCACGGAATCGCCGTGCGTCCCGATCATGACGTTGGTCTCGCCGGGATTGGCCCACTTAGGAAGGAATCCGCCCTCGTCGTAGCAGTTGAGCATGGCGCGGATGATTTCGGCGTCGCGCTTCGGCTCCAGGATGGTGAACAGCGGGAACTGCGCGCGGAACGTGTCCCAGAAGCCGTTATCGGCGAACATTTCGCCGGCATGCACCTGCCCGTCGTATGGACTCCAGTGAACCATCTTCCCGCCGGCGCCGGTCTCCTGGAGCATGTGCGGAAATTGCACCGCATGATACATCGCCGTGTAGAACGTCCGGCGCTGTTCGGCCGTGCCGCCGCGGATCTCGATCCTGGCCAGCTCTTGCTCCCATTGCGATTTGGCGCGCGCCACCACGGAGTCGAACGGCGCGTCTCCAATGTCAGCCGCCAGGTTCCGGGCGGCCTGCTGGGGGCCGATCAGCGAAACCCCGATCCGCACACTCACGGTCTCTCCGGGAGCGAATCCGGCATAGGCGCCCACGTGGTTTCCCTCGCGCTCGGCAGCGCCGGCTTGAATCGCGGCTGATTGACCTTTCAACGTCCGGCCGCGGGCATCTTCGGGATTTTCCCACGTGCCGGAGCGTGTAAAATCGCGATCGAATTGCAAAACAAAATACTGCGCGAAATTCGGCGATTTTCCGGCGCCGGACGAGTTCTTGCCGCGAATCGTCCGCGCCTTTGCGTCGATTTCCACCGCGCCGCCGCCATGAAAAGCATCCAGCACAATATATGCGTCTTCACTTTTGGGAAAGGTGATGCGGAATGCTCCGCCCGAGTGCGAAGGCGCCATCTCCACTTTCGTCCGGTACGCATCCAGCAGCACGCTGTACAGGTAGGGCAGCGCTTTTTCGTTCTTGTGATCGAAGTGCGACGCGCGCTCCCCCGGCAGCACCGCGAGCACACCCGTCACCGGCATGATCGAGAACGGTCCGTAATTCGACATCCACGCCGACGGCTGGTGCGTCGCCAGGAATCCCTGGATCGTTTCTCGAAAATACTGATAGGTCCAGCCGCCTTCGCTCATTTGCGCGGTCCAGCCGATCATGCCAAACGGCGTGAATACTCCTGGATACGTGTTGCCGTGCGAAAGCTCGTAAGACGACCACGTGCCGACGAGCGGATCGGGCAAATCGGCGAGGCTGGTCTTGACATCGGCGGCGAACGCGGCCGATGCCAGGGCGAGAACCATCAGGAATCGGTTCATAGAGCTCCATCTTACTATCGCCCCGCATATCGATTGGGGCTAACCAAAATCCACTATTGCGGCGGCTTTCCGCCATTAGTAGCATTTCTCCATGAAGACTCGGAGACCAGGATGGCGTTTTCTCCTTATCTGGCTGATCGCCGGCGCGCTGGCATGGGCCCTGCTGATTTATCCGCTCTATGTCATCCGGCCGTTCCGGCATCAGGGCGCGCGCGAGTTGATGGCCGCCCTGGCCGTAATGCGCTACCGGCCGGCCGGCGTGGCGTTCGCGGCCGTCGCGATGCTGGCCGCCTTCGCCTGGTACTGGCGCCTCGAGTGCCGCCAGTGGCGCCGATTCTTCGCCGCCCTGTGCGTTGTGAACGTGTGCGCCGCGGCCGCCCTTTCCCGCATCAACGTTTACGAGCTGATGTTCCATCCGGCTGGAACGCCGGTCATTGCCGACGCCGCCAGTTGCAAGCTCGACGGCAGCGAAATGGTGATTGCCGTCAAGGTGAACGGCGCCGCCCGCGCCTATCCCATTCGCAGCATGTCCTATCACCACATCTTCAACGACATGCTCGCCGGCGAACCGGTAGCCGCCACGTATTGAACGCTCTGTCACACCGGTCTGGTGTGGAGATCTGTAGTCGATGGACTGCGGCTGACGTTTCACCTGGCCGGCATCAACAATCAGAACTTTCTGATGCGCGACGAGGAGACCGGGACTTACTGGCAGCAGATCAGCGGCCGCGCCGTTTCCGGACCGCTTGCGGGCCGTACCCTCTCGCTCGTTCACAGCGACGAACTCAGCTTCCAGCTCTGGAAATCGGAGGAGCCGCGCGGCACCGTCGTCCAGGACGTCTCCGCTTACGCACGCGAATACTCGCCCGAAAATTGGGACGTGGAGATGGCCAAGGCG
>Ga0335072_10004739_pt1 | contig 20108 bp, 18 predicted proteins | sample Lox_Sample_21_FD_206725 | JGI IMG/M metagenome (GOLD analysis project Ga0335072, IMG submission 206725) | Soil microbial communities from Loxahatchee National Wildlife Refuge, Florida, United States - Lox_Sample_2.1 | ecosystem: Environmental > Terrestrial > Soil > Wetlands | place: USA...
AATCCATCTGGAAAGCCGATAAATCCGTGTTGCTCCCGCTGGCCGCCATGGGCGGCATGCGGCCCGAAACGCGCCTCTTCCGCTGGCGCGAGATCGCCCGCATTACCCTCTCGCAGTTCGCCGGCAACCTGGATTCCATCTTGCAATTGCCCTATGACCAAGCCAAACGCGCGCTCCACCAGTTTCCCAATATCGGCCAGCCGGGCGCCGAGAAAATCCTCATGCTCTGCGGCAAAAGCTCAGGCCTGCCGCTCGAATCCAACGGCTTGCGCGTTTTACAACGGCTCGGCTACGGGCGTGCGCACAAGAACTATGGCGCCACCTACCGTTCCGTCCAGGACGCCATCGCCGGCGAGATCCCGCGGAATGCCGCCACCCTCACCCGCGCGCACCTCCTGCTGCGCTATCATGGAAAATCTGTTTGCCGCAATAATCGGCCGCTCTGTGCGGAGTGTATCCTGGCTCCCGATTGCGCGTTCGCGGCCAAACAAGTGTAACCACCGCACGCGAGAGGCCGTCGAGTGATTTTAGTGGGTAAATTCTCGTCTCCCAAGATCAACAAAACGTTGCATTTCATACGTCACCTGGTTCCGCTGGCCCTGGCTGCGGCCGCCTGCGCCGCCCCCGCCTCGCAGGTGGCCAAGGTGGATTCCGAAACCGCCCTCAAGCAGGCCTACACCCGCCTGTACAATTTCGACTTTAACGGCGCCCACGAAATCCTCGACCGCCAGCGCCAGCTCGATCCGCAGCAACCCCTCCTGCCCGCCACCAAAGCCGCCGCCTACCTCTTTTCCGAGCTCGACCGCCTCCGCATTCTGGAGCTCGACTTCTTTACCGACGACGACAAGGTAGTCGACCGTCGAAAGCTCATCCCCGACCCCAGTATCCGCGCCAGGTTCTTTCAGACCGTGAGCGAATCCGATAAGTTGGCGGAGTCGCGCCTCGCTTCGAACCCCAACGACCCCGACGCCTTGCTCGCTCTCTGCATGACCACCGGCCTGGTCACCGATTATGCGGCATTAATCGAGAAACGCCGCTTCGGGAGCTTTTCACTGGCTAAGAAAAGCCACGTCTGGGCAAAAAAGCTGCTCGATCTCAAGCCGCCCGTGGTCGATGCCTACATGACTTTCGGCACCGCCGAGTACATCGTGGGCAGCTTGCCCTTCTTTTTCCGCTGGTTCGTTCACATGGATAACGTGGAAGGCAGCAAGAAGAAAGGCATCGATGAGCTGGAACTGGTAGCCAAGGAAGGCAAATATTACGGCCCGTTCGCCCGCATGCTCCTCTCCGTGATCGCGATGCGCGAAAAACGGCCTTGGGATGCCGAACGGCTCCTCGCCGGCCTGGCCAGTGAATATCCTCAAAACCCACTGATTCATCAGGAGTTGACTCGTGCTCGGAAGGAAGCCAACCCGGTCCTCACCGGCCCTGGCACAAAGAGATAGCAACAATTTGGCCTTCTGAGCCATCTTAATAAACATACGACCATGGGAATCGGATTCCGAATTCTCGCCGTAGTGTTGGTCGCGGCCGGTATCGCCGCGGCTGCCGACGAGCGTCTCGCCGAAGCGCACAAGCTCTATAATTCCACCGACTTCGAGCAATCTCTGAAACTATTGCAAGCCATCCAGCCCAAGGATGGCGCCGTGTACGAGCTGATGGGCCGAAACTACTACATGCAGGCCGATTACAAGCGCGCCACCGATGCCATCGAGAAGGCTTTCGCAATCGAACCCAACAATCCCGAGTTCGCTCTCTGGCTGGGCCGGGCCTGGGGCCGCCGGGCGGAAACTTCCGGCCCGTTTACCGCTCCCGTTTATGCCAACAAAGCGCGCCAGTACCTGGAGCGATCCGTACAGCTGAATCCAATGAATCTGGACGCCCAGAGCGATCTCTTCGAGTATTACCTGGATGCCCCCGGCTTTCTCGGAGGCGGCTTGGACAAGGCCGAAGGCACTGCCCGCCAGATGAGCCGCATCAGTCCCGCCGAGGGACAATTCGCCGAAGCCAAGCTGGCCGAAAAACGCAAGGAATCGCGAACCGCCGAAGACCACCTGCGCCGCGCGGTGGCACTGGCGCCGCATCAGGTCGGGAAAATCCTCGAACTGGCCCGGTTCCTCACCAAACAAGGCCGCTACCAGGAAGCCGAGCAGAGTTTCGCCCGCGCCGAACAGATCGCGCCGAATAGTCCGAGAGTCGTGTTTGAGCGTGCGTCCATCTATATCGAAGCCCATCATAATGTAGAAGTTGCCCAGGAACTATTAAAGCGATATATGAATATGGAGCTTCAGCCCGACGATCCGCCCAAATCCGAAGCCGTTAAGCTTTTGCATCAGGCGCACCGTGGCTAACCGCGCGAATTTCTTCGCCGAATCGCTCCGTTTCAGTGTTCAGGCGCTCCAGTCCAATCCGGTCCGTTCGCTCCTCACGGGCTTAGGGATGGTGATCGGCACCGCGTCCGTCATCCTGGTAGTCACGATTTCGCTCACCAGCCGCGACTACATCCTCAACCAGGTGGAAGCCGTCGGGTCGAACCTCATCTTCGCCTACTACGCCACCGGCGGACCCTCCCGCGCTGCCGCCGATGCCGATTATGTGAAGCTCTCCGATGTCGCCGCCGTCCGTTCGGAACTCGCCCCCGAGATCACCGCGGCCACCGCTGTGATGTCGAACTACGACCAGATTCTGATCGCCGGCAAGCTCCGCGATATCAAAATCAACGGCACCGACGAGTATTACAGCGATGTGCGCAACCTGGTAATCGGCGCCGGGCGCTACCTCGATGCCGGCGACGTGAGCCGCCGTGAAAAAGTCGCGCTCCTCACCGACCATCTGGCGGTACGCATGTTCGGCGGCTCGGCCGCCGCCGTCGGCCAGACGATTCGCTTGTATGGCCTGCGGTTCACGGTCATCGGAACATTTCACGAGCGCGTGCAGACCTTCGGGCAATCGGAAGTCGATGACGATACCGTCGTTGTCCCTATCACCGTCCTGCGCTATTTCACGCCCGTGGAACGCATCGACCCGATGTACGTGCAGGTGCGCCGGGAGCCGGAGGTGGAACGGACCGCCCTGCGGGTCCAGCAGATCCTCGAGTCCCGCCATCGCCCCGGGGCGACCTACCGCGCCGAAACCCTCACCGCCATCCTCGACGCCGCCAAAAACATTTCACTGATTCTTTCGCTCGTCCTGGTGCTGGTTTCCGCCATCACGCTGGTAATCTCCGGCATCGGGATCATGAACATCATGTTGGTGACGGTCACCGAGCGCACCCGCGAAATCGGCGTCCGGCTGGCCGTGGGCGCGTCCGCCCGGTCGATCCTCTTGCAGTTCCTCACGGAGGCGATGATGGTGAGCCTGTCCGGTGGATTCATCGGCATTCTGGTGGGAGTGGCGATCCCGCTGAGCGTCAGCGCCTTCACCGACATCAGAGTTCCCATCAGTTGGGTAGCGATCGTGGTGGCGTTCGGAGTATCCTGCCTCGTCGGCCTGGTATTCGGCATTCTGCCCGCCAACCGCGCGGCCCATTTGAACCCCACCGAAGCGCTTCGCTACGAATGATTCGTTCGCCGGCTGCTATTTAGCGATTGCCCTTTTGCGCTGTGTTCTGATTCGCCGCACGCACCCAACCCCGCCGAATTGCTACGCTACGACTTGTATGAGCGACCCTCAGCGGAATCCGCCGGATCCCTGGCACAACTGTGCGCAACCTACCGGCATCCCATCGATTCCTACGTCCGGCGGCGCGGCCACACCGTAGAAGATTCGCAGGATCTCACCCAGGAGTTCTTCGCGCGTATCCTGCAAAAGCGCTATTTGAGCCGGGCGAATCCGGATCGCGGCAGGTTTCGGACCTTTCTCGCCGCTCTGCAGCATTTCCTCGCCAACGAGTGGGACCGCCTGCGCGCGCCAAAACGCGGGGGAGGCATCGCTCCGGTTTCCTTTGACCTCGCGGATGCCGAAAAGCCATACCAACGCGAGCTTGCCGACCGCCTAACCCCCGACCGGCTCTTCCAGCGGAGGTGGGCGAAAACCCTTCTGGACCACCTGCACCGAAACATTGGCGCCCGGCGAGCCTCCGCTCCAAGTCACGGTCGCACCTTGTGGCAGGCTGATCGAACCGAAAGCAGCCTGGCTGGTCAGCGCGAAACCGCCCTGGAACGCGATGCTGGCGGTGGATTCCCCGATGTCCTTTCGGCTGGAACCGCTAAAGGTGTAACCAAGTTTAAATAAAACCGCCAGCTCAGCTCCGCGGCGCCATCGCCAGGCCCGCGGCGCTCACAATTCCCGATCGGTCCGCCACTTCCTGCTCCAGAATCGGGACTTCCCGCCCCAGCAGATGGCGCGACCGGGCCCATACCTCTTCCGTCAGCGGAGCCAGCAATTCGGCTCCCGCGTCCACCACCTGTCCGCCCAGAATCACCACCTGCGGATCGAAAATGTGCAGCAGGCCGGCAATCGCCGCGGCCAGCTTGTGAATCGCCCTCCCGACGATGGATTGCGCCAGTTCGTCGCCCTCGCTCGCGGCCTGGAAAATAGTCCGGCAGGTGGCCAGTTGGGGCTGCTCCCGGAAAAGGCGTGTCAACGTCGACGGACATCCCCGGTGAACCGCCGACCACGCTTCTCCTTCAATCGCGCGCGCCGAAAAAGCTGTCTCCAGACAACCACGATTCCCGCACGAACAAGGCAAACCGTCGGCATCGATCGTCACATGGCCCAAATTCCCGGCCACCCCGGTCTGGCCGCGCAGCAATTGACCGTTCGCAATCACCGCGCCGCCCACCCCGGCGCCGAGGGTCAGCATGACCACGTTTTCGTACCCCTTCGCCGCCCCCCACACCATTTCGCCCGCCAGCGCCACGCGGGCATCGTTGTCCGCAAATACCGGAACCTCCGCCGGCAAGCCCACCAGGTCGCTGAGGCAAAGGCCTTCCAGGTAGTGCAGCGCTCCCGGCAGAACCTCCACGCGAGTGCTGTCGGGATTGATGATGCCCTTGCAACCGACTCCCACTCCGGCCGGCACCGTCGTGGCTTCCAAAAGCCAGCGGATCGCATCGTGCAACGACGGCACGAACCCCTCGAGATCGACAGGGGTGTCGACCGTGCGCGATGCCAGGATCGCGCCCACCTCGTCCACCATTCCCGCCTTGATTTGCGATCCGCCTATGTCGATACCCAGTACGACCAATTCAGAGCCTCCACCCCGCCTGCACTATTCTACTCGCGCGGACTCCCTGCCGCGACATCACCCCCTGCGAACCACAGGGAGCCGGAGAAAAAAGCTGCCTCAGCAGGATTGCCAATCGCCGCTACGTCACGGATCTCTGTTTCAGGAACGGGCCGTACTTCTGATCCGATTCGGCAATGTGATGGCTAAGCCAATCCTTCAGGAAGTGCAGCACCGGAACCGTAATCAAGGTCTTCCCGCCCTCGAAATCGGCTTGAAATGCCAGTACCTTTTGCGTCAAAGCCCGGTGCTCCGCCACGTGCGCCGCCAGTTCCGGATACCCATGCGTCCTCATCAGGCGTTCTTCATGGGCAAAATGGACTTGCGTGTATTGCACCAGGCGATCCAGCGTTCGCGAAAGTGCCGACTTTCCGTGCCCCGCGACCATCGCTACATGCAGATCCTCCGCCATGCGGAACAAATTCTGGTGCTGGCCGTCGATGCTGGCAATATTCACGCTGTATTGCGGTTTCCATTCGAACATGCTCTAAAGATCGGCACTTGGGACCGTCGTCATTAGCCTGGCGGTAAAATCAAATCGTGCGGATCTTGCTTTTCAGTGGCAAGGGAGGCGTGGGAAAAACCAGCCTGGCCGCCGCCACGGGCCTGCAGCTTGCGCGCCTCGGGTATCGAACCCTCGTGATGAGCGTCGACCCCGCTCACAGCCTCGCCGATTCTTTCGATCTGGAGACCGCCCTCTTCCACGGCAAGACCGGCGATCCCTATCGCGTCAATGATCGCCTGGAAATCCACGAGGTAAACATCCAGCATGAGATCAAGCGCCATTGGCGCGAGATCTCCTCCTACGTCGTGTCCGTCCTGCGCACCACCGGCGTCAGCGACGTCGAGGCCGAGGAACTGGCCATTCTGCCGGGGATGGAAGAACTCAGCGCCATGATGTACGTCAACCAGTTCCGCCGCGAAGGCCGCTACGACGTCATCGTCCTCGATTGCGCGCCTACCGCCGAATCCATGCGCTTCGTGAGCATGCCCACCACCCTCGATTGGTACATGAAGCACATCTTCCCGTTCCAGCGCGGCTTTCTGAAAGCCGTGCGCCCCATCGCCAATCGCGTGTCGCCGGTGGAATTGCCAACCGACAACTACTTCGCCAACATTCAGGCGCTTTTCGAGAAGCTGAACGGCATCGACACCCTGCTCGAAGATCCGCGCATCACCAGCGTCCGCCTCGTAACCAATCCCGAACGCATGGTCCTCCGCGAGACCCAGCGTGCGTTTGTCTATTTCTCCCTGCATGGCCTGACTGTCGATACCGTCATCGTAAATCGCCTGCTGCCCTCCACCGTGACCGACGCCTACTTCGAGGCGTGGCATGCCTCGCAGGCGCGCATATTGGACGAAATCGAGGCCTATTTCGCGCCCGTGCCGGTGAAACGCGTCCCGCTATTCACCCACGAGGTGCTCGGCCGCGAGCGGCTGGAGGAACTGGCCGCCACCCTCCATGCGCCCGGCGAAGACCCGGCACTCGTCACCCGCACCGAGGCGCCTTATTCCTTCGTCAAGCAGGATGGCCGGTACGAGGTTCGCCTCCAGCTTCCGTTCGCGCAAAAAGGCGAGGTAGGACTTTTCAAGAAGGGTGATGAGTTGGTGGTGGAGATCGGCACCCTCCGGCGGCACATCGGCCTGCCCGCCTCCATGACCAGCCTTTCCCCCGTGCGCGCCAAGTTGGACAATAGAGTACTCACCGTGGAAATGAAGGAGGCATGAAATGGACCCCAATCCAGCCGAAAATCCAACGGCTTCCGAAAAACCCCAGGGCTGCTTCGTCTGTGAGACCGCGATGCCGCTCGTCGAGCGCTTCCTCGGCGGCCCCGCCATCGAACACTTTCGCAACTCGCGCATCGAGTTTCTGAAAGCCGTGCGCAGCCTGCTCGACGAGAGGATTGCCCAGCTCTCGCGGCAGGCGGATAACAAGGGCACGCACGTCACCGTGGAGTAACATGATGGAGTGATCTCCTACCGTACCGGCAATCAGCTGGACGTCGACGCCGTCATCGAGCTGTATAACTCGTGCAGCCTGGGCGCGCGCCGTCCCACTGGCGAGCGCGCCCGCATGGTCGACATGCTGGCCAACGCCAACCTGGTTATTTCCGCGTGGGATGGCGAACTGATGGTGGGGATTTCGCGCTCCCTCAGCGATTTCGCCTACGCCACCTACCTTTCCGACCTCGCCGTGCGCGAATCCTACCAAAAGCACGGCATCGGACGCGAATTAATCCGCCTGACGCAAGAGGCCGGTGGCCCCCATACCACCGTCATCCTGCTAGCCGCTCCGGCGGCTGTCGATTATTACCCCCGTGTCGGATTCACCCGCCACCATTCCGCCTGGCTCCTCAAGGGAAGCGAGCCGCTCCGGTGACCCCCGCCAAATCTCCCCCCGCCGAACCTATCGACGCTGTGTACACGTGGGACGGTAAAGGCCCCTTGCGCTACTCGCTCCGTTCGCTCGCCCGCTACGCCCCATGGATTCGCAAAGTCTACGTGGTCTCCACCGGGGATCCGCCGGCGTGGCTCGCGCGCCCGCGCCCGCGCCTCGAAGCCGTGAAACTCGAGGATGTATGGCAAGTCTTCCGTATTCCTGGAATCTCGCGCCAGTTCCTGTGGCTGCAGGGCGATCTGTTTCTCGGGCAGCCGCTCACCCCCGGCGAATTCCTCACTCCCAAGGGGGGCTATCGTTTCTTCGTGGAGGCGGCGGATATCCCGCCCGGAGATTCGGCCGCGGCCTTACTCAATTCCCGCTTCGGCAATCGCCCTTCGCGCCGGCAGGTGGCGCGCGCGCCGCGTTTTTTCGACCGCAATTTTCTGGAGGAAGCCAATCGCCTCTGGGAAAAGTCCATCAACCTGGGAGGCGTTTCTTTGGAGACGCTTTATTTCTATTTTCTAGTGGAAAATCGCATGCAGTATGGCGCCCACGAAAAAGTGGAAATCACCCCGGATATTTATCGCGCCGCATCTTTATCGGAGGCAAAACAGGTGCGCGCCATGCTCTCCGGCGGTCCTAAATTTTTTTCGCTCCACGGCCGGCTGTCGTTTAATACGCGCCTCGCGCTTTGGATGCGTTATTGGCGAAAATCGGCTTTCGAGAGGTGACCACCGTGACACCGGCACAATACCCGTTCGTCTTCTTCATTTTCACTACGGCCTTTTCGGGAATCGCCATCGCGGACGGCCTGCACCGAAGCGGTCGCCAAAAACATTCCCGGCGCAATCCACTACCTTGAGGGAGATCGTGCCGGTCGGCACCGCCGTGCTTTACCGCGGCCCTGCGATCTCGGGGCGCAGATCCGGTACAGCCGATCCCCGCTCCTCCACGCCCCGCGAACCGGTTCGATCTACCCCGCCCTCGACGGTCTGGTGGCTATGCGGAAAGCAGAAGAACGTAACTCGGGATCTCGCGGCAGCCATCGCATTGGCCCGCGCAAATGCGGCCCTGCCCCGAAGCGTTGCGGTCCTGGTTCGCCCTGCTCAGTTCGGCTACAGTCCAGCCTCCGGCACGCCCAGTTCCTTCAGCAGCGCCGTCGCCCGATACACCTTGCGCAGCGCCTCCGCGATTCCCCACACCGACACGTGAACCGCGCGCGCCGCTTCGTCCGTGTACATGTAAGTGGAGGGAAGCGACTCCAGGTTGGCATCGAACACCAATCCCACTAATTCGCCCTTCCGATTCACCGTCGGACTGCCCGAGCTTCCCTCCGAAGTGTCGCAGGTGCTGACGAAATCGAATGGCACTACCAGATCCAGCCGCGCCTTGGCGTCGACCCAGCGCTGCGGCAGTTGGTACGCCGCCCCATCGCCGGCCAGGTGGAACAGACCGCCGAAAGTGGTGGCCGATAAAACCGCGGCCTCGGTGCGGTCCTTGTACGCTTTCACCACTCCATAACTCACGCGCGGTGTGGACGTCGCATCGGGATAATCGGCCGGGCCGAAGAGCCGGAATCGGTATTGCGCGATTCGCTCGGCGGCGCTGGCGGCCAGCGTGTCGATCGTTTCCCGCCGCTTCTTGAGCAGCTTGCGCGCCGGTTCGTCGAGCAGGCGCGCCAGGCGAATCATGCCGTCGGTGGAAGCCTCCATCGCCGCCCGGCTCCCGGCCAGGCGCTTCCGCTCGGCCACGTCGGCGAGCTTGCTCGTGTGTACATACTCCTCAGCCGCCTGTTGCGGCGTCTTGGAGCCCAGAATGGCTTTCACCGGCGCCTCGCTGCCCAGCCCCTTCAGCTCCGTGAGGTAGGTCGCCACAAGGTTGATTTCCACCGCATCGTCGATGGGCGCCGGCGCATACAGTGCCGCTTCTACGGAGGCCAACTGCGAATCGCGATATTCCGGTAGCCGCTGCTCGCTCGGCTTGGCGCGCTCCTCGCTCAGCCGTACCACCTGCCGCGCGATACGAAACAGCGCCGACCCTTTCGCCGCCGGGCTCTCCACAATCTGATACGGCTTCTCGAACGGCGTCCACGTCTTATATGCCGCCGCCACCTCGTCCCACATTTTGGCGGCTTCCGTCCCTAGCTTGGGATCGTGTTCCACCGCGCTCCGCAGCCGTTTCTCGAAAGCGGTTTTGCGAATCAGCAGGCGCTCGTCGTTGAGGCCGATGAGCAGGCCGGCATCGTATTTGTATGCCATCCCCAGCGACGAAAAAACCTGCTCGGCAACGCGCCGTTGTTCGTCGTTTTTCGGCACGAACGCGCTCAGGCTCTTGATGCGGTCGCCGAGGCGCTTATCGGCCAGCGGGAGCGAGGTATCGCGATAGAAGGTGAGCTGCGCGCTGGTATCGAGCCGTGACGTCTGTCCCGGGCTGCCGGCGACGAACAGCAATTCGCCGTCCGCCAGCGGGTCCCTGCTCCATTTGAAAAAGTGAGGCGTCGCCGCGGGTTTGCCGTCTCTATACGCGCGCAGAAAAGCTATGTCGAGTTCGTACCGTTGATACGTGAAAATCGCTTTTTCGCCGCCGAAGGTCGCCATCGCGAGCTCCGGAGCGAAAACCAGCCGCAGGTCGCTGAATTTCCGGTACTGATACAGGTCGTAGCGCTCGCCGCTCGAAAGCTTCACCACCGTGCAGGCGTTGCCGGACTTCGCGGCACAGGCTTTTTCGATCCTCGCGACGGCCGCCCCGCGCTTCGCGGCAGCTTCTTTCGCGGGCGTGGTTTCCTTCACCTGGCTGGTTACGTCTTCGAGCGCCACCAGAACGCTGGCTTCCAGGCCCGGACAGGGGCGCTCGGAAGCCTGGACCGCCGCGTAAAATCCCTCCCTGGAAACGCAATCGGCCACCGTGGCTCGGTCGGTGAGAATCAGGCCGTTTGCCGACACGAACGCCCCCCCATTCGCGCCAATCCGCGGCGATGCCAGCCGCAGATTCTCTAGGAAACTGCCGGTGACTTCGAAGTGGTAGCTCTTCTCCACCTGCTCGGTGGGAAACTGGTTGAACAGCCACATGCCTTCGTCGGCGGCGAGGGGCAGAGCCACGGCCAGGGCCCAAAAGACACCGGGGATTTTCATCGCCATTCCAAGGATATATGAGATTCGCCTGCGGAGCGCGCGGAGTTCCCAAAGCTGCCGGCGTCAAAAACAAAACACCGCTCCCTCGCTCGCGCTTCGGCGAACCAGGGAGCGGTGCCTTTTGAATCTGAGGAAAGCTTAATCGCCCTTCTTCCTGGGGGCCGGACCTCTGGGAGCCGCGCAGGGAGTAATCGTCAGGCCGTCGATTTTCTCTTTCGGCGAATCCACGGTCATGGTCAGCATGAAAGGATCCTTGCTGAACGCCGTTGGCACGCCGTTGAACTCGATCTCCTTGCCGGCCTCGGGCTTCCCCGTCAGCGGTGCATCGAGCTTAAGAGTGACTTCCGGATTGAGCGCGCCGGTGGCGTCGGGCATCGGGAAAGCGATCAGCAGTTCCTTGGAGCGGCATGCCGGCTTGCCTTCCACCAGCGTGCCCTTGAGCAGCTTGGCGCCGTTCTCGCCCGACATATCGTGGTCCTTCAGTTGATCCGTGAAGTACTGGTCCCCGTTCGTGTCGGCGAGCTGACCCTTGATGTTCAGCCACATCGCCAACTGCGGGTGCGACTGCTGGAATTGCTGCTGCTGCTCGGCCGCCATTTCGCTGGCCGTCTTGATCTTGAAATCGGCCGGCGGGTTCGGCGACTTCGCGGCGAGGGCCTTCAGATCGTCCAAACCCTGATCGCTGCCGTGAATCGTCGTGTAGACCCGCTTCAGGTAATCGTTAATCGTCTTTTGGCTGGCGGCATCCAGCTGGCCGATGCCTCCGGTCGGATCCGCCGCCGCGCGCGCCCAATAATACAGCGCCTGCTGCACCTTCGTCGGGTCCTTGGTTTGCTGGCAGCGGTCCACCGAGGCCAACTGGTTGGCAATGATTCCGGAATCCGGATACTTGTCCAAAGCCGCCTTCAGTTGGGGCTCCGCCGCGGCGCAAGCCGTCGCGTCGTTGGGGTTCGTCTTCACCACGCTGCCCGCCATGTCGGCGATCGCGAACTCCGTGCCCTTGGCCTGGTCTTCCACCTGCTTCAAGCCCTGCGCCCATTGGTCGGCCGTCAGCTTCGCCGGTTTCTTGTCGGGTGCGAAGAATGTCTTGCCGAACTCGCTCAGCATCTCGGAGGCTTTCTCGCCGGTCGCCAGTTGATCCGGCGTGCCGGTGCCCGAAGCCGCCATGGCGGCAGCCACGCGCGAAATCTGAAACAGCGCTTGCAGAACGGTGTTGTCGTCGTCCAGGCCTTCCTTCATCCCGGCGAGTCCTTCCTCGACGATTGGCTTGGCCACATCCATGGATTTGCCCAACTGGTTGTCCGCGGCATATGCCTGGACGTAAAACACCGTTCGCCGGTCCTTGAAATCCGTGTTGGGATATTTCTGCGTCCAGGTATCCAGGTCAGCCAGGAATTTCTTGGCATTCGGCGGATTCGCCTGGCTATCCTTCACTACTTCGTTGAAAATGTCGTATTCGCCGGTATCTTTTACCTGCTTGGCCTTCTTCCCGGCGGCCTGGGCCGCCGGAGCCGCCGCTGCCTGCGCGCGGGCGTCTTGCGCCGTGGTCGTCAGCACGACCAAACCAAGAGCTGCGACTGCCCCCGTTCCGATAATAGTTCTCATGTATTTGTGCACCTTCAAGCCTCCTGCCAATCCGCGTTCCAGTTTGTCGCTTGTTTCACGTTCGCAACCCCGGCCGATCTCCCAAAACGAGCGTCCGTGGATAATTGCGGAGTATAGCCGAACCACCAAAGTGGCGCAACTTCAATTGACTCCGTTACCGGCAAGGAAGTTCCGAATCCCAAATCATACCAGATCAACGCTATCCTGGAAGACGCTTCCGCCCAAAAATGCGCTACTTCGACCTCGCTATCATCCTGGCGTATCTGGCAGGCATCACCTGGTTCGGCGCCCGCTTCCGTACCAGCCAAAAAAGTCTCCGCGATTATTTTCTCGGTGGCCGTACCGCCCCCTGGTGGGCCATCAGTCTCTCGATCGTTTCCGCCGAAACCAGCACCCTGACCATTGTCGGTACTCCAGCCCTGGCTTTTGGCGGCAATCTCGGATTCCTGCAAATCGTCCTCGGCTACCTGCTGGCGCGGATCGTGATCGCCATCGTGCTGCTGCCGCAATATTTTCGCGGCGAAATGTTCACCGCTTATGAGCTCATGCGGCGCCGCTTCGGAGAGCGAATTCGTAAACTCACCGCTTCTATATTTCTTTTGACGCGGGTCCTGGCCGAAGGTGTACGGGTGGCGGGGGTCGCCCTCGTCATCGCAGTCGTTCTCCATACCGGGGAACTTGCCTCCATCGTGCTGATCGTGCTCCTTACCCTGTTTTACACCTTCGAAGGCGGCATGACGGCCGTCATCTGGACCGACGTGGTACAAATGAGCCTGTACGTCGCCGGAGCCGCCATCAGTTTCTTCGTCATCCTCGGCCGCATTCCCGGCGGTTGGAGCCACGTGGTGCATGTCGCTGCCGCGGCCCACAAGCTGACCATCTTCGACTTCCGCTTCGCCCCCACTATGGAATTCTTCGCCCGCAAGTACAGCTTTTGGGCCGGGCTCGCCGGCGGCTGTTTCCTGACCACCGCCAGCCACGGCACCGACCAGCTCATGGTGCAGCGTCTGCTGAGCGCCCGCGACGAACGCCAGAGCCGCGCCGCCCTGCTGTCGAGCTGGGTCGTCATCGCCGTCCAGTTCACGCTGTTCCTCCTGATTGGCCTGCTGCTTTACGTTTATTACGGCGACCACCACCTCGCGCCGCCCCAGCAGCTCGATCGTATTTATCCTCTGTTCATCTGGAATAGCCTCCCGGTAGGCGTGGCCGGTCTGGCCATCGCCGCCATCCTCGCCGCCGCCATGGCCAATCTCAGCGCCGCCCTGAATTCCCTGGCATCGACTACAGTGGTCGATTTCATCCGCGCGCGCGCCCACCATCTGAGCGAAGCACGATCGCTGCAACTGGCGCGTCTGGCTACCGTCTGCTGGGGCGCCGCCATGCTCCCCATCGCCCTCCGCGCCAGCCAATCGCGGTCCGTGCTGGAAGCCGGACTATCCATTGCCTCCATCCCTTCCGGCGTCCTGCTGGGCGTCTTCCTGCTCGGAGTGCTCACCCGAAAACCGGGCGAGGGCTCGGCCATCGCCGGCGCCGCGGCCGGCCTCGCCGCCATACTGTACGTGTGGCTGGCCACCCCCATCGCGTTCACCTGGTACGTGCTCATCGGAACCGCCGTAACGTTCGCCGTGGGATTGGGGACGTCATTGGTGAGGGTGCGGCGATGATCGGCTCTTCCAGGTCGAGCCGGCCGCCGGCGGGCCGCGGCCGGGATTGGCCGCCCCACGGAAAACCATGAAACCCTCCCCCGAACTGAAGCGCGAACTCGGCACCTGGCCGGCCATGTCGATCGTGGTCGGCACCGTGATCGGCAGTGGCATTTTCCTGGTGCCCAAGACCATGATCCAGCGCGTCGGATCGGTGGAATGGGTCTTCATCATCTGGATCGTGGGCGGATTGCTCTCGCTCGCCGGCGCGCTCAGCTATGCGGAGCTGGCGGCCGCCATGCCCGAGGCTGGCGGCGAATATGTTTTCCTGCGCGAGGCCTACGGGCCGCTCTGGGGATTTATCTATAGCTGGACGCAGATGTGGGTCGCGAAATCCGGCTCCATCGCCACCCTGGCCACCGGATTCTTCGTCTATTTAGCCAACTTTTTTGCGCCCCTCGACACCGTCTTTTACACCATTCCACTGCCGCTCGGCCCGCACGGCGGTCCGCTCGAGCTGCGCTGGGGCCAATTGTTCGCCATCGCCCTGATCGCGTTCCTCGGCTGGCTGAATTATTTCGGCGTAAAACTCGGCGGCGACGTCCAGGTTGGAGTAACGGTGGTGAAAGTGGTGCTCATCGCCGTGGTGATTTTTGCCGGTCTCCTGCTCGGCCATCCCCACGCCGCACCGGCAACGCCCATCGCCCGGCTCACCTTCAGCGGCTTTATTGCCGCCCTGGTGGCCGCCCTCTGGGGGTACGACGGCTGGAACAATGTCAGCATGGTATCGTCCGAAATCCGCCGGCCGCAGCGTAACCTGCCGCTCGCGCTGATCGGCGGCACCGCCGCCGTGATCGTCATCTACCTTTTGGCCAACGCCGCCTATTTCCGCGTCTTGAGCCCTCCCGAAGTGGCCGGGGCCGACCGCGTCGCTGCCGATATGATGCGCAAAATCTGGCACGCCGCCGGGGCCAACGGCGTGTCGATTGCCGCTACTATCAGCATTTTCGCCGCCCTGAACGGCTCCATTCTCACCGGTTCGCGCGTTCCCTATGCCGCCGCCCGCGAAGGCTATTTCTTCTCCGCCGTCGGCCGCGTCCATCCCCTGCACCGCACCCCCGGCGTTTCCATCGCGGCGCTCAGCGCCTGGGCATCCGTGCTGGTGCTTACCGGAAAATACGATGATTTGTTTAACCTGGTGATTTTTGCCAGTTGGATTCTTTACGGCATGACCGCCGCCGCGGTAATTGTGCTGCGAATCCGCCGCCCGGATCTGCCTCGTCCTTACCGCACCGTGGGATATCCGGTCGTGCCGGCGGTATTTGTCGCCGGAGCGTGCGTTTTATTACTTTCCACCGCCATCGATCGCCCCCGGGAATCGCTAATGGGCATAGGCCTCATTCTCCTCGGCCTCCCCTTTTACATTTATTGGCGAAAAGCCCGCAAAAGATAACCTTTCGATCGGTACGTACTAGCTGATACTTCCGGTACATTTTTGTTTTGAATATGGGTCGAATTTCACGTCTTCGATATTGATAATTCCAGGCGATTAGGAGGAAAATCAAAGTGGGGCCGATGATTATTTCGTATTTCGGCCGCTGGGGAGCGTTTCCATGCTTGATGTAGCCAAAATTCTCGAAGAATTGAAACAGGAAAAAGAACAGCTCGAGCAGGCGATAAGCACCTTGGAGCGCTTGGTCCAGGGGCGCGCTCCCCGGCGCGGCAGACCGCCTGCCTGGATGGCGGCCGAAGGAACCGCGCCCAAACGCCGCGGACGTCCGCCCGGCAGCAAGAACAAAACCTCGGCCGCCACCAACACCGCCGTCACCGCGCCCAAAGACAGCGCCGTAGCCTGAGCCTGAGGGACGCCCGGGCAGCATTTGCCCCACCCTGCCAAGCAAATCACTTGCGGCGCTTCCACTTCCCGCGGCAGTAGACCGTCAATTCCAAAATAGCTCGCGTGGAGCGTCTGCTTTCCCGCCGCGGATGTCCGCCCGGCAGCAGGAACCAGACTCCGGCCGTCACGGCGCCCAAAAACAGCGCGGTAGCCTGAGCCGTCAGCCCAATCAAATTACCTGCGGCGCTTCCGCCAGCTTCACCTTCACCGAAATGGATTTCCCGCGGCGGTAGACCGTCAACTCCAGAATATCCCCACCCCGCTTTTTTGCGATCGCCCGCTGGAGCGTTTCATTTCCCGTGATGGGTTGGCCCTCGACCTCGGTAATGTAGTCGCCCCCGATTCCCAGTTGGTAGCGCCCCAACACAATGGCCTCGTCCGTCGGTCCGCGCAAACCCGCTTCGTCGGCCGCCGAACCTTCCTTCACCCGCTCGATCAGCAACCCGTTGCTCGGCAGCCGCAGCGCATCGGCCAGATCCCCCGTCACGAAAATCGTGCTGATTCCCAGCGGGGCCGGCATCGAAATCTTTCCATTCTTCTGGATTTCCGCCAGCATGGTTTTCGCGCGGTCGATGGGCATGGCGAAACCGATGCCGCTATAGCTCTGCCCGTAAATCGCGGTGTTGATCCCGATCACGTCGCCGTGCGAATCGAGCAGCGGCCCGCCGCTGTTTCCCGGATTGATCGCGGCATCCGTCTGGATCATCCCCTCCAGCGGGATTTGGCTGTCTTCCGTCTGAATGCTGCGATCGAGCGAGCTGACGATTCCCGTGGTGAGCGTGCCGCTGAATCCGAACGGGTTCCCGATTGCCAGCACCTTTTGCCCCACCACCAGATTGTCGGATTCCCCCAATTTGAGGCACGGCAGCTTGCGCGAGGCATCGATGCGGATCAATGCCAGATCGCTGCGCGGATCGCGCGCCAGCACCTTGGCCTTGTATTCTTTCTGGTCGGAAAGCTTCACCGTCAGGGTCTGCGCGCCCTGTACCACGTGATTGTTGGTCAGAATCTGGCCGTCCGGGTTGATGATGAAACCCGACCCCGTCCCCTGCTGCGGAAAAACCTGCATGAACCAATTCTGGACCATGGTAACGGACGTGATATTTACCGTGGCATCCCGGGCGGACTTGTAGATATCGATATTATTTTGCTCATCGGGCGAATACGCCGGGGCTGCCGCCGCCGGTTCGCTCCAGGCTCCCGCGATGGAGCGGACCCGGGAGAAATTCCAATGGGTAACCGACGTGATATACACAAATCCGGCCACCAGTATCATGGCCCAAGCTAAAGGTCGCAGAATTCTCATGGTTCCATTCTCCGTAATTCCTGGAAAACGGCGCGCGTCTGCCGCACCGTGTCTTCTTTCGCGCCCGACGTGTCTATGACGAAATCGGCGTACTTCCGTTTCTCTTCGAGCGGCATCTGCCGCTCCAGCCGCGCATAAACATCGGCCTCCGATGCGCCCTCCCGCCGCAGCGCCCGCTCCACTTGCTGATCCTCCCGGCAGGTCACCAGCACGATCCGGTCGTACCGCCGGTAGCTGCCCGTCTCGATCAGAATGGCTGCCTCCACCACGGCAATTCCATCGGGTTCCCGCGCCGCGAATTCGGCCATCAACGCGTCCTCCTTGCGGAACACCGCCGGGTGAACCAGCCCGTTGAGAACCGACAGCCGTTCCGGGGCGCCGAATACCCTCGCCGCCAGCGCCTTGCGATTGATTCTGCCCCCGGCATCCAGCACCTCGCGCCCGAACTCCCGTACGACTTCGTCAAATGCCTCCCCGCCCGGCGCCAGCGCCGCATGGCCCAGTTCGTCGGCCGAAATCAGCAGGCACCCGCAGTCGCGGAAAACCTCGCCGACAAAAGACTTTCCACAAGCCAGACCGCCGGTAAGCCCAACTTTCAACATATACCAGCGCGGCGCTCGGCGGACGCCACCGTATTCACCATCAGCATGGCGATCGTCAGCGGACCCACGCCTCCCGGTACCGGAGTGTATGCCGATGCCTTTTCCACCACGTCCAGCGGATGAACGTCGCCAACCAGCACACTGCCTTTCTTATCGAACGAGGCCAGCTTTTCAGCCGAATCTCGGAAGATGCGCACCACGTCTTCGCGTTTATCGAGGCGATTGGTCCCAACGTCGATCACGGTCGCGCCGTCCTTCATATAGTCGCCGGTGATCGCCGCCGGCCGGCCCATGGCCGCCACCAGGATATCGGCTTCCCGGCAGATCGCCGGCAGGTCGGCCGTCTTGGAATGGCAGATCGTGACCGTCGCATGCTCGTGCAGCAGCAGCATCGATACCGGCTTGCCCACGATATCGCTCCGGCCCACCACCACCGCCCGTTTTCCCGCGATGGGGATGCCATACCGCTTCAGCAACTCCAGAATGCCCGCGGGCGTGCAGGCGCGCGGTCCGGGCAGCGCGGCCACCAGATTGCCGACGTTGCAGGGATGGAAACCATCCACATCCTTGGCCGGTGAGACGGCCAATAGAATGCGTTTGGTGTCCACCTGCGAGGGCAGCGGAAGCTGTACCAGGATTCCATCGATTTCCGGCCGCGAGTTCAATCCGTGGACAATAGCCAATAATTCATCGGTAGAAATTGACGCCGCCGGCGTACTACTTTCGGAATAAATTCCCAGATCGTGGCAGGCTTTTATCTTATTTCGGACATAGATTTCCGAGGCGGGATTATTTCCCACCAGCACCACCGCCAGGCCAGGCGGCGCCCCGTGCGCAGCCACCCGCTCGACGCGCGGCTTCAGCTCGCTCTTGATCTCGTCGCGAACCCGGTTTCCATCCAGAATCTGGGGCATCTCTGTCGAAATATAGCAGGAGTCGCGGGGACGGCGCTTGCCAACGGCCGGCGCGAGGGTCTATATAGAAGTTGTGCTTGGCCTCTCGGAATTTTTGTTCATCATCGTGTTCGGTGTGATCGTCCTCGCCGGAACCGGCTTCTGGATTTGGACGCTGATCGACTGCGTCACCAAGGAACCCGATGGGGGCAATACCAAAGTGGCGTGGACCCTGATTATCGTGCTCACCCACTTTATCGGCGCCCTGCTTTACTTTTTCGTGCGCCGCGATCGGCGGCTGGCGGAAGTCGGGCACTGAGAAAGCTGCTAATAATCCGTCGCCGGATTGAAATACATCGTCGGAAACGTCGGCGCGATCGCCGGCGGCTTGAGCACCGGGTTCGATCGTCCCGCCTGCGTGTAATCGAAAACCACGAATCCCACCCCCGGCGACCCCTTCGGCAGCGTGTAATCGTCCGTGGGATAGGCCGGATTGTTGAACCCGGGGTTGCCAATCACGCTGCCGGCATCCTCCGAAAACGTCGTCTGCCAGGAGGCGAACGTATAGAAGGTCCACTGCGCCGCGGAGTTGGAGCAAGGCGGGATGCCTCCGGTCGTCACCGGGTTCGGTTGGACATAAAACGTTTTGGGGTCGGTTGCGAACCCTCCGTCCGTCCGCCAGTAAAGATTGCTGTTCCATTCCCAGAATTGGGCGTAAGGAAATCCTGCGCTGTATGTGCATCCATCCTGCGCATAAAACTTGGGTGAGGATGCCGTCGACCGGTCGAAATACAGAAGGTTGTTGGAAACCTGAAATACCTGGTTTACCGCCGGCGGCACGCCATACGGATAAGGAAAGTTCACCGCCACCAATCCCTTCTGGGCGTACGCCAGGATATTGTTTTTGACGATATTGGCTTCGTTCGGCGATGCCGGCCCCTGAGGTGTGAAAACTGCGTTGCTCGAGACGCGATAAACCAGGTTGTTCTCCACGTCCACCAGCCCGGTCTGATTATCCAGGTAAATGCCGTCGCCGCCGTAGCCGTTCGAATCCTGAATCGACGCGTCCGTCACGTCGTGAATGCGGTTGTTTAGAATCTTGTTGCCCGGCGCGGTGTAAGCGTTATTCCCGGCTTCGATCCGGATCGATCCGCCATCGTTCATGATGCCCTGCAAAAGATTCCAGACGTGATTGAACGAGATGGTATTGTTGGCGTTGCCCTCGCCCGCCGGCTTGGTGGTGTCGGGCGCCTGTTCGGAAATCGAAATCGCGCAATGATAGCCGTCGTAGACATCGTTATGCGTGTATAAATTGTCGTGGCCTTCACCCTGGCCGATCCCGAACGATGCCGGAATGGTGCGGCCATAACCTTCCGCCACGTTATTCTCGACGGTCATGAACTGCGGCTCGTTGGCATCGTTAA
>Ga0335072_10004740_pt1 | contig 20103 bp, 20 predicted proteins | sample Lox_Sample_21_FD_206725 | JGI IMG/M metagenome (GOLD analysis project Ga0335072, IMG submission 206725) | Soil microbial communities from Loxahatchee National Wildlife Refuge, Florida, United States - Lox_Sample_2.1 | ecosystem: Environmental > Terrestrial > Soil > Wetlands | place: USA...
TGGCGGGCCCGGCGCATGACCGGTGCCCGCCACGGCCGCCCAGATCAGGTAGGCCCGGGCTGGGCTTAAAAGCCAGCCATTAAATTAAATCTTCATGGCGTTGAAGGCGGCGGCCTTTCGCCTGGTGACCGCCGGGCGCATCGTTCCGGCAGGCTAATCCCCGTGCATTAATCGCGACGTCCCGTTGTTGCCGTTCTGGTCCTCGTCGTCCGTCGTTCATGTTGAACCGGGATGCTCCACGTCTGTCAATGCCTGGCCGCGGGGCCTGGCAGCTTGTCCAGCTAGGCAAAACTCCGTCATGCGGGAGAGACAGACCTTGGAATTCCAGAAGCTTACTCACCGCCGGCTGATCGGCGCGGTCGTGGCCGCCGCCGCGATGGCCGCGGCGGGACTGGCCGGCTCCGCCGCCGCGAGCGCACTCGCCGCGACCGGCCCGGTCCTGCAGACCCTGACCTACACCTCGACCGGCCCGGGCGGTGGCCTGTACCACCCGGTCGGCGTGTCCGCCGCGGGCGGCCGGGTGTACGTGTCGAACTCCGGGGCCAACATCGTGGCCGCGATCGCGGGCGGCGCCACCACCACGCTCGCGGGATCGCTGACCGCCTTCGGCGAGCACGGCGACGGCGGCCCGGCGGCCAGCGCCTCGCTGTACCACCCGGGCGGCAGCGCCGTGGACGCCAGCGGCGACGTCTACGTCGCCGACAGCGGTGACAACGTTGTCCGCGTGGTCACCCCGGCCGGGGCCATCCGCCGGATCGCCGGCACCGGCACCGCCGGCCTGGGCTACTCCGGCCCGCACGGCTTCCCCGCCACCCTCAGCTCCCTGGACCACCCCCAGGACGTGGCCGTGAACGCCGCCGGCGACGTCTACGTCGCCGACACCTACAACAACCGCGTCCTGAAGGTCACCCCCCAGGGCCAGGTCACCACCATCGCCGGCGACGGCGTCCCCGGCTACTCCGGCGACGGGCACCTCGCCGCGTTCGCCCAGCTCAACGAGCCCACCGGCCTCGCCCTCGACGCCCACGGCAACCTGTACATCGCCGACTCCGCCAGCAACGTCATCCGCCGCGTCGACGCCCGCACCGGCACCATCACCACCGTGGCCGGCAACTACGCCGCCAGCCGCGCCAGCGGCGGCCTGGGCGGCTTCTCCGGCGACGGCGGCCCCGCCACCAGCGCCCGCCTCAACGTCCCCCAGGGCATCGCGGTCGACGGCGCCGGCGACCTGTTCATCGCCGACACCTTCAACAACGCCATCCGCGAGGTCACCCCCGCCGGGACCATCACCACCGTGGTCAACGCCTCCGCCCAGCCCGGCGGCGAGAGCAACGGCGCCGCCCCCGCCGCCTCCAGGCTCAACACCCCCTACGGCATCGCCATCGACCAGAGCACCGGCGACCTCTACATCGCCGACACCAACAACAGCAAGATCGCCATGGTCACCGGCCTGGCCCAATCCGGCGACGCCGCCGGCCCGACCGCCCCGGCCCACTCCTGACCCCCCGGCACGAGACGAAGAAGAAACGTTCATGACTGACAGCGCCAAGCGCCCGTCCATCCCCGCAATGAACCGCCGCACCTTCGTCGGCGGCGCGGCCGCCGTGGCCGGCGCCGCCGGCCTGGCCGGCGTGCTGCCCGCCAGCCTGGCCAAGGCCGCCACCAGGACGCCGCGAGAGTTCGACCTGTCCCAGGTCAAGCACCTGGTCTTCCTGATGCAGGAGAACCGCAGCTTCGACCACTACTTCGGCGCCTTCCCCGGCGCCCGCGGGTTCTCTGACCCGACTGCCATTAAGCTGCCCAACGGCCGGCCGGTCTTCCAGCAGCCCGACCCGGCCAACCCGGACGGCTACCTCGAGCCCTGGCACATGTCTACCATCACCACCGGTGCCGCGGCCGTTCCGTCGCTCTCCCACGACTGGCGCGACCAGCACGCCTCCTGGAACCAGGGCGCCATGGACGGCTGGCTGCTCACCCACATCGCCTCCGACGGCGAGACCAACGGCTCGTTCACCATGGGCCACTACACCGGGGAAGACATCCCCTTCCACTGGGCCCTGGCCGAGGCCTTCACGCTGGCCGACAATTACCACTGCTCCGTCATGGGTCCCACCGACCCCAACCGGCTCTTCTGGGAAACAGGCTGGAATGACCCCCAGGGCACGGCCGGCGGGCCAGTCCTGGAAACCGGTGGTGTCGAAGACCTTACCTACGAAACCGGAGCGGAGACCCTCTACAAGGCCGGGATCAGCTACAAGTTCTACACCTACAACGGCGCCTACAACTCCCGCGCAAACTACTTCAGGCAATTCCAGGGCTCCGGGGGCGTGCCCGAGGCGCTCTATAACAGCGTCTTTTCGCTCGGCACCCTGTACGGCGACGGCACCCCGGGCGGGATCGGTGACCCGCAGAACCCGACGCTGGCGAGCACCCCGAGCCTGAACTTCGAGGAGGACTGCGCCAACGGCGTGCTGCCCGACGTGTCCTTCCTCGGTACCGGCGGAGACGAGCACCCGCCGGACTTGCCGGCGCAGGCGGCCCAGTACATGGCCAGCAAGCTGGAGGCCCTGGCCGCCAACGAGGAACTGTGGAACACCACCCTGTTCATCATCAACTACGACGAGAACGACGGGTTCTTCGACCACGTGCCCCCGCCGGTCCCGGATCCGGACAAGTACCCGGAGGAGTACGTCACCCTGGCCTCGCCGGCCGGTACCCCCGGCGGCGGACTGCCAGTCGGTGCCGGGTTCCGAGTGCCGTGCTTCATCATCTCGCCGTGGACGGTGGGCGGCCAGATCTTCTCCGAGGTCTCCGACCACACCTCCTGCCTGCGGCTGATCGAGGCGGTCGCGGCCGCCGGCGGCCTGTCCGGCAAGGGCGCGGTCACCTTCCCCAACATCAGCAACTGGCGCCGCAAGACCTTCAGCGACTTCACCGGGGCCCTGCGCCACGACCAGGCCCACCCCGCCCCGTCCAGCACGCAGTTCGACGCCGCCACCACCGCCGCCAACCTGGCCGCCCAGACCGCGGCGGCCCGGCTGCCAATGCCGATGCGGCCGGGAGCCGACCAGCAGACGTCGCTCACGCTCGCCCCGTCGGCCGGCCGGGTCCTCGCGCCCGGCGCCTCGGCCACGCTGACCGCGACGTTCAGCAACAATGGCCCTGGATCGTTCAGCAAGGTCAAGCTCACCCTCGGCGGCGCGCCGTCCGGCTGGAAGGTGACCGCCGCCGGGGCAGCAACCGCCACCACCATGGCCGCCGACTCGTCCCTCACGGCCTCGTGGCAGGTAACCGCGCCAGCCGGCGCGGGCCCGCAAGTCGCCGCACTATCGGCCACGGCGTCCTACACCGACGACCACGCCACGAAGGCCGTCACAGCCCAGCAGACGCCCGTTCCGCCGCCGTCGGCCAACCCGGCCGACTACTACGACAACGTCGGCATCTCGCTGGACAGCAACCAGGCCGCCGGGAACTACGACGGCGGCGGGTACAGCTACTCGGCGACGACCCTTGCGGATGCCGGGCTGACGCCGGGGGCCACGGTCACTGCCGACGGGGTCACCTTCACCTGGCCCAACGTCGCCCCAGGCGCACCGGACAACATCCTGGCGGCCGGACAGATCATGCTCATGAACGGGACGGCGGGGCAGACCACGCTCGGCCTGCTCGGCTCCTCCACCACCGGCAACTCATCGGGCATCATCACCATCTTCTATACCGATGGCACCTCCTCGACTGGGACCGTTTCACTGAACGACTGGGCCGGCGGTCCGGGCAACGGGGATATAGCGGTGGCGACCATGCCCTATCGCAACAGCGCCAGCGGCTCCCACACGCTCACCATGTACGTCTACGCCACCACGGTCCCTGTCGACCCGTCTAAGACGGTCGAATTCGTCGTTCTGCCCTACATCAACAGCTCGGATTACCCCAACGCCATGCACATATTCGCCCTCGCCCTCGGCTCGTAAGGGCAGCAGCGCAACCCCGCTGAGCGCAACGGCCGGAGGGAGGATTCCTCCCTCCGGCCGCGCACGCCTTGGTCACGGCTCGCCTGGCCGCGGCGCGAGGGGCGAGGCCGGGCTAGCGGGCGGTGACCCGAACCCGTGCCCAGGAGTTGTTGCCGTACCCCTTCGGATTCCATAGATGAGCGGGGGACTCGGGCTGCGCGGCGGCTGACCCGTCCCAGGCTCTCGCGATGATCTCCGCCTGCCCGGAGGGAATGTCGACGACAGCGCGCCACTGGCGCCACGCCCAGGGGCTGGCTTCCTCCCCCAGGTCGGCCTGACGCCAGCGACGGCCGCCGTCCGCGGACACCTCCACCCGGGCGATGCCGCGGCCGTCTCCGGCGAAGGCATAGCCGGTGACCTCGGCGGCCCCGGCCGTAAGGACGGCTCCGTCATCGGGGTGCAGGATGTCGGCGTTGACGGCGACGACGCTGAGGGAGATGCCGTCGCCGGGTCCGGCGACGGCTGGGTCTGCTTCGGCGGGCAGGAGCCGGTAGGCGGTGGCCTGGAAGTAGTTGTCGGACGGGTGGTCCTGCAGGGTGATCCGCTCGACCCACTTAACGCTGCGGGCGCCGATGTAGCCGGGGACCACCACCCGGACGGGGCCGCCGTGCACGGGAGGAAGGAGTTCCCCGTTCATCGCCCAGGCCAGGAGTACCTCTCCGGCCAGCGCCTTCGTGCAGGGAATCGAGCCACCGTAAGGCTGGGGCGGTTCAGCGATCTGGGAGATATCCGGCGCTTCGAACGTTACATGGCTCGCTTCTTCGCGCGGCCCGGCCGTGCGAAGGACCTCGGCGAGGCTCACGCCCGTCCACGTGGCGGTGGAGGTCGCGCCTGGTCCCCACGGGTCCTCGCCGGGGATGTCCCGGACCTTGATCAGGTCAGCGCGGCGGTTTCCGGCGCATTGCAGGGTCACGGTGAGCGTCTGTCGCTGAAACTGGCCGCGCAAGTCGTCCAGGGACAATTCCAGGTCGTGCTCGACGAGGCCGCCGACTCTCAGCCGCCATGCCTGCGGCTCGATGAACGGGATCGGGCCATGGTTGCGGCTGTAGAACGAGTCGACCGAGGTAACCATCCGGTCCGCGAGCGCGCCGCGTGGCGGCTCAGCGTTGTAAGGGTCAGCCTCGTGAACGATCATGTCGTCCCGCTTGTCCCACAGCCCCATGGCCTGCTCCTTTGTACCGCCCGAGCTACGCCTCGGCCTCGGTCGCCCCCGCGGCGGCAAGCCCCCCGTCCGGCCCGCTCGCGCCTGTGCTCGTCTAACCTGCCCGGGCGGCACGCTGCCGAACCCGCCGAGGGGCGGTCACGGCTCCAGGTGCCTGAGGGCCGGTTACCAGGGGCGTTGGGCCTGCCGCCTTGACAAGGTAATTTTGCTCATTAATGATTGAGTCAATGGACTCTGAGTATATGACTGACCTGGGGCGCCGCGCCGCGGTGCACGCGGCGCTGGCGGACCCGGCCCGGCTACGGATCACCGACGCGCTGGCGGACGGGGATGCCTCGCCGTCGGAGCTGGCTGGGATGCTGGCGATGCCATCGAACCTGTTTGCCCACCACATGAAGGTGCTTGAGGAGGCGGGGCTGGTAGCGCGTCGCCGTTCTGACGGTGACCGGCGGCGCACCTACCTGGGACTGGTCCCGGGCGCGCTGGACACGCCGGGCGGGCCAGGGCCGCGGGTGGCCCAGCGCGTGCTGTTCGTGTGCACGGCCAACTCCGCGCGCTCGCACCTGGCGGCGGCGCTGTGGAACCGGGCGAGCGTCGTTCCCGCGGCGTCGGCCGGGACGCACCCGGCCGCAGTAATCGACCCGGGCGCTGTTGCCGCCGCGCGCCGGAACCGGCTGCCGCTGCCCCAGCGCCGCCCCCGGCATCTCTCCAAGGTCCGGGACGATGGCGACCTGATCGTGACGGTCTGCGATCTAGCCCATGAGGAACTGGGCGGCCTGGCCCCGGTGCACTGGTCGGTCCCTGATCCCGTGGTGGCAGGCGACCCGGCAAGCTTTGATGCCGTCCTGTCCGAGCTCAGCCGCCGGGTCGGACTGCTCGCCCCGCGACTTGCGAGCGCTTCGTGACCCATCCACCCGACCTCCGGCGCCGATTGGCCGCGGAGTTCCTGGGCAGCGCGTTCCTGGCCGCCATCGTGATCGGCTCCGGTATCGCCGCCGCCCGGCTGTCCCCATCCGACATGGGCCTTGAGCTGCTGGAGAACGCGGCGGCGACCGCTGCCGGGCTATTCGCGATCATCTTGATGTTCGGGCCGGTCTCCGGCGCGCACTTCAACCCGGTTGTCTCGTTCGCTGACGCCGCGCTGAGCGGGATGCGGTGGCGGGACGCCGCCGCTTATCTGCCCGCTCAGGTCGCCGGGTGCGTGACCGGCGCGGTTGCAGCGAACCTGATGTTCGCCCGCGCGGCGGTATCGATCTCGGTCAAGCAGCGGGCGTCGGGGGCGCACGCCCTGTCGGAGGTGATCGCGACCGCCGGCCTGCTGCTGGTGATCTTCGCCCTGGCCAGGACCGGCCGGGCCGCGTCCGCTCCCGCGGCGGTCGGCGCCTACATCGGGGCCGCCTACTGGTTCACCGCCTCCACCAGCTTCGCCAACCCCGCCATCACCGTCGGGCGGATGTTCTCCGACAGCTTCGCCGGGATCGCGCCGTCCTCGGCGCCGGTGTTCATCGGCGCGCAGGTCGGCGGCGGCATTGCCGGGGTGGTCCTCATCAGGCTGCTGTACCCGGCATTTACTCCGGGTCAGGCGGCTGCGGCCGTCATCCCGCACGAGACGGGCGAGGGCCTCGCCAACGCTGACGGCGTGGCGCGTCCCGGCCCCGGCCGCCGGTAATCACGTAACAGGAAGCGGTAGATCATGCACATCGTGGCAGTGGGAGGCAGCGACGCGGGCATCAGCGCGGCGCTGCGCGCCCGCGAGCTCGACCCGGGCGCGGAGGTCACCGTGGTGGTGGCCGACGCCTACCCGAACTTCTCCATCTGCGGCATCCCCTACTACATTTCCGGCGAGGTCACCCACTGGCGCAACCTGGCCCACCGGACCATCGCCGACCTGGAGACCACCGGGATGGCGCTGCGGCTGAACGCTACCGCCCACCACATCGACGTGCCCGGCCGCAAGCTGCTCGTCACCGCCGCGGACGGCGGCGAGGAGCTGATCAGCTACGACCAGCTGGTCATCGGCACCGGCGCCGTCCCGGCCCGCCCGCCGATCGCGGGCCTTGAGAACCTCGGCCCGGCCGACGGGGTCCACGTCCTGCACTCCATGGACGACACCTTCGCCGTCGCCCGCACCCTGGAGAATGGCCGGCCCGCGACCGCGCTGATCGTCGGCGCCGGCTACATCGGCCTGGAGATGGCCGAGGCCCTGACCGCCACCGGCTTGGCCGTCACCCAGGTCGAGCAGCGCCCCGAGGTCCTGCCCACCGTCGACCGCGAGCTCGGCGCCCTGGTCCGCGCCCAGCTCGAGGCCCGCGGCGTGACCGTCCGCACCGGCACCGCCGTCCGCCAGGTTGCCCGGGCCGGACCGGGCGAGTGCGGACGGCTGCGCGCCGAGGCCACCACAGCCGACGGGACCGCCGTCACCGTGCACGCTGACGTCATCCTGGCCGTCACCGGCGTCCGCCCGGAAACCGCCCTGGCCGTCAGCGCCGGCGCGCGGCTGGGCCAGCGCGGCGCGATCGCCGTCGACACCACGATGCGCACCTGCGTTCCCGCCGTGTACGCGGCCGGCGACTGCGTGGTCACCCACCACCGGCTGCTGGGCGAGACCTACCTGCCGCTGGGGACCACGGCGCACAAGCAGGGCCGGGTCGCCGGGGAGAACGCCGCCGGCGGGTACCGCGAGTTCGCCGGCAGCCTCGGCACCCAAGTCGTGAAGATCTTCGACCAGGCCGCCGCCCGCACCGGGCTGCGCGACCACGAGGCAGCGGCGGCCGGGTTCGACCCGGTGACCATCGCCTGGGAAGCCGACGACCACAAGGCGTACTACCCCGGCAGCCACAAGATCGCCATGCGATTCACCGGCGACCGCGCCACCGGCCGCCTGCTCGGCGTCCAGCTCTTCGGCCACCAGGACGCCGAGGTCGCCAAGCGAGTCGACATCGCCGCCACCGCCATCTTCCACGGCATGACCGTCGACGAGGTCAGCGACCTCGACCTGTCCTACACCCCGCCGCTCGGCTCCCCCTGGGACGCCATCCAGGCCGGCGCCCAGGCCTGGACCCGCCTGTCGGGACGGCAATGACATGACCACCGCGCGGCCCGGGACGCGCCCGCGCCGTCCCGGGCCTGCCGGGCGGGGCGGCTATTGTGCTCGGCGCTCCAGGAGGATGGTGTCCCGCCACTGGCCGTGGTGGCGGCCAACGCGCTCCCGGGTCCCCACGACCCGGAACCCCGCCTTCTGATGCAGCCGCGCGCTGGCAGTGTTCTCCGCGAAGATACTGCTCTGGATGGTCCAGATCCCGCCCGACTCCGTTGACCCAGCTAGCGCGGCCAGCAGCGCGGACCCGATCCCGCCCCGGCGCACGGCCGGGTCGACGTACACGCTGTGCTCGACCACCCCGGCGTACACGGGCCGGGCCGAGACCGGTGAGACCGCCGTCCAGCCGAGCACCCGCCCGGTCGCGGCCTCGACGGCGACGTGCCGGTGCAATGGCAGCTTGCCCGCGTCGAAGGCCTCCCAGCCCGGAGCCCTGACCTCGAAGCTGGCCTGGCCGGTGTCCAGTCCCGCCTGGTAGATGGCCAGCACCTGGCTCGCATCGGCGGCACGCATCGGCCGGATCAGCACGCCCTCAGGCGCGCTGGGCCGCACCGCCGCGACGATCGCCGAACGCAGGCCGCCCCCGGCATCAGTGACGGGCGTGATGGTGACCTGGGTGAACCCGGCCACCAGGAGCTGCCTGCGGTACTCGCCGACGGTTACCGTCCCGTTCGAGCAGCCCGTCCGCCGCTCGGCCGCAGCGCGGAGTTCCGGGTCAGCGTCCTCGTCCGCGACGATGTCGCTGACGCCCAGCCGGCCGCCCGGGCGCAGCACCCGGAACGCCTCGGCCAGCACCCGGGGCTTGTCAGCCGACAGGTTGATCACGCAGTTGGAGATCACCACGTCCACGTGCCCGGCGGGCAGCGGGATGTCCTCGATGCCCCCGAGCAGGAACTGGACGTTCTCCACGCCCGCCGTGACGGCGTTCGCGCGGGCCAGGCCGATCATGTCCGGGGTGGCGTCCAGCCCGTATACCCGCCCGGCCGGGCCGACCCGCCGCGCCGACAGCAGCACGTCAATGCCACCGCCCGACCCCAGGTCCAGCACCGTCTCCCCCGGCTGGAGCGCGGCGATCGCCACCGGGTTGCCGCAGCCCAGGCTGGCCCGCACCGCGCTTTCCGGCAGGCCCGCAAGGTCGTTGTAGGCGGCCAGGCCGAAGCAAGCGTCAGCGGTCGCGCCCGGCTCGCGGTCGATGACCCGCTCGCCCGCCGCCGCAGCCTGGGCCAGCTTGCCATAGCGGGCTGTCACTTCGGCGCGGGCCTGCCCGGCATCATCCTCAGCCGTCATGACGTGCCTTTCGCTCCAGGGTCAGCAGGACGGGGCCGCGGGGACAGGCCTGCTCATCACGATGTCGGTGGCGGTCGGGAAGCACCCTACGCACGCCTCGTTAATCCGGTAGAACACTGAGGTTCCGCGCCGTTCGGCCAGCACGAACCGGACCTCCGCCAGTACCTTCAGGTGCGCCGACACCGTCGACTGGCCGACGTCCAGCACGACGGTGATCGCCCCCACGCTCATCGGCTCCCCCCGCCGGGCCAGCAGCGACACGATCTGCACCCGGGTGGCGTCCGCCAGCGCCCGGAACCACGACGCGAACTCCGTCGCCGTCACGCGGTCCAGCGGGCCCGCCAGGACATCATTCATCGTTAATCGACGATAGACGATGGAAGGCTCAGGGGGAAGGCTGGTGACCTGGCGGCCCGGCTGACCTCGCCGGGCCCAACTTAAGGATGAGTCGCGGCTGCGCCTTTCCTCCTGCAGGACGTCGCGCAGCGGAGAGCCGAGCGCCTACGGTGGATGCCGCTGCGTATAGTCGGATCGCTGAACCGGGAGAATCCTTGCCTACTCAGCCGCCCCAGCCCATCGGCTGGGCCTTGCGCCTGTTCCGGGTTGACTTCGCGCCCGCCCATCGCCAGCCGTCGGCAGTAAGCGTGCTGGGCGCGACGATTGCCTCCGTCGTCGGGTCGCTCGCCGCCGACGCGCTGCTGGTAGTCATCGGCCAGGCGATCTTCCCCGCCACCAAGGGGTACGCGCACTTCCAGTTTGCCGACTACGCCAAGCTGACCGTCATCGGGGTCGTGATCGCGTGCGTGGCCTGGCCGATCGTCACCCGGATCAGCTCCTCGCCGCGCTGGCTGTTCCTGCGGATGGCGATCGCGGTCACCCTGGTGCTGTGGCTCCCTGACGTCTACATCCTCGTGCAAGGACAGCCGGCCAAGGCGGTTGGGGTCCTGTTCGTGATGCACCTGGCCATCGCCGTCGTCACCTACAGCTGCCTGGTCTACCTCGCGCGGACCAAGCCCGCTTGAGCTCCACTTTTCGTTATGAATCCCATATTGGGCCGAACGCGGGCACGCCACGCTGCTCCAGGCCGTGCACCAGCCGCGAGGTCGTGATCTTGTTGCTGACCACCAGCACCGCCTCGGCCGCGAAGTCACGGCACACACCCTGGGTCATCGGCAGGAGGTCCGGCTTGCCGCGCACGCTGGTGTCCCAGATGAGCGCATCAGGATGCGCGGTCAGTACCTCGTCGACAAGCGCGTCGCCGTAGGTGGCCCGCGGGCTTCGCGTTGACCAGACCAGCCGGCTCGGCACCGGCGAGTTCAGGATGAGCCCGAGCATCGGGCCGATGCCGCTGCCGGTCGCCACGTAGACGACACGGCGGTACATCACCTCGATCGCCGGTATCGGGGCGCGCGTGGGAACGCCGCGAACCCACAGGCGATCCGGCGGGTCGTCGATAAGCCGCGACGTCCAGTCGCCTGCCCGGGACACGAGCAGCCGGTACCCGGACTGGCCTTGTGTGCTCACCGTCGCGAAGGTGTGCCATTCCCGCAGCGGACTGCGGCTGATGCCCACCCCCGTGACATGCTCCGGCGTCACGCCGTAGTCCAGGTGAAGGATCACGGCATGCGCGGACGGGCGCTCCACGGTAACCGGTACGCGGCGCAGCCACAGCCAGGGCCAGGCGATGCTCGCCGTGATCAGCCCAAGCAGCCACACCTGCCACGCGCCCACATCCGCGTGCAGCAGGTGCACGGTCAAAGCCCAGAACAGCCCGACCGATGCCCATCCGCCGAAGCGGTGGGTCAGCTCGAACACGTTATGAAACCGTGCGCGCACGGGGGGCAAGGCGCCGATCGCGACGATGACAAGCACCCCGGTCAGGGCCATGGCCAGCGCGAAGGTCGTCAGGTCCGCGGCCGCGGGCCGACGGGCGAAACCCACCGCGGCGACCACGGAAAATCCGCACAGCCAGGCCGTGCCGGCCAGCGCCGCCCCCACATGCAGGCCACCAATGTGGTAAGCCTTCGAGATCGTCCGGCGCAGCCGCAGCGGCCATCGGCTCGAGCCACGGCCCGCCAAGGCGAAGATCACGTTGAGGACGAGCTGCTGGCGGATCAGCACGGCGATGGCGAAGTTCACGACCATCTGGCTCGCCAGGCCGGACAGTGCGGTCTGGCCGGCGACATGCCAATCCCCGCTGGCCAGGTGCCATCCCAGCAGCGCGCCATTAACCAGCAGAACGAGGGCGATTAGCCGGTAGTAGGGCATAAAGAGCGGACGCTTGGAAGCCCGGGAAAAAGAGCGGCTCTGGGCTATCCTCTCCGGTTCAACGCCACCGCCCGATCGCGGCCGGACCTCGCTCACTGTGTACATGGGTCCAGGGAACCCGCCGGACGGACGCAGGGACAATCGTCATCTGACGACAGATCAGGCGTCGACTCCGGCCGCGGGTACCGCGCCGACGCCGGCGAGGTTCCATCCGGCAGATGGTGATGTCTTGGCGTTCGGGTCGCGTCGCCAGTCCGGACAGGGGACGAGGCCGGGATCGAGGAGGCTGAGCCCGTCGAAGAGCGCCAGGATCTGCTTCCGGGCCCGGAAGTTGAACGGCGCCGAAGCGTTCCTGTACACGTCGGTCATTTTCCGCACCGCCTCGGCCGGGCGGTCTTCGCTGGTCGCATGGGCAATAGCGATATGACTGCCGGCAGGCAGCGAGGACCGGTACCGGGCTACCAGCCCCCAAGGATTCTCCTCGTCCGTTATGAAATGCAAGACGGCGATCATGAGCAGGCCGACCGGCTGGTCAAAGTCAATCAGGTTACGTAGGTCAGGGTGGCGGAAGATCACGTCCGGATCGCGCAGGTCCGCGTCGATGTAGGCGGTCGCGCCCTGGGGATTGCTGACCAGCAGCGCGCGCGCGCGCCAGCACCGTTGGGTCATTGTCGACATAGACGACCCTGGATGTGGGATCGACCTGCTGGGCGATCTCGTGGACGTTGCCCTGGGTTGGCAGGCCGGTCCCGAGGTCGATGAACTGGCGGATTCCCGCTTGGGCGAAGGCCCTGACGGCGCGCTGGAGGAAGGCCCGGTTGTCGCGCGCGATTTCGGGGAGGTCCGGGATCTGGGAATAGATCTCCGCGGCGGCCTGCCGATCGGACGCGTAATTGTCCTTTCCGCCCAGGTAGTAGTCATACATGCGGGCCGGGCTTGGAACGGCCGGGTTAGGCAAGGACATGTCGGCTGGGGCCGGGGGCGCGCTGGACGTGCCCGGATCGGCCGAGGGGAAATCTCCACTCACATCGGTACAATATCTACGCTTCGCCGCGGCGGTGCGGGAACGCCGAACTGCGCGGCGGTCATGCCGACCATGGCGGTCCGCCCGTCTTTATGGTTACCCGGGTTGCCTTCGGCGTGCATAGCCGCTTGCCTGACTGGGCACGCTGGCAACAGCATCCCCCGTCACGCAAGGCAGCGCCGGCCCAGGGAGCACAAGCCATTGGCTGACACCGAAAACCCTCGCTCGTTTGCCGACAGAGCGCGCCAGGCTCTGTCGAACGCCGGACAAGACGACCGCGTCAAGCAGGCCAATGCCGTGGCCGAGCGGGCCAGGGCCGCGTCGAGGGCCGCCTCCAGGAAAGTCGGCCAGCAAGACGCGTGGGACCAACTGCGCACCGACGTTGAGCTGCTGACCGAGGTCGGGCGCGCTCAGCACGCGCTGATTATCGACTTGATCGATCGGGTGGCGGAGCTTGAGGGCCGGGCTGGAATCGGGCCAGGCACCGACCATGGCGGCTGACGACCCGCTGGCCGAACTGCTCGCCGACTTCCGGCAGCGCGTCCCCGATCCGCCATCGTTCGACGAGGTGACCGAGGCGGCCGGACGCCAGCGGCTCGCCGCCTACTGCCTGTACAGCGCGCTGTGTGCCGGAGTGATCGGCCCGGATGACCTGGCACCAGGACAATGGCCGCACGAGCTGGCCGAGCCGATGCGGCAGCTGGGCCTGACCCGGCTCGCACCCCGGACTGGGCGTGGCCTCGACGCCCAGCTGACCCCGGCCGAGCAGGAGACGTGGCGAAGCCCAGACAGGCAAGCCCAGTTCGGGCAGCTCCTCGTCGACCTGGTCAACGAGGGCGCGCTCGGCCCGCTGCGCGACGATGCCGACCGGGTCCGGCTGGGTCGCGCCGATGACGGTGCCGGGCCGGACCTGGAGCTCATGCAAGGCCAGCGCGTCGTCGGCAGCTGCGCGGCCAAAGACCACTGGGAGCTGGTCGCGCAGTACCTGGCAGCCTTGCCGCTCTACGGCCAGCCCGACGAGACCGCGGGCAAGCCAGGACTCAAGCAGGCGATAGCGCGCCAGCTAGGAGAGACCGGCATGGCTCACGCGGTCAGCGTGGGCGTCGCGCTCGCCGTCAGCATTCACCCGCTCGGCACCGCCGCCGGCCTGGGCACCCGGCTTGCCCGGTCAAGAATCCAGGCCGGGCGGGATGCGGCCGACGCGCTCCGCGCCCTTGGCGAGGAACTGCGCACCCTGCAGGCCCAGGCCGGCCGCGAGCTCGCTGACCGGCCGGCCCGGAAGGGCCACGCGAACCGGGCATAACGACCCGGCCGCTGTGTCGCGCCTATCGCCAGCGACGCGAACAGCCCCCTCGATGATCACCTCGGTGTCGCCGCGCAGCGTCGGCTCGAAGTCCACGGTGGCGTGGGCAAGGCCGGGCTCTTCCGCGTAGAGGCGTGCCACCGTCGGTGCCGGGTGGCTGATCTGCCACAGGGCGCCAGCCAGACCAGTGACCATCGAGACGACCTGGCGGCCCTGCCGCGTTGCCAGCGGCGGGAGCATCCCGGCGATTCCTGCCGCCAGGATCTCAACTTGCTCAAGGACGGCCAGCTTGAAGTCGCGGACGCTCTCGAGGGATACCTCCCGCTCGAGGTTCATCGGGGCCTGGCCGAGCAGGTCACAGAAGAGCGGCCGCTCGGCGAGGGTGCGGGCCATCACTTCGGCGATCGCCCGCGGATCACTGCCCGCCGCGGCCATTCCCGACAGGCAGTCGGGCACCCATTCGCGCCACCCGTCGGCGGTTAGCCGGAGAAACAGCGCCTCCCTGGTCTCGAAGTAGCGCTGCACCGCCGACTTGTGCAAGCCGACCGCAGCGGCGATGGCCGTCAGCGTGACTTCCCGCACGCCGTGCTCCCCCGCGAGCCCGCGGGCCGCGGCCAGCAGGTCCTCGCGGCGCTGCCTTTTCCGCTCGGGGGTGTATGCCCGCTGGAACTCTTCGGCCATCATGCCCACATGCTACAACGCAACACTGTTGCGTTGACAACGCAACAGTGTTGCGTTAGCGTGGCTCGTGGTGCCGCGGCGACGGGCACGGGAGCCACGTCCCCCACTCGGCCGCCCGCCGCGGAAGGAAGCCGTGTGCTACCCGGAGGAAGAGATGAAGCGCTTTGCGGGAAAGGCCGCCCTTGTCACCGGCGCGGGAAGCGGGACGGGGGAAGCTACTGCCCTCCTGCTCGCCGAGCAGGGAGCGGCCGTCACGGTCGTGGGGCGCCGGGCGGACAGGCTCGAGGACGTCGCCGAGCGCATCCGCAAGGCGGACGGGCGGGCGCTGACGGTCACGGGCGACGTGAGCAGGCCGGAGGACGTCGAGAGCGCGGTGCGGCGCACCGTCGAGGAATTCGGCGCGCTGCATTTTGCCGTCAACAACGCCGGCATTACCGGGGTGTTCCGCCCGACAGGCGAGATGCCGGTCGAGGACTGGCAGCGGGTGGTCGCGATCAACCTCAGCGGCCTGTTCTACGGGCTGCGCTACGAGATCCCGGCCATCCTGGCGGCCGGAGGCGGCGCGATCGTGAATGTCTCCAGCGTCTTCGCCGACAGGGGCGGCCCCACGGTCGAGTACGCAAGCGCCAAGCACGGTATCCGCGGCCTTACCCGCACCGCCGCCAAGGAGTACGGCCACCAGGGCATCCGCGTCAACGAGCTCCAGCCCGGCGTCATCGACACCGAGATGACCCAGGCCAACCCGGAGGGCACCAGGCGCGTGGCGGAAACGGGCATTCCTCTCGGGCGAACCGGCCGCCCCGGCGAGGTCGCGGCAGCCGTCGCATTCCTGCTCTCCGACGAGGCCTCCTACATCACCGGGGCCCACCTGGCCGTCGACGGCGGCTTCCTGGCCTGACCGGCGGCAGGGTTCCAGGGAATCAGCACGGGAAGGCAAGCACCATTGCTCTAGGCGGGCCTGTACTTAATGCAAGTCCAGAAAGATAGGGACACGAGATGACGTACTCAGGACATGCGTGGCGAGTGACGCGGTTCGGCGATCCAGCCGCGGGAGTCCAGCGGCAGGAGGCACAGTGGCCAGAGCCCCCGTCCGGGCAGGTGCTGATCCGGGTGCGGGCCGCTGGCGCGGGCTACCCGGACCTCATGATGGCTTCGGGTACCTACCCTCTGCTCGGTGAGCCACCGATAGGCCTGGGCGAGGAAGCCGCCGGAGAAGTGGTCGCCGTGCCGGCCGGCTCGCGGTTCAGCGTCGGGGACCAGGTGACGGGCATCACCGCCTTCCTCGAGGGCTGGGGCGGCTACGCCGACTACGCCTACCTCAATGAGGGCTCGACGATCCTCATCCCGGCGGGCATGACGGACGAGGAGGCTGGCGGGTTCCCCATCGGCTTCCGTACCGCCTACGCCGGCCTTGTCGAGCGGGCGCCGGTAGCGGCGGGGCAGGCCTTGCTCGTGCTGGGCGCGGCAGGCAGCGCGGGCGCGGCCGCGGTCCAGCTGGGCAAGGCACTGGGCGCGACCGTGATATCGCTCGTCGGCGGCCAGGACAAGGCAGAGTTCACCCTCCGCCACGGGGCAGATCACGTCGTGAACTACCGCGCTGACGACGTCACCGCGCGGCTGGCCGGGCTGACCGGCGGGCGCGGCGTGGACGTGATCTTTGATCCCGTGGGCGGTGACGCAGCAGCCGTTGCCCTGAAGAGCCTGGCGCGGGGCGGCCGCATCGCCCTCATTGGCCTCGCCAGCGGAGCAATGGCCCCCCTCAGCCCCATCGACCTGCTGCTGCGGAACCACACGGCCGTGGGCGTGCTTGCCACTCCCCAGGAAGACGCCGGGAAGGAGGCCAGCGTCTGGGAGCACCTAGCTGAACTGGCCACCCGGCGGGCGGTCACCACCCCGGTTGGCGCGGTGCGTGACTTCGGGGACGTGCCCGCGATGATCGCCGGGCAGGCCACCGCCGTACCAGGCAAGACAGTGGTCCGGGTAGCCCGCGAGACGGCGAGATAAGCTCCCTCGGGCGCAGCTGGGGCTGTCAGCTGGCCAGGATGGCGGCAACGGCGGCGGTGACCATCTGCCTGACCTCGGCCACGGGAACCTTGTCGAAGCGCTCGGGGCGCAGGGCGGCGGCGTCGGTGGCGGCCTGGGTGAGGGTGAGGATCATGGTGAGCAGGCCTTCGGCTGGATAGGTGGCGGTGAGCCTTCCCGTGGCCTGGGCTTCCTCGATTCTGGCGATCTTGTCCTGCTGCGACTTGCGGACTTCCTCAGGCACGGGCCTGTCGCCTGCCTCCAACTGGTTCCAGGCGGCGAGCCGGACCACCTCGGGATGCTCGGCGTAGTAGTCGACGAGGGCGCCGGCGTACGCCGGCAGGTCGTCGGCGGTGAAGGGAACCGCGTCGGCCAGCTGGGTGGCGAGGGCGGCGAAGACGGTGTCGAAGAGCTTGCTCTTGTTGCCGAAGTAGCGGTACAGCAGGGCGTTGTTTACCCCCGCCGAGTCGGTGATCCGGTCCACCCGCGCGCCCGAGAGGCCATAGGTCGCGAACTCTGTGACTGAGGCGTCAAAGAGCTTGGTCCGGGTGTCTTCCGCGCTGGCTGCCATGCTCAGAGTCTATGTAGGTAACTTCTTACTTGACAACTGGGCAATGCCGTCGCATGATGGTAAGTAAGAAGTTACCTACACGGGGAGAAGCAAGCATGACCCGCACCATCGCCATCACCGGCACCGCCACCGGCATCGGCAGGCAGACCGTTGAGAAGTTCGCCGCCGAGGGGTGGAACGTCGTAGCGACCGTCCGCAAGGACAGCGACCTGGGCGCCCACGACGACCTGCCCGCCGTCCGGACCGTGGTACTGAACGTGGACGACGAGGAGGCCGACCTGGCGTTCGCCGACCTCGCCGTCCAGCAATTCGGCCGCGTCGACGCCCTGGTCAACAACGCCGGCTACTACCAGGCCGGCCCGCTGGAAGCGACCACGATGGACCAGGTCCACCGCCAGTTCCAGACCAACACCTTCGGCCTCATCGCGCTGAACAAGGCGTTCATCCCACACTTCCGCGCGCAGGGATCCGGAGTCATCGTCAACATTGGTTCGATCAGCGCCGACCAGGGGTATCCGTACACCGCCGTTTACGGGGCCTCCAAGGCGGCAGTCGTCGCCCTGAGCGAGGGGCTCAGCGCCGAGCTGGCCGAGTTCGGCATCGCCGTGAAGGCCCTCCTGCCCGGCAGCATGGACACCCGCATCTTCGACAAGATCGACCAGGCACGGGACATCCCGGCGGCCTACGGCCCGTCCATGCAAGCCTTCTTCTCCCTCGACCTGTTCCGCGGCCGGTCGAACCCCCGCCTGACGGCCGACGCCATCTACGAGGCCGTCACCGACGGCAACCGCGGCAAGGTTCGCTACTACTCAGGCCCCGATGGCATCGCCATCCCCCGGGTCAAGCAGCTGCTCGGCCAGGACTGGTACTGGGAGGAGTTCAGCGCGCTCGTCGCCGGCAACCCCAGCCCGCTGTGGCGGGCACTTGTCCGCACCGCCGAAGCCCCCGCGGGCGACAACAGCTAGGACCACAGAACAACGGTCAGGGCCAGGCTGCGAGGCAGCCTGGCCCTGACCGTTTCCCGCCATCGCCCGGGGGCGCATCTCTGGATTCCTTCACGTGCATTTAGGATGAATAGCTATAGTGCTATGTACCTAGATAAACATGGAGGTGCGATGATTGCGTTCCACCTGGACGGCCGGTCCGGCGTCGCGCCCTACCTGCAGCTGATCCACCAGGTGCGGCACGCGCTGCGGCTGGGACTGCTGCACCAGGGCGACCAGCTGCCCAAGGTCAAGGACGTGGCCGCCGGGCTGGCGATCAACCCCAACACGGTGCTCAAGGCCTACCGGCTGCTTGAGCACGAGGGGCTGGTGGCGGCCCGGCCCGGGATCGGCACGTTCGTGACCGGGACCCTGGACGGCGGCCCGCTGGCCGCGCACGGACCGCTGCGCCGCGACCTGCAGCGGTGGCTGGCCAACGCTCGCCAGGCCGGCCTCGACGACGAGTCGATCGAGGCCCTGTTCGCCAGCACTTTTCGGTCCGCGGCTGAGGAGGACATAGCATGACCGCCGCCATAGCGGCCCAGGGGCTGGGCAAGCGATACCGGCGCACGTGGGCGCTGGCTGACTGCACGCTGTCGGTCCCGGCCGGGCACGTGGTGGGCGTGGTCGGCCCGAACGGAGCCGGGAAGACGACCCTGCTTGGCCTGGCCACCGGGATGCTCGCACCAAGCGCGGGCACAATCGAGGTGCTCGGCGGGCGGCCCCGATCCGGGCGCACGCAGCTGGCCCGGGTCGGGTACCTGGCCCAGGGCGCTCCGGTCTACTCCGGGCTGTCGGTCGCCGACCACCTGAGGCTAGGAGCGCACCTCAACCCAGGCTGGGACGCGGGGCTGGCCCGGATGCGCGTCAGCCGCCTGGACTTGGACCTGAGGCAGAAGGCCGGGACGCTGTCAGGCGGGCAGCGCGCCCAGCTGGCGCTGACCCTGGCGGTGGCCAAGCGGCCCGAGCTGCTGGTCCTAGACGAGCCGGTGGCCAGCCTGGACCCGCTGGCCCGCAGGGACTTCCTAGCCGACCTGATGGAGTCGGTCGCCGAGCAGGGCCTGTCGGTGGTGCTGTCCTCCCACCTTGTCGGGGACCTGGAGCGAGCCTGCGACTACCTGGTCGTGCTGGTTGCCTCCCGGGTGCAGGTCGCCGGGCCGGTCGATGACCTGCTGGCCAGCCACCGGCTGCTGTCCGGACCACGCCGCGACCCCGCCAGCCTCCCTGGCGGAGTGCAGGTCATCTCGGCCAGCCACACCGACGTGCAGAGCACGCTGCTGGTCCGCACGCCCGGCCCGATCCTCGACCCGGCCTGGACCGTCTCTGAGGTCAGCCTGGAAGACCTCCTGCTCGCCCACATGAGGCAGGCCACCGGACGCGGCCGCCGCAACCACCTGGAGGTACAGAGATGATCTGGCTGACCTGGCGTCAGTTCCGCGCCCAGGCCGTCACCGGCGTCGCGGCGCTGGCCGCGTTCGCGATCCTGCTCGCCGCCACCGGCCCGCGCCTGGCCAGCAGGTACGCCGCCAGCGGCCTCAACGGCTGCGATCCCGCCAGCTGCCCGGGCCTGGCCAGCAGGTGGCTGAGCCAGCTGTACATAGGCCACACCTACTTCATGCTGTATGAGGCCAGCGTCGCGGTCATCCTGGTCGCGCCCGCCGTCATCGGCCTGTTCTGGGGTGCCCCGCTCATCGC
>Ga0335072_10004741_pt1 | contig 20101 bp, 12 predicted proteins | sample Lox_Sample_21_FD_206725 | JGI IMG/M metagenome (GOLD analysis project Ga0335072, IMG submission 206725) | Soil microbial communities from Loxahatchee National Wildlife Refuge, Florida, United States - Lox_Sample_2.1 | ecosystem: Environmental > Terrestrial > Soil > Wetlands | place: USA...
TGTGGGGTGAACCTGGCGTTCTCAACAGTGTTGGAGAGCTGGCCGTATGGTGCGGCTTCCCGATATGGGGCGTGGGTTGGATTGGGCGCGGTACTTACGATTGGGTGCGGAGCTGATTTGAATTGAAAATCGGGGGGTGAGAGTATCCGCTGCTTGCTGTGGGGTGAACCTGGCGTTTCGGTAGTTTTTTTGCCCGAAAATGTTCAGCCGCGGCAGCGATTTTCTTCGAGATCCGATTCGATCGGCGAGTCCCGACTCGATCGCCGGAGGCAGGCGGAGCTTTATGGATGAGCGACGTGACAGTATTTGACCTCGTGGAGCGCTGGCCATAACCTTAAAGCAGTCCCCACGGCGAAGGAACATTTCGATGCTGATTACCCTGCTCGATCTGGAACGCGAGCCGGTACGTTTTGATCCAGAGTTCTCTCCGGGCACGATCGACTACGGAGAGGAAGCGACGCAGACCTCAGACCTGGCCGTCGAGGGGCAGGCGGAGCTCATCAAGGAACATCGCGGGCCGAAGGAAGTGGTGCCTGACATTCGCGTTCGCGCGAAGTGGTCCGGGACCTTCGAGGCGCCGTGCGCACGGTGTCTTGAACCTGTACAGCACGCGTTGAAGGGCGACTTCGATCTGCTGTTTCGGCCGCTGGGTATCGACGCTGGTCCCACGGAGCGCGCGCTGGGCGCGCCGGAAACTGAAATCGGGTATTATCAGGAAGGTGGGCTGACGCTGGAGGATGTTCTGCGGGAGCAGGTGCTGTTAAGTCTCCCGGTAAGAACGCTTTGCAGCGCGGACTGCAAGGGACTCTGCCCCAGCTGCGGACGCAATCTGAATGAGGGAGCCTGCACCTGTGAGGCTCGACCAGCGGACGATCGATGGTCGGCGCTTTCGGACTTGCGCAGCCGGCTGGGTCCGGAGACGAAAGAGACGCGTTAGCTGAACTGAACGCTGAAGTTTTTTGCCCGGGAACTGCCTGCCGGGAAGTGAAAGGAATTGCAATGCCGAATCCAAAGCGGCGCCACTCGAAGGCCCGCACCTCTACGCGCCGCGCGCATGATGCGCTGACTGCGAGTTCTCTGTCGGAATGTCCGAACTGCCATGAGCGGAAACTTCCGCATCGCGCCTGTCCCAAGTGCGGCTATTACAAGGGGCGCGAAGTTCTGGAAGTGAAGGAAGCCAAGTAACAACGGCATTCGATGCTGATCGACATCGCTCTCGACGCCATGGGCTCGGACAAAGCTCCGGAGCCGGAGATACGAGGCGCGATTCTTGCGGCGAAAAACCTGCCCGTGCGGGTCCATTTGGTTGGTCCCGAGCCCTTGCTGCGCGAACATCTGGATGGCGCGTTCGGGGCGCGGCGTCTGCCCATTTCGATCGTCCACACCGATGAGTACATCGCGATGGACGAGAAGGCGGCGCATGCGGTGCGGACCAAGCGCAACAGCTCAATGCGCATCGGGCTGAAGATGGTGAAAGAGCGGCGTGCTGCGGGTTTCTTTACCGCCGGCAATACCGGCGCGGGGATGGCGACGGCCAAGATGACGCTGGGCGCCTTGCCCGGTGTGGACCGGCCGGCGCTGGCCATTGTGGTGCCGACGATGTCGGGTTCGCCGTGCATTCTTCTCGATGTGGGCGCCAACGTCGACTGCAAGCCGCAAAACCTCGAGCAGTTCGCGGTCATGGGCGAGCTGTACGCGCGCAGTGTGCTGCGGATTCCGCGGCCGCGCGTGGGAATCTTGTCCGTCGGCGAAGAAGAGGGCAAGGGCAACGATCTGACGCGCGAGGCGACGGCGCTGGTGCGCAAGCTGCCCATTAATTTCATCGGAAACGTCGAGGGCCGGGATATTTATAACGGCAACTGTGACGTAATCGTGTGCGATGGGTTTGTGGGCAACGTCGCGCTGAAGACGTCGGAGGGTTTGAGCCGGCTGGTGCGCGAGATGCTGAAGGCTTCGCTGACGCAGACGGTGACGGCGCAGGTGGGCGCGTTGCTGTCGCGGCGGGCGTTCAATGCGTTTCGGCGAAGGCTCGATCCGTCGGAGTATGGCGGGGCGCCGCTGCTGGGCGTGCGCGGGGTAGCGATCATTGGGCACGGGTCGTCGAACGACCGCGCGATCATGAACGGGATTCGCGTCGCGTCGGAGTACGCGCAGGCGGGCGTGAACGATCGGCTGGAGCGGGAGTTTGCCAGCCGGCCGGCTGCGACCAGCGATGGGCAGGATCTGCAGTTGCCGATCCAATGAGGACCCAGCCGTCCAGGCGTACGGCGCTTGCGCGCCTGGATGAATCTACGTACACCGGCAAAAAACCGGATGCCCGCCGTCGCACCTGCATGCAGGCATCCGTAAAAAAATGAATACCGATTGGGGCCTGAGGTCCCACGAATCCCGGCAGGGTACAGCAGGAGAACCAGGCAAGTCCGGTGAAGCCGGTGACGATGCGAACCGTGGGTTATTGTTTTTTCAAAACTAACGATCTGCGCGAGCGGACTTGTCACGCGCATGTCATCATTGCGTGATTTCTGATCCGTCCGCGAAGGAAGCGGCGCGGCGATCGCACAGATGCCGCGCTTCATCCTTGTCCGTGCAAGACCCGAAACTCGACGAGTCAGGATTTGGAAGGTATCGTGCTTCGCGCTAACGACGGTCTCCGATCGAGGTTGGGCAAAAATCCGGTGAGCAGACCGATGGCGGGCAGCCACGCGCAGATCTTATAGACGAAGAAGATGCTGGTGAGGTCGGCAACGCGCCCCAGCACTGCTGCGCCGATGCCGCCCATGCCGAAGGCGAGGCCGAAGAAGATACCGGAGACGAGGCCAACGCGGCCGGGCATCAGATCCTGCGCGTAGACAACGATGGCTGAAAATGCCGAGGCGATCACGAAACCAATGATCGCCGAGAGGATGCCCGTCCAGAACAGACTGGCGTGCGGCAGCAGGAGCGTAAAGGGAAGCACGCCGAGGATCGAACCCCAGATGACGTACTTGGGTCCGATACGGTCGCCGATGGGGCCGCCGAAAAACGTTCCCGCGGCCGCTGCTCCCAGAAACACGAATAAGTGCAGCTGTGAGCTGCGCACCGAGACATTGAACCTGCTGAGGAGATAGAACGTGTAGTAACTCGAGAGGCTTGCAAGATAGAAGTATTTCGAGAAGATGAGCGCAGCCAGAATTGCGAGAGCGCCAAAGACGGTGCGGCGTGGAAGGTGATGGCGCGGTTCGACATGCACGTGTGCCGGAGTGGCGAGCGAGAGATGGTGCGAACGCCATTGGCCGACGCGATAGAGGATGCAGATTCCCGCCGCTGCTGCGATGGCGAACCACGCCACGCCACGCTGACCCTGCGGCAATACGATGAAGGCCGCGAGGAGCGGGCCGATGGCGCTGCCCGAATTTCCGCCGACCTGGAAGAACGACTGCGCGAAGCCGTGGCGGCCTCCTGAGGCAATGCGCGCGATGCGTGACGATTCGGGATGGAAGATGGCGGAGCCCGCGCCGATAATCGCAGCGGCAATGAGGAGCAGGCCGAAGGTGGGCGCAACGGCAAGCGTCGCGATGCCGGCCAGGGTGAAGCACATACCCACGGCCAGCGCGTAGGGCACTGGACGGCGATCTGTGTAAAGACCGATGAACGGCTGCAGGCAGCTGGCAACAAGCTGATAGGTCAATGACAGAAGCCCTACCTGGCTGAAGTCGAGGTGAAAGGAACTCTTCAGGATCGGATAGATGGAGGGCAGCAGCGATTGCACCATGTCATTGAGCAGATGACAGAGGGTTACCGCGACGAGGACGCGAAACGCACTTGCCGCCGCCGCAGAGGGCAGAGGCGCCGGCGTTTCAATGTCACGCGAGGGCGCAGCAGAAGTTGGGGAAACCGTCGTCATAGCGGGGATGGCGAAGGGTCACTTTCATGGTAAATGGCGTGTGCCGCCTGGGCGTGTTCAGGGCGTGCTGGTGCGGGCGCAGCGAATGATGGCCTCCATGCTCTTCTCCACGTCTTCGTCGCTCGTGGACCAGTTGCTGACGCTGATGCGCATGGCGGTGCGTCCTTTCCATACGGTGCCGCTGCACCAGCAGGTTCCGTCGTTCTGGATGGCTGCAATGGCGGCCCGCGTTTGCTCCGGCGTTCCGAAGGAAACGAGGACCTGGTTGAGGACGACGTCGTTGAGGACGTCGAAGCCGGCGTTGCGAAGAGCTTCGCCGAAGCGGCGGGCCTGGCGGCAGTTGCGCTCGATCATGTCAGCGAGACCGCTGCGGCCGAGGGAGCGGAGCGCGGCGTAGACGGGGATGGCGCGGGCGCGGCGCGATTCTTCGGGGACAAATTCGTGGGGATCGCGCTCGCTGCTGGTGGCGACGATATAGGCGGCGGCGAGCGACATTGCGGTGCGATGCGCGGCTTCGTCGGCGCAGAAGACCACGCCGCAATCGTAGGGAACGTTGAGCCATTTGTGCGCGTCGGTGGCGACGGAGTCGGCGCGCTCGATGCCGCGAACGAGGTGAGCGTATTGCTGTGAGGCGGCGGCCCAGAGTCCGAATGCCGCATCGACATGGAGCCAGGCGCCGCGTTGTTGGGTTGCGTCTGCGATGGCAGGCAGGGGATCGAAGGCTCCGGTATTGACGTTACCGGCCTGAGCGCAGACGATCGCCGGTCCTGAGGACTGGCGAAGGGCAGCAGCGAGCGCATCGGCGCGCATGCGGCCTTGGTCGTCGGCGGGAATTTTGCGCACGCGAGCGGCACCGAGGCCGAGGAGGCGCAGCGCCAGAAAGATGGTGTAGTGGGATTCGTCGTTCACGATGATGTCGATGGGAGGCGCGCCGTTGAGGCCGTTGGCCTCGACATCCCAGCCGGCTTTGCGCAGGACACTGTGGCGCGCGCAGGCGAGGGAGGTGAAGTTGGCCATGTGGCCGCCAGTGACGAAGCCGAAGCTCATGGTAGAGGGGAGGCCGGCGATTTCGCGGAGCCAGGAGCCGGTGATCTGCTCGATGGTGGCGGCGAGTGGGGAGAGGGCGAAGATGCCGGAGTTTTGATCCCAGACCGAGACGAGCCAGTCGGCGGCAAGCGCGGCAGGCAGGCTGCCGCCGACTACGAAGCCGAAGTAGCGCGGTCCGGTGGAGGCGATGGTGCCGGTGGCGCCTGCGCGAGCGAGGGAATCGATGACGGCAGCCGGGGCGGCGTCTTCATTCGGGAGCGCGCCGCCGAGTTTTTCGTGCAGTTGTTCGGACGAAGCGGTGGCGTGGACGGTCCGGGTGGCGAGGTTTTCAAACCAGTCGCGGGCGTGGCGCGGCACTTCGTTGAGAAGTACGGGGATGTTGTCGTACATGGCGATTATCTTCGCCGGGCAGAACGTGAGCGGGCAATGGGCGTGCAGCGAACGGGGCTGATTCGTTGGCTGGCCTCATCCCGGGTGACTCAGGCTGCTTCTCGCTCTGTTCCGAAATGGGCGAAGAAGGTTCCTGGCTGGTACTTCGGTTTGCGACGCTGGGAGGAAACTGGTGGACGGTCCGGTTTGGAGGGAGTCTTCTGCTTGCTGTGGGGTGAACCTGGCCGTCCAGCATTTCGGGGCCGGGCCTTCATCGTCTTGCGGTTTCAAAATGGAGCGGGAAAGACGGGCCTGGCGGTACTTTGGTTTGCGACACCGATGGAAACTGGTGGACGGTTCGGTCTGAAGAGCGTCTTCTGCTTGCTGTGGGGTGAACCTGGCCCGCCTCCCGCTTTTGGGGCCGTTGGCTGTTTCCCGATTTGGGCGTTGGTTGTTTCGTGACTTCTGATCAGTTTGCGAAGGAGCCGACGCAGCGCGGACGATAGCACCGAGGTCGTGCTCTATCGCTGCCGTGCGCAGCGCCAGCGAGAGGCGTGCAGAGGTTTGCTGGTATCTATTTTTCGAGGAGCGCTCGCGCGGCCCACAGCAGCGGAGCCTGACCGTGGAAGTCGCCAGTGCGGCGCGGGCGGGCGAGGTAGTACTCGAGACTGTCTTTCTTGTTGGTGCCGGCGCAGACGTTGGTGACGTCGGCATTCTGATCGACGAAGCCTGCGAGGCCGATCCAGCCTTTGCGCGCTGCCGGGCCGTAGGTTTCCTCGTCGAGCCAGCCATGGCGGACGCCTTCGATGAGCGCGAAGGTGAACATGCCGGTGGATGAGGTTTCTTCCCAGGCCTCGGGGTGGTCGATCAGCTGACGCCACATGCCGTCGGGGTTTTGATTTTTGATGAGCTCGGCCATCATCCTGCGATAGCCGGCCAGAATTTCAGCGCGCTGCGGATGATCGTCGGGCAGAGAGAGCAGCATCTCGGTCATGCCGACGGCAACCCAGCCGTCGCCGCGGCCCCAGAAGAAGGGGACGTCGGGCGCGTGATAGAAGAGGCCGTTGGGCTGCTGCAGTTTGCGCAGGTAGGCGACCATCTCGTTGGCATCGCGGTCGAGATACTTGCGGTCGTTGGTGGCGCGATATGCCTCGAGCTGCAGGATGGTGAGCATGAACATGTCGTCGATCCAGAAGCGGGTCTCGCCGGAGAGGCCGTCGGGTGTGGGATTGGCCCACTGGCGATCGGCAAAGCGGAGGCCAGCGGCCTGCGCTGCATGGTCGTGGGTTTCGATGGAGATCTGGAGGGGAATCACGCCAAAGATTTCGTAATCGACGTGCTCGCGATCGGGGATGAGGCTGGCGAACTCCGGCTTGAGGAGCGCGGTGTAGCGATTCTGGAGCTCGGACTGAAGCGCGGTGTTGCCGGTGGCCTCAGCGTATTTGAGCGCGCCGTACCAGGCGCAGACTTCGGGGTAGACGATGGGGGTCATGTGCGGGCTGGGGAGGAAGTGCAGAGCAACGCGGTCGCCGATGGCGTGGGGGTCGGCGTTCTCGGGCCAGTTCTGAAAGTATTTCTGTTGCGCGTGCGCGAAGGTCGCGGTGAGAAGAGGTGTTGCGAGGCAGCAAATTGCAATAAGGCGCGTGCGCATCCGGGACTCCTCCGAGGTTCAGGCGCAGGTGATGGGGCGGGGTTCGCCTGAAGGACCGAGCCAGTATAAGCAGTGGCGCTACGCGACGGGAGTGCCGCGGAGGCCGTCGTCCCACAGTGCGGTAATGCGGGCGGGGACGAGGCGATTGGCGGGGAGGGGGGAATCGAGGGTGAGTTTGAGGAAGTTGTCGGTGACTGCTTCCGTAGCTGGGGCGGAGCTGAGATCATTGGCGTCGTCGTCGATGGTGACTGCAGATAATGTTCGGCCGATGAAGCGAGTGCGGAACGCGCGGGACTTTTCGGCGATGAGTTCCCTGAGTGCGGCCATGCGATCGTGCACGGCGCGGGCGGGCAGGGGGTTCTGGCGGTGGAGCTCCCAGGCAGGAGTGCCGGGGCGCGCGGAGAAGGGAAAAAGGTGGAGGTAAGTGAAGGGCTGTTCGGCGATGAAGTCGAGGCTCTCCTGAAAGAGGGCGTCGGTTTCGCCGGGGAAGCCGATCATGACGTCGGCGCCGATCGCGGCATCGGGGAGGAGGGCGCGGATGGAGGCGAGTTTCTCGGCATAGTGCCAGGGGCGATAGCGGCGATGCATACGGCGGAGGATGGTGTCGGAGCCGGACTGGAGGGGAAGGTGGGTGTGCCTGCAAAGCCGAGGGGACAGGTCACAGGTCGCAGGTCGCAGTTCCGCGTTCGGAAACCCTGTCCCAGCATCAGGGAAATAGGGCACCCGAGCCTCGTGTTTGTCCGTGGCGAATTCGCGGTAAAGGGCAAGCAGGTCCGCGGACCAGTCCATGGGTTCGATGGAACTGAGGCGGAGGCGCGGGAGGGCGGTTTGGGTCAGGATTGCCGCGATCAGATCTTCGAAGCGCTGGGCGGGCTGGAGGTCGCGGCCCCATCGGCCGAGATTGATGCCGGATAAAACGAGCTCTTTGCCGTCGTTGTCGATGAAGCGGTGGATGTCATCGAGACAGGTGGAGAGCGGGACCGAGCGCGAGCGGCCGCGCGTGGTGGGAATGATGCAGAAAGAGCAGCGATTGCCGCACCCGTCCTGCACTTTGAGGTTGGGTCGGGTTTGCCGCGCGTCGGGCGCGAAGGGGAGCGTCGCAAGTTCGGTGTGCGCGAAGGTGTCGTCGTGAAGGATGGTGGGGATGATCGAGGCAAGCGGAAGGAAAGCAGGTTCCTCCGCTGCACGCGGTCTGCGCGCTTCGGTGGGAATGACGGACGTGTTGTCGGTTTGAGCGGCCAGTTGCAGCGCGAGTTCCGCCACTTTGGCTTTGTGGCTGTTGCCGACGACGGCGTCGACTTCGGGAAGAGCGGCGAGTTCGTGGGGGGCGCGCTGGGCGTAGCAGCCGGTGACGATGATGCGAACATGGGGGTTCTGACGGCGAACGCGGCGGAGGTAGGCGCGGGCCTGGCGGTCGGCTTCCGCAGTGACGCTACAGGTATTTACAATGACGATATTGGCGGTTGCAGCGTGGTCGGCCGGCGCGAGTCCGCCGTGGCGCAGGTTGGCAGCGATGGCCTCGCCGTCGGCTCGGCTGGCGCGGCAGCCGAAGTTTTCCACGTGATATTCTGCCACGTTGTTCAGTGTATCAACGGGGTGGGCGGGGGCTGAACGGGGGTCTTTCTCTGAAGCTTTCGTCACCTCGTTTCATGTACGATCCACAGGTGGGACCCCAGGAGTTTTTATGAAAAGACGCATTCTTTTGGTCGATGACGATGTTGCCATTCTCCTGACTTTGAAGGCAGTGCTCGAGATCAGCGGTTTTGAAGTGACGACGGCAGCGTCAGCACGGGAAGCGAAGCAGAAGCTGAAGTCGACCGAATACCATATGGTGATCACGGATCTGCGGATGGAGAGCGAGACGGCGGGAGAGGAAGTCGCCGCGGCGGCGAAGAAAGCGGCGAACCAGCCGGCGGTGGCGATGCTGACGGCGTACCCGCCAAAGGATGCAGAGTGGGTGACGACTTCGGACACGGACAAAGTTCTGGTGAAGCCGATGAACACGCAGGATCTGCTGCGGCAGATCGAGGCCATGCTGGTGGCGCACGAGGACAAGAAGCGGATCGACGCGGGAAAGAAGGTTGAGCCGGCGGTGGCCGACGTGGCGGCGAAGAAGCCGCGGGCGCGGCCGGCGGTTGCGAAGTAGGTTCAGGGAACAGAGTTGGAGCGGCGGACTACGGTCCGCCGTTTTCCTTTTGTATGGACTGCGACGAGCACCTTCCGCAGTTGAACCCGCAGGTTGGTTCCGGGTCGCAGAGGACGCGGCGAGCGGGGGCACACAATTCATGCGGGAGCGTTCTGGAACGATGCAGAAGCGAGCCGCAAGGGGGCGGTTCGTCGGATTAGCTGGCCTGGCTCATGGTCCTTTTCTGCTGGAAACAACTCCTGCAGAGGACCGGGCGCCCCTGGGTGGGCTTGAAGGGAACGGTGGTCTCAGTTCCGCATTCTGAGCAGACGGTGCGCGTTTCGGGACGCACCGACGTGGAGCCCGAAGCCCTTTTGGCCTTGCACTGCTTGCAGCGTTTCGGATCGTTCTTGAACTGTTTGTCGAAGAAGAAGAGTTGTTCGCCGGCGGTGAAAACAAAATCACTGCCACAGTCGGCGCACTTGAGAACCTTGTCGACGAAATCCATCCCGCTTCCCTCGCCTTTGCCCGGAAGCACCCGCGAAAATCACGCCCAACCGTTGGCGCGTCCGGGTCGCCCAGCGGCTGCCGAGGCAGCGCCGGCTTGCTGCGACACGCCGGTGTGAAGCCGGCGCAGTGCTTCTGAATTGGATAGGGGCCCGTTTGGCAGCAGGGAGTCCAACGGTCCGGGCAGGGTTCGACATCCCTGGGCGGATCCATCTCGAAACTGCCGGCCGCGGCTGAGTATGCTGCGGCCAAGAACAACATCGGCGAATTGCCGAAAACTCTCCGTTTGGTGGGGAACGGAGTCAGATCAGATGTGAAACTGCCGGTCTGCCAACCCAGCGGCGCGAGCGGGGCGCTCGTGAGGGCCTGGTCTACACCTCGACCGGCATTGGCTGCCGGCGAGGCTCAGATCTGTCGGAGTCTGGGGACCTCGACAGACCGGCTTTGGGTGATTAGTCCTGCTCTTTGCGAGCCTTCTTACGATTCCGCTTGCGTGCCAGTGCTTCCTTGACGCGGCGCTTTTCGCCAGGCTTCAGGTAAAAGGAATGACGTTTCACTTCCTTAATAATGTCTTCCTGCTGAACCTTGCGTTTAAACCGGCGCAACGCGTTTTCAAGCGGTTCGCCTTCCTGAATGCGAACCTCCGCCAAAGAACTACACCTCCAGACGACCCACGGTGGGCAACCACCAGAGTACAGGAACTCGACGTTAAATTTCCATAAAAGGGCGATTGCGGACGGCGTGGCGGTAACGTCAAAACGCGCCAAGGCCACCATTCGGCCATGCAACCTAAGACGCGCAGATGAAGTAGTTTTCTCCCTGCCTGCGTTGCATATCTTTCGATAGGAATTTGGCGTCCTGTTGACATTCAACTGGGAGCGGGTGTATCTGTAGAAATCCAACAGGAGGGTTTCGTGGGAGACGCGTCAGACATTCTCCGACCGGCGGCGAGCGAGGCCGGCGGCCAGATGCTGCAGGGCACGCTGGATCTGATGGTGCTCAAAACGCTGGAGTCGATGGGACCGCAGCACGGATATGGGATCGCGCGGCGGATTGAGCAGATCAGCGAGCAGGCGCTGCGGCTGAATCAGGGGACGATTTACCCTGCGCTGCTGAGACTGCGGCAACGGGGATGGATACGGGCGGAGTGGGGAACGAGCGAGAACGGACGGAAAGCGCGGTACTACTCGCTGACGAGAACGGGGAAGGCTCAGATCGAGAAGGAGACGGAGAGCTGGGAGCGGGTAGCGGCGACAATGGCGCGGTTTTTGAAGACAGCCGACAGCTAGGAGCAGGAAGACGGAAGCTGGAAGCAGTAAGACGGAAGCAGGGTGCAGGGCTTTGATGGTGCGCCGGTCGCTGGGAGGAGTTGGATGCGAGTTTCGGTGAGTCGTCTGGCCGCAATGTTTCGACGCCGACTGCTCGATGGTGAGACGGATGAGGAATTGCGTGCACATCTGGAGATGGCGGCGGAGGAGTATCGGCGGTGCGGCATGAGTGAGCAGGAGGCGCGGCGGTCGGCGCTGAGAGATTTTGGCGGGGTGACGCAGGTGCGAGAGACGGTGCGAGAGCGCGAGGGATTGCTGTGGATGGAAAATCTGCGGCGTGATGTTGGGTATGCGCTGCGGCAGATGCGCAAGTCGCCGGGGTTTGCGACGGTTGTGGTGCTGACGCTTGCGCTGGGGATCGGGGCGACGACAGTGATGTTCACGCTGGTGTACTCGACGCTGATGCGCGCGCTGCCGTATCCGGAGGCGGATCGGATCCTGGCGCTCCACGATGCTCGGACACAGGGCGTTTCGACGGCCGGACTGGTGAGCGTGCCGAGATTCTTCGACGTGCAGACGCGGAATCGGTCGTTCGCGAGCCTGTCGTTTTTCTATTTCAGCCAGTCGACCCTGATTGAGGGAACGAAGCTGCCGGAGCCGGTCCAGATCGCTTCGACGAATGCGGGCTTTTGGGATGTGATGGGCGTGCGGCCGATGCTGGGGCGGACCTACGACGCGCGTGACGATATGCCGCGGCTGCCCATGATGGTGGTGCTGAGCTACTCGGGGTGGCAGAAGGTATTTGGCGGCGAACCGGGCATCGTGGGGCGGCAGATTACGCTCGATGGCAGCGCCGCAACGGTTGTCGGCGTGATGCCGGCGGGGATGGATGTGCCGTCGGGCATCGACATGTGGCGTGCGGCGCAGTTCAATGCGGCGGACTGGACACGGTATCGCGGAGAAGGGGCGCGGTTCATCAACGTTTTTGGAAGGCTGCGCCCGGGTGTGACGCTGGCGATGGCGCAGGCGGATCTGCAGCGCATCGGCGAACAGCTCCGAGGAGAGCATCCGGCCGACGACGGGATGTGGAGTTTCACGAGCGCGACGCTGCGGGAGAATCGATACGGACAGATGCGGCCTGCGCTGCTGGTGCTGATGGGAGCTTCGGTAGTCCTGTTGCTGATTGCATGCATCAACGTGGCGAACCTGCTGTTGTCGCGAGCGACGGCGCGGCAGCGCGAGGTGGCGCTGCGGCGTGCTCTTGGCGCGTCGGCGGGCAGGATGGCGATGCAGTTTTTCACCGAGAGCGCAGTGCTGGGCGTGGCCGGGGGCGCCCTGGGGACCGCGGCGGCATTTGCGTTGGTGCGTGGCGTGGCGGCGAAGCTGCCGGGGCGGCTCGGCGCGCCAGGAATAGTGGAGATGAACTGGCCGGTAGTGCTGGCAGCGTTGCTGATCGCTGTGGGAACGGGAATCGCATTTGGCGTAGCCCCGGTGCTGGAGAGCCGCCGCGTGGAACTCCATACGACGATGAAGCAGGGCGAGGCACGGGTGGGCGGTTCGGGACACAGGGTGCGGAGCGCGCTGGTGGCAGTGCAGGTGGGCATGTCGCTGCTGCTGCTGGTGGGTGCGTCGTTGCTGGCGGAATCGCTGTGGCACCTGATGAAAAATCCGCTGGGTTATGCGCCGGATCATCTGCTGACGTTCTCCGTAGTGCTGCCCTGGAATACCAGGCCGCCGGAGGTGCGGAACTTCTTTGGCGATGTGCAGAGGCGGCTGGAGACGCTGCCGGGAGTGACGGCAGTGGGACAGATCAACGCGCTGCCGACGGTGGACTGGCACCGGCGCACGAATTTCGATGCCGACTGGCTGCCGCGAATTGCGAATCAGCCGCCCATCAATGCGGAGGATCGAACGATCGGGGGAAATTTCGTGGGCGCGCTCGGAGTACCGCTGCTTGCTGGACGCGCGTTCACGGATCACGACTCGCAGGTGGCGAATGCTCCGGTTTTGGTCAACGAGGAACTGATGCGGGAGTATCTGGCGGGAGGGAATCCGCTGGGGCGGCATCTGGTGGCGGACGGAACGCCGCACGAGATCGTGGGCGTAATTGCCGATCTGCGCGGCACGGCGGGATCGATGGCGAGTGCGCCTGGACCGGAGGTTTACTGGCCCGCGGATCTGCCGCAGAGCGCGGCAACGCAAAGGTTCTTCGTGGTGCGTTCGCAGGGCGATCCGGAGCAGCTGATCCGCGCGGCCCGAGAGCAGGTGCACGCGGTGGATCCGCGGCAGGCGATCGGCAAAGTGGCGACGATGGATCAGCTGCTGGACAAGGCCGTCGCACAGCCGCGGCTGAACATGGTGGTGGTGGCGTCGTTTGCAGGGGTCGCGCTGCTGCTGGCGTGTGTGGGGATCTACGGTGTGGTGGCGTATTTTGTGGCGCAGCGTACGCAGGAGATCGGCGTGCGCATGGCGCTGGGCGCAACGCGGCAGGAGATTGCGCTTCTATTTGTGCGGAAGGCTGTGGTTCCCGCGGCAATGGGGCTGGGCGTGGGTGTATGCGCATCGCTGGCGCTGATGCAGCTGTTGCGCAACCAGCTGTATGGGGTTCGGCCCGATGATCCGGGTGTGTATGCATGCTCGATTGCGGCGCTCCTGATTCCGGTTGTCGTGGCGACGCTGCGGCCGGCGCTGGCGGCGGCTTCAGTGAACCCGGTGGAGGCGCTGCGGGAGTGAGCAAGACAGGGAATAGGGCGTAGGGAGCAGGGAGTAGGAAATAGCAATTCGGAAAAGGTGCGCAGATGAGAACAGCATGGAATCGCATAACGGCGATGTTTCGGCGGCGCAGGCTCGAGGGGGAGCTGGATGACGAACTGCGTGCGCATCTGGAGATGGCGGCGGAAGAGAATCAGCGGCGCGGAATGGCAGCGGATGAGGCATGGCGCAAGGCATTGCGGGATTTTGGCGGGGTGACCCAGGTGCGAGAGACGGTGCGAGAGCGAGAGGGATTGCTGTGGGTGGAGAATGTGCTGCGCGATGTTACATATTCGCTGCGCATGCTGAAGAAGAGTCCGGGGTTTGCGGCGGTGGCGATTGGGTCGCTGGCGCTGGGGATCGGGGCGAACACGGCGATTTTCTCGATTGCGAAGCATGTGCTGCTGGACCGGCTGAACGTGCCGCACGTTGGGGAATTGCGGCTGTTCGCGTGGCGCACGGTGGGGAAGAGCGCGGTGCACAGCTCGTGGGGCGACTGGGACCGGACCGCGAACGGAATGACGAGCACGTCGTTCTCGTATCCCGTGTACGAGCAGATGCGGAAGCAGAATCATGCGCTCGCCGATCTGTTTGCGTTCAAGAATGTCGGACGGCTGAACGTGACGGTGAACAACGAGGCAGAGGTGGTGCAGGGCGACCTGGTCTCGGGAAATTTCTACGAGCAGATCGAGGTGCAGCCACAGCTGGGCCGGGCGATTGTGCCAGCCGATGACCGTGTTGGCGCCGCGCCGGTGGCGGTGATCAGCGATGGGTACTGGAGTCGGCGGTTCAACCGCTCGCCATCGGTGGTGGGCAAAGCGATCATCGTGAACCTGGTGCCGGTAACGATTGTGGGGGTGAACCCGAAGGGGTTCACAGGCGCGAAGGGGACGCTGACGTCGCCGGAAATCTTTATGCCGTTCAGCGTGCAACCGGCCGTGTATCCCTATCAAAGAGAGCCATCGCTGCTGGCGAGCAACCGCGTGTGGTGGATGCAGATTATGGCGCGGGTGAAGCCGGGTGTGGATGAGGCGCGCGCGCAGGCGGCACTGAATGTGGCGCTGCAGGCGGCCGGTCGGGCAACGCTGACGGTGAACAAGGAAGAATCCCTGCCGGAGCTGGCGCTGACCGACGGCAGCCGCGGCATGAACGAGGCCGGCCGGCAGATGGGGAGGCCGCTGTGGTTCCTGATGGCGCTGGTGGGGCTGGTGGTTTTGCTGGCGTGCGCGAACATGGCGAACCTGCTGCTGTCGCGGTCGGCGGCGCGGCAGCGGGAGATGAGCGTGCGGATGGCGCTGGGTGCAGCGCGGGGACGAATTCTGCGACAGGTGATGACGGAGAGTCTGCTGCTGGCGGTGATGGGCGGGGTGGCGGGTTTGCTGGTGGGATGGCTGGGGCGGAATCTGATCCTGGCGATGTTATCGAGCCCGGTGGAACCGGTGGTGGTGCAGGGCGGATTCGGCTGGGGCGTGTTCGCATTTAATGCAGCGCTGTCGCTGGTGACGGGATTGCTGTTTGGGCTGGCCCCGGCGTGGCAGTCGACGCGCGCGCAGGTGAGCACGACACTGAAAGATTCGGCCCACTCGGTGACGCGCAGGCGGCGCGGCCTGGCGGGGAAGGCGATTGTGGGATTCCAGGTGGCACTGTCGACGCTGCTGGTGGTGGTGGCGGGAATTTTTCTGCGGACCCTGGTCAATCTGGACCGGGTAAACCCGGGATTCGATACGAGGAACCTGGTCCTGTTCGAACTGCGGCCGCCGCAGTCGGAGTACTCAGGGGAGAAGCAGATTCAGCTGTTCCGCGAGATCACCGATCGGCTGGAGACCGTGCCGGGAGTGCAGTCTGTGTCGGCGACCAGTGTGGCGCCGCTCTCGAACAGCTATGAGGGCGACGACTTCAAGCCGGTGGGTGGGAAGGCAAGCGACAAGGATGAGTCCGCGGACAACTCCACGGTAGGCGATCAGTATTTTTCAACGTTCAAGGTCCCGATTGTGGCTGGGCGTGGATTCGCGCCGACCGACACGGAGACGTCGCCTAAGGTCGCGGTGGTGAATCAGGCGCTGGTGCGGAAGTATTTCCCGAACGAGAATCCAATCGGGAAGAGCTTTGTCACGTCGGGAGATAAGGACGAGAAGCTGACGTATCAGATCGTGGGCGTTTGCGCGGACACACGTTACGGCAGTCTGCGCGAGGATCCGCCGCCGATCTTTTATCGCGATTATCGACAGTCGCCGGAGATTGACTGGGGGATGACGTTTGCGGTGCGGACGCGCGCGGGGCGCGGGGCGATCGCGCCGGAGCTGCGACGTGCGGTCGAGAGTGTGGATCAGAATCTGCCGCTGACGGATGTGCGGAGCCAGCAGGAGCAAATCGATGAACTGCTGAGGAACGAGCGGATCTTTGCGGATCTGACGGGAGGATTTGGGGTGCTGGCGCTCGCGCTGGCGTGCATCGGAATTTATGGGCTGATGGCGTATGCGGTGTCGCAGCGGACGAACGAGATTGGGATCCGGATGGCGTTGGGCGCGCGGGCCGAGCAGGTGCAGGGCATGGTGCTGCGTGAGGCGTTGTGGATGACGGTGATTGGTGTGGTGGCCGGATTGGGAAGTGCGCTGGTTCTGGGCAAGGTGATTGCGAGCCTTCTCTACGGGCTAAAGGCGTGGGATCCGGCGACGCTGGCCGGCGCGGCGGTGGTGCTGGCGCTGGTGGCGCTGGTGGCAAGCTGGGTGCCGGCGCGGCGCGCTGCGTCGGTGGATCCGGGGCGGGCGCTGCGGGCCGAGTGAGGGAGCGGGGCCGGAGGAGCGACAGCGGGAGCGGATGACATGGTGGGCCCGGAGGGATTTGAACCCCCAACCAAGGGATTATGAGTCCCCTGCTCTAACCATTGAGCTACAGGCCCGTTGTGTTTCTATCCTAGTGCAGCACTGCTGTTCAGACGATCTGGAGAGCACTTTCCTGCATGAATGTCTCCTCGGCAGTTTCAGGCGAGCCGTGCCGCGGGTCTGCGAGGGCAGCTTCGTGGTTGCTGCCGGTATGTCTTGTAGTCTGCATGTTGCTGTACGGGGCGCGCGGTCGGGACACGGGTTATCCGCCGCAGGATGCGGATGGGATGACGGTGCATGCCGGCTGGATGAACATGGCAAATATCTGCTGATGGCGCCGAGTGTGGACCGGTCGGGGACCATTGGGTCCCGCTGTGCTGCGGACGCTGACTGACGAGAAATTCGCGCGGAAAATCCGGCTGTGATGGCTGCCAGTCACCACGCTGGTGATTACCTGGATATATCACTCAACGGCTCATTGCAACGCGCGCATACACGGAACTTTTTCTTGACATTTTTTTCCGGGTTCTACACCATCATTAAGCTCTCAGTCGGTACGCGCTGGTCAGCGAGCGTAAGCGTTGCAGGTCGGTGCCTGACGAGGGCCCGAATCGCAAATCGATACAACATTCCCATTGTCAGCAGGTTGCAGCCGGTATACCGAGCCGCAAAGAAACGACTGCAGTTTGAAAGTCGATTTCCGGATCCCCCACCCACGCCCGGAGGTTGCTCCATGTTCTTCCCCCGCCACAACTCCCACTCTTCCTGTGTACTTGCGTCCGCCATTGTGACGGCCACGCTTGTGGCGTTTAGTAACGGCACGGTTTTCGCGCAACCGCAGCAGGATTCCGCTGCCGAGGTGACAACGCCTTCGCGGGTGGTGGCGCCAGTTAATGAACAAGTGGTGATCACCCTGAAGGGCAATGTGCGCCAGGACGTGATACAGGCGCCGGATCTGGGCGCGGTGGAGGATGAGAAGCCTCTGAACCTGTTTCTGGTGCTGCAGCGCAGCACGGCGCAACAGGCAGACCTTGAGAACCTGATCGCGCGGCAGCAGCAGCCGGGTGCGGCGGAGTATCACAAGTGGCTGACGCCCGCACAATTTGGCGCCCGCTTTGGCGTTTCGCAGGACGACATTGCGAAGCTGACCGCATGGCTGGAGTCGCACGGTTTCCAGGTTCGCAATGTGCTGAACAATGCGAGCATGATCGACTTCGCGGCGACGGCGGGCCAGGTGCGCGAGGCGTTCCACACCGAGTTGCACTATGTCGGCATTCAGGGAGGCAAGTACCCCGCAGTTTTACAGGATCCGCAGATTCCGGCGGCGCTGGCCCCTGTGGTGGCGGGCATTAAGGGGCTCAATAAGATTCCTGTTCTTACGAATCACACTCCGCCTCGCCAGATGTTGTGGGATGAAGCCACGCACAACTGGAACATTGTCAATCCGGATGCCGCAGACATGGCTACGCCCGCGTACAGCGCTGGTGGCGGATACTATCTCGTGACGCCGCAGGACCTTTACACCATCTACAAGATCAACCCGGTCTTCACGGGCGGGAACCTGGGCGCGACTGCAACGGTCGCAGTCGTCGAGCAAACGGATATTGCCTACGGCACGGTGAATTCGGGCACGGGCGTGGCCACGGGGGGCGATGTCGCCACTTTCCGCAGCAAGTTCGGCGTGCCCGGCACCCTGAATATGCACGTCTACCACGGCTACGGGTCGGTCACGTGCAGCGACCCTGGGGTCAATGGGGATGAGGGCGAAGCTTCGCTGGACGCCGAGTGGGCCAATGCAACAGCGCCGTCGGCGAACCTGATCTTTATGTCCTGCGATGAAAGCCCGGACGATGGGATCTTTACCTCGATGGCGGCGCTGATCGATAACAATCTGGCCGATGTGATGAGCCTGAGCTATGGCACGAGCGAACTCAATTACACGTCAGGGAACTACACGTTTCAGGACAATCTGTTCGCGCAGGCTGCGGCGCAGGGGCAGTCGATCCTGATCTCCTCGGGCGACTCCGGTTCCGATGTGAAGGACCAGAACACCTCAGGTACGGCGATCAGTGGAATCAATGTGAGCGCTTTCGCCGCCTCACCACTTGTGACCTCGACGGGTGGCACAGACTTCCAGGACTATTACGACGCAGCGGAGGGAGGGCCGGCGCAGAGCACCTACTGGAGTTCTACGAATTCCACTTACTACGGGGATGCGCTCAGTTATGTGCCGGAAACGTCATGGAACAACAATTGCGCCAGCAGCATTCTTGCCCAATATGAAGGCTACACGGGCGCGGGCTTCTGCGGTGTTGGCGGCTCATTCATCTCCGGGGACGTGGTGGGTGGTTCGGGAGGTATCAGCACGCATTACAGCGTCCCAGCCTGGCAAACGGGTATCTCCGGCTACTCGAACTCGAAGCGATCACAACCGGACATATCGGGATTCGCGTCCAACGGGTTCTGGGGTCATTACCTGGTCTACTGCGATTCGAACGAGAGCTCTCCTTGTAGTTCGCCTTCCAGCTTCGCCGGAGCCGGAGGTACATCCTTCGTTGCGCCCTACATGGCCGGCGTCTTTGGTTTGCTAAGAAGCGCGACGGGATCGCGTCAGGGCGTGCTCAATCCGGCCCTGTACGCGCTGGCCAAGGCGCAATTTACCAATCCTTCGACAGCAACGGCCTGTTACTCCAACGGCCAGACATCAAACACGGGTGTGACGACCGGCCTGCCCGCGGCGGGCTGCATCTTCAATGACATCACGACGAGCAACAACGATGTTCCCTGCGCGTCGGGATCGACAAGCTGCTACGTCAACTCCGGCAAGACGTATGGCATGTTGTCGCTGACCGGCTCCAGTTCGCTTACGGTGGCTTATCCTTCTACGGTTGGTTATGACCAGGTCACTGGCATCGGGTCGGTGAACGTCAACAACCTCATCGCGGACTGGAACACGGCATTCAGCAGCAGTACGAGCCTCCAGGCGAATCCCACGACGATCAACTCCAGTCAGTCAACGACATTGACAGCGACGGTGAGTGGGGGAACGCCGACGGGGTATGTCGACACGCCACCAGCGGTAACCGGATCGATCACATTCAAAGCGGGTACGACGACGGTGGGCACCTGCACGCTGAGCGGCGGAACCTGCTCAACCTCGGTATCCGGATCATCGCTTCAGTCGGGTTCTAACTCGATGACGGCTACTTTTTCGGGCAGCGGGACTTATCCGTCGTCAACATCCAGCATGGTTAGTGTGACAGTTCAGAGTGGGACTGGGAACGGGACTCCGCTGACACCGTACATTCAGGTGAATGGGGGAGTGTGGCAGCAGACCGGCATGATCGCGGTGAACGTGGGTGACAGCGTGAATCTGGCGCCTACGAATATCAGCGGGGGCAGCTGGAGCTGGACCGGGCCGAATGGTTATATGGCCAGCACGCGACAGATCAATGCTGTTCCTCTGCCTTCACCCAGCAACGTCTACACCGTCACTTACACCAACACCTCGGGAGCCACCAGCACTGCGACCTTCACGGTTACGGTCAACGCGACACCGCTGACACCGTACATTCAGGTGAATGGCGGGGCGTGGCAGCAGACGGGCATGGTCACAGTGAACCTGGGTGACAGCGTGAATCTGGCACCTACCAATATCAGCGGCGGCAGCTGGCACTG
>Ga0335072_10004742_pt1 | contig 20101 bp, 18 predicted proteins | sample Lox_Sample_21_FD_206725 | JGI IMG/M metagenome (GOLD analysis project Ga0335072, IMG submission 206725) | Soil microbial communities from Loxahatchee National Wildlife Refuge, Florida, United States - Lox_Sample_2.1 | ecosystem: Environmental > Terrestrial > Soil > Wetlands | place: USA...
GCGGCGATCGTGGTGCGCATCGCGATCTTGGTGTCCATGGCGGTCGGGACGATTGACGCATTCGTGGCGAAAGTGGGGGAGAGGTCGGTCGGAATGAGCTGGCGGATTGGCATCGATATCGGCGGAACCTTCACCGACGTGGCGATGGTGGAGACCACGACCGGCCGCATCGCCATCGCAAAGCTGCTGACCACGCCGCACGATTTTGGCCAGGCGGTGATCGACGGTATCGGCCGGGGACTGCGCGGCAATGCGATCGATCCGGCGGCGGTGACGCTGCTGTCGCACGCCACCACCGTGGTGACCAATGCGTTGCTGGAACAGAAGGGCGCGCGCGCAGGTTTCATTGCCACCAGCGGCTTCCGCGACATCCTTGAGCTGCGCCGTTCCTCCCGCCCGGATCTCTACGATCTGTTCCAGGACGCGCCGGCTGTACTGGTGCCGCGCCGGCACAGGTTCGAAATCACCGAACGGATCGACGCCCAGGGCGATGTGGTCACGCCGCTGGCCGAGGACGAACTGCCGGCGCTGATCGACGCCATCCGCGCCGCCGAGCTGCGAACCGTCGCCGTTTCGCTGCTGTTTTCGTTCATCAACGACACCCACGAGCGCCGCATCGGCGCGGCATTGCGCGCGGCATTGCCGGATGTCGCGGTCTATCTCTCCTGCGAAGTGCTGCCGGAAATCCGCGAATTCGAACGCGCCAGCACCACCGCGGTGTGCGCCTATGTCGGGCCGCTGCTGCGCTCCTATCTGCAGCGGCTGCAGGGGGCAGCATCCGCGATGGGATTGCCGGCCCTGCAGGTGATGGGCTCGTCGGGCGGCGTGCTGGACATTGCCGAGGCACTGCGCCTGCCCGCCGCGGTGGTGGAATCCGGTCCCGCCGCCGGGGTGATCGCGGCATCGCTGGCAGGACGGCAACTCGGGCGGCCGAACCTGATCTCGTTCGACATGGGCGGCACGACCGCCAAGGCCAGCGTCATCGTCGAAGGCGAGATCGCGGTGACGGCGGAGTACGAAGTCGGCGGCGCGACGAATGCCAAACGCTGGATGCACGGGACCGGGCATCCAATCCGGGTGCCGGTGATCGATCTTGCCGAGGTCAGCGCCGGCGGCGGTTCGATCGCCTGGATCGATCCTGGCGGCGCGCTGAAGGTGGGGCCGCGCAGCGCCGGCGCCGATCCCGGGCCGGCGGCGTACGGCGCCGGCGGCACCGGCGCGACCGTTACGGATGCCGACATTGTGCTGGGCTGGCTGGATCGCCACGCCTTGCTCGACGGCGCGCTGCCGATCGATCTTGCCGCCGCCGAACGCGCGATCGCCGATGCGGTGGCGGCGCCGCTGGGTGTTTCGGTGCCGGAGGCGGCGGCGCGCATCGCCGAAGTGGTGAACGCCAACATGGCGCAGGCGCTGCGCATCGTGTCGGTGGAACGCGGACATGATCCGCAGGAATTCAGCCTGATCGCGTTCGGCGGCGCCGGTCCGGTACACGCCGCGGCGCTGGCCGAGGAATTGCAGATTCCCGAAGTGATCGTGCCGCCGGCACCGGGGGCGTTCTCGGCGCTGGGGCTGGTGGCGAGCGACCTGCGGCGCGATTACGCGCGCACGCTGTACGCCGATCTGGCGGAGGTCCATCCCCCGCGGGTGGCGGCGGCGATCGCGGCGATGGAGGCCGATGCGGCGGCGATGCTGGACGCGGCGCAGGTGCCGCCCGCGCGTCGCGCGGTGATCCGGCAGGCGGATTTGCGCTACCGGCGCCAGGCCTATGAACTAACCATTCCGTTAATCGCCGGGCCCATTAACCGGTCCGTTCTCGACGCGCTGGCCGAGGCCTTCCATGCCAGGCACGCCCGGACCTACGGCCACGCCAACCGCGCCGAAACCGTGCAGCTTGTGAACCTGCGGGTTACCGCGCTGGGACGCCAGCCGGCGCTGCGGCTGGCGGAGGCGGCAGACCCGGACAGCGCACGGTCACGCGAACGCAGCGTGTGGTTCGGCCCAGGCGGATTCGTGACGACACCCGTCCATTGGCGCCCCGGCCTGTTGCCCGATACCTGCCTCGCCGGACCTGCCATCATAGAGGCGCTGGATTCGACCGCCGTCGTCCCGCCGGGATGGACGGCCCGCATCGACGAATTCGGCTACATCCGGATGACACGCGGATGATCGTTCCTTCCGGCCCCGGAGTGATCGCGCCATGAGCACGCTTCGTACCGATCCCGCCCGCTTCGAAGTGGTGAAAAACGCGCTGTATGCCGCGGCCGAGGAGATGAAGATCGTCCTGGCCAAGACCGCGTACTCGCCATTGTTGAAGGTGGCAGGCGACTATTCGTGCGGCATCTTCGACATTCACGGCAACATGGTGGCGCAAGGCCCCGACCTGCCGATTCACCTCGGCTCCATGCCCGACGCGGTGCGCGCCGTCGTGCAGGCCTTCCCGGATGTTGAACCCGGCGACGTGTTCATCCACAACGATCCGTACCATGGCGGCTCGCACCTGCCCGATGTGAACGTGGTCGCCCCCGCGTTTCACGAAGGCCACCTGCTCGGCTTCGGCTGCGTGCGCGCGCACTGGCCGGATATCGGCAGCGCGACGCCGGGCAGCTACGGGGCAGTCACCGAAATTTATGGCGAGGGTCTGCGCCTGCCGCCGGTGCGGCTGTATCGCAACGGCCGACCTGACGCTGCGATCGAAGCGATCATCTTCGCCAATATCCGCACCCCCGCCGAGCGCCTGGGCGACCTGCGTGCCCAGGTCGCCGCGAACCGCCGCGCGGCGCAGCGGCTTTCGGAACTGGCGGCGAAATACGGCACCGGCACCTTGCTGCGGATCATGCAGGAAGTGCTCGACTATTCCGAAACGATGATGCGGGCCGCGTTGCGCGCGCTGCCCGACGGGCAGGCGGAATTCACCGACATTTTCGATGGCGACGGCATCATCGCCGATGGCGAAACCGAGGACGCCACGTTCAAGGTGAAGCTCTGCATCACCAAGCGAGGCGACACGATCACCGCCGATTTCACCGGTTCCGACCCGGCGGTGCCCGGGCCGATGAATGCCCCGCTGACCGTGACCGCGTCCGGCGTGTTCTGCGCGCTGAAGATGATTGTCGATCCGAAGAGCCTCATACCGCCGAATTCCGGATGCTGGCGGCCGGTCACCGTGACCGCGCCTGCGGGCTGCGTGGCGAATGCGCAGCATCCGTCGCCGGTGGTGTATGCCAACCATGAAATGTCGCATCGCATTGCCGACATGGCGATGGCGGCGATGTATGCGATCACGCCGCACACGGTGATGGCGGCGTCGCAGGGCACCTCGGCGGTCATCACCTTCGGCGGCACGGACTATCGGTCCGGCGAACGTTTCGTCAGTTATGAATCGGTGAAGGGCGGGTTTGGTGCGCGGCCGGGCAAGGACGGCATCAACGCCGTGGCCAGCACGGTATCCAACATGAGCAACACGCCGATCGAAATCCTGGAGATGAGTTTTCCATTGCGCGTCGAGGAATATGCGCTGGTGCCGGACAGCGGCGGCGCCGGCAGATTCCGCGGCGGCCTCGGCGTGCGTCGCGTCTGGCGCGTGCTGCACGGCAACGCCCATGCCGCGGTGTGCTGCGAACGCACGGTGACGCCGCCGTTCGGCCTGGCCGGCGGCCGCGCCGGCGGAGCAGCGCGGCTGTCGCTGATCCCGCCGCGCGGCAATGCCCGGCGGTTGCCCGGCAAAGGCGGGTTCATTGCGGCGGCAGACTCGCTTGTCGTGGTCGAGGCGCCAGGTTCCGGCGGCTACGGGCCACCCGCCGAACGCGACCCCGCCGCCCTGGCCGAGGACCTGCGGGACGGCTACGTTAGTGCCGCGGGCGCTCGCCGCGACTACGGCGCGGAGCATGCCTGACACGCAACCGAAGGGAAAACGTCATGTCCGAATCGCTGCCGGTCATTGCCCAGAAGGGCTCGTTCAAAATCGATGTCGAGGCCGGCAAGTCCTATTGGTGGTGCGCCTGCGGCAAAAGCGGCAATCAGCCGTTCTGCGACGGATCGCACAAAGGCTCGGGCTTCGCGCCGATGGAATTCAAGGCCGAGCAATCCGGTAGCGTGAGTTTCTGCGGCTGCAAGCACAGCGGCAACAAGCCGCGCTGTGACGGCACGCACCGCTCGTTAGCGTAACGGATCGCCGCCGCGAGGCTGCACCGGGCATTGCGCGTCATCGCCGGGCGCCGGGTGGCGAGGCAATTCTGCTCTCGCCTGTTTCGGGTTTGCCGGCGGCGCAACGTTACCCGGACACGGCGGTCGCCGTGCGCCGCGCATTGCCATGCAGCAACGATTGGAGGACCGCATGAAGATCGATGACGTCTCGGTTACGATATTCACCTGGGACAATATCCCGCCCACCAACTACCACACCGGCACGGCCACGGCGGGCAACAGCAACCTGGGCCTGTTGCGCATCCATACCGATGCCGGGCTGGAAGGGCATGCGTTTCTCGGATCGGCAACCAATCCGGCCTCGATGGATGCGCCGCAGCTGATCCGGTCGCTGAAGCCGATGCTGATGGGACAGGACCCGCTGCAACGCGAGCGCATCCATGGCGGCATGCGGCTGATCAACCGAGCCGTCAGCTATCGCACGATCGGCGCGGTGGATACCGCGCTGTGGGACCTCGCCGGCAAGATCGCGGGGCTGCCGGTGCACGCGGTGATGGGCACCGCCCGCACGTCGATCGTCGCTTACGCAAGTTCCCAGGTGCTGCCGGACATCGCCGCCTATGTGGACCAGGCGCAAACGTTCAAGGCGAACGGCTGGCGCGCCTATAAGATCCATCCGCCGCGCGACCCGGAGACCGACATCAAGGTCTGCGCGGCGGTGCGCAAGGCGGTGGGCGACGATTTCCGTCTGATGCTCGATTCCACCTGGAGCTACGGCTACACCGACGCGTTGCGCGTCGGCCGCGCGATCGAGGAAATGGGCTATTACTGGTATGAGGATCCGCTGGCCGACGAGGATATCTACAACTACGTCAAGCTGCGGCAGAAGCTGGACATTCCCATCATGGCGACGGAATTTCCGGCGGGCGGGCTGGATACCTATCCGATCTGGCTGACCGAGAAGGCCACCGATTACCTGCGCGGCGACATCCCAAACAAGGGCGGCCTGAGCACGATGCTTAAGACCGCGCACCTGGCCGAGGCCTTCGGGTTGAAGTACGAGATCCATCACTCCGGCAATTCGCTGAACAATCTGGCGAACCTGCATCTGTGCATGGCCATCCGCAACACCACCATGTTCGAGGTGCTGCTGCCCGATGGGGCGCATAAATTCGGCATGGCGACCGAGCTGGAGATCGACCGCGACGGCATGCTGCACGCGCCGAACCGGCCGGGACTGGCGGCGGACATCGACTTTGCCCTGATCGAGCGCAAGTCCGAGGCGGTGTTGCGCTAGCGTTTCGACGTGGCCGCGGCGATCCCGGTGTTGCCGCCGGCGGGGGCAACCGCCGGGGCCGCGGCCGGCAGAGGCAACCGCCGGGGCCACAGCCGGCAGAGGCAACCGCCGGGGCCGCGGCCGCATGCGCGGCCGCCGCGGCGGCGATATGCGGCGGCTGCCGCCGGGATGCCGGCTACACCGCGCTCACGCTTTGGGGATGGACTAACCAGATGGTCTCATACTTTATTAACTATCCGGAGAGTACATTCCGCAACGGCACATCCCGCTGCGAAAGTCGAGGCCAATTCAGGTGTCTGCGACGCAACAACCACGCCGCTCCCGCGCTGCCGGCACCACCCGCCGGCCGGACGCCGAACGCACGCGACGGGAAATCCTCGCCGCGGCACGCCAGGAATTCGCCGAGCATGGGCTGAGCGGCGCGCGCGTCGACGCAATCGCCGCCCGGATGAAGACCAACAAGCGGATGATCTACTATTATTTTGGCAGCAAGGAAGGCCTGTACCTCGCAGCGCTGGAACAGGTCTACAGCGATATACGCCGCATGGAGCAGGAGCTCGATCTGGAACAGCTGACGCCATCGGACGCCGTGCGGCGGCTGATCGAATTCACCTTCGATTACCAGGAGGCGCACCCGGACTTCATCCGCATGGTCAGCATCGAAAACATCCACAATGGCCGGCATCTCGCGAAATCCGCGCGGCTGCGCGAACTCAATACCAGCGTGATCGAGCAATTGGATGAGATCTTGCAACGCGGCCGTCTGGCCGGCGCGTTCCGATCCGACATCGGACCGATCGATCTGCACATGCTGATCAGCGCTTTCTGCTTCTTCCGCGTGTCGAACCGCCACACCTTCGGGGCATTGTTCGGCCGGGACCTCGCGGCGCCGGAATTGCGCAAGCGGCACAAGCGGATGATCGGCGATGCAATCCTGGGCCTGCTTGAATCGGGGACGCCAGCCTGCGCCAGGCCCGCTGCCGCAACGCAGCCCTCGCGAAAGGCGCGTCGCGAGGAGCGGGTTACGACGCTTCCGCCGCAGCACGGATAAGGTCGAAATGCCGGCGCATCCGCTCTGCATCCGGCGTGATGCCGGTGAACAGGCGGAATGCTTCCACCGCCTGGAATACGGCCATGCCGCCACCATCCAACGTGCGGCAGCCGAGCGCCCGTGCGGCGCGCAGCAGCGCGGTTTCCAGAGGAAAATACACGATCTCAGCAACCCATAGCGGCGAGCGTAGCAAGTCCGCAGGCAACGGCAGGCCAGGATGGCCGGCCATGCCGACCGGGGTGGTGTTGATCACGCCTACTGCCTCGGCCATCGCCGATGCGAGATCCGAGCCGACGCTCACACGCCCTTCCCCGGCCTCACTGTTCAATCTTGTGGCCAGTGCCTGTGCCCGTCCCGCCTCGACGTCGAAAATGCACAACTGCTGCACGCCGGACTGCAGCGCCGCGCGCGCCACCGCCGCACCGGCGCCACCCGCGCCAAGCTGCACGACGCGATCACGCGATGCGCCAGCCAGCCCGCGCTGAAAGTTCTCGGCAAATCCACTACAATCGGTGTTATGGCCGACCCTGCGTCCGTGCCGCAGCAGCACGGTGTTGACCGCGCCGATCGCCGCGGCATCGGGCGACAATTCGTGCAGCAACGGCAACACCGCCTGCTTGCAGGGATGGGTGATGTTGAGGCCGTTGAAGCCCATGCGTTCGGCGGCGTTCAGCAATTCAGGCAGCGCCTCGGCGCCGAGCCCGAGCAATTCCAGGTCGATCAGGCGATAGATGGTGCGCAGTCCCTGCGCTTCACCCTCCTGCTCGTGCAGGGCGGGCGTTCGCGATGCCTGGATGCCGGCACCGATCAGGCCCAGCAACAATCCGGGCGTTCCGGCGATGGACATGGCCGCTGCCCTTTCTGGCCGCCGCGGCGCACGGCGGGTGGCGGCCGGCGCGGACCGGCGACGATGTGGCTTGAACCGGTGAGAGCACGCGGCTATTAACTAACTAGTTAATGCACGTCAACCGCCCGACCGCCCACCGCCCAATCACCCGGCCCCCAACCGCTCACCAGCCCAACCACCAGCCACCCAATCACTGGCCACCCAATCACTGGCCACCCAACCGCCCAGCGCCCTCGCCCGCCCCGCGACCCAGCGACCCGCCCACGACCGCAGCGCCCGCCCAGCGCCCTCGCCCGTCTCGCGACTCAGCCGGCCCGCCTCGCGACCCAGTCGGCCCGCCCACCACCGCAGCGCCCGCCACCGCAGCGCCCACCACCGCGTCAAGCCAACCGCCAGGGAAGGAGCCCCCGTTCGCATGATCCTCCCGGCCCCCCTGCCCAAGTCGATCGCCACCGTCTCGCTCAGCGGCACCCTCCCCGAAAAGCTGGAAGCCGCCGCCGCCATCGGCTTCGACGGCGTCGAGATCTTCGAAAACGACCTGCTCACCTACGACGGTTCGCCCGAGGACGTGCGCGCGATTGCCGAAGGCCTCGGCCTCGCCATCTACATCTTCCAGCCGTTCCGCGACTTCGAGGCGATGCCGGAGCCGCAGCGCCGCCGCAATCTGGATCGCGCCGAACGTAAGTTCGACGTGATGCAGGCGCTGGGGACCGACCTCGTCCTGGTGTGCAGCAACGTTCAGCCGGCGGCGATCGACGATCCGCAGCGCGCCGCCGCCGACCTGCATGAAATGGCGGACAAGGCTCAGCGCCGCGGCCTGCGCGTGGGCTATGAGGCATTGGCCTGGGGCAAGCACGTCAACCGCTGGCGGCAGGCCTGGGAAATTGTGCGCACCGCGGATCATCCCGCGTTGGGTCTGATCGTCGACAGCTTTCACACGCTGGCGCTCCGCGACGACCCGTCCGGCATCGCTGCCCTTCCCGCCGACAAACTGTTCTTTGTGCAACTCGCCGATGCGCCGGAGCTGGCCATGGACGTGCTGTCCTGGAGCAGGCATTTTCGTAATTTCCCCGGACAGGGCACGCTGGATGTAGCGGGGTTTATCAGCGCCGTAATTGCCGCCGGCTACCGCGGTCCGCTGTCGCTGGAAATCTTCAACGATGAATTCCGCGCCGCGCCCGCGCGGTTGATTGCGCGCGACGGCCTGCGTTCGCTGCGGCTGGTCGAAGCCGAGGCCGGCGCGACCATGCTGCCGCCGTTGCCCGCATTCGCCGGCGTCGAGTTCCTCGAATTCGCCGTGGACGACGACACCGGCCGCCGCCTGGGCGAGACCCTGCGCTCGCTCGGCTTTCGCTGCGCCGGCCGCCACCGTTCGAAATCGGTCGAACTGTTCCGACAAGGAAACGTCAACCTGATCTTGAATGCCGAGCAAGACAGTGCGGCATCGGAGCATTTCCAGCTGCATGGGCCGTCGGTCTGCGCCATGGCATTCCGCACCGGCGACGCGGCGCGAGCCATCCAGCGCGCCGACGCGTTGCTGTGTCCGGAATGGCGCGAACGCATCGGCCCCGGCGAGCGCCGCATTCCCGCCGTCCGCGCGCCCGACGGCACGCTGATCTATCTGGTGCACCCGGATGCCTCCGGCCGCACCATCTACCAGGACGATTTCCATCTGTTTCCGGAAGCACCGCCTCCGGCCCTGATCCATGGCATCGATCACGTGGCGCAGGCGCTGCCGGTCGGCCGGATGGACAATTTCGTGTTGTTCTATCGTGCGGTGTTCGGCTTCGTTCCGCAGCCACTGTGGGAAATCGCCGATCCATATGGACTGGTGCGCAGCCGCACCATGGTGAGTCCCGAAGCAAGCATCAGGCTGCCGCTGAACATATCGGAAAGCCGCCAGACCGCGACCGGCCGGTTCCTCACCACCTTCGCCGGCGCCGGCGTGCACCATATCGCGCTCGCAACACACGACATCCTGCATGCACTTCATCAGCTCAAGGCACGCGGTGCGCACCTGCTGCCGATTCCCGCCAACTACTACGACGATCTCGCGGCAAAATGGGGATTGGACGCAGCACGCCTGGCCGAACTTGCCGATGCCAACCTGCTGTACGACCGCGACGATGAAGGCGAGTACCTGCACGCCTACACCACCGCGTTCGACGACCGCTTTTTCTTCGAAATCGTGCAGCGGTCCGGCAATTACCGCCATTATGGCGCGGTGAATGCGGGCGTACGGATGGCGGCACAGGCCCAGCGGCGTTCAGATCCACATTTGACCGGATTGCTCGCATAGCAAGGCCACGCAAGGCCTCATGCCGCATCGGCAAAACGCTGCAAGCCGCCAACACCTTGCAAACGCTAAGGGCTTGTTCGAAAACAATCGAATCTGATTGCACGGTCGAACAAGCCCCAAGCTTTTGTTTTCAGCGGCAGCTTTGTCGGCGTGCTGACGCACTTATTTGCCGACGCTGCCTAAGGATCGACCGTTGGCAGCGCCGGAACTCGCGCTGGTGAGCAGTCGGCGGTCAGGCATCCACCCGGAACACCGCCTTGCCTCCCACCCGCCGTTCTCGCAGATCCTCCGCGACCCGTGCGATCTCGCGCCAGCTTCGTTCCGGACCGGTCTGCGGGGTCAACGCCTTTTCGGCGATCAGCGACACCAGCAGCGCCAGATCAGGCGCGAATTGCTCCTCTGGTCCCGAGGTGAAATAGAAAAAGCTTTGCAATCGCGCATTCTGTGCGCCGCGAAAATCGGCGAAGCTGATGGATGCCGGTTCGCCGGATGAATTGCCGTAGATCACCACGGCGCCGTTCGCCGCCACCAGCCGCAGCGCTGCCGTCAGCGACGCGCCGCCCGCGGCTTCCAAGATCAGGCCGAAGCGCCCCTGCGCCTGCTCGATCCCCACCACCACTTCAATAGCGCCCAGTTCTTCCAATCCGGCACCACGCTCCGGACGTCCCACCACCGCGGTAACGCGCGCGCCGGACCGCGTCGCGAGCTGCACCGCAAGGTGCCCGACACCACCCGCCGCTCCGGTGATCAGCACGCGCTTGCCCAGCAGCGGCGCGCCGTGCCGCAAGGTGCGCAACGCCGTCAGCCCCGCCACCGGCAATGCCGCAGCGGCGGCGAAACTAACGCTGTCGGGCAGCGCCGCCATGCGATGGCCGGGCACCGCGACACGCTCGGCCCAGCCAAACTCGTCGGTCAGTGCAACGACGCGGGTGCCGGCCGGCGGCCCGCTGCCGTCGGCCGCGGCCCGCAACACGACGCCGCTCACGTCCTGGCCGGGAATCCAGCCCTCGTCATTATTGCGGAATGATCGCAATTCGCCGCGGTTCAGCGAGAACGCATGCACGCCGACCAGCGCATCATGCGGGCCAGGCGCCGGTTCCGCGACCTGGCGCAATTCGACCGGTGCCGGGCCGCCCGGCGTGTTGACCAATGCGAGCATGGAAGCACTCCCTCGCTACAAGGCGGGCCATTATGAACCGCGCCGCCGGCGCCGCCAGCGCGGTGATTTTGCACGCGGTGATTTTGCCGCCCCGGTCGCTCGCCCGCAGCCGACCGGACGCGGATGATCAGCCGGCCGGCCATACCGGCCGCGCAACGCTGTGGCAATGCCGCCGGCGTTACCACGCGGCCGCAATGGACACGCCTTCCGGTTCTGCGGCACGCTGGCCCGCCTGATAAGGGAATTGCGCGATGCCCGACGGTAGCAGCACCAACCGCATTCATCTGTCCGTCGATGCCGCGCGCGCACTGGGCGAAGCGGCGATGGTGGGTGCCGGATTCGACACCCCCGACGCGCGCATCCTCACCGATCACGTCATCGACGCCGCGCTGTGCGGTTACGAATATTCCGGCCTGCCGAAGCTGTTGAATGTCGTCGACTACAAGCTGTTTCGCCAATCCCGCCAGCCGGTCAGCGTGCTGCGCGAAACCGCAGCGACCGCCTTGCTGGATGGCGGCAACACGACCGGCATGATCGCCGCCTATCGCGCGTCCGAAGCAGCCATCCAGCGCGCGCAGGCGCACGGCCTGGCGATCGTCTGCCTGGGCAATACCTGGATGACCGGACGCAGCGCGTATTATTGCGAGATGATCGCGCGCGCCGGTTTGGTCGCGATCCATACGGTGTCGTCCCCGCCGGCGGTGGCGCCGTTCGGCGGCACGCGGCCGGCGCTCGGCACCAACCCTATCGCTTTCGGTTTCCCGACCGACGCTGACCCTCTCGTTATCGACATGGGAACTTCGGCGTTCATGGGAACCGATCTCGCGTTCCGCGCGCGCCTCGGCACGCCGATTCCTGCAGGCGTTGCGCTTGGCCCGGACGGAGAGCCGACCACGGATGCCATCGCTGCGCATCGAGGCGCGCTGCTGCCGTTTGGCGGCCCGGACGGCGGCTACAAGGGTTTCGGACTTGCCCTGGCGATGGATGCGATTGGCGCGCTGACCGCCGGGATGCGGCCGGAACACACCACGAGCGGCTATATGTTCATCGCGTTCAAGCCGGACCTGTTTCTGTCGGCTGACGCGTATCGGCAGGAAGTCAGCCGCCGGATCGCCACGATCAAGGCCACGCCGCGACACGCGGGCGTCGCGGAAATCCGCATTCCTGGCGAACGTGGCTTCGCGACGCGCGCACGTCTCATGCGCGAGGGAATCGAGATCGACCGGAAGATCCATACCGCGCTGTGCCGCCTTGCCGAAGGCAGACTCGACCACGGCGGCTGAAAGCAGCGCGCCGCCCATCAACCGGCCGTCCAGCCAACGACGCACGCCAGGAAAACCCCGCTGCACCGTCCAACGAAAGCCATCGCCATGATGATCGTCGATGCACAAATCCACCTGTGGGCCAAAGGCAAGCCATCCGCCCATCACCGCCAGACGCCGTATCTGCAAGACGAAGCGCTCGCCGCCATGGATGCAGCCGGGGTCGATCGCGCGGTGATCCATCCGGTGATGTGGGATCCGGATTCCAACGAGCTCGCGGTGGAGGCGGCACGCCTCCATCCCGATCGCTTCGCCATCATGGGCTGGGTCTACCTGGACCAGCCGGATCAGCGCGCCCTGCTCGAGACGTGGAAAAGCCGGCCGGGAATGAAGGGGCTGCGGTTCTATTTCTCGGATCCCCGGTCGCAAACCTGGCCGGATGACGGCACGCTGGACTGGCTGTTCCCCGTGGCGCAACGCCTGAACATTCCGGTGTCGCTGCAGGCATCGGCCTTCCTGCCGCGCGTCGGCGCGATCGCGGAGCAATTTCCCGCACTGAGGATCAGCATCGATCACATGGGGGTACCGCGCGCGACCGAGGGGGCCGAGGCCGCCTATCGCAACCTGCCGCAATTGCTGGCGTTGGCCAGGCATCCGAATGTCGCGGTGAAGGCAACCGGCCAGGCCGGCTACGCGCTCGATGCGTACCCGTTCCCCAGCATCCACGACGCGCTGCATCGCGTGTTCGACGCGTTCGGACCGCGCCGCATGTTCTGGGGCACCGATATCACGCGCATGCACTGCACCTGGCGCCAGTGCATCACACTGTTCACCGAGGAGCTTCCGTGGCTGCATGGCGCCGACCTGCAGCTGGTGATGGGACAGGCCTGGTGTGACTGGATCGGCTGGGACACCGCCGGCGCATAGCGGCTTGCACGCCCAGGCGACCGGCGCCGGCGCGGGCGAAGCCACGGCTGGTTGATCGCGACGCCGATGGTGCATCGTGCCGCGTCGTGTCGTGTCGTGCCGCGTCGTGTCGTGCCGCGTCGTGTCGTGCCGCGTCGTGTCGTGCCGCGTCGCATCGTGCGGCTGCCTTGACGCGCATCGTTCCTCGGGCAGACTCCCGGCAATCCTGGGAGCAAACACGCATGCACCGGCCGCGGCAATCATATCTATGATGAAACTGTTCTACACGCCGGCATCGCCCTTCGTCCGCAAGTGCACGGTCACCATCAAGGAACTCGGCCTGTGGGACCAGGTCGAAATCGTTCCGACGAAATGGCCGCACTCCTGGGGCACCGAAACGGTGCCGTATCGCGAGGACTTCCTCGCGGCAACGCCGATTGCGCGTATTCCCGCGCTCATCACCGGCGATGGCGAATGCCTGACCGAATCGTCGCTGATCTGCGAGTACCTCAACGACGAGCTCGGCAACCACCGGCTCTGCCCACCCACCGGCCGCGAGCGATGGCACATCCTGTCCGTGGTGTCGGTGGCCACCAGCGGCATTCTCGAATCGCTTGTGGCGCGCCGCGCCGAGCTGCTGCGCAAGCGTGACGCATCGCAGAACAAGCAGGAATTTTCCCCCGGTTTCGTCAGAAAGATGATGGAGCGAATCGACCGCTGCTATCGGCGCCTCGACGCACTGTCGCAGGATTTCCGTGCCGAGGCCGATCTCGGCCAGATCGCCGCTGGCTGTGCCTGCGGCAACACCGATTTCCGCTACCCCGAGGATGATTGGCGCGCCATCGCCCCCAACCTGGCGCGCTGGTACGAAAGGTTCCGCCGCCGGCCCGCCATGCGCGACACCGAACCCGGCGAGACGCCGTTCGACAGCGACGACACGCAGCCGGCCGCCAGCCGCCTGGCGTGATCAGGGAGAAGCAGCGTGGATGACGGGCAATACCATTATCTGATCTACCTGGAGCCGAGCTCGAATCTCTGGCGCTGGACGCTGTACAATCCGCTCGGCCGCATGGCGGCGCAGAGCGTGGAGAAATACTACAACAAGGAAGACTGTCTCGCCGCCATTCACGCGGTAAAATCCTCCGGCCCGGCGCCGATCCGGGAGCGTTAGTCTAGGGCGGCGGCCCGGCCGCATACCAGCAAAGGAGCCACCCCAGTGGCAGCCATCAAACTCTACGCCTTCACATGCGGCACGGTGACCGGCGATTTTGGACGCCTGATGGCAGGCGGATCCGGCGAGATCACCGTCCCCATCCCGGTGTTCCTGATCGATCATCCCAAGGGTCTTGCCCTGTTCGACACCGGCATCCATCCCGATTGCCAGAGCGATCCCGCCACCAGGTTGGGTCCGCGACTCACCAGTCTGTTCCGCATCGGCTTTCGGCCCGGGGAAGAGGTGAGTGCCCGGCTGGAAAACAGCGGCCGCGACCCGGGGAAGATCGACCTTATTATCAACTCGCACTTCCACTTCGATCATGTCGGCGGCAACGCGTTGATTCCCAACGCAACCATGCTGGTGCAGCGCCGCGAATGGGATGCCGGGATGGATGCCGATACCGCCACGCGCCATGGCTACAATCCACGCGATTTCGACCTCGGTCACAAACTGCGCCTGATCGATGGCGAACATGACGTGTTCGGCGATGGCTCCGTCACCTGCCTGCCGACCCAGGGCCATACCGCGGGCCACCAATCCCTGCGGGTGCGTCTCGACAATGGCGACGTCGTGCTCGCGGCCGATGCATGCTACTTCTGCCAGACACTGCGCGAACGCCGGCTGCCGCAATATGTGCATGACCGTGAGGCGATGCTTGCGTCGCTCGACCGGCTTGCCGCGCTTGAGCAGGCGGGAGCGCGGATCTTCTTCGGCCACGACCCGGAGTTTTGGCAGACCGTGCCGCAGGCCCCGGCAATCGCGGCGTGAGCGGGATGTGACGCAAGGCGGCACCGGCGCTACCGCCCGATCGTCAGGCAATATCCCGACATTGCGGAACGCGGTTAGCACTTGCCCAACCGTTGCGCCGCGCTATGCTCGCAACGAAAATAATGCCGCGTCCACGGGAGGATTTGCATGCGAAGCCGGCCGGCCGCGTACGAACTCACCATCATGGTGCTGCTGGTTTTGTTCTGGGGCTGTATTGGCCTCAATCGTGTCGGCATCGGCTTCATCTTTCCCAAGATCGTGCCCGAGTTCCATATGGCGCTGTGGCAGGCCGGGCTGCTGATTTCCGGCACGTCCATCACCTGGGCGTTCAGCAGTTGGATCGGCGGCTGGATTTCCGACAACCGCGGCCGTCGCATCGTGCTGCTGCCGGCGGTGGGTTTCACCGCGCTGATGACGGCGGCGATGGGCGCCACCTGGAGCTTCCTGTCGATGTTCGTCGTTCGCGACCTGCTGGGGCTGGGCGACGGCGTCGGCTGGTCGGTCGGCCAGGCAACGATCAGCGAGGAAACCGCCCCGCAACGCCGCGGCCTGAACCAGGCCCTGTACAACGCGGGCTACAGCTTCTTTGGCGTCGGCATCGGCGCCCTGATCGTCACCACGCTGACCGCGCATCTCGGGTGGCGCTGGGTGTTCCCGATCATCGGCGCCGTCACCGCGGTGGTCTGCCTTGCGTTGTTCGCGCTGATGCGCGAGCCGGCCGCGCGCGGGCCGCGCCGCAGCATCGAATGGCGGGCTGCGGTCCGGCTGCTGCGGAATCCGTCGGTCCTGCTGCTGACCCTGATGGGTTGCGCCACGTTGGCCTGGCTGCAGCTCTCGGTCGGCTACAACGTATTGTTCCTGACCAGGATGCGCGGGTTTGGCCTGGTGCAGGCCGGCACCGTCATGTCGATCTGGGGCTTCGCCGGGACGGCGGGACAGATCACGCTGCCGTTCCTGTCCGACTTCCTCGGCCGCCGCCCCGTTATCATGGCAGCCTCGCTGTTATGCGCCGCCAGCCTGGCGACGTATGTCCTGGGCGGCTTCGACCTCGCCACCATGCGCCTGCTGGCCGCGGCGAACGGGTTCTTCGGCTTCGGCCTCAGCCCGATCGTGATTGCAACCTGCGTCAGCGAGGCGGTGCCGGCCGAGTTGCGAGGCTCGGCGCTCGGCATGACCAACTTCTTCGCGGTGATCGTCGGCACCGCGGTGATGCCGGTGGTGGGCGGCATCGTCGCCGATCATTTCGGGCTGGCATCGGCGCTGGCACTGGCGGTGATGGTGCAGATCGCAATGGCGGGTCTGGCGATGGGCATCGCCGAGACCGCGCCGCGCGTGCTGGCGCGCCGTGGCGTGATGGCGGCGGCATAGGCTGGATCGGCGCCGGCCGGATAAGCGTCAGCCGGATCGGCGTCGGCTGGATCGGCGTCGGCCGCTACCGGCAGGCCCGGGTTCGCCGGCCCGCCGCGACCCGGTGGTGGGCGGCGCGCGGATGGCCCGTAGTACGGGCCATGCATCGATGTGGCTGCTGGGACCGCGCGGTCTATTCCGCGGCGGCGGGTTCCGAAGCCGCGGCCTCGGGCGTTGTCGAGCGCGCGCGCTCGGCGATGCGGGCGCGCTTGCCGGAACGGCCGCGCAGATAATATAGCTTGGCGCGGCGCACGTCGCCGCGGCGCACCACCGCGATCTCGGCGATCAGCGGCGAATACAGCGGGAACACGCGCTCCACCCCCTCGCCGTAGCTGATCTTGCGAACCGTGAAATTACTGCTCAGCCCCTTGTTGGAGCGGGCGATGCAGACACCCTCAAAAGCCTGGGTGCGGGTGCGCTCGCCTTCCACCACCTTCACCGCGACGCGCAGCGTGTCGCCCGGCTGAAATTCGGGGACCGTCCGGTCCTTGGTCAGGCGAGCCATTTCGCCGGCTTCGTATTGCTGCACGATGTTCATCGGTCGGGTTCCTTTGCAGGCATTGCTTAGGGTGCGGTGGCCGGACTGGCAACCGGCACGGAGGGATGGCGGGCGCGGTAGGCGGCCCAGAGGTCGGGGCGGCGTTCGGCGGTGATGCGTTCGGCCTCGGCGCGGCGCCAGGCGGCGACGGCGGCGTGATTGCCGGACAGCAGGACGTCGGGCACGCGGCGGCCCTGCCAGTCGGCGGGGCGGGTGTAGTGGGGGTATTCGAGCAAGGACTGGGCGAAACTTTCCTCGGTGGCGCTGTCGGCGGCGCCCATCACGCCGGGGAGCAAGCGGATGACGGCGTCCAGCACGACCAGCGCCGGGAGCTCGCCGCCGGCGACGACGTAGTCGCCGATCGAGAGTTCCTCGAGTTCGTGGGCTTCGATGACGCGCTGGTCGACGCCTTCGTAACGGCCGCAGAGCAGGATCAGGCCGGGCGCGGCGGCGTAGCGCTGGGCGAGGGCCTGGGTGAAGGGGCGGCCGCGGGGGGTGAGGAACACCCGCGGGCGGTCACCGGCAACGGAAGCGAGCGCGGCGTCGACGATGTCGGGGCGCATGACCATGCCGGGACCGCCGCCAAACGGGGTGTCGTCCACGGTGCGATGGCGGTCGGATGCGAAGTCGCGGATGTTGACGGTCTGTAGGGACCAGAGGCCGCGCGCCAGGGCCCGCCCGGCGAGTGAAGTCGCCAGGGGACCCGGGAACATGTCCGGGAACAGTGTCAGGATGGAGGCGCGGAACATGGCGTTAACCTCTCCCGCCTGCGGGAGATGTCGAGGCGCGGGAGCGCCTGACGTGAGGGCGATCCAGCCGGTACGCGGCCTGGTTTGGCTGCGTACCGACCCGATCACCCTCACCCTCGGCGCTTTGCGCCTCGACCTCTCCCGCTTCGCGGGCGAGGTTGATGACCGGGAGGTTAACCATGATCTGCTCCCGTCCGACATCCACCTCCGGCACGCAGGCCCGCGTGAACGGCACCAACGTCGGCGCGGCACCGTCTCGCACGATCTCGAGGCTCGTCCCGGCGCCGTAGTCGTGCACCGTGACGACCTTCCCGAGCACCGCACCATCCGCATCGATCGCGGTCATCCCGACCAGGTCGGCGACGTAGAACTCCTCGGCATCCTCCGGTTCGGGCAGTTGCGCGCGGTCCACGTAGAGCCGCGTATTCACCAGCTTACCGGCCGCGGTGCGGTCGGCGACCCGCGCCGGCCCGCCATCCCGCAGTTCCGTCACCTCGGCCACACCTTCGCCCCGCCAGCGCAGGGTAAAGCGGCGGCCACGGCCGTCGGTCAGCGGGCCGTAGGCGGTCAGGTTGGTGGGGTCGGCCGCGTGGCTGACCACGTGCACCAGGCCGCGCACGCCATGCGGCCGGCCGATCACGCCCAGCAGGATACGATTCTCTGCCACGTTCCGTCCCGCGATCCCGTTACGCCGGAGCGGCTTCCTTGGCGCGCTCCTGCGCCTTCTTGCCCGGCGCCGACTTGATCGGCTGCTCACGGATCGCAGGCATCGCGGCCAGGCCCGCCTTGCCGAGGAATTTCGCCACCCGGTCGGTCGGCAGGGCGCCATGGCTCATCCAGTGCTGGATGCGCTCGTCCTGCAGGCGCACGCGGTCCGCATGCTCCGCCGGCAGCATGGGGTTGTAGCTGCCCAGCTTTTCGATGAAGCGGCCGTCGCGGGGCGAGCGGCTGTCGGCGACCACGATGTGGTAGTAGGGGCGCTTCTTGGCGCCGGCGCGGGCGAGGCGGATTTTCAGGCTCATCGGTCGGTTGGCTCCTTTGGGGGTCGTGACAACGTAAAGTCGTGGATGGCGGGCCTGCGCCCGCCATGACGTGGGTGGACGGGGCTGCGCCCCGAAGATGGTTAGAACGGCCTGCGGTTTCCCTGCTGCTGCAGATGGCGGGGCATCAGCGCGGACAGGCCGTGGCGCATCAGGCCCTTCTGTCCCAGTCTGTTCATGCGCTTCATCATCGTGGACATATCGTCGAACTGCTTCAGTAGCTTGTTCACGTCCTGCACCGTGGTGCCGGACCCCGCGGCGATGCGCTTCTTGCGGCTGGCCTTGATGATGTCGGGGGCCTTGCGCTCCTTCTTTGTCATCGAGCCGATGATCGCGGCGTGGCGCTTGAGGATGGTCTGGTCGATGTTGGCCTCGTCGAGCTGCGCCTTCATCTTGCCGACGCCGGGCAGCATGCCCAGGATGCCGGACAGGCTGCCCATCTTAGTGATCTGGCGGAGCTGGGAGGCGTAGTCTTCCAGGTCGAATTTGCCGCGCGCCATCTTGGCGGCGAGTTTTTCCGCCTCCTCCTGGTCGACGGTATCGGAAACCTTCTCCACCAGGCCGACGATGTCGCCCATGCCCAGGATGCGGCCGGCGACGCGTTCCGGATGAAAATCCTCCAGCGCGTCCTGTTTTTCCCCGACGCCGACCAGCTTGATCGGGGCGCCGGTGATGGCGCGCATGCTGAGCGCCGCACCGCCACGGGCGTCGCCGTCCATGCGGGTGAGGACGACGCCGGTGATGGTGAGCGCGTCGTTGAAGGCCTTGGCGGTGTTCACCGCGTCCTGGCCGGTCATGGCATCGACCACCAGGAGCGTTTCCGCCGGGCTGGAGACAGCGCGGACCTGTTTGACCTCGTCCATCAGCTCCTGGTTGATGGCGAGGCGGCCGGCGGTGTCCAGGATCACCACGTCGAAGCCCTCGCGGCGGGCGGTGTCCATGGCGCGTTCGGCGATCTGCACCGGAGTTTCCCCCGCCACGATCGGCAGGGACGGGACCTGGGCCTGCTGCGCAAGCTGGGCGAGCTGGAGCTGGGCGGCGGGGCGCTGGGTGTCGAGCGAGGCGAGCAGGACCTTGCGGCGCTGGCGGTCCTTCAGGCGCAGCGCGATCTTGCCGGCGGTGGTGGTCTTGCCGGAGCCTTGCAGGCCGACCATCAGGATGGGCACCGGCGGCGCGGCGTTCAGGTTGAGGGGGACGGCACCCTCGCCGCCCAGCTCCTGGATCATCACGTCGTTGACGATTTTGACGATCTGCTGGCCGGGGGTGACCGAGGACAGGACCTCGGTGCCGAGCGCACGGTCGCGGGCCTTGGCGATGAAGTCGCGGACGACCGGGAGGGCTACGTCGGCATCGAGCAGGGCGACGCGGACTTCGCGCAGCGCCTCGCCGATGTCGGTTTCGGAGAGGGCGCCGCGCTGG
>Ga0335072_10004743_pt1 | contig 20099 bp, 9 predicted proteins | sample Lox_Sample_21_FD_206725 | JGI IMG/M metagenome (GOLD analysis project Ga0335072, IMG submission 206725) | Soil microbial communities from Loxahatchee National Wildlife Refuge, Florida, United States - Lox_Sample_2.1 | ecosystem: Environmental > Terrestrial > Soil > Wetlands | place: USA: Florida...
CCGTGCTCGCTCGGGTGCGCTGGTTTCGGCGACGAAGTCCAACGGCATCATCCATACGCTGCCCTTCTGGGACGAGATCGTTTCGGAGGTGGCGGCGGAATTCGACGATGTTCGCCTGCAGTCGGTACTTGTCGACGCGCTTGCGGCGCGGGCGGTGCTCGACCCGCGGTCGCTCGACGTGATCGTGGCATCGAATCTGTTCGGTGACATCCTGTCCGATCTCCTAGCCGGCGTGGCCGGTTCGGTTGGCGTCGCCCCGAGTGCGAATCTCAACCCCGAGGGAGAGTTCCCGTCAATGTTCGAGCCAGTGCACGGATCGGCGCCGGACATAGCCGGGCGGGGTGTCGCCAATCCGGTCGGGCAAATATGGGCCAGCGCGATGATGCTGGAGCATATTGGCCAGGCAAGGGCCGCCGGACGCTTGGTGGCCGCGTTCGAGGCCGTTCTGGCGGCAGGGGTCAGCACACCCGATCTGGGTGGCTCCGCTGGCACCGCAGAGTTCACCGACGCCGTGCTGGATCAGATCCGGGCTCAGCAGCTCAGCTAGGCGCATCGGTACCCGGTGGCCGCCACGCTTGGCTCCGGTCAGTGGCAGCTGTCGTTAATCTTTGGACTCCTGCCGCGTACGACGCAAATAATTGCGGCCATGGCCAAACCCGGCGAGCCGACATGTTTACCGCGGACTGCGAGCCGTCTGACGACGACCCGCGTGAGAACGGACCAAGGTTGGGCGACGAGCGCACCACGCTGGTCGAATCCCTGCGGTGTCAACGCCTCACGTTGGAGATGAAGTGCGCAGCTCTTGATGCGGACGCCTTGGCGCGTCGTTCCATCGAACCATCCACGATATCGCTGCTGGGGCTGGTGCGGCACCTGGCCGAGATGGAGCGTGCGACCTTCCGGGTAATGATGGCAGGACAGGACGTGCCTCGGCTGTTCTGCTCAGACACCAACCGTGATGGTGACTTCGATGGTGCTGTTCCCGACCCCCAGGTGGTTGCGGATGCGTGGGACGCATGGCGAGCAGAGGTGGACTTCGCCACGGTGTTCGTGGCCGAGGCGACCAGTCTCGACATCACTCGCGACGATCCCTCGAATCAGCATGGCAGCGGCGGACGGCCGATGTCCCTGCGTGAAGTGCTGGTCGGAATGATCGAGGAGTACGCCCGCCATATGGGTCACGTCGACCTGTTGCGCGAGCGGATCGACGGACGCGTAGGTCTGTGACACGCTGTCTCGGGGTTGCCGGTCCGACTGTCGGGGTTGCCGGTCCGAGCTGGGTTGCTGATGGTTGCGGGCCCCTGGCGGTGCCTGAGGCCCGCAACCATCACGCCGTACTTAGTTACGGCGGTGGTCTGGTCTTCTTTGTCGTCTCGATCTTGTCGAGCCTGCGGATCACGATCTGCGCCGGCTCCTTGATCTTGTCGGTCTTGGGCGACTCCATACCTGTCACCTCCCTCCAGCAGCTCGCTGATGCCGGGTCCGCAGGAATGTCCTGACCCGGCCACCGTGGCGGCGCCACCAGGCACGCAGCCACAAGATCTGATAGGCACCGCTCACCGCGATGGCGGCTGCGCCGTCCGCCCTGGCCGCGGGCGCTGAGCCGGACAGCTCGCTGATCGCGTGGCCGAACAGGGCGATGGCAGCGGGCACAGTGATGACGGTCGCCGCTGCGATGCAGCCGGCGGTTCCGCACAGCAGCAGCCAGCAGTAGGCGCGCACCGCGCTGCGCTCGGCCGGCGGTAGCGCCTGAGCGGGATCGGGCGCTTCGGGGTGTCGCAGGCGCCGGGCCAGGTAACGAACTTGCGCCGAGCCCGCTGCATAGAGATTCGCGCAGCCGGACAGGTCCTGGACCAGGAAGTACACGTCGGTGCGCATGAAGATCAGGAATTCGGCCGGCAGCTCCAGGACAGCTTCGAGCACCGCGACCAGGAGCAGCTTGCGGGTGAGGCCGACCGGGTGGGCTAGACCGACGGCCAGCAGGCAGGCGGAGGCGACGAGCAGGTCGACGGCGATCCCGGCGAGGTAGACCGTTAGCCGGACGCGGCGGGGTGCCGCCCAGATGCCGCTGACGTCGGTCTGGGCGACCAGGAACTGCAGCCGAGTGCTGAGGCTGAAACGCCCAGGCACACCGGCGGCCCGCGCAGTGGCCAGATGACCGAGTTCATGCAGCCAGACCAGCGCCCAGCCGATCGCGGTATCGACCAGCAGCACCAGCCCGGAGTGCCGACTCCAGACCAGGTCACGATACCCGGGTAGCACGCCAGGATCAGCGATGACCAGCACTGCCGCGCTGGCGATGATAGCCGCCGTTAGCCACGACGCTAACGGGCTCAGCAGCCAGCGCACGTGCTGCGGGCGCAGCCACGGCAGGCTCGCCCGGACCGGGCTCGGCCCGCCGCGGCCCTGGCTGTCGATCGCGGACAGGAAACCCATGCGGTCGAGCTGGGTGACGAAGTCCGCGACCGCGATATCTTTGCCGGTCTCCCGCCGCAGCGCCTCGGCGACCTCCCCGATTGTGCGGCCGGCCGACAGCAGTGCAATGGCCCGGTGAGCGGCGGGCGGCATCGCAGCGAAGTCACCGGTGTCAGTGCGGCCGATCACCCAGCCATCGCCGTCACGCCGCATGGTCAGCGGATGGAATACCACCCGGCTGGTATCAGCAACCAGCAGCCCGGTCTCACCAGCCAGCTCAACATCGCCGGTCATCACTGTCTGCCACAACCTGGCCCGTCGTTCCGCGGGGTGCTGGCGACAGTGATGAGGGCCTCAGCCATACCTGGACTCTTACCGGCGGCGCTATCAGGCGGTTAACATTTGATCAACACACGGCGGCGGCCTTTGCGGCGGTAGGACGGGTGTTGTGGCGGCTGAGTTCGAGTTCTGCCTGCTCGGTCCGTTAGCGGTGCGCTGCGGCGCGGTGCCGGTAACGGTGCCGCGGGGGAAGCAGCGGGTGATCCTGGCGATGCTGCTGCTGAATGCCGGCCGGGTCGTGCGCATGGAAGAGCTCGCCGAGACACTGTGGGTTTCGGGACCGCCACCGTCGGGACCGGTGGCCGTGCAGAACCACGTGATGAGGCTGCGGAACACGCTGGGAGACGCCGGGCGGGGCCGCATCATCACCCAGCCGCCCGGCTACCTGATCCGCGTAGAGACCGGCGAGCTCGACACCTCCCGCTTCGAGGGACTGCTGAAGGCTGCGCGAGGGGAGGCCCGGGACCGCTCGTGGCGCAAAGCAGCAACGCACGCTCGGGAAGCGCTGAGGCTATGGCGAGGCGAGCCGCTGGCGGATGTGGATTCAGAGGTGCTCACCGCGCGGGAGGCGCCCCGGCTGGCTGAGCTAAGGCTGCAGACGCTAGAGATACGCATCGACGCCGACTTGCATCTTGGACGGCACGCTGAGGTAATCGCCGAGCTGCAGCAACTAGTCGGCGCGTCTCCGCTGCGCGAGCGCTTGCACGGCCAGCTGATGCTAGCCCTGTACCGGGACAGCCGGCAGGCCGAGGCGCTCGCCGCCTACCAGCAGGCCCGCCGGGCACTGGTCGAGGAACTCGGCGCCGAGCCCGGACCAGACCTCCAGCAGCTGCACCAGCAGATCCTCGATGCCGACGCCGCCTTGAACATCCCGACAGGGCTGGCAACTGGCAGCGCTACGTCGGCCGTGCCGCGGGAACTGCCGGCCACGGTCAGTAATTTCACCGGCCGCACCGACGAGCTGGAGATGCTCACCAGTTTGATAGGCGAATCCGGCGAGGAAGCCCCGGGCGCTGTGGTGATCAGCGCGATCGGCGGGACGGCAGGAGTAGGTAAGACCGCGCTGGCAGTGCACTGGGCGCACCAGGTCGCGGACCGGTTTCCAGATGGGCAGCTGTATGTGAACCTTCGCGGATATGACGCAGCCCAGCCGATGCCCGCGGGCGACGCTCTGGCCAGGTTTCTGCGCGCACTGGGCGTACCCGGCCAGGAGATTCCACCAGAAGAAGACGAACGGGCCGCCCGCTACCGGAGCTTGCTGTCCGGCAAGCGCATTCTGGTGGTGCTGGACAACGCCAGGGACGTCGAACAGGTCCGCCCCCTGCTGCCCGGCAGTTCCGGCTGCACGGTGGTAGTGACCAGCCGGGATTCGCAGACCGGGCTCGTCGCCCGCGACGGCGCCATCCGCCTGGACCTGGATCTGCTGCCGTCAGCCGACGCTGTGCGCCTGCTGCGAGCGCTGATAGGACCGAGGGCCGACGCCGACCCGGACGCGACCGCAGCGCTAGCCGCTCAGTGCTGCCGGCTTCCACTGGCACTGCGGGTAGCGGCTGAGCTGAGCGCCGCGCGCCCTGCCGTCGCGCTCGCCGACCTGGCGGAAGAGCTGGCTGACCAGCGGCGGAGGCTAGACCTGCTGGATGGCGGCGGGGACCCTGGCATTGCGGTGCGGGCCGTGTTCTCCTCGTCCTACCGCCACCTAGATGCCGAGGGTGCCCGTATGTTCCGGCTAGTAGGCCTGCACCCCGGCCCTGACTTCGAACCCTACGCCGCCGCTGCCCTAACCGGCACAACCGTGGCGCAGGCCCGGCAAGTCCTGGACCGGCTGGCACGCGCGTACCTTATCGAGCCCGCCAGGCCGGGCTGGTACGGCATGCATGACCTGTTGCGGACATATGCCAGCGAACTTGCCGTCGCCGTGGACTCCGAGGAGGAGCGCCAATCAGCACTGACCCGCATGTTTGACTATTTCCTGTACACCGCCGCCGCGGCGGGCGACATGCTGCACCCCGGTGAACGCCACCGACATCCGCGCGTGCCCCCCTCGGCGACATCGAGTCCCCCGCTGACCAGTGCCGCGGCGGCGCAGTCCTGGCTGGATGATGAACGGGCAGCCCTGGCAGCTGTGGCCATGCACTGCGCAGAGCGCGGCTGGCCGGGTCATGCCACCAGGCTGGCAGCCATTTTGTTCCGGCATCTCAACCTTGGCGGCCACTACCCCGAGGCTGTCACCGTCTACACTCACGTGGCCAGCGCGGCCCACCGCAGCGGTGACGACGCCGCCGAGGCCGCCGCCCTAAACGCCCTGGGCATCATAGATTGGAGGCAGGCACGCTATGAGCAGGCCAGCGACCGCCTTCAGCAGGCCCTGCAAATGTTCCGCGCGGCTGGCGACCGTGTCGGCCAAGCCGGGGCCTTGGGCAACCTGGGCCTTATCTACGTAAATCAAGGTCACTTCCAGGAAGCGGTCAATGCCTTCGGAGAAGTCCTAAACCTATTTCGCCAGATCTCCGACCGGCCCGGCGAGGTCCGCACTCTTTGCAACCTCGGCATCGTCGAAGAGCGAATCGGGCTCTACCACCAGGCCGCCTGCCACCAGGAACAGTCCATCATCATCGCCCGCGAAATCGGCGCTCAAGATACCGAGTACCTCGCGCTGCTCAACCTCGGCACTGTACGCCTGCGGCAAGGCCGATGGACGGAGGCCAGCGACGACCTCAGGCGCGCTCTGGCCCTGTGCCGTGAGGCCAGTTACCGGCCCTACGAAGCTGTGGCCCTCACCAGGATCGGGGATGTCTGCCTGCGGCAGGGCTCTCCGCATGATGCCGTCGGCTATCTGCAGAAGGGTTTGTCACTGTTCCAGGAAATCGGCGACCGGTCCGGTGAAGCCGACGCGCTCAACAGCCTTGGCGAGGTCCTCATCGCCACTGGTCAGTTCAACGAAGCTCACACCAGGCACGCAGCAGCACTCGATATAGCCGACCCGATCGGCGACAAATACGAGCAGGCCCGCGCGCACAATGGTCTCGGCCATGCCTGCCACGCGACAGGCGAACGTGACCAGGGCCGCCGGCACTGGCAGGAAGCGCTCAAGCTCTACACGATGCTTGGTGTCCCCGAAGCCCACCTGGTCCGGGTCCAGCTCATCCCAGGAGACCTAGCCACAGCGCTAATGCAACGCCACCGGGGGTCACTGGCCTAGTGTTGCGGAAGCCGGGGAACGCCGTCGGGTAACAGCGCGCGACTGCCGCCTGGCCGCGGGCGGCCGACCATTAGCGATGTAATGACGGCTGCCATGGCTGTCCAGGTATCACTGCCGTAGAGCGGCGGCGTTTATCCCCAGCGCGAGGAAAATTGTCCTCCAGGCCCGCAAGCGATCTTCGGCGGGCCGTCCAGGCAGCGGATTCCCGCAGGCCCCGCTTAGCGCCTGGTTCCTGAACTCAGTTCGGTTGCACGGGAATCTGCGCGATCGCGCTAAAAGCCCGTGATGATCGTACGTTAGCGAAATGTTAAAGCCATCGGTAAGACTCCCGGCGCGAGAGTTTCCCGTCGGTGGCTGGCGCTGAACAATGCCCGCTGGCCCCGGCTCGGATGCAGGGAGCGGCGTCATGGGTGGCTGTCTTCGGCGCATGGTGGGTTTCCTTTCAGCTGCAGGATTGGCGGTCCTTCTCCTGCCAGCCGCGACGGCGTCGGCCAGCGGCACCTCAGGGACGCCGATGGTTGGGCAGCACCGTTCGGCTGGCATCGGCAAGCCGTGGAATCCGCCATCTTCACCGCGTGGTAGCAGCGGCCTGCCCGAGCTTGGCGCGGGAGCCCCGCCGCAGCTGACCATCAGTGCCGCAGTGAGGCAGGCGCAGAAGTCTGGTCATCCGGTGGTGGCATCCGGCCTGACCACGCAGACACAGCTGGTGACGGCGCAGCCGGACGGTGTGGTGGCGGTGAAGTCGTATGTGCTGCCGGTCCGGGTGCGCCAGGCGCGCGGTTGGGTGCCGGTCAGCACGGTGCTGCGGCAGGTGGGCGGGCGGCTGGAGCCAGCCGCGATACCGGGCGATGGTGTCTCGTTCTCGGCCGGGGGCACAGGTCCGATGGCGGAGATCTGGCAGGGTGCAGGCAGGTCGCGGGCGGAACTCGAGTTGTGGTGGCCGGGCCGGCTGCCGGCTCCGGAGGTGGCCGGCTCGTCGGCGACCTACCGGAACGTCCTGTCCGGCGTCGACCTTGTGCTCAGCGCGACGAGCCTCGCCGCCGGCGGGTTCGATGAAGTGCTCGTGGTCCGTTCGGCGGCAGCGGCCCGCAAGCTGGCGCAGGTACGGCTGCGGGTGTCGGGCCTGCGCCTGAAGCCGGTGGCTGGCGGCGGACTGCGAGCGCCGTTTGCCGGTGGCGCATTCGTCGCTCCGCCGTCGCGGATGTGGGACTCGTCAGCCGTGCCGCTAGGCTCAGCCCGCACCCGGACAGCGACTGCCCTCGCGCGCAGGATGGGAGCGAGCCTCGCCCCGCCTGGCGCGGCGACCATTTCGTCGGCGGCCGGCCCAGCCGCCGGTGCCCGGCTGGCACCGCTGGGCACCGCGGTGTCAGGCCGCGGCAGCGTTCTGGCGCTGGTACCGGACGCGGCCATGCTGGCGTCGCCAGCAGTGCGCTACCCGCTCTTCCTGGATCCTGACGTGACGACGGAAGGCGACAAGCAGGACTACGACATCGTGCAATCGGATGACGACAACGGCGGCGCGGACGACACCAACTGCACCGGGCCGCACTTCAACTCCAGTTCCTATCCGTACTCGCCGATCGGCTACGACAACTTCGAGGCCGGCGATTGCGAGTACAACGACACCGACCGCGCGCTGTACCGGATCGCGATGCCGGTGCAGTCGCAGGGCTCGGACGAGGGCGACAGCATCGGCGACTCGAATGTCAACTTGCTGTCGGCGGCCTTCCAGACCGACGAGGTGTACTCCTCGGACTGCTCGTCGGATGTCACGGTGACAGTTTCCTGGATCGCAGGGTTCGGCTCCAGCACGGGCTGGGGCAACCAGCCCGGGCTCATGTCGGAGAACACCAGCGCCACCAGCACCGTCGACTACGACTCGAAGAGCTGCGATGACACGGTGGACAACAGCGCCCATGTGGCAGCCTCCTTCAATGTCCTGCCCGACATCGACAAGGCAAAGACAGCCACGAACATGACGTTCCGGCTGTGGGAGAACGGCAACACCGATCAGGACGATCACAAGCAGTTCATTGACAACCCCGATCTGTACTTCACCTATATCGACACGCCGGACACGCCCTCAGCACTGAAGGCGTCCACGGGATCGAACGATTCGGGCAACCTGGATTGCGACACCACCGACCCGGACGGAAACGCCAGCGCATCGGGCTTGCCGGCCTTGGGGACGTTCACCAGCGGGCCGTACCTGTGGGCTGACTTCTCCACCGGGGACGCCAACACGACGACCGATCAGTTCAAGTACTGGATTGAGACCACGTCGGGGACCGAGGACACGACCTCGGCTGCGACCTTCTCCGGCACCGGGGAACTGGATCAGGCGGTGACGTCGGCGTTCGCCGGCGACCTGACCGAGGACGTGGTGGTCGCTTACGAGGCACAGGCGTCGATCACCTACAGCGGCACGACCTACTCTTCGGCCTGGTCGCCGATCTGTTACGTGGCCGTCTTCCCGGAAGACCCGGCGGCGCCCACGGTCACCGCGAATTTCTCCGGCAAACCCGCCGCTGGCACGACCGTCACCTACACGATCACCCAGTCGCCGGGGGACACCGCGAGCGAGTTTGTCTGGGGCCTGGATCAGGCTCCGCCGACCTCGGCTGCGCCGGCCGCGCAGACGTGCACGTCGAGTTCGTCCACCTGCACGCTGTCGGGCGGGAGCGCGACGGTGACGGTGAGCGTGCCGTCGCCGGGTCCGCATGAGTTCTTCGCCTACGAGCTGGACGCGGCCGGTAACGAGTCGGGCATGACTGACGCCGACTTCGACGGGGCGGGCGATGCGCCGGTGTCGTATACCTCGGGGTCCAGCCTGGCGGCGAACTTCGCGACCGCGCTGACGAAGGATGAGCCGTTCGACAACAGGATGATCTCGACACAGGCCAGCTCGTCGGGGGCGGCGAACGGCGATGGCAACTACGAAAGCTTCGATGAGGCGCAGCTGAAGGCGGCCGGATGGAACCCCGGCGGGACGGTGACGGTGGACGGAGCGACGTTCACGTTGCCGTCATTCGGCTCGTCCAACAGCGGCGACGACAACCTGCTGGCAGCCAACCAGACGATCGGCGCCGGCGCTGGCACACAGGGCAGCGCGGTGGTGTTCCTGGCCACGTCCGACCACTCCAATGCGCTGGTGCCTGGTCAGCTGACCGGGCTGCCCGGCAACGGCTTGGTGGCCAGCGACGACACGGTGCCGGGCGTGCTCGGCGGCACCGAGGTCACCGGCTACGGATGCACGACGGTCGTGCCGGGCGACCAGACCCTGGCGGGCGACTGCCGGCCCGCCTCGGGAACGGTGAAGTACGAAAATGGGTGCCCGGACGGTTCGTCGGTGAGCTACGACCTGACGGTGCCGGACTGGGTCAGCGGGCCGGTCGATCTGGCCGCCGTGTACAACGCGGACCGGGACACCTCATCCGGTCAGCAGGCGGACAGTCCGAAGATCTATGCCTTCGCGGTGCCGACCGACCCGGACTGCACGATCGCGTCGGTGACGCTGCCCGACGTCGGTGACTCGGTGGGGGAGCCGACGGGATCGACCAAACGGCTGCCGGCGCTGCACATCTTCGGCGTTGCGGTGCGGAACAACACCACCGCGACTCCCGAGGTCAACGGCACCTCGGCCGCGGCTCCTTCGGGCCAGGGGTGGACCGGCGCGGTGGAGTCCCCGATCGAGGACGCGTTCGCCCCGCCGTCCGGGGTGACCTGGGGCGACCAGACGTTCCGGGTCCAGGTTGTACCGACCGTCAGCGTGCCGGCCAATAGCAACGACGTGCGCATCCAGCTGTCGGACCCCGGCTTCCTTTCCGGCGACGGGGACGGCCCGCTGGAGATCGGCGCGGCCTCGATCGCGACCGGGTCCGACGGGGCGAAGCCCGGGCAGGCGCCGTCGGCGCTCAAGTTCGGCGGCAGTACGTCGGTGACCATCCCGGAGGGCGGCGAGATCTACAGCGACCCGCTGCCGCTGCCCTTCGCGATCACAGCCGGCAAGCCGCTGCTGATCAGCATCTGGATCGAGAACTCGAGCCTGCCGGTGCTGCCGCTGAACACGTGGCCCAGCGCAGCCCTGACCTGGTGGGCTTCCTCATCGCCGACGCCCAACGAGACCGGGGACGCCACGGGCACTCCGTTCAGCGGCAGCACCGGGGACTTCGACGGCTCGTCAATCGTCGTCTCGGGGCTGGACGTGACCACGGGCACGGCCACTACTCCTCCAGACCCAACTGTCGTGGTGGCCGGGGACAACATCATCGACGGCCTGGGAACGGACGCCCTCAGCGACGCCCTTGACGCGCCGAGCAAGCGGCTGGCCGGCCAGTTGTACTCGCAGGGATATACCGCCGGGTACGGCTCGGTGGACGCCGGCATCGAATCTAACCAGATCCTGGCCGACGACACCGGGCACGGCGGGGAGAGCCTGGTCGCCCGGCTGGACCGCGACGTGCTGTCTGAGCCCGATGTGGGCACGGTGGTGCTCGACGAGGGCCTGGAGGACCTGCTCGCCGATTCCAGCGCGACGGACTCGGAGATGGAGAACGCGCTGCAAGCGCTCACCGCGCAGCTCAACGCGTTCGGTGTCACGGTCATCGTCGGCACGCTCACCCCGTGCGACGGCTACACCGGGCCAAGTGGCGACACCTGCAGCAGCACCGTCGACGGCTACCGGACATCGGTTAACGGTTGGCTCCGTGGCGGTACCAGCATCGGCGCACCCAACTGCGTCGCCGACTTCGACGCCGCAGTCTCCAACGGCGACTCGACGGAGTCGCTGGCCACCACCCCGACCGACTACAACTCCGGCGACGACGCAAATCTGAGTTTCCCCGGGTACGCGGCGCTGGCATCGCCGGTTAACGCCTGCGGCCTGTCACCCAGCACACCTGCCGGTATCCCCCTGTCCTGATGCTATGCCGCTTCGCCGGAGCGGAGCGCCGTACCGAAGGAAGTGCGCGATGGCGACTGCGGCCAGGCGACCCCGATTGATTCGCACGACCATGGCGGGGATCACCGCCGCGTTACTGGTGCCCGGGCTAACGGCCATGGCATTGCCGTCGTCATCACACGCCGGCGCGATGGAGCCCAATCACTTGCGCCGGGTGCCAGCACAGCGGCCCGTGCCGGTGCGGACCATGCGGTTCCGGCGGGTTCCGGTGCCGGCCAGCCGGCCCTGGCACGCCCCGGCGGTCAGCTGGCCCCCGGCCGGGTCCGGTGTCGCAAAGCTGTCCGCGGAGACCTCCGTCGTGCGCGCCGGAGTTGCCGCGGCGGCTCGCGTCGGCGGGCAGCGCGCGAACGCGGTACTTGCGGGGGAGACGGCCGGGTCAGTCCGGGCAGGCACCCAGCCGGTATGGGTCGGGCCGGCGCTGCACGGCACGTCAAGCGCGCGGCAAGTCCGGGTCGGGATGCAGTCGCGGCGGCTGGCGGCCGAGCTCGGCGTTAGCGGGGTGGTGTTCACGCTGTCGCAGGCCGACACTGCCAGTGCTGTCTCGACCGTCCACGTGAGCCTTGACTACTCGGCGTTCGCTTATGCCGATGGCGGCGATTTCGCGGCACGGCTGCATCTGGTGGAGCTGCCGGCCTGTGCGCTGACGACTCCGGCGGTGCCATCGTGCCGCCGGCAGGTGCCGGTCGCCAGCGGCGACGACGTCGCGACCGACCAGCTGGGAGCGGACGTGCGGCTGCCCGCTGTCACCGGGGCCCCGGTGACCGGGACAACCGGGTCGGCGAGGCCTGCATCAGCGCCACGAGCGGGCGTTCCCGTGGTGGTGATGGGGGCGACGACGGCACCGTCGGGATCGGGCGGTAACTTCTCGGCGACCCCGCTGTCGGATGACGGGACCTGGAGTGCGGGCGGGGCGTCGGGCGCGTTCACCTACTCCTACCCGATCACCGTGCCTCCGGTGCCGGGCGGCCTGGAGCCGCAGGTCAGCCTGGATTATGACTCCCAGTCGGTAGACGGCCTGACGTCATCGACTAATGATCAGGCGTCGTGGATCGGGGATGGCTGGAGTTACAGCCCCGGGTTCATCGAGCGGGACTATGAGCCGTGCTCGCAGACCTCGGCCGATACTGGTGACCTGTGCTGGAGCGGCAATGATGTGACCACGCTGTCGCTGGGCGGGGTGACGACGACCCTGGTGCAGGACTCGTCCGGTGCCTGGCAAGCTGAGAACGATCAGGGCGACACGATTAGCTACGAGACCGGGTCGGGCAGCAACGCCACGCATGACGACGACTACTGGGTGGTCACTGACCCGACCGGCACGACGTATTACTTCGGGCTGAACGAGCTGCCCGGTTACGCCTCGGGCGACCCCGAGACCGACAGCGCCTGGACTGCGCCGGTATACGCGACCACGTCGGGCCAGCCGTGCTACAACGCCACGTTCTCCGACTCGCATTGCAAGCAGGCGTGGCGATGGAACCTGGACTACGAAACCGACGCCGACGGCAACGCGATCGCCTATTTCTATAACAGCGAGACCAATTACTACGCCGCGGACAACGGGACCACAGCCACGGCCGAGTACACGCAGGCGGGCGTGGTATCCAAGATCGAGTACGGGCTGCGGGCAGGCAGCGTCTACGGGACGACGCCGGCAGCTGAGGTGACTTTCACCGCGCCAGAGACCCGCACTGACGTCCCGACGGGCAGCTCGGATGACCTGGCCTGCGCGTCCGGCGCGGCTTGCGACGTGCAGTCGCCGACGTTCTGGGGCAAGTACCAGCTCACCGCGATCGCCACCGAGGGGCTGGTGGGCTCGAGCCTGGAGCCGGCTGATTCGTGGGCGCTTGCGCAGGTGTACCAGGCGACCAATGACCCGACGACGCCGCCGTCGCTGTGGCTGAATTCGATTACCCGGAAGGGCGAGGATGACGGGTCGGCACCGCTGCCGGCGGTGAGTTTCGCCCCCATCGGGCTGGCGAACCGGGCGCAGACGCCGGCGGATAAGACCGACGGGTACTCGCTGATCACCCGGGAGCGGATCGCTGATGTGACCAACGAGACCGGCGGGACTACCGAGGTCACCTATGACACCGTGCCGACGGATTGCACGTCGGGTAACTTCCCGGCGCCGGATGACAACACCACATTGTGCTACCCGGACTACTGGACTCCGCCCGACTCCACCACCGGCGCGGTCGAGGACTGGTTCAACAAGTACGTGGTGATGGCGGTGACGCAGCAGTCCACCGAGGTCAGCAGCCAGGCCGAGTACACCACCTACTGCTACGGCACTTCCTCCAGCTGCATGAGCGGCGCGGCCTGGCACTTCGACGATGATCCGCTGACCAAGACCTCGCAGCGGACCTGGGATCAGTGGCGCGGGTTCAGCCAGGTGACGACCAAGACGGGGGTGGCTCCCGATCCAGTCACCGAGACCGTGGACACCTATTTCCAGGGCATGAACGGTGACTACCAGTCCGGCGGCGGCAGCACGTCGGCGTCGCTGAGCACGACGATAGGCGGGGTGACCGTCTCGGCCACCGACAACAACCAGTGGGCCGGGATGGACTTCGAGCACGCGGTGTACGACGGCGCCGGCGGTGCGCTGGTGTCGGCCATAGTGTCGACGCCGTACACCTCGGCTGCCACGGCGACCCAGACCGGCCTGCCATCGCCGTTGCCCGACCTGAAGGCGTTCCTGACCGGCACCGCAGAGACGCAGACCTTCACCGCGCTGACGTCTGGCGGGTACCGGGAGGCCGACGAGTACTTCACCCACGATTCGCAGGGGCGGGTCACCGTCGATGAGGACGTGCCAGACGCCTACGACGACGGCCTTGCGGGGGATTCTTCCGAAGACACGTGCACTCAGACGACCTATCCATCTGCCGGGAAATGGGACCTGCCGTCGGAGATCATCGTGACCTCCGAGTCGCCGGCGTCGTGCCCGGTGTCAGGCACGCCCGCGAAGTCGGTGCTAATTTCCGACACCCGCTACTACTACGACGGGTCCACCACGCTCGGTGCCGAGCCGACGGAAGGGAAGGTCACGCAGACCACGGAAGCCACGTCCTACAGCGGTTCGTCCGAGGTGTTCACCGTCGAGGACCAGAAGACCTACGACGAGTACGGCCGGGTCACCTCGCAGACCGACGCCGACGGCAACACCACCACGACGGCCTACACTCCGGCCACCGGGGCGGAGCCTACGAGCGTAGCGGTCACCAGCCCGGCTACGGCCAACGCGCCGGACGGCCTGGTGACGACAACCACCTACGACCCGCTGCGGGACCTGCCGCTGACCATCACCGGCCCGTCCGGCGGGGTCACAACGGAGACCTACGACGCGCTCGGCCGACTGACGGCAGTGTGGACGCCCGGACATCCGGAATCCAGCGACCCGGCTGATGAGACGTTCAGCTACGACGTGTCCGACACGGGCCCGTCCGTCATCACCACCGACACGATCACTTCCACCGGCAGTTACAACCCGTCGGAGGTCCTGTATGACTCGCTCGGCCGCGAGGTCGAGACGCAGACCGAGACGTCGGACGGCGGGCGGGACGTCACCGACTACACCTTTAACTCAGACGGCTGGGCGCTGGATGACTACGGGCCCTATTACACGACCGGCGCGCCGTCCGGCACCCTGGTGGACGCGCCCGCCGACTAGGTCCCGGACGAGACCGGCTACTTCTACGACGGCGACGGCCGGGTCACCCGGAAGGTTCTCTACGACGACGCCACTGAGCTATATGAGACCGACACCAGCTACGGCGGCGACTACACCACCGTCACCCCGCCGGCCGGCGGCACTGCCACCACGACCTACGTCAACGGTGACGGACTGACGAGCTACATCTACGACTATCACTCGGCCACGCCCCCGGGCAGCCCGCCGACTCCAGGCTCCGGGTCAGAGTCCGGCAGCTCCGGCTGGGACCAGACCTCCTACAACTACAACGCGGCCGGGGAACTGACTGGGATTACCGACGACGCCGGCAACCAGTGGTCCTATATCTACAACCTGGCGGGCGACGAAGTCTCGGCGGCGACGCCGGACACGGGCACCACGACGATGACGTATGACGCGGACGGGAACATGTTGTCCTCGACCGACGCCCGCGGCAAGACCATCTCCTACGCCTACGACGCGAACGGCAGGAAGATCGCAGAATACGACACCACTGGCGGCGCGGCCGAGTCCAGCTCAGATGAACTGGCGTCCTGGACATACGACACGCTCGCTAAGGGTCAGCTGACGTCCTCCACCGCATACATCGGTGGTACATCGGGCTCGGCCTACACCACAGCGGTGCTTGGCTATAACTCCTACGGTCTGCCGACCGGGACTGAGACCGTGATCCCGTCGTCGGCCGGGGCGCTGGCTGGCACCTATAAGCAAGGCGACACATACGCCACCTACGGCGACCAGCTCGCGTCGTATTACGACTACGCCGCAGGCGGACTGCCGGCCGAGACCGTCGACATCGGGTACGACACGTCCAATGAGCCGGTCAGTCTCGGCTCCTCGCTGTGGGATTACGTTTCCGCGCTGTCTTACGACGAGTTCGGCCAGCCCGGAGAATACGCTTTCGGCCCGGCCACCGCGCCAGCCTGGCTGACCAACTCCTACGACATGACCACCGGCCAGCTGACGAACACCGAGGTGCAGACCGGCACTACTCCGGTCACAGTTGACGACACCACCTACCGTTACGACAACGAGGGGCTTATTACCTCGGAGTCCGACACCCCATCCGGCGGCCCAGACCAGGTCCAGTGCTTCAAATACAACTACGTCGGCCAGCTCTCCAGCGCCTGGGCTCAGGGTTCCACCGGGTGTGCCTCGTCCGGGTCCCAGTCCGCTGAGGCCGACGCCGCGGCACCGTACTACGAGCAGTACAGCTATAACGACGAGGGCGACCTGACCTCCGAGATCTCCACCCCCGCCAGCGGCTCTGCCACTACCTACACCAACACCTTCCCCGCAGCAGGCAGCACCCAGCCGCACGCCATCACCAGCCAGGCTTCCGCCACCGGCAGCGGCTCGCCGGCCAACACCAGCTACACCTACACCGCCAGCGGGCAGACAGCGACCATCACCAGCGCGGCCGGCGCCAGCGACTTGAACTGGAATGACGCTGGCCAGCTCACCTCTATCACGCCGTCCGGCAGTACCACGCCGACCGCTTCCTACGTCTACGACGCCGACGGCAACTTGCTGCTGCAAACAGACTCCGGCTCTGACACCAGCACGCTCTACCTGCCCGACGAGGAGATCACCGACACCGGCGGCACGCTCTCCGCAGTGCGCTACTACACCGTCGGCGGGGTCACCGTCGCCGCCCGCACGAGCGGTGGCAGCGTCTACTACCTCACCGGCGACACTGAGGGCACCGATGACCTAGCCGTCAATGCATCGACGCTCGCCGTCTCCCGCCGCTACTACGATCCCTACGGCAATTCCATTGGCGCCGAGCCCGCGTCCTGGCCCGGCAACAAGGGCTTCGTTGGTGGTACGACAGACCCTACGACCGGCCTCACTAACCTCGGGGTTCGCGAATACAACCCGGTCACACAGAGCTTCATCAGCACCGATTCATTCCTCAACCCGTACCAGCCGACGGACCTGAACCCGTACGCCTACGCTCAGGATGACCCGGCCACCTTCAGCGATCCGACGGGACTGATGTACTGCATGTCTGGCGGAGGCTGCGCGTCGGTGGAGTACTGGAAAGCGCATTCGCAAACAAGAGGCTCAAGCTCAGGGTCGGGCTCGAACCAGCAGAGTATCCCCGATCCGGACAGCACTGCGACTCCCGACAATTGCCCGTTCCAGATCTGCGGCCATGCCACCGCACAGATGAACATGTGGGCCCCGACAGCTGCGCCCATTCGCACCATCATTCCGAAGATCAAGAGCAACGGTGTGTACGATCCGTTCACGTGTGGCCGATTCGGCACCGGCTGCTCCGGCTTCAACGCCGGTGCGATCAGGGGCGCAGGTGGCGGAGGCGATCCGTTCGCATTCCTCAAGTATCTCCGCCTGCCGGACTACGGGACCATCAACTTCTCACTCAGTCCGGCATTACTTGGTCTTCCAGTTCCGCCATTCGTCCTGGTGTCAGGAAGTCTAACCCTTACCAAGCACGGCCAGCTGTACGGAGGGATTGGCGGAGGAGTCGGAGTGCCGGGATGGCAGATCGCTACGCGCGTGGGCTACATCGACACGCTCCGGGCGCCTGATGCAACTCAAATTAATAGATTTGTTCAAGGAACGGGTGTCACTGGGGACGTCTTCGATCCCGAGTATGGCTACCCGGAGGTTCTGGGGGTCGGGCCTAGCCTTGCCGAAACCTGGGGATACCCCGGATCGTTCAGCCATCTGAGTAATTTCAGTACCGAATTCGGGCTTGGCCTCGGGACGGCGCAGAATGCTTCACTTATGTATACCTACAACTGGAATCTCGGAAGGCTGTGGTAATGACCCAGACCTTTCTCGTCGGAGCGTATGTGGGGCACCGAGCAGTGGGATGGCCGCTAGGCAGACTCGATGTCGGGCCGGAAGAGCTCAGCGTGCGGTCGTGGCCATACGCCCGGTTTAGAAAACGAACTGCAGCTAAAGAGGCTGTCAAAGCCGTCTCAGTTAGGAGAAGCCGCGCCGTGCCTTCGCTCAGGATTGAAGACTCGGATGGGACCTTTTCAGACGTCGTAGTCGTGATGCCTTTTGGTGCTGATCGAATCATTAGCGAGCTGAGAAGAAGCGGATATACAGTGGCTGATCAGCATTAGCAACCAATCATCATAAGCATGGAGACCGGAAAGGGTGGAGGCGGCGGCTCTCACTCGCGCACACGCAGGAGGTACAGCATGTTAGGAAGGACAAGTTACGCGCTGCTAGGTCTCATCCCGGCAGTCGCCCTGGCGGTAACGGTGGCGACACCGGCCTCGGCGGATCCGGCGACATCGGTCCCACCAGCGCTATGGGCCAACGCCACCTGCCTTGAGACGTTGGCCCCGGAGTACAGCCCGACGATGTGGTCGGTCACGACGGGGAGCAAGCCGGTTACCGACTACGCCATCGCGAACTGGGGAAGCAATAAGTACAACTCCGGACTTGGCGGGCCCGGGACATCGAAAAATTCTTCCGACGCTTCGCAGATAACCGACGCCGAAAATGCGGGTGCTACGGTGCTCGGCTACGTTGCTACCGACTACGGCGAAGGAACCTCGCAGAACGGGTACAGCGAAGCTGACATCGAAGACCAGATGTCGCAGTGGTACAACTGGTACGGCGTCACTAACTTCTTCCTAGACGAAGCGCCTACTGCCACGACATATGAGTCCCTGTACGGTGGCCTGCTGTCCTACGCGCAAACCGACATCAGCTCGTCCGCAACGACCTGGCTGAACATGGGAGCGTACCCGGCATCGAGTTCCTGGATGTCCAAAGGCACCGAAATCGGAGACTGGGAGAGTGGCTCAGCGCCAACTGCGCCGCCGTCCTGGACGATCGATTTTCTGCCAACGCAGTTCTTCGGCGTCATGAACGACACCCCGGATACCTCTGCGGGCATTTCCGCCGCCGTGCACGACCTTGAAGGCGCGCACGTCGGGATCGGTTTCGTCACCGACGACGACACGTACCAGACCCTCACGTCGTCCTACTGGGACACGTTCACAACGGACGCATCGACACCTGGCTCAGGAAGTAGCTGCGAGTACTAGCCTGCGGAGACGCGGGACCGCCGCGAGCACTGGCGGCGTCGGGTCGGCCCGGTGCTGCAGTGGTCGGCCGACGATTTCGCCGACGACGAGGCGGGCGAGGCGATCGCGCGAGCCTCTGAGTCGCTCAACCTGGCCGGCCTGGCGCTGTTCGTGCTCGACGCCGCCACGCTGAGCTGCGGCGCGGTAGCAGGCAATGTCATCTGGTCCGGCTTCGTGCAGTCCTACTACCCGCGCGAGATGCTCGGGCGGGTCTCGACCAGTGTGCAATTCTTTAACTACGGCGTGATCCCGGCCGGAGCGGTAGTCGCTGGCCTACTCGCGAGCCACCTCGGCGTCCGGCGAGCCCTGTGGAGCCTGGTGGCCGTGCTCCTCGTCAGTGCCGGCAACTCATTGCACGATACGTCCTCAGTCGCGTAAGGTCGCGGAGCCGATACTTGCCAGCTCGCCTAAGGACGGCAACATGGCAACAAACCGATGGGCGACGCCAGAACGGCGAACCGCGAAAACCAACCCGCTCGCCATAGCGGCCCTTGTCTGCGGAATCATTCAATTCGCCGGGCTTATTTTTCCCGTTGCGTTTGTCGCGATCGTTCTCGGGCATATGGCCCGCCGCAAGATCCGCCAGACCGGCGAAGATGGCCACGGGATGGCGAAAGCAGGGCTGATCCTCGGTTACATCGGCCTTGCCCTGACCATATTATTCCTACTCGCGGTTCTCGCCGCGCGAGCATATTTGCGGCTGTGGGTACGTGAGGGATCATATAACTGGTAATCCCAGTGAGATCTACGGCTGCCAGGAGCCGTCCGCGCGTGTGACGGACTGGAGTCCCGTTACGCGGAGCAGGTCCAGGCGGGCAGCGTCCTTCGAGCCGGGGTAGCGGACGAAGGTATGGCGCAAGTCGCAGACCATGTCGTGTTCGAATTCGGCTTGCGTGTCGGGCGTGTGGGAGAGCTGAGCACCAGACCGTGGCCGAGGGCGCCGAGATCATCGTGAGGATGGCGATGATCGGGTCAGATGGACCGAGCGGCACCTTTGAGGACCGAAACGGGACGATGCCGTGGTAAGTGATCCCATAGCGGCCGAAAACGCCTTGGGCACCGTAGGTTTCCGTTAATCCGTCGTTCCCGCAAAGGAACTGAAGGACCTGTTGTCAGCGCATGCGGGTGGCCTGACAAGAAAAATACTTCCCGACCATTAGCTGTTCGTTCGTAAGCATTCGGAAGTCCTGTGGCAGGGTCGCTGGTGCCTATTACTCCAGTCGGTGATTGTGATCTGTGTTGCGCGGAAGGTGACTGCGCTTGCCGTCGGCGTGGGGCTACTCGAGTTGGGCGAGCCGAAGCGCGTCCGCGAGTTCGTGGAGCTTTGCCGGTGACAGTCTTCCGGCTTGCTCGATCAAGTCGTCGCGCGTCAAGGTGACCAGCCAGGTGCAGGGGATAAACCCGGTGCGGGGC
>Ga0335072_10004744_pt1 | contig 20096 bp, 14 predicted proteins | sample Lox_Sample_21_FD_206725 | JGI IMG/M metagenome (GOLD analysis project Ga0335072, IMG submission 206725) | Soil microbial communities from Loxahatchee National Wildlife Refuge, Florida, United States - Lox_Sample_2.1 | ecosystem: Environmental > Terrestrial > Soil > Wetlands | place: USA...
ATTCGCGAACAAGAAGCGCGCTGGGAATGCGAAGCAGCAATCCCCGTCTGGATGCGTTTGCCTTCAGGTGATCCAGCGCCCGCACGCAGGCTTCGGCAAATGTCCTCTGCGAAATCGCGGCCGTAGTGAGCCGCGGATGCAGTGCCTCGCCAAGTTGGATGCCGTCAAAGCCGATCAGAGACATCTGTGATGGAACATTGATGCCGCGCGCATGCAGGGCTTTCATGGCGCCAAAGGCGGTCAGATCGTTGGCTGTGATGATTGCCGTTGGGCATTTCTTCTCCAGCATCAGCGAATTGACGGCGGTCTCGCCGCCGGCAAAACGATAGTCGCCAAGCCGGGTCAGGTTCGGTTCGTAAGCGAGCCCGGCGAAACTCAGAGCATTCTGAAAGGCGTTCAACCGCACGCGCGAGGTGCCGATCTCGCTATGGCCGCCGATGAAGCCGATGTGTCGATGACCCAGATTCCTGAGATGCATCACTGCTTCACGATAGCCAGTCTCAAATTCGATCGATACATCGCATGTTCCTTTTTGCACTCTCCTGCGGTCGACCGTCACAATGGGAATCTTCCGGTCGAACAATGGCTCGATCGCCTTGGTTTCGTATTCCGACGCCATCAGGAGAACTCCATCCACCTGGCGCGTGAGCATGCGGCGCACCGAACTGATCATGGCCGCCTCATGCGACTGAATCGTAGACAGCAGCATTTCGCGCTGGCTTTCGACCAGGATCTTCTCGAATTCAGCCAGGAATTCAGGAAAGAAGGGATTCGTCATGTCTGGTATGACAACGCCGTAGGTCCTACTGTGGCCGTATTTCAGAGTCGCCGCAATCGGGCTGGGAACAAAATCCAGGTCCCGAATCACCCGGCGAACGCGCTCAGCCGTCGCTTCCTTAACGACCGATGATCCGTTGATCACGCGCGAAACCGTCGCGCTGGAAACACCTGCGCGCTTGGCAACGGTGCGGATGTTCGGTCTTGCTCGATCTGGGGTTGGCGTCATCGTCCCTGCTCATGTCCCGCATCGTCGGCTTTACCCAGCATCCCGAAACGCCTGTACAGATCTGCAAAGCGGCCCGTCTTAAACTGGATGAGAACTTCATTCGGGGTATTTTGCAACGGATAAGATACCGCTCTCTTGAGACACCCGGCACTTGCGTGCATCGACCCTCCCCACACCAATTCCTGATCCGGTATAGCCCGTACCGAGCTGCTTCTACTGATTGACTCTTAGACTATTGAGCGAAATTACGCCAGTCAAGCAACGAACCAGGGACCGTGCACATATCGTCCCACTCGGGCCCACGATTTTTCTCGCATAGGACGCAATGGCGTCTCTCAAGCGACGTTGCGGCCGGTCTTTCTCGCAGTTTCGAGGCCGCCAGCTATTCCCGCAAAAGAAGAAGTGCGGTACCTATGCTCGCGGCACGCAAAATAACTCTTGCGTAAACTGATGTATACGGTTACATTGCTGAGGAGGTATTTCCACGCATGTCCTGGCTCCGCTTTCGGCGTTCCTGCTCTGTTTCCGCCTTGCTGGCAACCGTCTCGTTTCTCGTCGCCACTGCTTCGCCAGTACGTGGCGCGGAAGCGCCCAAGCTCGTTCAGCAGAATGGCCGCTATACGTTGATGGTCGATGGCCAGCCTTACCTGATTCTGGGCGGCCAGATACATAACTCCAGCGGATGGCCTTCGGAATTGCCGCAGGTGTGGAAGTCGCTCGCCGACCTGCACGTGAACACGGTCGAAGCACCGGTCTACTGGGAGCAGTTCGAGCCGCAGGAGGGCCGCTTCGACTACACCAACGTCGATCAGATCGTAGATGGCGCTCGCGCCCACGGCCTTCATGTTGTCTTTCTCTGGTTCGGCACCTGGAAGAACGGCAACGATCATTATGTGCCGCAGTGGGTGAAGACCGATGGCAAGCGCTTTCCGCGCACAATCCGTCCAGACGGCGAGCCCATCGACGTGCTCTCGCCGTTAGGGCACGACACACTCGAGGCGGATAAGACCGCATTTGTCACGCTGATGCGCCACCTGAAGCAGGTCGACAGCGACCAGCATACAGTATTGCTTATCCAGGTCGAGAACGAATCCGGCAACATCGGCAGCGTGCGCGATAATTCGCCCGAAGCGAACCGCGAATTCGCCGGGCAGGTTCCGAGCGATCTGCTCACTGCGGCGCAGAAGCAGCCTGGCACCTGGAGCCAGGTCTTCGGCGCCGATGCCGACGAGATCTTTCAGGTCTATTACCAGGCAAAGTTCATCAACACGATTGCTGCCGCGGGCAAAGCCGAGTTCGACATTCCCTGCTACATCAATGTCTGGATCGACTATCCTCCGGCTCAGTTGCCGCAGCGGCAGATCGATACGCCCGGCATCGCGTATCCCAGCGGCGGGGCCGTGCAGAAGGTCGTCGGCCTGTGGCGCAAGCTGGCGCCGGCGATCGACATGATCGGCCCCGACATCTACACGGACGACTCGCCGTTTTATCGCGCAACAATCAACGCGTATCACAGGCCCGATAACCCTCTCTGGATTCCAGAGACCGGGCGCAGCGACAACTTCGCAAAGTTCTTCTTCTATGCGCTGGGCGATGACGCCATCGGCTTCTCACCCTTCGGCGTTGACAGAACCGGCTGGAACATTCTGGGCGATGAGCCATGGTCCGCGCACGCCAGAAACTTCGCACTGATTGAGCCGATGGACCGCGAGGTTGCGCAGCTGGAGTTTCAGGGCAAGCTCAAGACCGCTGTGGAAGAGCGCGGCCAGGTAACGCAGGAACTGGACTTTGGCACGTGGCAAGCCACTGTGTCCTTCGGCTTTCCTCAGCCTGACGGCCGGCGCGCACCGGGCACCAAAGACGCCCACGGAACCGCGCTGGTTGCGCAACTGGGGCCGGATGAGTTCCTCGTAACAGGCATTGACGCAAGCGTAACCTTTCATCTGCCCGGAAAACTCCCGTGGATTCGCAGCGAAATTCTTTCCGCCGAGCAGGGCACGTATGAAAACGGCGTGTGGAAACCGGTCCGCCTCTGGAACGGCGACGAGACAGACCGCGGTCTCTGCTTTCACCAGCAACCCGAAGTTGTGCGGGTAAAGATGGTGAAGTTTTAGCTCACGAAGGAAGTTCGCGATGCTTCCGCCAGACGATTATTCCCTTTCCGGCGGCTCCGGACCTCCGCGCGACACTCAAGCGCTGTTGCCGCTTACCATGCAGCAGTTGCTGAAAAGATTGCGCCAAAAGTCAAGCATCGCGCTCGGAAGGTTCCTGAATTTCGTCTAAATCGATGCGAACGTCAGCAGTGATCAGAGATCCTACCTCTGGAGAGCGAACACATAATATCCCTGAGCGTCTGTTTTGCCGGCCAGCCACGCGTATCCCTCGCCCGGAGCAGAACCGGGAGGATGCGCTGCGGCGCAGAAGACAACATACTCTCGTCCACCGACTTCGTATACGGCCGGCAGGCCTTCCGGATTCGCCCCGATCTGTTGCTCCCACAGAACCTTTCCTGTGTCTTTATCAAACGCATGAATGGTACGGTCGCCCCAGCTTCCGATAAAGACCAGCCCGCCCGCTGTCACCACAGGCGCGTTTCTCACCGCAGCTAGCGATACAGCCGCGGCCCCAGTGTTTGTAATTCCCTTCTCCGCCAATCCCGGCGCGGTGCCCAGTGGCACGCTCCACTGAATTGTTCCCTTGTTCAGATCGATTGCCACAAGCGAAGTCCATGGCGGACTGATCGCGGGCAGGCCGTTGCTGGCGAGGATTCTGTTTTCATAAACGCCGAAGTAGCGAGTAATGCCGGGCGGAGCTGGTAGTCGCTCCATTCCGCCTCCCGCACCTTCCATCTTCACCGGTCCTGAAGCATCAGGATTGGAGATGTACGCCGCCAAAGCATCGAGATAATGCGCCGGCATATCGGAGAATCCCGGCATCTCCCCTTCTCCATGCGTGACGATCTGCTCGAACTTGTCGATGCCGATGTCTTTCGGCGACCGCACGCCCACCCGATCCGGGCCATGGCAGGTCATGCACATCTGATTGAAGATCGCGTGTCCCTGCGTTTCCAGATTCGCCTGGTAGGGAATTCGTAAGGGCGCCTTCGGTGTGAGCTTCAGCTTCAACTCGGGCGAATCAGCTGTGCGCACATATAGGATGCCTGTCTTCGGATCGGCCGCGCCGCCGCCCCAGTTCGCGCCGCCCACATCACCCGGTATCTGGATCGAGTTGCGCTTGTCCGTACCCGGCGTAAAGATGCCATGATTGTTAGCCGCCTTCAGAATCTCTAGCACGCGGTCTTTATCGGCATCGCTCATATAAGGATCGATGTCATTCGCGGTAAAGCTCTGGCGCGCGAAAGGCGGCGGCGCTGTGGGAACCGGCTGCGTAGGCCACGATTGCTCTCCCGGCGCATCGCTTTGCGGAACTGCCTGCTCTTCAATAGGCCAGATCGGCTTGCCGGTGATGCGGTTCAACACAAAGACAAATCCCGACTTCGTGGGCAGCGCGACGACATCGACCATCTTCTTGTCGCGGCGGATCGTCAGCAGCTTGGGCGCGGCCGTTGGATCGTAATCCCATAGATCATGGTGAACAATCTGGTAGTGCCACAACCGCTTTCCGGTGCGAAGATCGAGCGCCAGCAGACAATCGCCGAACAGACCGGCGCCAATCCGGTCGCCACCCCAGTAGTCGTAAGTTGGTGAACCAAGCGGGAAATAGCCGATGCCGCGTTTCTCGTCAATCGAGAACTCGCCCCACGAGTTCACTCCGCCTACGTACGTCCAAGCATCCTTCGGCCACGTATCGTAGCCGAACTCGCCGGGATGCGGGATGGTGTGAAACGTCCAGAGCAACATGCCGCTCTGCACATCAAAGGCGCGAATATCTCCCGGAGGTGATCCGTACGACTCGCTGGTAGCGGACCCCAGGATAATCTCATTTCCAAAAACATGGCCGGGCGTTCCCGTCTGAATCTCGGGAATGGTCTTGAGGTCGCGCCCAAGCCCCTCACGCAGATTCACGCGTCCATCCGTGCCGAAGGTCTGAATCGATGTACCGGTGCGCGCATCGATCTCCTGCAGATAGCTGTCTGCCGAAAAGATGAGCCTTCGCTCAGAGCGACCTTTGTTCTCCCAATAGTTGATGCCGCGGTCAATGGGAATACCTACCGTGGGATGCGACCAGAGTGTCTTGCCCGTCGCTGCATCGAGAGCAACGATCGCGTTGTTTTCTCCGAGAACATACATCACGCCGTCCACGATCAACGGATTGAAATTGAATCGCGCGATGTCGCCGGGCACCGGACGGAACCAGGCAAGCGTAAGGCGGCCGGCATTGGATTTGTCGATTCGTGTGAGTGGAGAGTACTGCATCGAATCAAGCCCACCGCCATAGTCGGCCCAGTTCGTTGAGCGTGACTTCGCCGGCTCTCCGAAAGCGATTGCGGCCATGCAAAGCGAGCACCCCAGCAGAATGCACGCAGCTCGTACTTTCATTTCCATAGAGCTCCCAAAAGCGGGTTTGCGCGGCCGACAATCATCATTCGTCAAGCACCAGGTTTTGCCGGATGCCACAAGCGAAGATCGGTTTCTTTCTCGTAGCCTTTTCCCTGCGGAAAGCTGACCAGTTCGAATTGCATGCCCCAGGGAGAGAGAAAATAAATCCACTTTTGCCCAGCGTTGGGTCCAGCGGTTCTGAGCGTCGGTTTACCTAGAAGACGCACACCCTTTTCCGCCAGATAAGCAACCGCCGCGTCGAAATCGTCGACATAAAAGGCCAGGTGATGGCCGCCAATGTCGCTGTTCTTCGGCTGCGCTGGGTTTTGATCGGGCGATTCGTACTCAAAGATCTCGAAGTTCGATCCATGCTTGCAGCGGAAGAACCGCAGTCTCCGCATCACAGTGCGCGGATGAACATTGAGGTGCGTCGCCATCCAATCGTCCTCCGACTGAAATGGGCCGAGTTCGAACAGATAGTCGCAGCCAATCACGTCTACAAAGAAGGAAGTCGCCTCCTCCAGATCTGGGACAGTAAAGCCGATGTGCTCAGTACCCCTGAGACCGGGAATCCCTCCTGATTCGCACCTTCTGGGCGAAATCGGCATGAGCCCTCCTCCATTTACAGTGCTGCAGTTCCGCTCAACTTTGCTTGCCCTCACCTGCCGCTTAGCATGGCGCTCGGCGTAGTATCCGCAGGCAAATCACCAAGTACAAACTGAATCCCATTCATCACCATCTGCGCAAGCGCGGGCGTTTCAAAAAAAGTCGGCGTGTGTCCCAGCGCGCAGTTAAACACGCGCCCTTGCCCATAATTCTTGATCCAGACCAGTCCGTAATCCTTGTCTGGCCGCACGTGCCATGGGCTCAGATCGGTTTTCGCATCGTCGATGCTGATCAGCACATGCAGCTTCTTGCGCGAGAAAGGTCCGGTGGGCAGGAAGTGATAGAACTCGTCTGTATAGGTGAAAGCCTTCCCGCCGAACTCCGCGGTCAGTGGGCTGGATGCGAACTGTCTTGTCAGAGGGCTGTCGGGATCGTCGATCTTGAGCGTCGCAGTTTCCACGCGGTGCGGTCCGCTCTGCGCACCGATCATCTCGCCGAACTCAGGCAGATCCATCGATGCGTAGCTGGAGCCGTGAATGCCCGCGACGCCGCCACCCTGCCGCACGAAACGCAGCAATCCGTCCAACACCGCAGGATCTGCGAATACCTCGCCGACAACGCTGTTGAGAAACACCGCGTCGTATTGCAGAATGTTCGGATATTTCAGATTGTTCAGATCGTTGCTGAAGATCGGCTGATAGGCTCCGGTGTATTCGGCCATCTTCTGAATCGCGAAATTGGCGTGCGCAACCGTGTCGTGATAGTAGCCGCCGGCAGGGCAAAGGTCGACCACCAGCAGCTTTCTCGGCGCTTTGGGAGATACAGCGGCTTTGCGTGGCAGCGCCGCTTCAATCTTCTGCTTCACATCTTCAGGAATACGATCGGCAGTTGTGGGCGGAATGAAGCGTGCATCTTCGTCAATGCGATATCCCATCGCGGGCTGCGCGGCTCTTTCAAAATCCGCCGCCTCCTCAGAGAGATCGGCAAACTTCCCTCCAGAGATACCCGGCTGCGGCCCCGTCGGTATAACAATTCCCCAGGGGTTCGTGTCAAGCGAGATAATGAGCGGCTTTGTTCCACCGTACGGACGGCTGCAGTTCACGCAGGCATTCGGCTGTTCCTGCGGCTGCGGCTCCGCGACGGCCACTTCATAGAGAAATCTCTGCAGATCAGCCGCGCCTGTACCCAGTCGAACATCGCTCGCGTCCGGTCCGAGAGCACTTCGATCGCGAAGCCCTACCGCCATCAGGCGATCTTTCACAATGGCAAGTCCATCCACGGGCCTAATCCCATGCTCCATCCATCCGGCAAAGTCGGCGCTTACGCCCACGTGCGGACTCAGGCTCTGGATGGAATTCACAAGCTCTTTAGGATCGTCCCTGCTTTCGATCGCAACATTCACTCCACTTTTGCCAGCAAGATCGTCTAGCGCTGTTAACGAAGAAGGCGCCGTTCCGACGACGATCGTTTCCACACCTAACTCCTTGGCAAAGTCAAAGAGCTTGCGCTGCGAATCTTGGTCCGACGGAATGCTGTCGACATGATAGGCCGTCATCTTGAGTCCAAGGCTGATAAGCGTCTGTTTCACGGCTTCTACTTCGTCGGGCGAAAGACGGCAATCAAGGTTCTTATCGATCTGTGGGCTCACCTTTTGGTTGCTGTCACCGCCCACGTAATTCAACCCCAATGCATCGGCCAGCATAGCCGACTCGGAAAAAGTCAGCCCGGGGAAGACATTCGTAAAGATACCGACCTTCCAGCCAAGCACCTTATCGACGGCCCGGCGGATTGCATCGGTTGTTGGCTTGATGGATTGGCCTTCTCGATGTACGGCAGGAGCGGGAGGCGCCCCGCTTGCAACCACGGAGCATCCAACGGCTACAGCTGCCACAACCAGAACCACACGTGCAGTTGTTTTCATTTCGTCACCCTCGTCTGAACGTTGAACGATCCTGCGCACGGCGAACTACGCGAACACTCTTCCCAATTCAATCTTGGTCATTTCATGATCCAGCCGCCATCCACATGAATAGACTGACCCGTTACATAGCTCGACTCGTCCGAGGCAAAAAATGCGACTACATTGGCAACATCGCGTGGTTCGCCGGCGCGGCCTGCCGATATCTGCGCCACGACGCTCGACATGATCTCGGGATCTTTCACAATCCACGCCGTCATATCCGTAGCAATGAACCCAGGATGAACGCAGTTCACGCGAATTCCGAACGGCATCATCTCGGCCGATGTGTTGCGCGTGAGCGCTTCGATGGCAAGCTTCGATGGCGCGTAATGCGTTCGCCCCGGCAAAATCTTCGCCGCCTGAATTGAGCCGATGTTCACGATATTCCCGCCGCGTTCGGCCGCAATGGCATGGCGACAGAAAACCTGCGAGCAGAGCCATGGCCCGCGCAGATTCACGTCGTTGACTCGCGTCCACTCCTCGTCCGTCATCTCAACGAGAGGCACGATGGTTTCAATGCCCGCATTGTTCACGAGAATGTCGACCGGACCCAGTTCACTCCGCACTTTGGCGAACATCGCCTCCACGGCATTGCGGTCACTCACGTCGGCCTGCACTGCGAAGGCCCGCCGTCCCTTCGACCGGATGGATGCAGCAACGCACTGCGCGCCTTCTTGCGTGATCTCAATGTCGTTGACGGCCACGTCAGCGCCCCGTTCTGCCAATACCTCTGCGATGCCGCGGCCGATTCCGCGTGCCGCTCCCGTCACCAGCGCGATCTTTCCTTCAAGCCCCATCCGATGCATTCCCCATGTTGCCGATGCTTCAAGAAAACAACTCCGACTCCACTTCACGCGGAGTCGGCCTATTGGCCGCCTTTTTCGTCCGGCAGCGCGAAGACGTAGTAGCCCTGTGCTCCGGGCTTGCCGGGACTGTACGACATCGACTCTTTTGCTCCAGTCACCGCTGCATAAAACACAACATATTCCCGCCCTTCCACCTCATAGACCGCCGGAATGCCGTCAGGATTCGCATCGATCTGCGTCTCCCATAACGTCTTCCCGCTGTCCTTATCCAGCGCGTGTAGCATGCGGTCCGGGCCGCTCGCCAAAAACAGCAGACCACCCGCTGTAACCACCGGTCCATTGCGAGTCAGATCCGAACTTCCCGTATCCGTGATCCCCTTCGCAGCCAGGCCCGGAGTGGTGCCGATCGGCCTGCGCCAGAGAATCGTTCCCTTGTTCAGGTCGTAGGCAACAATCGACGACCAGGGCGGACTAATCGCCGGAAGACCGTTCTTCGCACGGAAGATGAATCCAAACTGACCGTAAAAGCGCGCTTGGCCGTTCGGGGGCGCGATTCTCGATGATTCCGAACTCGCATTGGCCTCGCCCGCTGCAGGATCTCTAAGATAGGCCGCAAGGCATTCAACCTGTTCCGGCGGCAGTGCAGACTCAGTGAACTGCGGCATCTCGTTATTCCCTGCACGCACGGCAGCGGTAAAATGAGCAAAGTCCATCTGCTGGGGATAGGGAATACGCGCACGGTTCGGCCCGTGACAAGTGACGCAATTGCGCATGTAGAGCGCATATCCGCGCTGCTCGTCGGTCCCGTTCGTTATGCTTAGCGGGCGAACAGGAACTGCGTCAGTAAGGTGATGGATGGTTGGCTCATCATACGTCTTCACATACATCACGCCGGTTGAAGGATCAGCAGCTGTGCTGCCCTGATTCGCTCCACCGTTTTCTCCGGGTATCTCGATCTGGTCGCGACGATAAGCCGGAGGTGTGAAGATGCCCTCGCTGAGCGCATTCTCCACAATGCTGTGGATGCGGACTTTTTCATCGGGGTCCAGATACGGATCAATGTCATCCACCGCAAACTTCTGCCGGGCAAAGGGAGGCGGCGCGCTGGGATACGGCTGCGTCGGCCACGATGCTTCATCGGGCATGTCGGACTTCGGCACGGGCCGTTCCTCCACCGGCCACAAAGGTTTTCCGGTCATGCGATCGAGGACATAGAGGAATCCGAACTTCGTCGCCTGGGCGACAACGTCAACCTTCTTGCCATTGTGTTTTACCGTAAGCAGCAATGGCGCAGCCGCGGGATCATAGTCCCAGAGATCGTGATGCACGAACTGGAAGTACCACAGGCGCTTTCCGGTTCGCGCATCGAGCGCCAGCAGACAGTCACCATAGAGGTCCGCGCCCTTGCGGTCTGCGCCGTACAGGTCATACGTAGGCGAGCCGAGTGGGAAGTAGACGATGCCGCGCTTCTCGTCCAGCGAGATACCACCCCACGCGTTGTTGCCGCCGACATACTTCCATGCATCCGGCGGAAAGGTGTTGTATCCGTCTTCGCCGGGATGCGGAACGGTATGGAAGATCCACGCCATCTTGCCCGTCTTGACGTCATAAGCACGCAAGTCTCCCGGCGGCGATCCATACATCTCTCCCGGCGCAGAACCAAGAATGATCAGGTCTTCGAAGACGCGTCCCGGACTGCCGCTCTGCACGCCCTGCGTAAAGTCCGCCGGCTCTCTACCGAGCCCTTCGCGCAGATCGACTTTGCCATCCTTGCCGAACGACGCGATCGTTTCGCCGGTATTCATGTCGAGCTCTTGTAGATAACCATCGACTGCAAAAATGAGCCGCCGGTCTTTGCCATCCTGCGAGATCCAGCGATTGAAGCCGCGATTGGTCGGCTGCCCGCCCTGTACGGGATGCGCCCATATCTGTGCGCCGGTTGCCGCGTTGAGCGCATAAATTGCGTCGTCTTTTCCGACGACATACATCACGCCATCCATCACCAGCGGATTGAACGAAAATCTGCCAACCGGTCCGGGCGCCGGTACAAACCACGCCAGCTTGAGCTCGCTGACGTTGCTTTTGTTGATCTGCTTCAGCGAAGAGTAGTCCAGGGAATCCGCTGAGCCCGCGTAGTCGTTCCAGTCGCAATATGGTTCCGCTGACGAACCGGCACTGGTTCCCTTCGGGAAGAGAGCGAACAGTAAACCTACGCCTCCAAGCGCCAGGACCGCACACGCGAGCAATCGGCTGTATTTGTTCTCCATTCGTCTCCTTTCACGCATTGCCGTGTCTGTCAGCCGAAACGCTAGGTGCGAAACTTGCAACCCATCTTCTCGAGATAGGCTTTGCTTGTCTTCACCGTCTCGAGCGGCGTCATTGGCCCATCTTTCGCGGGATCCAGTTCCACCATCACGCCCACATCGAGGCCTTTACTCTCCACCATCTTCAAAATGGCGGGAATATCGACCACGCCCATGCCGAGAGGACAATAGCCTTCGTGATACTGCCAGCCCTTGTAGTCCTTCAGGTGCATGTGCGTCAGCAGCGGCAGATAATCCTTCACCACCTGAGCCGCATCGGCGCCACCCTTTTGGAGCTGGCCCACGTCCGGTGCGAATTTCAGATTCTTCGTGTTCACCGCATCCATCACCGCATACACCTCATCGCGCGTCATGATCGCCGTGTTGGTGTGCTGATGGAGCCCGGTCTGCAGGCCGAGGTCGACAATCGCTGCTGCGTAGTCGTTGAGAGCAGAGATGATGTCGGCGCGGTGCTCCTGGAAGTTGTACGTCTCCCGGTTCACTCCATTTGGCGCCAGCACGATGTAGCTCCCGTTGAATTTCTTCACAACATTCGAAAGCCGGGTGATGCGCGCAATTTCATCCTGGCGTTTCGATGGATCGATAAGGTTTCCCGTGATGTAACCCGACAACAGCGGAACCTTGTATTCCTCCAGCAAAGGAGTGAGCTTGCCACGCTGATCCCAGTTATCGAGATCTTCGGGGAAGGTCTCGAAGTACCAGAAGCCCTCGCCCGCAATGTCTTTCAGCGCAAGATCCAGCGTCGCATCGTCGCCGTTGCGCGGGGGAAAGGTGCTCCACGTGATGCACGTGTGGCCAATCCTGAGCTTGCTGGCCGGCTGACTCTTCGCAAACACTTCCAACGGACTGGCGCACACAGCGCCTGCACCCACCGCTACGCTTTTCATAAATTCACGTCGTCCTAACATAGTCATCATCCTCAACTTCCACGTCCAGCAATGCCGTTCAGGAGGCCTTTTCCGGTGCAAAGCCTGCCCAGGGGCGCAACGGAATTACCGATACATCAACCATCTCGGCTCGAAAAAACGGCAGCGACTTCAGCAGCTCCCACAGCTGATCTTCATCTTCCACTTCCCACAACACGCAGGCTCCGGGACCATCACCGCGGTGCCACAACTGGCGCATGAGGCCTTCGGCATAAAACATCCTGGCGCGTTGCGCCTCTTCCCTGACCAGATCGTTTCCGGGCGCCTCCACTCCGTCTTTGCGCCGCGATATGGTCAGAAACTGCATCGCCTCTCCTAATCGCTTATCTGCTCACTCGACCTCTTCTGTGCACACCAGATGCCCGCCAGCGTTATTGCTCCTCCAGAATGGCCACGGCGCGAACCGGGGCAGCAGTCGTATTGACCCACTTGATCGGGAAGAGGCTGAGCGTGAATCCATGCGGCGGCAGCTGATCCAGGTTCGACAGATTTTCCAGGTGATAGTATTCGCGTGTGTTCATCACCCGGTGAGCCTCCCAGAATTTCTTGCGCTCAAACATCGCCCAGATCGGCGGATCGTATGTGACTGCATCGATGCCCGTCATCTTTACGCCCTGATCCAGCAGCCAGTGCGTTGCCTCGCCCGTCATCCCAACGTGATCCGTTAGGTACTTATCGCTGTCCTGAATCTTCCCCGCGCCGGTGTGGATCAGCACAATATCCAGCGGCTTCAACGTGTAGTTGATCTTGGCCAACGCGTCCTTCACATCGTTGACGCTGATACCGGCGCCTTTAGGAAGATGGCGGAAGTCGAGGCACACGCCGTCGCCGAAGCAGTACTCGAGCGGAATCGACTCGGGCCCGCGCGCATCCTCGCGCAGGTGGCGCAACGCGTCCATGTGGGTGCCGATATGGTCGCCAATGACGATCATGCAGTGCGCAGTGAGCGAGTCAACGCCATACTTGGCCGCGCCGATGCGCTCAGCAAACTCCTTCCATGTTTCGTACATCACCAACGCAGGCCGCACCACGCGCGGAAAGGTGACCATCTCGTTGTGGACTGCCATGCTGAGGTCGATAAATCGCCGCGCCATTCGAATCTCTCTTTCGCCTCGTTCTATCTACTGCGTTACCGTGAGCCCGCCATCCAGCGCGAGCGTGTGCCCGGTGATGAAGTCCGCCGCCGGAGACACCAGAAACAGCACGGCGCTCATCACCTCTTCCGGCTCGCCAATCCTGCCGAGGGGAATGCGCCCCACCAGCCCCGCATAGAATTCCGGGTCGGCCAGCATCTTCCCGACTTGTTCCGTTCGGATAAATGTCGGCGCCACAGCATTCACCGTGATCCGGTGCGGAGCCCACTCCGCAGCCAACTGCTTGCACAAAGTCATCAGTCCGCCCTTGGCCGCGCAGTATGCTGCGTAGCCGCGTCCCCGCAGCGCAAGATGCGAACGTACGGAAGCCAGATGCACCTGTTTCCCACCCGATCCCTGCGCGATCATGTGGCGCGCCGCGGCCTGGGCCTGAAACATGGCGCTCTTGAGATTCACCGTGTACACAAAGTCAAACATCTCTTCGGTAACTTCTTCGGCCTTTTCTTCACGATTCAGGCCAATGCAGTTCACGAGAATATCGAGCCGGCCGAAATACTCAGCCGCGCTGTCGACCATGCGCCGCGTTTCAGTCACCGAAGTCGCTTCAAAAGCCGATGACCAGGCGGCGTGTCCTTCCGCATTCAATGTTTCCGCGAGAGCAGAAGCGCGCGCGCCATTATGGCCGGTGATCGCGACTTTGGCACCCGACTGTGCGAGCCCTCGCGCGACCGCTTCTCCGATGCCGCCGTAGCCGCCCGTTACAAGCGCCACCTTTCCGTCTAAGCGAAACATCTGCTCGATAGCTACCATAGGAGGACAGGGTCCCTCTCATCGCGATCTGCTGATCCGTTCTCGACGGATGCGCCAGGAAGATTTCTGTGCATCGATAGTAAGGTCATCTGCCCCCCAATTGCGGATCTTTTCCAATACCGCGTCCTATTTGCGGATCATTGGGATGAGAAGCCAGCGGATGAATCGTGATTCTCAGATAAGGAAACAACGGCAGCGAAGCGAACACCGTCTGCAATTCATCAGCGTCCTTCGCCCTCCAGATGCCCCAGTTCTCGCGCTTGTCCGGTACGCGCCACAGTCGCAGAAGAATCCCCGCATCGGCCAACTCGCGCGCACGGACCGCTTCACGTGCGCGTAGCGCCGCCTCCGCTTCAGGCCCTTCCGCAATGCGAGCGACTTCCATGTGCACCAGAAACTCCATGGGATTGCCTATTTCCCGCTCTGCGCCAGCAAGCGCGCCACTGCGTCGATCACCTTGGCCGCCGACGGCAGAAGCGCACGCTGCAACGTCGGCGCGGCCGGAATTCTCACATCCGGCGTAGCAACCCGCGTCACACTCAGGTCCATCCCGTTGCTGAACGACTCATGCAGCCGCGCCACAATCTCGGCCCCGAACCCGCCTGTTTGATTGGCCTCGTGCAGAATAATCACCTTGCCCGAAGCATCTTTGACAGCCGCGCGCAGTCCCTCCTCGTCGAGCGGATTGAGCCAGCGCAGATCGAGCACTGCAATGTCGGCTCCCTCATCGGCGAGCTTCGCGGCCGCCTCCAATGCTACGTGCACGCTCGTGCCCCACGTAACAATCACTGCATCGCAGCCAGGCCGCCGCAAAAGAGAGTGCCCCATCGGCTCGATCTCATCAGAAAAATGAACTTCGCCGGTGGTTTGATAGAGGCTTCTCGATTCAAAAACAATACACGGGTCCGGCGCGGCGACGGCGCTGCGTAAGAGATTGTAGGCATCCTGCGGCGTAGCGGGAACAGCGATCCGCAATCCTGGGATATGCGCAAGCAGCGCCTCCAGGCTTTGCGAATGCTGTGCGCAGGAGCCGGGCGTAACACCTTGCTGCGTGCGCACCACGATCGGCGCTCCGGATTTGCCTCCAGTGATGTAGCGCACATTCGCCGCCTGGTTGATGATCTGGTCGAGCGCCACGAGCATGAAATCGGCCCACATGATTTCGACGATGGGCTTCATGCCCATCAGCGCGGCGCCGACCGCGGAACCAAGGATCGCGCTCTCCGATATGGGTGTGTCAAAAACGCGACTCACGCCAAACGCCTTCTGTAATCCGCGGGCTGCGCCGAAGATTCCTCCGGCCTGCCCGATATCTTCTCCATAGACAACCACTTCAGGACGCGTTGCCAATTCCCTCGACAGCGCCTCATTGACCGCCTGAATATAACTGACCTTCTTGACTGGTTCCGCAATCGGCATTTGTGCAGACGGTTGACTGAACCCATCCAGGGCCCATACGTGCTGCCGCGCCGTCGCTGGATCAGGATACGGCGCACGCAGCACTTGTTCCTGCACCTGGTTCATCTCAGAGCGGACGCTTGCGGCCAGCTCTTCCAGCGCCGCGTTGGTCAGTTCTCCTGCCGCAAGCAGCTTGCTGGAGTAGCTGCTGATCGGATCGCGTGTTCGCGACTCATCGCGGTCCTCTTTCGGCCGGTAATGTTCAATATCCCGGTTGTAATGGCCCCAGAGGCGAGGCACGCGGCACTCGATCAGCACGGGGCCCTCGCCATTCCGCGCGCGTTCTGCAGCCTGTCGCACCGTATCGCGCACAATAGCCGGATCCGCACCGTCTATCGTAACGCCGGGAATCCCATAACCGTTCGCCCGCTGCGCGATGCGGTCTACTTTGAAGGTAAGCTTTGTCGGAGTGTATTCCGACCATCCGTTGTTCTCGCAGAGAATCAGGACCGGCAGGCGGTGCGCCGCAGCAAAGGCGAGCCCTTCGTGCGTCGAGCCTTGATTGAACGCGCCGTCTCCTACGGACACCGCGACCACCAGCCCTTTGCCGGCATACAGGTTGGCCATCGCCACGCCGCACGCGATGGGAACGCCCGCTCCCACGATGGAGTTCTCGCCGATAAAGCGCCGATCGGGCGCCATCATGTAGGCAGAGCCTCCGCGGCCGCCATTTACGCCCAGGCGGCGGTGGCATATCTCTCCGAAAACCTCTAGCAGAGGCAAGCCGGAACAAAGTGCCCAGCCGTGCCCCCTGTAGGTGGCGACAACTTGATCGTCTTCATTCAGCGCAGCCAGCGTTCCCACCGGCACCGCTTCCTGTCCAGCACAGAAATGCGCAGATCCCACAACTTCCGGCGGCGTTGTCTGACTCAGATCGAGCGATCTCTGCTCGAGTTCGCGAATCAGCATCATCTTCCGCAACAGGGCCACGCCATTCGCGCTCTGCCGCTCATCGATATAATCTGGTCCCGCGGGGCCCGGACCCTTCATTGCTCATCTCCCACGCGCATACACAAGTTGAAGAGACAGCTCTGGCGGAGCCGCAGCGCACACTCTCGAAGGCCGCGGTGAAACAGTAGATCTTTTCGAACACGCAAAGTCCACGAAGATATGAAAGCCCTCATCGTCTCCTGCTGCACCCGCCGACTGGACACATCGGAATTGCCAATCATCCAAATACGCTTCAGATTGTGAGTCTCCAGGCGAGGTGACCTGATGTCATCGCGATCGGCAGCGGGTCACCGTTCGCCTGGGTCTGGGGAGGGTTAGAAGCTTGCCCTCAAGCTAAGCTGTATCTGCCTCGGAGTTGCCCCCGGAGCCAGCGCGCTGATGATGCCAAACCCGGTGCCTCCATAGTTGGTACCGGGGTTTCCGTAGTTCTGGATGTTGAATACGTTGAAGAATTCTCCGCGGAACTGGAAGCTCAGCTGCTCCCACGCATGGAATTCCTTCATAAGAGAGAAGTCGAAGTTGTCATAGGGCATGGCCGTAATCATGCCGCGGCCCGAGTTGCCGTATTGGTTAAACGGGTGAGAGAAGACCGACGTATTGAATGCCATCGACTTCGTAGGATGCGACAGTTTGGGACTGCCCGACACATTGGCCCGCGAGTAGTTGTAGGTGCCGGTGTTGCCGATGTTAGCAGGATCTTTGCCCGCGTCCGGGAAGCCCAATGGTACGCCGGAGTGCGCTGAAGCGTTGATATTGGCCTGCCAGCCACCTAACGTCGCCGCACCCAGTCCGTGATTCAGCCAGCGCTGACCATTTCCAAAAGGAAGCTGATACAAGCCGTAGCCATACCAGACGAACTTCAGGCTGTTTCCCGAGATGCCGTAGTCGGCCCTCAGATCGTTGTAGTTCTGCATAGTCGAGTAGCTCTGCGGACCATTTTCGACGCCATAGTAGCCGCTGCTGCCGTTGTCCATCGACTTCGCCCAGGTAAAGCCGCTTCCGAAGCTGAGCCCGTGCGTCGTCCGCTGATCCACTCGCAGCTCCATCGCGTTGTAGTTAGATTCTCCGCGGGAAGTTGCTTCCAGCGCGGTTCCGGACCAGGGGAACGGACGATTGGCCCCCGCCTCACCAGGTACTGGAGAGTTATTGGAAACGCCCGTAATCGGCAAGTGCCGATCGAGGCTCCCAACATAAGAGACCGACGCCAGCAGGCTCGACGTTACCTGCTTCTCAATATCCAAATTGAATTCCTGCGAATAGTGGTCTTTTAGTTTGGGGTCGTAGTACCAGCCAAATTGCTGGAAGGGCGTGGGAACAGTGGGGAGGGCGTTGGTGTTGCTGATCGTGGGAATAATGTTCTCAACCGTAGTAACGCTTCCCCCGATTGCGTTAAAGACCAGTGGCAGAGAGGCGTTCGACGGCCACGCCAGCAGCCGGTCTCTTACCGTCTGGATCGAACCCGTCACGTTGTCATAAACCAGGGCGTAGCCGCCGCGGATGACCGTGCCGTTCTTGATCTGATAGTCGAAGCCGAAGTGCGGGCCGAAGTCCGTGTAGATAGGGTCGGGGCCGAGATTCGGATTGGCTGCCGGCACCACGTGAGCCGCAATGACAGCAGCTTGCGCGGCCGTCAGGCCAGGATACGAGCTCAACGTCGGCATACAGGGCGCATAGACACCGCCTGCCGGATTGCACGCCGGAGGCAGTTTGCCACCGGATACAATCCAGTTGCCGGTTCTTGGGTCGAGCATTCCGGCCGTCGTTCCATTCAGCAGGTGCGGCGACGACTCGCCGTCCCAGCGCAAACCCAGGTTCAGTGTCAGCCGCGGAAATGCCTTCCACGAGTCCTCGAAGTAGGCTGAAGGAATAATGGTGCGAACGCCGTTGACCTCGGACTGGAACCGGCCATTGTCGGGTACACCAATTAGTGCGCTGGCAAGCGAGTTGCCCGTTCCTCCCTGGTTGTTCGGGTCGGCCGTCTCGGTTTGAGCATAGGTAAAGGTTGCGGAACCGAAATGCTGGCCATTGATGCCCTGGATCATCTCCGGGATCTGCTGCTGGAAGCCATAGCGGAACTGGTGGTTTCCGTGAATCCAGGTAACATTCGCTGCAAAGTTGAGCTCGTGACTCACGTTCACGTTCGGGCCGCTGCCACCAATGCCGTTATAGCCTGCGGTGTAGCCAAAGTTCTGCAGCCCATAAACGTTCTGCACCGCGCTGAAGATTGCATTCCCCCCGGCGGGAACCCCAGGGAATTTTGCATTGGTGAGGGCATTGAATCTGCCCGAGTATCCGATCGTCGCGTCCAGAATCAGGTGCGGTGAGAAGGTGTGGATATAACCGCCGCCAAAGTTCCTGTTGTCGGACGATGAGATGTTGCTCTCATGTTCCGCAGTGGGCGCCACGCTGGAACCGTCCAGGAAGCTATAGCGGAACCACAACGTGTTGTTGGCGCCGAAGTTCTGATCCACGCGCCCGGAGAATTCTTCAGCATTGTTGGTGCCGACCGAATTCAGAATCGTGTTCGGACCGCCCGGCGTGGCCGGCGTAAAGTTGGGCGTATCGCTGTATGCCTTGATGAAAGCCTGCACGCCGGCGTCGATCATCCCCGGAGGTATGACGTGACCATTGCCCAACAGCGGACGCGTGTAGTTACCGGGCGTGCCGGTCGTCTGAAACGGGTTGTAGAGAAGTGCTGGCTTTCCTGAACTGGTTACGACCGACGCGTTGGTAAAGTCGCCGCTCAACTCAGCCGCAGTCGGCGAAATGTAGTTCGCGCCCGCCGCTTTGGAGTAACGCCATGCTTCCCACGCGGCGAAGAAAAAGGTCTTGTCTTTGCCGTTATAGACTTTCGGAATTCTCACCGGTCCGCCAAAGTCCGCGCCATACTCGTTCTGGCGGAACGCGGCGGGCGCTGCGGGCAAATTGTTCTTGAAATCGGTAAATGGATTTCTCGAATCGAAGGCGTTATTACGTAAATACTCCCAGAGCGCGCCGTGATAGGTATTGCTGCCGGACTTCGTCACAACGTTGACCACGCCGCCCAGTACGCCCCCGTATTCCGACTGGTCCTCGTGCGACTGCAGCTTGAACTCCTGAATCGAATCGATGATCGGCGGCACATCGTACGAACTGGCAAACGCTGCGGTGTTGATGATCCCGTCCACGTAGTAGAGATTCTCGCGGTTCCATTGCCCCTGCGTGGAAGGAAAGACGTAGGTCGATCCCGGAATTCCCGGAGAGCCGAACCCGGTGCCGTAACCTACGCCGCTGTTCTGCGAGTAGTTCACAGGGTTTTCGCCCGGCGTGAGAGTCAACAGTGCCGAGAAACTTCTCCCGTTCAGCGGGAGATTGTTCACCGTTTGCTGCTCCACCACTGCGCCAAGGTTGGCGGTCGACGACTGCAGCATCTCGGCCGTGGCAGAAACGTTCACCGTCTGCGTCGTCGCGCCGATTTGCAGCCTGAAGTCTTGCGTGGCGACCTGATTCACATCGAGCTTTAGGTCGGTGCTTTGCGCGGTCTGAAAACCTGTCGCGATTACGGTGAGCCGGTATGTCCCCGGCTGAATGAGAGGAAACTGATACAGCCCTTCCCCGTTGCTCGTCGTGCTGCGGGTCAGGCCGGTCTGCGCATCGCGCAAGGTCAGATTGGCGCC
>Ga0335072_10004745_pt1 | contig 20093 bp, 16 predicted proteins | sample Lox_Sample_21_FD_206725 | JGI IMG/M metagenome (GOLD analysis project Ga0335072, IMG submission 206725) | Soil microbial communities from Loxahatchee National Wildlife Refuge, Florida, United States - Lox_Sample_2.1 | ecosystem: Environmental > Terrestrial > Soil > Wetlands | place: USA...
GAACCAGCAACGGAGGCCCAAAGCTCATCAGTGATCACAAACCCCGAACCCGCCCCACCATCACCAACCCCACCTTCTGACCGCGACCAACTCTTTCCCCCCTCGCTCCGATCCCGGCACTCCCAAAACCCCTCCCTCCCCTCACACTCAGCTGCCACAACCTCCTCCTCCGCAGGCACCATCTCTATGACCGAAAAGATGCTCTCCCACAACCGCACCGAGCAAGAATCCCTCACCTCCTCTCTCTTAAGCATGGCGCAAGCCCTCAAAGCCAGCTCCCAAGCCTTCTCTAACAGTTTGGAATCCGAGAAAGACATCTTAGGGCGTGCAACAGAGGGCCTGGATAAGAATACTTCTGGTTTAGAGGCGGCAAGTAAGCGGATGGGATATTTGAGGCGCATGACGGAGGGGAAGGGGTGGTGGGGACGGATGATGATGTATGCGTGGATTTTTGGGCTGATGTTTGTGGCGTTGTTTATTGTGGGCTTCTTGCCGAAGTTGAGGTTTTAACTGACAGCTATTGGGAAAGGAGGTTTTTAGATGGCGTGGTGGTATAGCACTGGTTGGGTAGGGGATTGGCATTGGGTTGTTAGGGTTACTTATATTTCCTTCTGGCGACCCATCTCTTGGCTCACAATATTCTGGCATCTCAGAGTCATACCTCGAAATATACACAATGGCTTAACCGAGATTCTAGGGTTTTGATAGAAAGACTCTATTATTGCTCATGCTGATGATGTTAAGGCGAAGGCCGAGCTTGATCAATTTTCAATTATGATCAGGCTTTGTGAAGTAATCAAAGGGCGTCATCGCCATTGTCTCCGCCAAACTTCTCTCTGATATTATAAATAGATCAGTTAGCATCATCGCCCCTATCAGTCTCATTCATCAGATCCAGGTCCGTCACACGGCAGTCTCCGCTACTTGTTCCGTCTGGAAAGGTTGTTAAGTAATTCCTATTCCAAGTCTTGATCTGGTTTCTTCCAGCCGAGTGGGAGCGCGCCTACCGGCTTCCCACCAGTTGGCGGCATGTAGACGTACTTCTGATTGTTTTGATCGGGCTTGTCGAGCCTTTGGTCCCATTTAATACCCGTTTTTTCCTCGAAAATAGACCTGAATTCCTCAAATGCCTTCTGGAGTCGCTTTCCGACGTCTTTATCATGATAGAGTACTGCTGGCAGGTCTGATCTATTATATTTCTTAGCCACAAGGTATGTGTGAGGTTTAGGATTGCTCTCGAAGATCTTTGAGGTAGCATCAGTAACTTGAAAGATGACGGTGGAACTATCTTGACCTACGTAGATAGTAAACGATTCCTCTAACTTGCCCTTGGGAGAAGATGTTATGCGATGTAAGACGACCTTGTATTGAAAGCCAGTTCTATCAACGTATACGCGATGACACGCTGTTACAATCAGCTATAAGTTATAGCATAGCAGAGTCATGCATAGTGATACAAAGCAAAAGTAGTGAAGTCAATATATACTTACGTGGTTCTATGACCCCCTTCGAGCTCTTGGAATCATCTACGCCCTTCTTCTGACGCACCAGAATTGGTATCTTTTTTTGCTTCCCAGCTAGAATTTTTTCTAATTGGTAAGAATCCTCAAATATATGAATTGGTTTTGGCCAGAGAGAATCTTCGAGGAACTCCCAATCAACGATTTTGCATCTTGCTTTGCCAAGTTTCCACGCGTCCCTAACTGGTAAAAATCGATCAGTTATTGCCTCGTAATTCAAAACCGCTACGATGAACTCACCATGGGTGACCTTGTCCTTGAAATTTTGCATGCTGCAAACTAGATGTGTCGTCTTGTCCGTAACCACTTTGTCAACACGGCCACCATGACGGATAATCCACTTCTCCATGTTCTCATGAGAATCTTTGAACTCGCCAGATATGACGAATACCTTCCCCGTAAAAACGGCATTTCGGCCCTTCAGGGGCATGGCAGCCTTACGTTTGATTAAGGTCTTAGCTTGCTGCGGTGGCTTTGCTGGCTTTGATGGTTTCCAGGGCTTGGAGGGGGCAACTTTCTTTGTGATAGTCTTGCGAGGAGCCATGTTGGATGAACCTCCTAAAACTGCAGAATATTTGAACAAGGAATTCTAAGTACGTGATAAGAGTAGAAACGGCATGAGTGAAAATGGTATTGCGGATCACCAACGGTGATAGATGATTGGCAGGGCAGTGGTGACAGAACCGCAATGTGTACTTGAAATGAGATTGAGGTTGCTTTGCAGATGTCTACTGGATGGATAAGAAGCAATGCAGCTATGACTCACGACGGTATGTGACCCTTGGTAGGTATTATGGGATGTGAACGAAATGTAGAATGAAAGAGTGTAAATCAGAATGCAAAAGCAATTCGTGCTGTTGAATGCTAGACTAATGTGGAAGATATAAGGCTGTGGCGTCAGAATATGCAGTGCAGTGTATGAAGGTGATGAGATGATTGTTTTGCGTTGATGTAGGAGAAGGCATGCAGATTCTGGAAGAGCAGACTTGATGAAGAAGTCCGTTAGACAAAGACTATGGAGAGTGATATGATTTGAAGAGTCTGCAAGTAAGAAGAAAAGTGTATAAAATCAATGGAGCCAAGTTTCCATGATATTGTCATTGAACAAGGTCTGAGGCAGAGATGGCTATTATAGATTCAAAGTGACCGAACTTTGAATACTCTGATAATGAGTCTGGATTTGTAATTGACGTAGCTATGGATATACGGCCGAGATCAACTTGAAACATGTATGTCGTTATCGTGTATGAAAAGGTAGCAATCCTCGACTGGCGTGCTTGTACTGTACAGGAGCAAGAAAGGGTAACCTGCTGAGTAGGCACGAACAGACGGGTGACAAGAAGTGTTTTGCAGCACGGAGCATTAATTAAGTTATCTACCTATGATATCCTAATGCTTTTTGCAGCTTTAACAAATGCAGTGATTTTTTGCAAGCTTTGCACGCCATCTTCTTCGACTCCACTGCTCACATCAACACCGATTATCCTGTTTCCCACGTCACCAACCTCATGCATCACGGCACTTATGTTGTCGGCATCAAGGCCACCGGCAAGAATTATACGGAGTTCCTTGTCATTAAGAAGAATGTTTCTGATGGCTGCTAAATTCAGCCTTTCGCCTGATCCTCCAGATGCCGAGTCCAACAGAGGCACTGTATGATAGCCTCTTCGTGCAAGGCTTGGCCGCCCAGGTTGGAAGCTCTTGATAACTGGCACTGGGATCAAAGTTGCCCATTCTATGGGTTCGTCTCCATGCAATTGAACGATGTCGAGATCATACATCTTCTGCTTTTGAAGGACTTCTTCTAGAGGCTGATTTTGGAAAACGCCTACCAATAACGGCCGATGGCTTATAATATTGCCTCTTGCATTGGCAAAAAAGTCGGTTGCCCTGGAAGAGCTAATGTTGGCTTGGTAAGACGCCGAGTTTCCTGTTACTCCATGCAGGATCTCGGAGATAGCTAGTGCTTGTTCGTGCGACACGGTCCGCTTGCGCCCAGGAACCATAATCATGCCCACCAGATCCGCCTCAGAATTGATCGCTTCTAGAGCGGCTTCTGCTGTCCTTGTGCCGCAGATTTTGACCAATAAACGATCGTCATCCGTCGTCTTGGATTGAGCAGTAGAGCTACCCAAGAGATCCGCAATGAACTTGGTAGTATCATTAGCACGCATTAGCGCTTCACCCACAAGCACTGCTCCAACTCCATTTCTTTGATAAGCTTCAACATCCTTGGGACCAGAGATACCACTGAGCGCACAAACAATTGTCTCTTTGGGGACTTGGTTCATGAGCCGACTGGTGGTGTTCAAATCCACCTCGAAACTTGTGAGGTTTCTATTATTGACCCCGATGACTTTTGCGCCAAGTTTTACAGCTATGGCCATCTCCTCGGCTGTATTAACCTCGACCAATGGCTCCATACCGAGAGAAAGAGAGTAGCAGTACAAGCGGGTCAGAGTGTGCTTATCAAGCATCTTCACGATCAATAAGACTGTGTCAGCTCCAGCAAGCCGTGCCTCCAGAATCTGGTACTCTTCAAAGATAAACTCTTTTCGTAGCACAGCCGGTCGACTCGGCATGCCTTCTAAGGCCTGCCGTACGGCTCGTAGGTCATCGATACTTCCTTTGAACCATTCTGGTTCTGTCAAGACTGATATGACACTGGCTCCAGCTAATGCATATGTTCTAGCTTGAGCCGGGGCACAAGTATCTAAAGATATGACGCCCTTAGAAGGGGACGCCCTCTTTATTTCAGCCATGAGTGATAATGGAAAATCCGATTTTCTGAGCCGGTCAACAAAGGGAATTTGTGGTGGGGCAATGCTGAGTTCGTAAGACGCTTGTAGATCACTGGGACGTTGTGACGGTATGGCCTTCTGCGCAGCAACGGCAACCTTGCGGTGCACAAATATCTTCTCTAATATGTTGGCCTCTTTATTGCCATTGATGGCTTGGCTCATGCCATTAGTGATCGGTTTAGATTGGGTTGCCGTCTCCTTTCGGAACAGCTCATTCTCGGTCCAGGTACCGCCTCGCATATTTAAAAAATTCCTCAGCATTACCCGGCCTTCTGCAGTCAAAATACTTTCTGGATGGAATTGTACACCTTCTACCACAAATTCTTTATGCCGAACTCCCATAATGATTCCTTTCCCGCCATCCTCGCCCTTTGCAATCCAGGAAGAGACTTCTAAGCACTCGGGTAGTGTAGGATGTGTGCCAGCTAAGGAGTGATATCGAGTAACGGGAAGATCTTGCGGCAATTTGGCGTACACGCCTTTATTATCATGACGTAGTGGCGACGTCTTGCCATGCAGTATTTCGCCAGCAGAGCTGACTTCGCCACCGTAAACCTCGTATATACATTGCCTATTGCATTCATTAGCCTTTGATCTTCTACGGGAATTACAAGTGACTTGCTCTCCCATACAAACCCCTAAAACAGGTATCTTCCCTGCAAAATGCTTTATGGCATCTCTACTAATCCCAGAGTCTGTTTGTGGGTGACCAGGGCCCGGGCTGATTACCAATTGTGTCGGATTTTGCGCGATGAGCTCGTCTAATGTTATCTTGTCATTGCGATGAACGGTCACAGAGGCGCCCTCGAGTACAAGATACTGGTAAACATTCCATGTGAATGAATCATAATTGTCTATTAGAACCAAATTTGAAGCATTAGCAAGTGGAGCTGCTGGCGACGGATGTTGCGGCGAGTGGTCGACGAGATCGAGTGCAGGCATTGCGTTGGCCGCCGAAGTGATCAGCGCCGTGGAGCATATGCTCACAGTTAGTTGAAGTGCTAATTCTTTAGAAATTCCGAGTGTTGACCCTATTCCGTCACACTCGGATTAATATTGTTCCTAGCGAGTCGTTGATTCGCAAGGCGCGTAAACTTTCGACAATTCGCGCGCCTGTCTGAACGCATAATTTACATGAGCTTCTCACTCCTGGCGCAATGCTGAGCAGCACTGCTTGGCTTGCTGAAAGTGGTAGCCATGGCACCAGTAGCTGAGTCTGCCTATTTTCCCGATCTGGGGAAGTGCCTGGATGAAGAAGAGCTTTTAATGTACGTGTGCTGCGCTCTTCTTTAGCTTCCTAATACTCACCGCTGTCTAGCTCCTGGAGGACGGTATTCATAGCTCTGTCGAAACCTGATGACTATAATCAAGATCACCCAACCTTGGAGAGTTTTCTATCTGAGCCATATGTGCTGCAATTGCTTGGCCGACCATATAATCCTTACTCGTACACGCCAAATACTCCGACAAAGAGCACGTTCGAAACTAAAACAGCTGCAATTAATGTGACACCTACAACCAAAAGGGATTATGAGATCACCGAGATAAAGGAAGATGCGCTGTGGTTGAGCAAGGAGGCTGAGATCGACGAACTTTCTGCACTTAGACTCGTGGTTTTGGAATATCAGACAAGATCAGCCGCGCAATTGCAGTCCGACTTTTCTGACGAGGAAAGAATATTCCTGCAGGAAGCTGCTGGAAATGGCAGTGTAGAGCTTTCGAGTACGCTGCCCCGAACGAAGCTCGCTGTTGCCGTTTCGGATGAACTTACCGCAGACCTTGATTCTAAGGATATTCGACGAGTACGAGCACTCCGATTATATCTTTCAGAACGTCGATATCTCATAAAGTGTACGGGACTTTTTCTGCAGACAGCGCTGGACCAGCAAAATGACCCTGCTGAAGAAGCAGAACAAGATCACGGCGGGGAAAGCACTGCTCTCTGGGCTCGACATGTCGGAGCAGACCTTCTTGTTTCCTTGGGGAAAGCAGGCAGAACCATGCATGATTGCTTAACAGACAGTATTAGATCACTTCGGGACAAATTCAAGGGACTGGATAAAGGCAGTGGTTGGCTTAAGGAGGAAGGTGGACGAGAAGATCTAGAGATCGACTGGCTCTGTAACATTCTTGTTGAAGCTATCCACACTATGGAGATCATAATCCGAATTCTGGACAAGCAAAATCACATTCCATCCTCAGACGCAGTATTGGATTGGTTCCGTTTTGCCTCAACCTATGGATTCTTCGATCAATTTGAGCATGTATGTGGACGCATCTTCTTATTATGTAGTGCGGGCTGACTCTTCCTCTAGCAATCTCCATTGGTGCAGTCCCTAATCCCGTCGCTGCGGTCGCTAATTGCGGTGGTATCGCTATCGTTGATTGATTGTCAGAGGTCATTAGAAAGCTTATTCGATCCAGAAATTGCTCTAATTGACCAAGCCGGACCGGAATATGCTTCTTACATTTCTGATCTCCAGACCATCAATGACCTTCACAAGATTCTCTTTGACGCGGCTTTGGGCTCGTCCCCTGTTGCAAGCCCCGCAGTTCTCTCATGGAGTATTATATTAAAGGCCATGAGAGAGACGTCAATGGCGCGAAAAGAAGCCCGAGAACTGCGACAATCTGTTCGCGCGGAAGAAGCCTTTGCGGACGATGCATCTTTTGATGAAGACATTGGTTCTGCCTCCCGCACTGGACGCCCACGGCCTGGGCGTCGATTCTCTGTTGGCAGCGAGTCGTCTGCAGAAGCAGGCATATATGATGAGTTCCTTGAATCGATCAAGGATATAACAACAGACGAAGATCCTATCCAATATCTCGCCTACTCTGCAATAGATGTTAGCCATGTCTTTGACGTCCTTACCTCACTTGCCATATTCTTTGGCACCGCCCAATATGAGGATACGCTCGGCAGTCGGATACGTCTCAGTATTCTAACATTAACCCGATGCAGCATAGAAGTGATGGACTATACTCCCGAAATAATCAATACCACCTTGGCAGCACTGACTGGTAACCGTACCTTTTGGGATCTCGCGGAGTCGCAAGCCGCAATACCGGTAGAGGACCCTCTTGTGATGTTTCTAGGGGATGATTATTTCGGGCAAAAGCTACTAAACAATGCCATGGCACGGTATCCCTACGAGCCTTTGCCATTTTTGAAGATTATCCACGCAATCGCTACTTGCCAGACATTACACGACGAAGGCATTCCCATGGCATTAAGACCTTTGGAGAGGATGCCCTCATTTACCTTTCAACTTCCTCAAGATTTTAGGGAATACGAGACGATCCAGGAGGAAGATAACGCGAACACGATTCAGCTTACACGAGATGTTCCTCTTTTTCAGCCGCGTAAAATTATGAAGCTAGCTAGCGGATTTAGTGATAAATCTAATAGATCAGTAGTCTCAGCACAGACGCCCACAGATTTCAGCATTCCGAGGGGAACACCTGGCCGCATTGTATCTGATTCTGACTCTGGACCGAAAGTTGCCCAGTGGTTTCAGGAGTACTCTGGACTTAAATATATGGGAAAGCTTCTCGAAACGACTTTGACTGCTAGCGACTATGTGGACGCAACAACAGGTGAAGTTGCCGACTGCGAATCTGTTGCGGAGATGATAGGTTTGTTGGCGACTCTACTTTTGACAAGCACGAAAATTGAGGAGCTGGGGGACGGAAATATAGAGCCCCACGCAAGTGCATACCGGATACTGGAAGATGCCAGTGACGGATTGGACCACAATAGAGATATTGTGACCGTGATATTCAAAATCTTCGAGGAGGAGCTGGAACGCCAGTCAGCGGGGCTAGCCAATGATGCTTCATTAGAAGTCATGGTAGCCTCGATCCAATTCATCTATGCGCTGATTCCGGTTCTTCCCAGCAGAGTATGGCCCTTATTGGGACGGAGCAAGCTTCTTGAAATAGACGGCCAAGGTGGAAGGTTGTCTAGTATTCTGGCCCGTATCGAGATCGTCAGTTATCGGTACGACTTTTTGCTTTCCTGCACTCATCTTTTCCATGCTCTTGTAGAAGACTCTGTCAGACATGCACTGCGCAGGAAAACTGGCAGCAGATCACTAGTACGACACGGAAGCAGAGAAGATCAAGGAACTGGGGTACCCGAGCAGCTACTGTCCAAAATCATTTCATCATACACTCGAACGTTAGTGGACGTGTTCGAGAGTGCATGCAACTGGAGATTTGCAATCCAGGAGCAACGTCTGCAGTTGTCCGAGCTCATCTCTAAGGGGTTTAACAACGTTCTATATTATACCCATGGCGTTGATGACTCTTCACGCCCGGAGGTGAAGCTTACGAAATCCCTTATGCCAGCAGCACAGTATATCATAGAGGTCTTCTTATCCCATACGTCCGGCCATTTACGGTTTCGACCAATCCTCCGAAGTCTTCTCGACGGCATTTCTGCTCCTGAAATGTTGATCCAGTCAAGCTTGGGGAATCGTTCGCTCGGAGAGGTCAGAGCCTCTTTAAGCTTAGCAATTAGGCTCATGAAACTTGCGGTCCTGGTTGATCGACCCAAGTCCCAGCTTGAGCACCATCTATTTAAGATTTCTCCCCTAATTGCCCGTCTCTACGCTGTGCACGAATCTTATCGTATCCTGGTTGTCAAATTACTAGAAGCTCTCGTTCTTTGCGCCTCGAGTAGAGAAGAAGAACCGCCTTCTCTACTAGGTCATCTTGGTCGCAAGACATCTAAAAACTTCATTCACATGCTTCTGGAGCTCGATAAGCCGCTTGACGATGACTCGAACGTTATTGCTATATGGCATTTGATATCCGTGGTGATTAGCAGTCGTCAGCAGTGGTTCTCGATCTATTTGCTCACTGGTCGTCCACCTCGAGAGACATTGAAGGAAGCAAAGCCAGAGAAGCCATCACCACCCGCCAAAACGGCCTTGAAAATCGCGTTAGATGCTTTATCGAATATCCAAGGCCTAACAATGCCAAGAGCAACTGCAATGCTCGAATTTATATCCTTGGCGCAGAATTACTGGCCATGGGCAATGAGTGATTTACATCTCAAGCACTCGGACTTTATTAATAGTATATCTGAGTTCGTCTCCATCCTAGCGCCAATTTCATCATCCGCGAGCGAAGAGAGAATGATGCAAGCCTGCTATCAGTATCGTATGGCTGCCTACATCGCTGAGATCTTGGCAATGTATCTTTACCATTCGAGGCAGCTTGGTAAGAGTGCCCCAACAACCAACCTTCTTCCACAAATCGAGTTCTATACCCGATGTGGAGTATCAGCTCCAAGTTACAATTCATCACTTCATGGCAACTTGAAACGCAATTTTGAGGCTATGTTTACAGGTTGCAGCTTGCAAGATTTCAAGCGTACTCGATTAGAGATTCGGGAATTTGGACGGGAATATTTTTACGATATTAGCTTTGCTGATAAGATGCTCAGCTCTGATCAAGCTTGGATTGGACGAAAGAATGATGGTTTTGCTGAGGAGTTGGCAAAAGCAAATGTCAACCTGTCGCTGGTGGACGCGCAAGTGGTAAGAATCCAAGATATCCATGCTGGAAATTAAATTAATTAATTGACAGGCCCTACTTCATGGATGGAAGCTTCTTGCCATTGAGCTGAGCACCAGCATGGCAGCAAATCCTAGTCTAGAGGTGACCTTGTCCAATGTTATCAAAGACTGCCTGATAGCGAACAACAGAAGTCAACTCCCAGAAAACATCTTCGCACGCTTAAACCAATCACGCGTCGACTTTGCACTTATCATTTTGCAACGACTTAGTGAAGCCAAATGCAACAAGCCAGAGTTCCTAGGCTTGCTATCGGCCATTTGGGAAACTATCCGGAACCTAGAGAGCTCCTTTGAAGCAATGTTGTTGTCTGGAGATGCAGACTATTACAGATCACTCCTAAAGATGCTGTTCCTTGCTCTTCGTGCTCATGCTAGTAGAGAGCAGGATTTAAAAAAGGCTAGCGGCGGTGCTAATCCGACATCGCCATCCCAAACCCAGAAGATCCCATCGTCTTCGTCCACTATTCGAATTGTACTGGACGTCCTTCGCCAAGTTGTCGCTCAGGGATTTCGTGATTTGGTGGCAGCAATACACGAACGGCCTACAGAATCTGTGGCGGATGATATTGGACTGGTGACGGCGATACTCCAAGCTTGTCTACATGTCCCTGGCATTGAGTTTTCCTACATGGAAATCCTCCAATCTATGGCGACCTTTGATGTTGCTCGAGTTGCTACAACCCTCTTCTCTTGGTCAGACAAGTTTGCGGTTGATGGAGATCCCATTTATGGCGAGCTCAGCACGCTCTTCCTTCTCGAATTATCGAGCATACCGGAAGTAGCGGAGCAACTTGCCGTTGAAGGTACCCTCGGCCATATTAGTAATGCAAGCATAACCTCGTACATCAGAAGAGCGAATGTCTCTTCACTTTCAGAGGGACTGGGCCCGCAACGCTGCTATAGCATCTGGGTTCGTGGCATCCTGCCGCTCCTCCTTAACATTCTCGATGCTGTTGGCGCATCCATTGCTGCTGAGGTCGCAATCTTCCTCATTCAATTCCCCAAACTACTCCAACAGAGCGTCGAAGCCATAGACGTGCCTCACTCCAGGTTAGGCGCGGCAATGCCGCCTCCCCGTATTACCTATCTCATGGTGTCAGAAGTCCATTCGCTGGCCTTGCTCATGTACATCTTGTCGAACTTCCGCATATCCTTGGCTGGCATTATAGATGTACCAGAGGTGAAGTGGGATAATACGAGTGTGCTTGAAAGCGTTGAACACTGGCTTACTGAGCGGACTGTTTTGAGAGAAAGAATCTTGCCGTTGAGTTTGAGGGAGTTGGAGATGGCTAAGCAGAAACCACTTTCGGCTGGGACTGGATGTGAGAATCGACTAGAAGAGAAGGTAGTTCAGGAGTTACTGGGTGTCCGGGATGTTTTGACGGGAGAAGAAGAACCAGTTTAGATATTTTGCATTTCTGGCGTTGAGACAAAAGTCGATAGTCGATTGGAGGGTTCCACAAATACCCTGTGAATTATTCCCATATTATACATGAATGGGGAGAATATATGCGGGCATCACAATCAGCTCCATCATAATGCTATTGTAACCATAGCCTGTGCTATACGTTCGTCATCATATACACAGCCAACAAGCTATCCCAACCGTTTATCAGAGCTGCTAGCTTCCGGGTTTTCGATGCCATTGAGTAGAATCTGCCTCTCAGCCCATTCCATTTGGGCATATAATGCATCTCTCTTACATATCGTACACGTTGCCCATTCTTCCCCATTGATGGACCCCAACTCTTCGCACATATCCTTATCGTCCGCCACCCTGCCCATTCATCATCTGTGCCTGCTGCTCCGCAAAGCGTTGCCCTATGCGCTCGCTCCCGGCCATGAATTTCTGTACGCACCGGCTGACGCAGCCTTGCTCGCGCGCGATTAGTGATTTCGTCGTGAAGTCATCGATACAGTGGTCAAAGCAACGGTCCACTAGGGAGGAGAACATCTGTGAGGGAGGGAATATTAGTTTTGCTTCTCTCACAGACTTCGATCTCTGGTAAAGGGAAACAAGTCCAGTGGATGAGTGGAATGGGTAGAGCTGACTGACTCCCATGAATTCTTTCATTTGTTTTCGCTCCATGCGCTGTTGGAATTCGCGTTGTTCCGCGGCGCTGAGGCCGAGACTAGGAAGGCTGTTAGCACCTGTCGAACTTGAGCTGATTGTTGCAAAAGAGACTGTGTACCCGTCCATCTTGTCTGAAGTAGCTGAATCTTACTTCACTTCACTTTCAAGATTTGATTGGAGGTCGTGGAAATTGTATTGCGAGTTGTTGACTAGATGTGGCTGTTGGTCTGGCGGAATATATAGGGACACTACGTGATGAAAGCTCGAGATAATATTTTGGCAGCCGGGATCTCAGGAGCCAATAGAATCCATTCCCAGCTATGACGAGCCGTTTGGCATCACCTAGACTTTGACTTCTCCGGGCAATTGCACTCGGGTCCTTCCTCCGCTCTCCACGTGCTGATGTAAATAGAAGCCTGTTCTAATAAGTGAACGCCAATCCGGCCCAAGTGACTCATGTCATTCCCATCAAATCAGGGTCCTCTCAATCTGGTCTATTAATGGAATTTCTCCGGCCTGCGCTTTAGCGAACCCTTCATTATTTCCAGCTCAAAGTCGACCTCCCAGGTTGGCGTTGTTGGAGCTATAATGATCAACACTACCCGATCCAATACATTTTCATTTTCTGGAGAGTATTGCAGATACTAGCTGTACAAAATCTTGATGAGCAGCACATTCTAAGACACCTTCCCTCCCTGATCCAACATTTGCGAAGGATTCGTGGGTCAGCTGGGCAGAGATCGACTCTGCCAAAAACGGCTAAGCGGCCGCTGCTTTCTTGGACCGCCACAATCAATCTGCCCTGCTGTGCTCAACTTGTACATCCAGCTTTTACGGTCCCTCCTTCATCGCGACCAGCTTCCCCACCTTCTAATCGTCGCCTGTGCGACTGTCTCATCGCATTCGTAAGATTCTCGAGAAGCCGCCCTTTTGCTAGAGCTCGCTCTGCTTCAAAGCTGTGTCCGTGGCACAGCTGGGTTGCCTCAGCCGCTGACCGCGATTCGGACGCGACGCCGATTTCAAGATCGATTGTCCGTGAATCTCAGACCGGTTTCGCATCAAAGCAAGCTGCTCAAACCCCACGAATCATAACTAGATACGAATCCAGGCTGTCCGAGATCGCGACGGGCGCAATATTGTCCGATCTCGACAAGAGGCTGGCCCCCCACATCTGATACATCCCATAGTCTGTTCTTCCCGTCACGGTTCGCTGTCAATAGAAGAAGGGCCTCTTTCGAAGCCCATAATGGCGTCCGCACATTCAGTTTCAGCGTCTGTACAGCCGGAACCCATTCCGCAACATGCAGCACCTCCCACTGGCACTCATGCAACTTCCCAAGCAACATTCCCTCCTTCGAGACAGAATTTGAGAACTTGGTGGAAAAATTTCAGTACTAAAGGCCCAGGAAAGAATCATGATACACAGGGTATTTCCCCACAGCTTCCTTATAAACCCCAGTTCAAAGAAGGCTCCATGAACAGAGATGTCCTGGTAGCAGAGGATGTCCCCCGCTGGCTACTTGAAGAGCCGCCAAACGCATCGCAAAGTGGTATTAATCACCAGCGGACACCTCATAGAGCTCGCCGACCTGGCATGCGGGGGAGGCCTCCAAGTGGTAGGCAGAGAATGGTAACCTCTAACAACCGCAACTATCAGCCTGCTAAGCAGCTCTATTCTTTTGGTTGCAGAGTTGTGACCTCCATAATCGTTCTTAAGCAGATAAGAGTTGAGCCTAGAAGCTCAGTAGTAAGAAAGAATGCTAAACAAAATCCAGCAGCCGAGCCTAATGGCATATTCGGTGTGCCACTCCGGCAGAGCATTACGTATGCGAACGTCGCGATCTCGTTGGTTGATGCAAATGGAAAGAGTTATATATACGGATATGTGCCGATTGTAGTTGCAAAGTGCGGCGTGTTCCTGAAGGAGAAGGGTGAGTGATGTAATTCTCGGTATGCGGGGTATAGAGTTAATGTAGGGGTGCTAGCGACCAACGTGGAAGGCATCTTTCGACTAAGCGGTGCTGAAAAGCGGATCAAGGAGCTCGTTGTGATATTCAACTCGCCTGATCGTTATGGGAAAGGTCTGGATTGGGATGGCTACACCGTACATGATGCGGCAAACGTCCTGCGTAGGTACCTGAATCAGCTTCCCGAGCCGATCGTTCCCTTGGACCTCTACGACCGTTTCCGTGATCCTCTACGGGGCCATACTCTTGAGGCTGTCGGCGATCAAGAAGCAAGTCAGGCGTCGGAGGAGTTCGATCTTGACGGCACTATCCTAAAATATCAACAATTGATCACAGAGTTGCCTCCGTTGAATCGTCAATTACTACTATACATTCTGGATCTGCTGGCTGTTTTTGCCTCGAAGTCGGACGAAAATCGAATGACTTCGCAAAATCTAGCTGCCATTTTCCAACCCGGCATGCTGTCACATCCAGCACATGACATGGCACCCGCCGAGTATCGTCTCAGTCAAGATGTCCTTGTCTTCCTGATCGAGCACCAAGACCATTTTCTTATTGGCATGAGAGGGACTGCAGCGGATGAGAAGACCGTGCAGGATGTTCAGAATGGTGGCACACCGCCGCTGCCAACTCCGAGTACACCCACTCAAGGCAAGGGCAGTAACACTGTAGGTCGGTCGGCCTCTAATGCCAGTGCAGGAGCTGATAGCTTACGGAGACAAGGCGGAGTTCGAAGGAATGTATCTGTGAACTCGAGACACTCACGACAGTCAAACGGCACTCCAAGCCCTGCGAGTCCTGCTTTTGGCGGACCTCTAACCCAAACTACTAGTGGTGGTGTTCATCGAAGTAATACAGTTCCGTCAAAGAAATCGCCTGGCATTTCGTCAAGTCGACTACAGAAACCTTCAGAAGCGCGATCTCCAACGTCTCCAGCCTTCCAGCAGACATCTGCGAGCGCACCTGAAATTCCACCAGAACCCCTTTCGACGCAAACACCCGTTATGTCTTCCTCCTGGATGGCCTCAACCCTAACGCCAGCTAAAAATCCGACGCAGCGTGATACATCACCTATGTCATCTTCCTGGACGCAGTCAACCGTCGTTGGGACGTCAAGCCCGGCTCCAACATCTAACCCAGCTACTGCTGGACAAAGCCAGGATAAATTACTACCTGATCCGCCAGAGGTCAAGTCTGAGACTACTACGCCTGCTCGTGATCGTACATTTTTTCATCGATCTCCTACGGCCGAGAGCGATAAGAAACAACCCAACAAGCTTAGAAAGAAGCGTAATGTCAGCTCGAACCCCAGTGCCCAGAGTTCTTCAAACTCACTAAATGGGCCGTCTGGTAACAATTCACCGGCCATGCCCATTACGCACCCTGCTCAAGAGATCGCCGAGCATCCGCATCTCGCAAGTATCCCTTCAGGGGACCCTACAATTTCTCACACACAGGCAAGTCCGGTCATTGAGCAGGAGCGGGCAGGAGCGAAGCTTGCTCCAATGCCTGCGAGACCTGATGAGGTTCACCGTTCATCTGATGGTACACTGAAGCCCCAAAATTCGTCTCAGTCATTACAGTCACGGGAAGAGTCAATGAACGAGCAGTCTGACATGGATAACATAGATGATCCCATCGTAGCAGCGGAACAGAGGGAGAAACGTCGGCGGTGGCGACTATCTCGTAGGAAAGATGAGTCATTAGGAACCAATCTTACAAGCCCAAAGAAGGGGATTGGTGCGAACGGCGGAGCGGATACAAGTACCACGTCATTCAATAGTGGGCGAGGCCGGAAGAGCTTTACTGCTGATACGATCCCAGCAGGGTCAGATTCTGGTATGGCATCTACAAATCAGCAGACAAGTAACGATTCTGGACCAAGCTATGAATCTGGGGGGAAAGAAAAGGAAGAGAAAAAAGGCAACCCGATTGATTGGTTCAAGAGGAAAATGCAAGAAGCAAAAGAGGAGAAACGTGAGCGAGATGCAGAAAAGGAAAAAGAAAAAGCCGGAAAAGGCGAACGTAGAATGTCGACTGGAGAGGCTCGCGGCAGGTCGATGGACATGAGACGATCAGCGGAAAAGGAGATTGAGGCTCCAGCGGCTCCAGCAGCTTAGGATGGTATTTGAGATATTTTTTATGCGATGGCACAGTAGTGGAGTTGATGACGTAAATAACGATTTATCCCGAGATGGAATACCCTTGTCCGTTTTCGGAGTTGATGGCTGAACAGATGCGTTCTTAGAATCGGTTGGGGAAGAGTGGCATATGTTGTTTGAGTAGGGTAATGAGGTGGTGGAGAAGGGGCTGGTGGCGTTTAGGAAAGATATCTGATTCTCGTTCGACATTTGGGTGTCATGAAGACTCCCCTTTCGGTCAAAATGGTTGACTGTGTCCAGGCAGACATATGGAGGTCTCAATTTTTGTCATATAGGGAAGAATGAATGGAGATAGTGTCCAGTAGACTTGTGGAAAAGAGCTTGGGGTGGCATAGTCCTGTAGCACCAAAGATCTCATGCTTAAAGTGATTGGATGCGAGGCGAGGAGCTAGGGATCAGGAACGCATTCAACGCTACAAGTTCTCCGCTGTCATGCGGGTTAATGCCCAATCGCATTTGCATTCGCTATCTGAGAAATTTGAAACATAACTAGCACTTGTAGTGATAAATCGAGGGCCGGGTTCAATCATGCTGCGTTTATGGATCTATTCAACTGACGGTTCGGATGAAGAGAACATTAATGTAATAAAATGCGGCGAGTAGCCTAAATATAGAAAGGAAGAGGTGTGGTGGGGGGGATACGAAGAGTCGGCCTGGGATTCGAATTTTATGAGTGGTTGAGTGGAGGAAATGGTCGACGTCATCGCTACTGCGATTAAATGATAGGCGGGGAGAAGAGGAACACCTGGGGGGCAGCTAACCGTTAGATTCAATACTCACATTCACATGTTGCATACGGCAAACTTTTTTTTTTTTGCTGCATACTTATTTTTATCATGGTCAATGAGTGGAGCACAAAAGACTAATGAGTTGCAAGTTTGTGTAATGCGATGCAATCAGTGGCGCAAACAAACCTGTAACCCTCTCAAAGATCATGCATAGAGTCTGCAATGGACAACGCACAACCCAGGTTGTCGGAACGAAACAACCCGACTTACCTTATGTGCTTACTATAGCCAGGGACCAGCACATATTGGGAATGGAAGGCAAGGAAGCTTATTTTGGGATGCAACCAGAGGATACACTAGAGCAAGTGATGATGACCTTACTCATGATGTTGATACTGAGTTGTGGCAAGAGATACACGAAATGTTTGAGGCCATTCATTATCTTTACTCTACTGCAAGTGCCGTGGAGTCATTATCTAGCCCTACGCAAGCGCCTGGTTTCAGCAGCACGGCGTCCAATTGAGGCGAGCACAAACTCGTATTCCACCCAGCAGATTTGAGGGCCGGGTCGACGGGCTCGAACGTGCATATATTGGAACAACACCTCAGCTATATATCGTCCTGATCTTAAGAGGAATAGAGTATTCGTCTCACTCATCTTGTGAACCATGTGACGGGGGTTCTACCAGCTTATCTCCATATTTATCACGTCCTTCCAAGAATTCCCCTCATTACCCAAAAAGCAGGAATGCGGAAAGTTGAATTAGCATCGAAATTTCGGCACCAAATTATCCCTGCGCCACCAGAATTTCAGTAGCTCCCAGTAAGCGATAGGCCAATCCCTGGCCCCTAGCCCCTTGCCCCGCCACCCTCAGCTGAGGCGCCAAGCTTCAATCCGCCGCTTCCTCCCACCTCCACTTTTTTGACGGACTTGTTGGCATTACGATAACATGGGGTGTGCTGTCCTAGTGACGGCAGACCGGCCACTCTCCTCAACCCATATACTCTTTCTCATACATTAGTGGCCTCTTTTGCATCGATCAGTTTCTAACTTTCCTTAGATCCCCAGGTTGCAGCAATGGCCTCAGCTGAGCCTTGCAAAGATCCAGAGCCTGGTCTCCTCTCCGGCCGCGTAATCGACGAGAAGGGTCAACAATCATTATATCAAGACGATCGAGCCTCTTCACACCCAGCCAACTCTCCACGGAGTTCCTACCGGCTGTGGGCCAGGGACAAGATGCCTTCCTTTCGACGGACCACCCTCACCGTCCTCATTGTTGTCTTCCTGACAGTAGCCTACGCAGCTGTGCCTATGTATCGAATGCCTCAAGACTCTTCCAGTGGTGCAAGGGACACTTCATTCCAAGAGCTGCTCAATTCGGTCTCAGACGCTTCACTCCACGATGTTCTCGTAAACGTCTATGGGAGATACAAGCATGGGATCTTCCGGGAAGATAGGACGGCTATGCAAGCGGTTCATGATGATAATGCAGCTATAGCCACAAGCTTAGTTGAGCTAGCACGCCGGCAGAACCCAAATGTCACTTCTGTTACTGCTGATTCTTCGACGGCGACCGTTGTGGTTGTGCCTACTACGGAGACGACCACGGTCATGCAGACCTCGGGCACTAATACGGTGGTAGTGGTGGATACCCAGACCACAGTTACGCCGGTCCAAACGACGTCTCCTGTCGATACTTCTGTCCAGACGACAGCTACCCAAGTCAGTTCAAACCCTCCTTCGGAGTTCTCCTCTTCCGTTCCTGTTCCTGTTCAAAGTTCTATCTCTGTACAAAGTGTAAATTCTTCACTCCTTTCGGGTTCCTCTCTACCCGCTTCTGTTCCTCCTCCTTCGAACCAGGCTAACCCAACAAGCCAGACAAATCCCACCCTCTCATCCAAGACCTCTACGAATGGTGGCACTTCAAGTGGAACGGCAACTGCTGCTTCATCACCTTCTGCTACAACGCTTATCAAGACTTCAAGCTCGACAGTTAGGTCCACTTCTCCCGGCCAGGCTGGTGCTTCTAGCTCTGAGGCTGCTGGTCCCGTAACAGCCGAAAGCTCTTCAACTCAGCAAGTAGTGTTTACCACTACTCTGCCAGACGGTAGCCAAAGCACGGTCACTTCGTTCACCGTCATCCCCGCTGGCGAACAAGCTTCAGTTTCAGGAGCTGCCGGTACTTCTGTAACGGGAGCTCCCAGCCTTCAGAACGGGGCCGTGGACGGAAATCAACCAAGAGGGGTGGGGCTCGTTGGATCCCTTGCAGCTGCTCTGGTTTTCGTTATTGGGATTTTATGACCCATCTTGTGACATTATGGTCAAGGGCACGACAAAGAGAAATAATGAAATGGGAATATTATGGAATAAAGAAAACTTTTCTCACGATTACGAACTACGAACTACGAAAATAGATCAACGGCCTATGGTTTTCATGGTATTATTTGGGTATAGAATGGAACTGGAAACGGCCAATCGATATGAAACGAAAGTCACGTCTCTCCTTGATATTATGGCATGGCATTGCATTAGTGGAACGGTTGGGTGTGTCAGTGACATTGTTCCTCTTGGCGTTTGGGTTTGCTCTAGCGGCATTGCAATAGGGCTGGGGCCCGAAATAGCTGGGTTTTCTTTTCGTTTTCGTCGTGGACGGGGGAGGGAAGCAAGGTCGTATGGGGAGTATGCAGAGTGCGCATATGGCTTGCTTGGAATATATTTTGAGATCGATGAGCAGCTAGGGTAGGAAGGTGGTTCTAGGTGAGGTTTCGATGTCGAGGAACAAACGATCTGCCATTGCTGCAGGTGAAAAATACTGAAGGGCGGAGACTTGATTAATTGTAGTAAATACAATGCAATTTGCCATGGCTGGAAACAGCAGTCATTGCTTCAATCCCATAGTCTGTGTAAATTTAATATTCAGACCCCGCCAATGCGTCACGTCTGTCCAACCCAGTCGCTCTCCAAGCTAACAAGGCCCCCCTAGCCCTCACCGGATCGACCCCATTCGTTCTCGAAGTTACCCCTTCCCTTCCCTTCCCCATCCCCACCCCAGCACTCCTTGTTCGTTTCTGCCCTTTCCCGTTCAATCCCTAATCGACGGTGTCACAAACATGGGGAGATTGAGAAAGGCCGTGACTCCACACCTCGCGAGTGTTTCTATTTCTATCCCGCTCTGGTGCACGCCACGAGTTTGAAGCCGGTAGTGCAGTGCAGTGCAGTGGGAGGGAGTGAGTGCTGGTGTCGATTGGGGAGGAG
>Ga0335072_10004746_pt1 | contig 20093 bp, 17 predicted proteins | sample Lox_Sample_21_FD_206725 | JGI IMG/M metagenome (GOLD analysis project Ga0335072, IMG submission 206725) | Soil microbial communities from Loxahatchee National Wildlife Refuge, Florida, United States - Lox_Sample_2.1 | ecosystem: Environmental > Terrestrial > Soil > Wetlands | place: USA...
CGCTTGACTGCGGCGTTAGGCCGATCGACCGGCCGACACTCGATGCCTGGCGCGCCGATCCCTCGCGCACGCTTTATCTTTTCGACGTGCGCGATCCGGGCGAATTCGCCGCCGGTCATATTCCCGGCGCGCTTTCCGCGCCAGGCGGCCAGCTCGTGCAGGCAACCGACCAATATGTCGGCACGCTGGGAGCGCGAGTTGTATTGATCGACGATGCCGAGGTGCGCGCCGCCATGACCGGCTCGTGGCTGCGCCAAATGGGCTGGCAGGATGTTTACATCCTGGCCGAGAAGGGAACGGAGACCGGCTCCCCGGAGCCGCAGATTTTGGCGGCGGCAGACCGGCGCCCCGATGCCGCCATCGACTGCGCCGGGCTCGATCGATTGCTGTCGGCAAAATCCGCGACGGTCATCGATCTTTCGCCGAGCCGGAATTATCTCGCCGGTCATATTCCGGGGGCGTGGTTCGCGATCCGCACCCGGCTCGCCGGCGCGCTCGCGAAAGTCTCCGTCACCGGCACGCTGGTGCTCACCTCGGAGGACGGCGTTCTGGCCTCGCTCGCGGTCGACGAAGCCGCGGCATTGTGCGGCAAGCCGGTGCGCTATCTCGAAGGCGGCAACGCGGCATGGCAGGCCGCCGGCAAGGATCTGAGTACTGAAGCCAGGCTGGCCGATGACGCCGTGGACCAATGGCGCAAGCCCTATGAGCGTTCAGGCGACACCAAGGCGGCGATGGCCGAATATCTGGCGTGGGAGACCGACCTCTTGCCCCGCATTGCACGCGACGGCACCGTCAAGTTCTTCCATAAGACTGCCTGACGATAGGCCGGTCAGGGCTGCCAGGCAGCGACGGCCGTATCGGCCGCGCCGCTGCCACAGCGCGCCGCGTCGACGACGGTAAATAGCGCCCGGAGCACATCCGCCACGCCTTCCCCGCTCACCGCCGAGATCACCAGCGGCTGGCTCTTGGCAATGCGCCGCAAGGCCTTCACCTGACGCGCGATATCCTCGGCACTGAGCGCGTCGGCTTTATTGATCGCGACAATCTCCGGCTTGCCGGCCAGGCCTTGGCCGTAGGCAAGCAGTTCGGCACGCACCGTCCGATAGGCGGCCGCGGCGTCGCCGGCCGTGCCATCGATCAGATGCAACAGCACACGGCATCGTTCGATATGGCCGAGGAAGCGATCGCCGAGGCCGACGCCTTCGTGCGCTCCTTCGATCAGCCCGGGAATATCGGCCAGCACGAATTCGCGATTGTCGACTTTCACCACGCCGAGCTGAGGATGAAGCGTGGTGAACGGGTAATCGGCAATTTTCGGCTTTGCCGCGGTTACGGCGGCGAGAAAGGTCGACTTTCCCGCATTGGGCAATCCGACAATGCCGGCATCGGCAATCAGCTTGAGCCGGAGCCGGATGGTCAAGAGCGTGCCGGGCTGGCCCGGATTGGCATGACGGGGCGCCCGATTGGTCGACGACTTGAAATGGGCATTGCCGAAGCCGCCATTGCCGCCGCGCAGCAGCACCGCGTCCTGGCCCGGCACGGTAAAATCGGCGAGCAGCGTCTCGCCATCTTCGTCGTAGATCTGCGTTCCCGCCGGCACTTTGAGCAGGACGTCGGCGCCGTTGGCGCCGTGACGATCCTTGCCCATGCCGGCTTGACCGTTTTTGGCGGTGAAATGCTGCTGGTAGCGGTAGTCGATCAGCGTATTGAGGCCGTCGACGGCTTGGACAATGACATCGCCGCCCTTGCCGCCGTCGCCGCCATTGGGTCCGCCGAATTCGATGAATTTTTCGCGCCGGAACGACACGCAGCCGTTACCGCCGTCGCCGGAGCGAATATAGACCTTGGCTTCGTCGAGAAATTTCATCGGACCGTTCATGGCTGGCCGGCGGCCGCCGGGGATCGCGGCGGCTGGCCGCCGCCACAGCCCTGATATAGTGTGAAATTCGGTTTGCGGCAGCGGTTTTCGCCGGCGTCTATCGGGGACAGTTAAGCGTGTGGCAAGTGTTGAAGCTGGCGGCGCGGGCGAGCCTGTGGCGGACCACGCCCGATGCGCCGCTGGCCGGACTGCCCGTACTTCTCGGCTTTGCCGTGCTGACCGCGGCGATCCGCATCGCCTTGCAAGTGCTCGCGGCCGGATCGGCCCATGCTTTCAACCCCTACGGCCTCAATGCCGTCGTCGCCTGGCTTGCGCTCGAACTCGCCATTGCCGCCTTTTTCGTGCGGCCCGCCAACCGGGCGACGGCACTTTCGGCCATGTTCGTTCTCTCGAGCGTGGCGGACCTCGCTACGGCAGCTCTGCAATTCGGCGTTCCGACTCTTGCACCCTCGATCGTGCGAAGCCCCCCCTGGACCGGCGCGATTGCCACCTATGGGATTTATGCGCTGGCCGTTATTTGGTGGGTCGGCGCGATGGCCAATGTCGTCAGCAGCCTTGAGCCGCAACCCGCGCGCTTTCGCCTGGTGGCACGAACGGTCGCGTTATGGGCGGCGCTGTTTGTCGCCAATGCGCTGGTGCCGCAGGCGCCGGTGTTTCTGCCGCCCAATTTCGATGCCCGCAACGCCAATTGGTGGGAATTCCTCTACGCGCTGCATCAGGACAAGAACGGCGACACGCATATCGCGCGGGCGGAGATTACCCGCATCGAGAAGGCCCAACCCGCTCTCCTCAAAACCGAGCTTGCCCGCCTGGCGCCGCCGCGCCCAGGGGCGACCGACGTTTACGCACTCGGCATTGCCGGTTGGGCGGATCAGGACGTGTTCGGCAAGGAGCTTAACGGTGCCCTGCAGGCCATCGCCGGCGTTTTGCCGATCAAGGAGCGCACGGTTCGGCTGGTCAACCGCCGCGACACGCTGGAGACCCTTCCGCTGGCGACGTTTGAGAACTTCAAGGCCGCCGTCGACGGAATCGGCAGCATCATGAACAAGGACAAGGACATCCTGCTGCTGTTCATGACCTCGCACGGCGAAAAGACCGGCTTTGCTCTCGAATTGCCGGGAGGCGTGGCGGAGCTGACGCCGCAGCAGGTTGCCACGACGCTTGACGGCGCCGGAATCAAGAATCGGATCGTGATCGTGTCGGCGTGTTTTTCGGGGATCTTCGTGCCGCCTCTGAAAAATGCCGACTCGATCATCATTACCGCTTCGGACGCCAACAATACGTCGTTCGGCTGCGCGCCGGAGCGCGATTGGACCTATTTCGGCGATGCGTTCTTCCGCCAGAGCCTGCATCCGGGCACGGATCTGGAAAGCGCATTCAATCAAGCGCGGATTTTGATCCAGGGCTGGGAGCTGATGGACCACGCGCCGCCGTCGAACCCGCAAGGCGTGTTTGGGCCGGCGCTCGCCGATAAGCTTGCTCCCGTTATCGCCGCCACCCAAACCGCCGCCCAATAGCGTGCCCGCGGCCGCGTGGCGGCTATCACGCCACCTCGCGAGCCTGCCCCCAAGCCTTCAATGAGGCCCACAAGCCGCGGTCCAGACGAAAGCGATCGAATGGCGCCGAGGACTTGATCGCGCGGATGCGGTAGAGACCGACCCCGCTCCACTGAAATCCGCATTTCTCCAGCACCCGGCGTGATGCCGGGTTGCTGACGCGGGCGGCAGCCTGCAGCATGTCGTGGCCGAGCGCACCGAACGCATGATCGATCGCCGCGCGGACGGCCTCCGTTGCATAGCCGCGGCCCCAGAACGGCACTCCGAGCCAGTAGCCTATTTCCGGGCCATCGGGGCGCGGATCGATCCCGCACATTCCGATCAGCTCGTCATCGCGCACGATGGCGAAGGTCGCTTCTCCGGCTTGGCGATTGGCCGCCGCGATGAATGTCTCCGCGTCTACGAGAAAATACGGATGCGGGATGCGTGCGGTATTTTCCACGACCCGGCGATCATTGACGAGCCGGACTATGGCCTTGCCGTCGCCATGGCGGGGCGCGCGCAACGTCAGCCGCGGCGTCACGAGAACGGGCGGGGTGCGCTGTTCAAGTTGCGCGAAGACTTGCCTGGCTGGCTGTGTCGCGAGAGTCATCGCTTGGGCTCCTGCAGAAAAACCGAAAGGGGGAGCCGGCATCCCGGTCTCCCCCTTTTCAGAGCCCATTCGGGTCCGCCGGTTCGACTGGATGCCGGCGGACCTCATATGATCCACCGTATTACTGCGCCGCTGCCTCCGACATCGGAAGTACCGAAACGAAGATGCGGCCTTTGGCTTTGGTCTGGAACTCGATTTTGCCGTTGATCAACGCAAACAACGTGTGGTCCTTGCCGAGGCCGACGTTGCGGCCGGGATGCCATTTGGTGCCGCGCTGACGCGCGATAATGTTGCCGGCGAGGACTTGTTCCCCGCCGAAAATTTTCAGTCCCAAACGCTGACCGGCCGAATCGCGGCCGTTACGCGAGGAGCCGCCTGCTTTCTTGTGCGCCACAATGGCCTCCAACTGACGTGTTAGAACTTACACCGGATTCGTGACAAAAGCATCACCTCCGGCATCACTTCTTTTTGCCCTTCTTAGCCGGCCGGGCCGCCGCCTTGGATTTGCTCGATTTCTTTTTCCCGGCCGCCGACTTGGTTGTCTCCTCGCCGTCCGTCTCCGGTGCCGCGCCTTCGGCGGCGCGGGACACCCGCTTGCGCTTCGGCGGGGCTTCTTTGCTCGGCTTTTTGCCGTCGGTCAGAATCTCGGTAATGCGCAGAAGCGTGAACTCCTGGCGATGACCGATCTTGCGCCGCGAATTTTTCCGCCGGCGCTTCTTGAACGCGATGATCTTGGCGCCGCGGCCCTGCTCCAGCACCTCCGCCGCCACAGTGGCGCCGGCGACCGTGGGGGCGCCCAACGTCGTGTTGTCGCCGCCGACAACCAGGACCTCGCCGAACTCGATAATCTCGCCGGGTTCGCCCTTGACCTTGTCGACCTTGAGCACGTCCTCGGCGGCCACCCGATACTGCTTGCCGCCCGTTTTGAAGACCGCGAACATCTTAATTCCTCATTATCCCGGTGGTCCGAGGGGATGCGGACCGGCGTCTTTCAATTGATTCTGCTGATGGTTAGCGGACGACGGGCTTCAATACCACATCGGACGCACGCCGACCGGCGCCGTTATGGCGTTCCGGTAAACCCCTGTCAAGAAATGCAAAGCCCGCCGTGGGGCCGCCGCCAAGCCCGGGCGGCACACAACGTCAAATTGGTGACGGTCGCTCTTCAAGCATGTTAAAGCGCCAGCCAAGGCGCGGCGGAAAGACCGGCCTCACAAGTGGAAACGGCCGATGAGCACCAGAATGCCGTTAACGATCTCGCGCCGCACCCTGCTGGCCGCCGGCCTGCCGGCGATGGCGGTCAATGCCGCCCTGGCCCAGAGCCCGGCCGACAGCGACTACCCCGCCCATCAGGTCGCGTTCATCGTGCCGTTCGCGCCGGCCGGCGGCACCGACATCCTGGCCCGGCTGCTCGCGGCAAAGCTCGAGCAGGCTTTTGGCAAGCCCTTCGTGGTCGAAAATCGGCCCGGCGCCGGCACGGTGCTCGCCACCAACTTTGTCGCCAAGTCGCCGCCGGACGGTTACACGATCCTGATGGACGTCTCCTCGCTCGCCATCGATGACACGCTCTACAAATCGCTTCCCTACGATCCGGCCAAAGACTTGGCGCTGGTTTCGCTGATCGCCCGGGTTCCGTTCGTGCTGGTGGTCAACCCGTCATTGCCGGTGAAGAATGTCGAAGACCTCATCAAGCTCGCAAAGCAGCGGCCGCTGAGCTACGGCTCGGGCGGCATCGGCGCGTTCCATCATCTCGCCGCGGCGCTGTTCAGCAGCATGACCGGGATCAAGATGACGCATGTGCCGTATCGCGGCACGGCGCCGGCGCTCAACGATCTGCTCGGCGGTTATATCCAGCTCATGTTCAGCGATCTCGGACCGGCGCTGCCGTTGATCAACGCGGGGAAGATCCGCGCACTGGCCGTCACGACAAAAGAGCCGTTTGCGGCGCTGCCCAACGTCCCGCCGCTGGCGGACGCCGGCGTGCCCGGTTTCGATGCCGCGGCGTGGCAAGGCGTGGTGGCGCCGGCGAAGACACCTGAGCCGATCCTCGCCAAGCTGAACGACAAGCTTAACGCGATCGTCGCCCTGGATGACATACGCACCCGCATGAAAGACATCGGCATGATCCCGGTCGGAACCGGCTCGCTCGGACAACTGCACGATTTCCTGCAGTCCGAGATCGTTCGCTGGGGCAAGGTCGTCGCGGAAGCCGGCATTGCCCATTCGGAGTGAAAGACGTGTCCGGTGGCGCCATGACTGAGGGCCTCGATCGCCGGCTGCCGAGCGGCGCCGAGATCTTTCTCGATCATGTCGCCCATTTCGTGCACGACGGCGAAGCCGCCAGCCGCGCGCTCGAACGCTGCGGCTTTACGCCGACGCCGGTTTCGATTCAGGCCAATCCCGATGCGGCCGGCGGCACCCGGCCGACCGGGACCGGCAACGTCACCGCGATGCTGGCGCACGGTTATCTGGAAGTCCTGTTCAAAACCTCCGACACGCCGCTTGCCGGCGAATTCGAGGCGGCGCTCGATCGCCATGCCGGATTGCATCTGGCGGCCTTTGCCGTCGCCGATGCCGGGATGACCCGGCGGCGGCTGGCGGCAGACGGTTTTGCGGTGCGCGAACTGGTGCAAATGCAGCGCCCGGTGGCGACCGCAACCGGGGACGCCATCGCCGCCTTCACCATCGCCCGGGTCGAGCCGGGGGCGATGCCCGAAGGCCGCATTCAATTCTTGACGCATCACACCGAACTGGCGGTGTGGCAGGAGCGCTGGCTGGCGCAACCGAACAGCGCGACCGGTCTGATCGACGTGATGATCGCGGTCGCCGACGTCACGGAAGCGGCCGAACGCTTCGGACGCTTTCTCGGCCGCACGGCGGCGCCGACGCCGGGCGGTGCGCTCATCCGCCTCGACCGCGGCGGCGTTTATCTGCTCACCCAGGAGCGCGCCATGGAGAAGCTGCCGGAGGTGGCGTTCGGCGCGCCCCCTTTCATTGTCGGCTATGCCCTGCAGGTAAAATCGCTCGCCGCCGCGGAAGCCGCGGTCGACAATGCCGGACTTGAATGGCACGCCTTCGAGGACGGCATCGCCGCGGCGTTTCCGGCCGAGCTTGGCGAAGGCGCCTGGCTGTTCGTCGAAGACGCGTCAGGGCTACCGTGGCGCCGCTAAGCATGGTCCGCCGAACCTCCAGCCCCCGGCTTGATCCGCCGGCCGAAACGGCCGACGCTGACAACACGGCTTGACCCACGCAGCGACCGGAATGTCCTTGAATACCGTGGCAACCAGCGAAACGACGAAGATGGAAAACGCCTGGACCGACGCCATCTACGCGCAATTCCGCCGGGTGGGCATTCGTCAGGTCGGCTATGTCCCCGATGCCGGTCACAGCCGGCTGATCGCACTTTGCCGGGACGACCCGCACATCGCCGACGTCGTCCTGACCACGGAAGAGGAAGGTGTCGGTCTTGTCGCCGGCGCAGCGCTGGGCGGTGAGCGCGCCGCGCTGCTGATGCAGTCGAGCGGCGTCGGCAATTGCGTCAACATGTTTTCGTTGCTGCGCAATTGCGGCTTTGCCTGCGTCGTGCTGGTGACGATGCGCGGCGAGTTCGGCGAATTCAATCCGTGGCAGGTACCGATGGGCGCGATGACCGAGGAGGTCCTGCGCCTGGCCGGCTTTCTCACCTACAGGATCGAGGACGAAGGCGACGTCGAACCGATTGTCGGCGCCGGCTGCGACATGGCCTTCGACGGCGATCTTCAGGTTGCCATTCTGCTGTCGCAGCGGCTGATCGGCCGCAAGCAATGGACGCGCTGATGCTCGACCGGCGTGCCTTCGTGAAAAGTCTTCTCGCCGATCGCGGCGGACTCCTGGTGGTGCCGGGGCTCGGTTCGGCGACCTATGACGTCGCCGCCGCCGGCGATCATCCGCTCAATTTCTATCTCTGGGGCGCGATGGGCGGCACCGCGATGATCGGGCTGGGGCTTGCGCTGGCGCGACCGGATCGCAGGGTGGCGGTGATCACCGGCGACGGCGACATGCTGATGGGCATCGGCAGTCTTGCCACCATCGGCGTCAAGCAGCCCGACAATCTCGTCATCGTCGTGCTCGACAATGCCCATTATGGCGAAACCGGAATGCAGGCGAGCGCCACGGCTCACGGCATCGACCTTGCGGCGGTGGCGCTGGGATGCCGGTTCCGTCATGCGCGATCGGTCAGCCGGATCGAAGAGGCCACCGATGTGCGGGCCTTGCTGCATGACGGCAAAGGCCCGATCCTGATCAATGCCCGGATTGCCGCAACGGACGAGGCTCGCGTCTTGCCGCTGCGCAACGGGCACGCAATCAAACAGCGATTCATGGCGGCGCTGAACGCACTTTGATGGCGCCGCATGCCGCCATAAGAGACCCGCTGCCGGCCGACGAGCCGGCGTGGCGGGCGCTCTGGTCACAATACAATGAGTTCTACGAAACGAACGTTGCCGAAGCCGTCACGGCAGAGACCTGGCGGCGCATTCTCGATCCGGCAACGGCGGTTTTTGGCCGGCTGGCCAGCATCGACGACAGCGTAATCGGCTTCAGCACAAGCATCCTGCACGACATCACCTGGGCCATCGCGCCGGCTTGCTATCTGGAGGATCTGTTCGTCGCGCCGGCCTTCCGCGGCCGCGGCATCGGACGCATGCTGATCGCCGATTTGATCGAACGCGCCAAGTCGAACGGCTGGTCGCGGCTTTATTGGCATACGCGGGCCGGCAATCCAGCGCGCCGGCTGTACGATGAATTCGTCCAGGCCGACGATTTCGTTCGCTACCGGCTCTATCTCTCGTGACAGTCCTTGCCGGTTTGCGTCACGCGGCGGCCGTCAGGCCGGCCTTGGCAGCATCTCCGAACTTGAAGAAAGTGACCCGCTGCCGCATCGCCTTGGCCTGATCCTCCAGCGTCTTTGCGGTCGCGGCGTTTTCTTCGACCAGAGCGGAATTCTGCTGGGTCACCTCGTCCATTTGCGACAAGGCCTTGTTGACCTGCTCGATGCCCGAAGCCTGCTCGCTGCTGGCATTGGCGACGTCGGCGACAATGGCGGCGACCCTCTTGATCGTTTCCACGATCTCGCCCAAGGAACTGCCCGCTTTGTTGACGAGCTCGACGCCGTGCCGGACTTGCGCGTTGGAGTCGGTGATCAAGCCGGTGATGTCCTTGGCCGCCTGCGAGGAGCGTTGCGCGAGATTGCGGACCTCGGCCGCGACCACGGCAAAGCCGCGTCCGGCATCGCCGGCACGGGCCGCCTCGACCGCCGCATTCAGCGCCAGGAGGTTGGTCTGCCGGGCGATTTCGTCGATGACGCCGATGATTTCCGAGATCTTGCGCGAGGAGTCCTCGATTTTGGCCATGGCGCCGACCGCTTCGACCACCACTTGGCCGCTGCGGTCGGCAAGTTCGCGCGCTTCGCCGGCGGATTGATTGGCGGTTTGCGCATTGGTCGCGTTCTTGTTGACGGTCGAGGAAATCTGCACCAGCGAGGCGGAGGTTTCCTCGAGGCTTGCGGCCTGCTGCTCGGTGCGCTGCGACAAATCCGTGGTGCTGACGGAGATTTCCGAGGTGGCGTTGGAGACCTCGTGCGCCGAGCCGGCGATCTCGCTGATGGTCTGCTGCAGCCGGCCGACGGCCGAGTTGAAATCGTCTTTGATCTGCTGATACTCCTCGGTGATCCCATCGTTCAGGCGCACCGTGAGGTCGCCGCCGGCGACCAAAGCCAGGCCCTCGGCCAGGGTCTTGACCGCGCGGCTTTGCTCCTCGGCTTTTTTGGCCTTGGCAATCTCCTCCTTCTTGCGCTCGGCTTCCGCGGCGCCGCGTTCGGCCTCGGTGCGGGCGCGCTGCTCTTGCGCTTCCGCTTCGAGTCGAATCCGTTCTTTGGCGCCGTCGCGGAAAGCGGCGAATGCACGGGCAAAGTCGCCGATCTCGTCCTTGCGGTCCACGCCCTCGAAACTGGCGTTGAGGTTGCCGCCGGCCAAATCCATCATCACGAGCCGCATGCGGCTGACCAGCATGACGACGGTGCGATGCACGAAAAACGCCCCGGCGGCGCCGACAAGTACTGCGATGGCCGCCATCGCCGTCAGCAGATGGGAATTCGACTTGCTTATCGCGTCGACGTAAGCATGCGCGTCGGCTTCATGGCCAAGATAGGCCTTTTCGAGCTCCTCAAGATTGGCATTGAGCCGGCTGCGGACCGAGCGATTGGCGTCGTTATCGCCGAAAGCGCGCGCCTTGGGCAGGCTTTCTTCGCGCGCCAGCCGCACCAATTCGGTGCGGAACTTGATGAACTGTTCGATGCTTTCGGAGAGCGCATTGACCTTGGCGCGCTCGGATTCGATGACCACTTTCTGCCAGCCTCTCGCCAGATCCCCGATATTCTTGAGATGCCGCATCAGATTGTTGGCAAAAGGCTCGGCGGTCTTCCAGTCGGGCGACATGTAGATGCCGCGCGATTCCATGACCGTCGCATAGACCTCGCCGTTGATGCGGGCGATGAAGACGGCGCCCTTGTTCGCGGCGTCGAGCTTTTCCTCGGCGGTGCTGCTCCGCATCATCGACAGGAGCGTCGTGGCAAAGCAGGCAATGGGGATGATGCTGAGTATGACGATCAGCGCGAACACCCTCTGTTTGAGGGTCGCCGATCGCATGATCCGTATGCGCATTTTTACGTGGCCTCTTGGCGGGGCGGTTGCCTGAGCTGCAACCATCCCCGGCCAAGATGAAATATTGTCAAACCCGGCGAACAAACAAATTAACCTGGATCAAGCGCCGCTTGATCCGGATTGGCAGCGCCCGGCGGGCGCGAGCCGTGTTCAGCCGCGGGCGGACGCGCCGGCAGCGCGCTTGACCGCGTCGATGATTTCCGGATAGGCGGCGCAGCGGCACAGATTGCCGGAGAAGTAATGCCGGATGTCGTCGTCGCTGGGATTGGGGTGCTCCTTGAGCAGCTGATGCGCCATCATGACGAAGCCCGGCGTGCAAAAGCCGCACTGGAAGGCGCCGGCGGCGATGAAGGCCTGCTGCACGTTGGACAGCGTGCCGTCGGCGTCGAGATGCTCGACGGTGGTCACGCTCTTGCCGTCGACCCAGACCGCGAAATAAAGGCAACCGGAGACCGCAGTGCCGTCGACCAGCACGGTGCAGCAGCCGCAGAGTCCCTGGCCGCAGCTTTCGCGCGCCCCGGACAGATCGAAGCGCTGCAGCAATTCGATCAAGTTGCGATGCGGCTCGATCGCGATCGTGACCGCTTCGCCGTTGAGGGTGAAATTGATGGTGCGCGCGCTCATCATTCGTCCTCGAGTGGGCGGCCTTGCTTGGCGCGCAAGGCCCGCAGCACCGCCTCGGCGGTGATCGGCAATTCGGCAATGCGCACGCCGACTGCGTCGTGGATGGCGTTGGCGATCGCCGGCGACACCCCGAAGGTGCCCGATTCGCCGAGGCCCTTGGCGCCGAACGGGCCGGTATGCTGCTCGGCTGCGACGAGCTCGTTTTCCATCGGCGGAATGTCGCCCATGCTCGGGATCTTGTAGTCGGCGAGCGAGGCGTTGGTCACCTGGCCGCCGTCGAGATGCATGGCCTCGGACATGGTGAAGCCGAGTTGCATGATGGCGGCACCGGAAAGCTGGGTCTTTGCCACCGCGGGATTGATCGGCTTGCCGCAATCGGCGGCATTGACGAGCCGCAAGATGCGCACATGGCCGGTCTCGGTATCGACCTCAACTTCGGCGCCGGCGCCGCCGACCATCCAGAACGGGGTGACGTTGCTCGACATGCCAGTCTGCGGATCGGGCGGCTGATAGCTCGGCACGAAGCTCGCCGAGCCGATGATATTGCCTGCCTGCATGCCGTAGCGTTTCTTGAAAATCTCGTCGGGCGGATAATTGGTGCCCTCCGGCAGGCCGGCTTCGCTCGCCAGCGCGCGCAGCTTGCTTCGCGCCTCCTCGGCGGCAAGCCGCACCGCATTGCCCATGTGATAGAGCGACCGCGAGCCCAGCGTGCCCATGTCGTAAGGCGTGATATCGGTATCGGAGTGGACGATGCGGACGGCTTCGGCGTCGACGCCCAGCACCTCGCCGACGATCAGCGCATAGGCGGTATCGGAGCCCTGGCCCATGTCGACGGTGCCGACATAGGCGGTGATGCTGCCGTCGGCGGAGATGTTGACGATGGCGACCGATGTGGTCGGCGATATCACCGCCTTCATCGCAATGGCAATGCCGCGGCCGCGGCGCAGCGTGCCGGTGCCGCGATCGAACGGCTTGTCCCAATTCATGCGCGCCACGAGCGCGTCGAGGACCTCGGGGATGGCGGCGTCCTTGACGACGGTGCCGCTGGCGTGCGGGCGGCCGTCTCGCAGGATGTTCTTGCGGCGAAACTCGACCGGATCGATCCCCAGTTCGCGCGCGATCAGATCGGTATGCGATTCATAGGCCCAGACCAGCTGCGGAATGCCGAAGCCGCGCAGCGCCCCGGCCGGCGTGCAATTGGTGTAAAGCTCGTAGGAATCGACCGCGATATTGTCGATGTCGTAAGGCCCCGCCGCGGTGAAGCCGGACTTCTGCGCCACCCGCGGTCCGATGTCGGCATAGGCGCCGCCGTTCCAGAACACCTCGCAGGTTCGCGCGACGATGCGGCCATCCGCGTTCACGCCGCTTTTGATGCGGAACGTGGTCGGATGCTTGGTGATCATGTAGAACTGCTCTTCCATCGTCAGCGCGATCTTGACCGGACGGCGGACGAGCATGGCGAGCGCGGCGACGAGCGCTTCGAGCTTGATGTAGAGCTTGCCGCCGAAGCCGCCGCCGAGATACGGCACCTTCACCCGCACCCGGTTCTCCGGCCAGCCGAACAGCCGCGCGATCTCGACGCGCACGAAAGAGGGCGACTGGTTGGCGGTGTAGAGGGTCAGCCGGTTGTCGCCGGGCTCGGCCACCGAGACGAACGGCTCGAAGGCAAGATGCAGGCATTGCTGCGTCTTGAAAGTGTGCTCGAACACCCGTGCGGCGCCGGCCATCGCGCCGGCCACGTCGCCGCGGCGCAAGTGATAATCGAGCGCCACATTGGTGCCGCCGCGTCCTTTGAGGTGTTTCAGATCGGCGAAGGTGCCGGCCGGCCGCAGCACGTCGTGGACCAGAACGTCCGGCTGCATGGCGGCGACCTCGTCGAAAACCGCCGGCAGTTCCTCGTACTCCGCCGCTATCAATTGGGCTGCCTGCTCGGCGACATGCGGATCGGCTGCCAGAACGGCGGCGATCGGCTCGCCGACGAAGCGGACTTTGTCGAGAGCCAGAATTGGCTGATCGTGAAATGCCGGCCCGTAATACGGCTCGGGAATGAGCGTCTTGATGTCTTCGCCGGTGAACACGCGATAGACGCCGGGCACGGCGCGTGCCGCTTCGGTGTCGATGCTGCGGATGCGTCCGTGCGGCACGGTTGCGCGCGCGACTTTGCCGTAGAGCATTCCGGGCAAGCGGAGATTATGCGTGTAGTCGGCACGCCCCGTCACTTTGGCGTGGACCTCGAGCCGGGGGAGATCGCGTCCGACTTGATTCATGACCGCACCTGCCGCGTCTCCTGCGCCAATGCCCGGCGCACCGCGCGCCCGATATAGACGCGCAGCAATTCGCGCTTATAGGCGGCGGAGCCGTGCGCGTCGGCGAGGATCGAGGCTTCGGCGACGGCGGCTTCGCCGGCCCGCTTGAGCGTCGTGTCGTCAGGCGCAGCGTCCTGCAACACCCGTTCGGCGTCCGTCATGCGGGTGACTTTTTCCGTCGCGGCGCTGACCACCAGGATCGGATCGCGCATCGCGCCATCGGCAAGTGCGAAGGACACGGCGACGCCCAATGCCGGCCAATCGTCGGCGGAGCGCGAAGTCACTTTCATGTAAGCCGATTTGCGTCCCTTTTGCGAGGGTAGGATCGCCGCGGTAATCAGCTCGTTCTTTTCCAGCACCGTCTCGTAATAGCCGGAATAAAGCGCCTCGAGCGGCAGATCCCGGTCGCCTTGCGGGCCGGCGATGCTGATATGGGCGCCGAGCGCCGTCAGCACGGGCGGCAGATCCATGTGCGGATCGCCATGCGCCAGCGCGCCGCCGACGCGGGCGACGTTGCGCACGCGCGGATTCGACAGCCGGCGCAACGCATGGACCAGGACGGGAAAGCGGGCGGCCGCGTTCTGATCGCGCTCGAGCTCGCTCAGGCTCACCATCGCGCCGATTTCCAGGTCGCCCGCCGCAGTGAGCGCGATCTTCGAATATCGCGGCTCGATGCGATGCAGGCAGACAAGCCGGCTTGGCGCAAATACGCCCGCCTTCATCATCAGCATCAGCGCTGTGCCGCCGGCGACAGGCCGTATCGTCGGCTCTTGCGGATCGAGCAGCGCCACCGCTTGCTTGAGCGAGGTCGGCTCGACCATTTCGAATGGAATCACGGAGCATTTCTCCCGGCGGGGTCCCAGCGCCGGGCACGCTCACAGCGCGATCGGCCCCGGATTTAAATCACAGAAGGGTTCGCCGCGTCGAGGTGCGATCAGGCATGCGGCTGGCGCGGGCTCATCAGCCACGTGCCCGCGACCACGAGAAACGCAAGCACCCCCGGTACGATGGCGAGCGGCAGGCTGGCCGCGGCCACCGCCGCCGTGGCGGCCCAGCCGATCGACGAAAACGCCTCGGCGAAGGTCGCCAGGCGCGACGACACTTGGCGCCGGCGGAATTGGCTGCGTTTGGCCTGGGTCCGAAACCAAAGCTGGATCGATGTCGCGGCCGTCGCGGCCACGACAATGCCGAGCCCGGTGATCAGCGCGTGCCACGGCGAGACAAAGGCAAGGGCAACGACCAAAGGGGCAAACACCGCGGCGACAAGGCCTAGAACCGCCTCGATCTTCGCCCGCACCACAAAGCGCGGCGGGATCGGCGCCGAGGCCACCAGATCGGGCGCGTCCTCGCCCGAGATCGCGAGCCAGGCGAGACCGCCGGCAAGCTGCCCGGCGGCCATGACCAGGACCGGCACCAGCACCAGCAATTGATAGGCGCCGTGGCCGTCGTCGAAGCTGCGCCACAGCAGCACCGCCGGTGGAATGAGGTAGAGCATCTGCATCAAGGTCTGCGAGACCAGCCAGGGATCGCGCCACAGCAACATCCACTCCTTCACCCGCAGCGCCTGCTGCTGGGTGCGGCGATGAAACGAACGGGCGCGCCGCTGCACGACGACGCCCGCCTGGAGGCCGGACGCAACGATGGCGTACTCGCCGAACCGCGGCGCCACCAGCACGATGGTCGCGAGCAGGAGCGCGAGGCTCAAGGCGAGCACGCCGGCAAGCGCCGTCAGGTCGCCGAGCGCCGCGCGCGCCGGCCACCAGGCAAGGCTCGCCGCATCGGGCAGGCGTGCGAGGAAAGTCTGCGACTGCAGCAGCGACGTTCGCGAGATGCTGCCGCTCGAGAGGATCGCCGCCACTTGCAGCCCGATGACAAACGCGGCGCCGATCACCGCCGCCAGCACCTGGGCCACAAACCGCGTGCGCTTCGGGCCGACGACCCGAAACAAGACGACGCTCAGCGCCACCGCAAGCGCGGTGGCGGCGGCGCCCATGGCGACGATCAGCGCGTAAGCGCCGAGCCAGCGCCACCCGCCGCGCGCGATCAATATGTCGATGAAGGGGGCGGCCAGCGGCAGCGCCATCAACGCCAGCGACGCCGCCACCGTGACAATGCGCACCGCAAAGACATTCTCCGCCGCCACCGGCGAGGCCAAAATGAGATCGAGATCGGACCGCGCGTAGAGCGCGCGTGTCGTCGATTCCATCGCTTGCGACACCATCAGCAGCCAGGACATCAGCACGCTGGCCGTCACCGCGGCGAACGTCGCTTGGTCGGGCGCGGTGCCGGCGAAACGGCCGATCATCCAATAGGCGACGAAATGCATGAACACGACGAAGAGCGCGACGGCGGCGATGACACGGTGCAGGCGCTTGCGCTTGCCACCGCTCATCATGCCGATCCAGTCGCGCCAGGCGAGACGCCACTCATGCCGGGCGAACCAGACGGCGGTGCCGGGTTGCGCGATCATGCCGCTTCGGCGGGCTCGGCCAAAAGTGCCAGGAAAGTGTCTTCGAGGGTCGCCGCGCCGACGCTGCCGGCGGCATTTTTGCCGCCGGCTTGAAGACGCAATTCTTCGAGCGTGCCTTCGGCAATGAGCTTGCCGCGGCCGATGACGCCGATGCGGTCGGCCATGCGCTCGGCGACTTCGAGAATGTGGGTCGTCATGATGACGGTGCCGCCGCAGCGCACGCGTTCGCGCAGGACGTTCTTGACCTGGCGGGCGGAGCCGGCGTCGAGCCCGGTCAGCGGCTCATCGAGAATGATCAGGCGCGGTTCGTGAATGAGCGCGCCGGCGAGCGCCACCTTCTGGCGCATGCCTTTGGAAAAGCCCTCGCAACGCTCATGCGCGTTCGCGGTCAGATCGAGCCAGCCGAGCAGATCGCGGGCGCGCATTTCGGCGAGCGCCGGCGTCACGCCCCAGAGTCCGGAGACGAATTCGAGATATTCCAGCGGCGTGAGCTTGTCGTAGATCATCGGCTCGTCCGAGATCCACGCCATCAATCGCTTTGCCGCCACGGGATCGGCGAGCGCGTCGATGTCGGCGACACGGATGCTTCCCGCGTCCGGCCGCAACAGACCTGCGATCATCCGCAAGGTGGTTGTCTTGCCGGCGCCGTTGGGGCCGAGCAGCGCATAGAACTCCCCGGCCCGGACACTCAAGTCGAGGCCGTCGACTGCGGGCCGGTCGAAGCGCTTGACGAGACCGGCAAGCTCCAGGGCGAGCGGCGCGGAAGCGGGCTGCATGGCCGGCACGCTAGGCGATAGAGGTTTCAGCCGCGTGAATCCGACGCCTCGATTTTCCGATGCCGGTCGAAGGGCTTGTCGATCAGGCGGTGATGCCGTCGATCGCAGCGAGGTCGGCGGCGGAGAGAACCCAATCGACTGCGGCGACATTCTGCTCGACCTGCTCGGGCGTGGTCGCGCCGGCAATGATGCTGGACAGGAACGGCCGGCTGGCGAGCCAGCTCATGGCCAACTCCAGAAGCGAGCGGCCCCGCTCGGCGGCAAAGGCGGCGAGCCGTTCGACGATGACCCAGTTGGCGGGCGTGAGCAGGCCGTCGGCATGCTGGGCGCTGTAGGACAGCCGGGAACCGGCCGGCATCGGCGCCCCGCGCCGGTACTTGCCGCTCAACATGCCGCTGGCCAGCGGGAAATAAGGCAGAAGGCCGAGACCGAACCGCTGCATGACCGCGACGCGATCCTTTTCGATGGCGCGGTCCAGCAGATTGTAGTGGTCCTGGCAGCTCACGAACGCGGCGAGCTCATGCCGCGCCGCCGCCGTTTGCGCCGCGTCGAGTTGCGCCGCGGAAAGATTGGAACAGCCGATGAAGCGCACCTTTCCGGCTTTGATCAGATCGTCGAGCGCGCGCAGCGTTTCTTCGATCGGCGTTCTCGGGTCCGGCCGATGCAGCTGATAGAGATCGATCCAATCGGTGTTGAGCCGCCGCAAGCTCGCTTCCACCGCCGTGGTGATGTAGCGCCGCGACGCGCCGGCGGATGCGCCGCCCATCGCCAATCCGAATTTGGTCGCCAGCACGACATCCTTGCGCCGGCCGCCCAAAACTTCACCGAGGATCGTTTCCGAGCCGCCTTTGTTGCCGTAGATATCGGCCGTATCGATCAGCGTGACCCCAAGCTCGATCGCCTTGTCGACCACGCGCCGCGCGGCGTCGCGGCCGATCCGGCCGCCGAAATTGTTGGTGCCAAGTCCGACCAGCGAGACCTCCGGACCGGACGCTCCAAGCCTGCGCTTCTGCATTGCTGGCTTCGGGATCGCCCGTTCAGCCGCCGACATTGTAAGCGGCGATCGCCGCCATGTTGACGAGCTGAGCGTCGTTCGCGGACAGCGGTACGATCTGCACCGAACGATCGAGGCCGACCAGCATCGGGCCGATCACATTGGCGCCGCCGAGCTCCATCAGCATCTTGGTGGATATGGATGCGGAATGAAACGCCGGCATGACCAGAACATTGGCGGGACCGGACAGGCGGCAGAACGGGTAGGCCTCGCGCAACTCCATGTTCAGCGCAACGTCGGCGGCCATGTCGCCGTCGTATTCGAAATCGACGCTGCGCTCGTCGAGAATGCGGACCGCTTCCTGCACGCGCTCGGAACGCTCGCCGGCGGGATGACCGAAAGTCGAGAATGCCAGCAGCGCGAGCCTCGGCTCATAGCCGAGCGAACGGGCGACGCGTGCCGCTTCGACGGCGATATCGGCAAGGTCCTGCGCCGTGGGCATCTCGGTCACCGCGGTATCGGCGACCAGCACGGTGCGCCCGCGCGCCAGCACCAGCGACACGCCCATGACGCGATGACCCGGTTTCGGATCGATGCAGCGCCGCACGTCTTCGAGCGCCACCGAGAAATTGCGGGTGACGCCGGTGACCATGGCGTCGGCGTCGCCGAGCGCCACCATGCAGGAGGCGAAGTGATTGCGGTCCTGGTTCACCAGGCGCTGGCAATCGCGCTGCAAAAAGCCGTGGCGCTGCAGGCGCTCGTAGAGATACGCGGCATAGGCGCTGTTGCGCGACGATATGGCCGCGTTGATGATCTCGATATTGCCGCCGAGCTCGACGCCGAGCGCGGCCGCGGTCTCGCGCACGGCCCGCTCGCGGCCGCACAAGAGCGCGGTGCCGAGCCCCTGGTGCACGAAGGTAGCGGCGGCGCGGATGACCTGCTCCTCCTCGCCCTCGGCGAAGACGACCCGCCGCGGCCGCCGGCGCAGCCTTTCGTAGACGCCGGTGAGAACGCCCGCGATCGGATCGCGCCGGGTGCGCAATTGCTGCCGGTAGGTTTCCATGTCGGGGATCGGCCGGCGCGCGACGTTCGACTCCATGGCGGCCTTCGCCACCGCCGGCGGGATGTCGGAAATAAGCCGCGGATCGAACGGCACCGGAATGATGTAATCGGGCCCGTATTTCGGCCGCGCGCCATAGGCGACCGCCACTTCGTCGGGCACGTCCTCGCGCGCGAGCTTGGCAAGCGCGTGCGCGGCGGCGATTTTCATCTCCATGTTGATGGCCCGCGCCCGCACGTCCAGCGCGCCGCGGAAGATATAGGGAAAGCCGAGTACATTATTGATCTGGTTCGGATAGTCGGAACGGCCCGTGGCCATGATCGCGTCGGTGCGCACTTCGGCGACTTCCTCGACCGTGATCTCGGGATCCGGATTGGCCATGGCGAAGATGATCGGCTTGTCGGCCATCGACTTCACCATGGCCGGCGTCACCGCGCCTTTGACCGAAAGTCCGAAAAACACATCGGCGCCGCTGAGCGCGTCGGCGAGCGTGCGGGCCTTGGTCTTGACCGCAAAGCCCGACTTCCACTGGTTCATGCCGTCGGTGCGGCCTTCATAGATGACGCCCTTGGTGTCGCAGAGGATGAGATTCTCCGGACGGAAGCCGATCGCGCGCAACAGTTCGAGGCAGGCGATGCCGGCGGCGCCGGCGCCGTTGCAGACAAGCCGCGTCGTGGCGATCTCGCGGCCGGTCAGTTCGATCGCGTTGATCAGGCCCGCCGCGGCAATGATGGCGGTGCCGTGCTGGTCGTCATGAAAGACCGGGATATCGAGAAGCTCGCGCAGTCTTTGCTCGATGATGAAGCATTCCGGCGCCTTGATGTCTTCGAGGTTGATGCCGCCCCAGCCTTTGCCGAGGAGCTTCACGCAATTGATGAATTCGTCCGGGTCCTCGGTGGAGACCTCGATGTCGATCGAATCGACGTCGGCGAAGCGTTTGAACAGCACCGATTTGCCTTCCATCACCGGCTTTGCCGCCAGCGCGCCGCGGTTGCCGAGACCGAGGATGGCGGTGCCGTTGGTCACGACGGCGACGAAATTGCCTTTGGTCGTGTAGTCGAATGCCTTGGACTCGTCCTCGGCGATGGCCAGCACAGGCACCGCGACGCCGGGCGAATAGGCCAGCGAAAGATCGCGT
>Ga0335072_10004748_pt1 | contig 20085 bp, 16 predicted proteins | sample Lox_Sample_21_FD_206725 | JGI IMG/M metagenome (GOLD analysis project Ga0335072, IMG submission 206725) | Soil microbial communities from Loxahatchee National Wildlife Refuge, Florida, United States - Lox_Sample_2.1 | ecosystem: Environmental > Terrestrial > Soil > Wetlands | place: USA...
CGGCCCGAGCCTCTACCCTTGTACTTATATGTCCAACAGCCCGCGCTACGGGCCCGGACTGATGGAAGGAGGTGATTGGATTGCCAAAGCAACGCGGCCGGCTGACAGAGCCGATGGTGCGCGAGAACGGAACGCTTCGCCCGGCGAGCTGGGACGAGGCGCTTGACGTCGCGGCGGCCGGGCTCGCCCGGGCCAAGGCCACGGACACGACGCGCTCGTTCGGCATGTTCAGCTGCTCGAAGGCCTCGAACGAGGTCAACTTCCTGGCGCAGAAGTTCGTGCGTTCCGTGATGGGGTCGAACAACATCGACTCGTGCAACCGCACTTGACACGCTCCCAGCGTCGTCGGTCTGGCGACTGTGTTCGGTGCGGGCGGCGGAACGTCGTCCTATAAGGAGGTCGAGGAAACGGATCTGCTGATCCTGTGGGGATCGAACGCGCGCGAAACGCATCCGATCTTCTTCCATCATGTCCTCAAAGCGATCCACCGTGGCGCGAAGCTCTACGGCGTCGATCCGCGCCGCGCGAGCAGCGCGCAGTGGGCCGACACTTGGCTCGGGCTCGACGTCGGCACCGACATCGCCCTGGCCAACACGGTCGCCCGGGAGATCATCCACGCCGGGCTGACCAACGACGTCTTCATCGAAAACGCCACGACCGGCTTCGAGGAATTCAAGGCATCGGTCGAGAAGTGGACGCTCGAGGAGGGCGAGCGGATCACCGGCGTGCCTGCCGAGACGATCCGCGAGCTCGCCCACGCGTACGCGCGCGCCGACCGCGCGATCCTGTGCTGGACGCTCGGTATCACCGAGCACGTCACCGCCGTCGACAACGTTCTGTCGCTGATCAACCTGGCGCTCCTGACCGGCCACGTGGGGCGCTACGGATCGGGGCTCAACCCGCTCCGCGGCCAGAACAACGTCCAGGGCGGCGGTGACATGGGTGCGATCCCGAACAAGCTTCCCGGCTTCCAGGACATCGAGAAGGACGAGGCGGCGCGGGCGAAGTTCGAGGCCGCCTGGGGCACGCCGATCGTCCCCAAGTACGGCTGGCACCTGACGCAGATGTTCGAAGGGATGGAGCGCGGCGATCTCAAGACCCTGTACGTGTTCGGCGAGAACCCGGCTCAGTCCGAGGCCGACTCAAAGAAGACGCTGGAGCTGCTCGAAGGACTCGACTTCCTGATCGTCCAGGACATCCTCATGACCAAGACGGCCGAGCTAGCCGACGTGGTGCTGCCCGCGTCTGCCTCGTGGTGCGAGGTCGACGGCGGGACCGTGACCAACAGCGAGCGCCGCGTGCAGCTGATGCGCAAGGCGCTCGATCCGCCCGGCCAGGCGCGGGATGATCACTGGATCATCGGCGAACTCGCCCGTCGCCTCGGACACGACTGGGGTGAGCCCACGCTCGAGGACGCCTGGAACGAGCTGCGCACCCTCAGCCCGATGCATGCCGGCATGAGCTACGAGCGACTCGAGCAGCACGGCGGCATCCAGTGGCCGTGCCTGAACGAGGACCATCCCGGGTCGCTTTACCTCCACGACCGGTTGTGGGAGGAGCCGGTCAGAGGACCCAAGGCGCCGTTCTCGGTCACGACCTGGGTGCCGCCGATCGACGAGCTGAGCGACGAGTTCCCGATGCGACTCACCACCGGCCGGCGCCTGGACTCCTACAACACCGGAGTGCAGTCGAACCTCTACAAGTCTCCCCTGCGCCGGGGAGAGACGCTCGATCTCCACCCGGAGGACGCGACGAAGCTCGACGTCGAGGCCGGCGAGGTGGTGCGGATCAGCTCGCGGCGCGGCTCGGTCGACGCACCCGTGCGCCTTGACGCCAACCTGCGCCCGGGACTCGCCTTCATGACCTTCCACTTCCCAGACCAGGTCGACGTCAACGTGCTGACGATCGACGCCACGGACCCGAAGGCCGGGACCGCCGAGTTCAAGGCAACGGCCGTCCGCGTGGAGAAGCTGAACGGCGCCGCCAAGGAAACGGCCGCGCTGGCCAGCCACGAGGCCGGCGAGTAGTTAACTGACGTAACGTGGATCTCCGCCTCCTCGACGCCGAACCTACTACCGACGAGCGCGCGGCGATCGACGCGTTCCTCGGTCCCCCGGTGTCGGCCTGGGCCGGCGCCGACCGGGTCGAAAACGGTCATTCGGCCCACGGCGGGCACGCCGCGCGGGCCCAGCGCCACCAGCTCCTCCCCACGCTGCACGCGCTCCACGAGCGTGCCGGCTGGATCAGCCCGGGGGCGCTCAGCTACATCGCCCAACGCCTGACCATTCCCCCGGCGGACGTATTCGGCGTCGCGACCTTCTACGCCCTGTTCTCCGTTGAGCCGCGCGCGCCCCGAGTACTGCACGTGTGCAACGACCTCGTATGCCGGTGCGCCGGCTCGCAGCAGCTGATCGACAACCTGACGGAGCAGATCGGCCCCCAGGGAAGCGACCACGACGGCACCACCTGGCTGGCCAGTCCGTGTCTGGGCCAATGCGACCGGGCGCCGGCCGCATTCCTCGTCGAGTCCGGCGAGAACCCCGCCGAGCGCGAGCTGACCGCGGTCGACTCCGGCGGACTGCTCGAGATCGTGAACGGCGCGACGCCGGCGCCGCCACCCTCGGCGGTGCCGCCGCAATTAGAACGGTCGGCGGCGCCTGACGGCGGCGGCTCAGCGGGTCAGTCCGGGCTGCGCCTGCTCGAGCGAATCGGTTTGGTCGATCCCGGCAGCCTCGACGACTACCGCGCCCACGGCGGCTACGACGCGCTTCGCCGAGCATTCGAGCTTGGCCCCGAGGGCGTCATCCGCGAGGCGCTCGACTCGAAGCTGATGGGCCGCGGCGGGGCCGCGTTCCCGGCCGGCCGCAAGTGGGATGCTGTCGCGCGCCAGCCTCGCCGCCCCCACTATCTGATCTGCAATGCCGACGAATCAGAGCCGGGGACGTTCAAGGACCGGACGATCATCGAGGGCGACCCGTTCTCGCTGATCGAAGCGATGACGATCGTGGCCTTCGCCACCGGTTGCGAGCACGGCTACGTCTACCTGCGGGGCGAATATCCGCTCGGCCAGCGCCGGCTGGAGCACGCGCTCGAACAGGCGCGCGAGAAGTCACTGCTGGGCGAGGACATCCTCGGTCGCGGACAGCTGCGCTTCGACATCGAGGTGCGCAAGGGTGCCGGCGCCTACATCTGCGGCGAGGAGACCGCGATTTTCGGCTCAATTGAGGGCTATCGCGGCGAGCCGCGCAACAAGCCCCCGTTCCCGGTCGAGCGCGGCCTGTTCGGCCAACCCACGGTCGTCAACAACGTCGAGACGCTGGTCAACGTCCTCCCGATCGTGCTGGAAGGAGGCATCGCGTTCGCCCGGATCGGGACCGAGCGCTCTACCGGCCCGAAGCTCTTCTGTGTCTCGGGCGCCGTGCAGCGGCCCGGAACCTATGAGGTTCCATTCGGGGCCACGCTGCGCGACCTGCTCGAGCTGGCCGGTGGCGTGAACCCCGGGCGCACCCTGCGCGCCGTCCTCCTCGGCGGTGCTGCGGGCAGCTTCGTCACCCCGGATTACCTCGACCTGAAGCTCACGCTCGAGGACGCCCGCGAGGCTGGAACAACGCTTGGCTCTGGCGTCGTGCTGGTTCTCGACGACCAGGCCGACGTGCCCGAGCTGCTGATGACGATCGCCGGCTTCATGCGCGACGAGAGTTGCGGGCAGTGCGTTCCCTGCCGGGTCGGCACCGTCCGTCAGGAGGAGGCGCTCGCGCGGCTGATCTCGGGGCGCACGCGCGGAACCGTCCAGGACGAGCTGAACCTGATCGCCGAGATCGGCCGGGCCATGCGCGACGCCTCGATCTGCGGCCTCGGCCAAACCGCGTCGAGCGCCGTCGAATCCGCGATCGCGCGACTAGATGTCTTCACAAGCAACGGCAACGGCAACGTGAATGGAGGAGCGCCCGCGTGAACCCGATCCAGCTGCCCATGGCTCCGCCCGAACCGGTCGTCCGGCAGATCACGCTGACGATCGACGAGCAGCCGGTCGAGGTGCCCGAAGGCTCGACGATTCTCGACGCGTGTCGCCAGCTCGGGATCGACACGCCCACGCTGTGCTACGGCGAGACGCTGATGCCCGCCAATGCGTGCCGGATCTGCGTGGTCGAGCTCGAGGGATCGCGCATGCTCGTGCCCGCGTGCTCGCGCAAGGTCGAGCCCGACATGGTCGTCCGCACCGACTCCGAACGCGTGCGCCACAGCCGCAAGATGGTGATCGAGTTTCTCGCCTCGAGCGTCGACCTGTCGATCACCCAGGTGGCGGGCGATTACCTCAAGCGCTACGACGGCAAGCCCGAGCGCTACGGGCCGCCGTCCCCGCCCGATCCGGATCGTGACCACAAGCACGCGGGCCATCACGAGCGCCCCGACGGTCAGACGGCCGCCACCGTCCGCGCCCCGACCAAGGTCGACAACGACCTGTACATACGCGACTACTCGAAGTGCATCCTGTGTTACAAGTGCGTCGACGCGTGCGGCGAGCAGTATCAGAACACGTTCGCGATCACCGTCGCCGGGCGCGGATTTGACGCTCGCATCTCCACCGAGTACGCCAACCCGCTGCCCGAGTCGGCCTGCGTGTACTGCGGCAACTGCATCGCGGTGTGCCCGACCGGCGCGCTCATGTTCAAGTCCGAGCACGACCTACGCGACGCCGCGACGTGGGACGAGTCACGTCAGACCAAGACCGACACGATCTGCCCGTACTGCGGCGTTGGTTGCAACCTAGTCCTGCACGTGCAGGACAACCAGATCGTCAAGGTGACCTCGCCCGCGGATCACGACATCACGCGCGGCAACCTGTGCATCAAGGGCCGCTTCGGCTTCCAGCACGTGAACCCGAAGCCGTAGGACTTCGCTTCACGCGAGCGAAGCGAGTCGCTCGGCCGCCTGCGCAATAACTTCGGGTCGCTTGCAGAACGCGAACCGCGCCATCGTGCGCGCGACGTCCTTATCGTCGTAGAAGACGCCCGTCGGGATCGCGACCACTCCACAGCGCTCCGGCAGTTCCCGGCAGAACTCGACCGCATCCGTCCCGACGTCGGCGTTGACGAAGTACGTGCCCGCCGGCACGTACGGGCGCAGCCCCGCGGCCTCGAGCCCAGCGCAAAGCTGATCGCGCTTGGCCCGCAGATCGTCCGCCGGCCCGGCGATCTCGGCGCGCGGAAGTCGAAGTGCAGCGGCAGCTGCGTGCTGCAACGGGGTGCCGCCGGCGAACGTCAGGTACTGCTTGACCATGCGGGTGGCGGCGACCAGCGGGGCCGGACCCGAGCACCATCCGATCTTCCAACCGGTGACCGAGAACGACTTGCCGACGCTCGAGATCGTCAAGGTTCGCTGCGCCATGCCCGGGAGCGTGGCGATCGGGATGTGCTCGCCGTCGTACACGAGGTGCTCGTAGACCTCGTCGGTCACGCAGACCAGGTCGCGCTCGCGGCACTCGGCGGCGATCAGCTCGAGCTCATCGCGGGTGAGCACGCGTCCGGTCGGGTTGTGCGGCGAGTTGAGCAGCAGCAGCCGGGCACGGGGTCCAATCGCATCTTGCAGCGCCCCGGCCGTCACCTCGAACCCGGGCGGGCGCAGCGTCACCGGACGCCGCGTGGCGCCGGCAAACGAGATGCACGCCGCGTAGGAGTCGTAGTAAGGCTCGAGCACCACCACCTCATCGCCCGGATCGCACAGCCCGAGCAGCGCTGAGGCGATGGCCTCGGTGGCGCCGAACGTGATCAGAACGTCCTCGGGCTCGAGGCCGTACCACTCGCGCTGGTGCTCGAGCACCGCCTCGCGCAGCGCGGGCACTCCGGGAAGCGGCGCGTACTGGTTCTCACCCGAACGCAGCGCACTGACCGCCGCCTCGATCACCGCCACCGGCCCGTCGGTGTCGGGAAACCCCTGCCCCAGGTTGATCGAGCCGGTCCGAACGGCGAGCGCGGTCATCTCGGTGAAGATCGTCGTGCCGAGGCCGGCCAGCCGTTGCGCGGGCGCGGAACTCATGCCGGGTCTGCTGCGCCCCACACCCCGGGCCCGCGGCGATGCTCGTAGATCAGCGACGTCTCGGCGTGCGCCACCGAGGGATGCGTGGCCAGATGGTCGACGACGAACTCACGCAGGTCCTGAGCGTCGGCTGCCGCCACCCACACGAGGTAGTCGGTCACCCCGGTCAGGTGGAACACCATCAGCACGCCGGGCAGGGCTCGGACCGCGTTCGTGAAGTCGTCGATCTGGTCGCGCTCGTGCACCGTGAGGCGCACGGCGATCAGCGCCTGGAGCGGGCGGCCCAACGCCGCGAGGTCGACTTCGGCATGAAATCCGCGAATTACTCCGCGCTCGCGCAACGAGCGCAGCCGGGCCAGTGCGGTCGACGGCGCAATTCCCACCCGCTCGGCCAGCCGCTGGTTGGTGATCCGGGCGTCGTGGGCGAGCAACTCGAGCATCGCGCGGTCGACGTCGTCGACGAGTGGCTGTGGATGATTCGAGGTAAGCCGAGGCATAGGGCGTACGACCGAAGAATATCTTATTGAAAGGTGATTACTCGCAGAATCTTCGGTGACTTGTCAAAACGCCGCAGGATCATCAGACTGATTGCATGTCCATTAGTGCCACCCAGCCGATCCTCAAGGAGTCGATCCTGGACACGATCGGCGACACGCCGCTCGTCCGCCTCTCGCGCCTTGGCGCGGGCGTGAAGCCCCGTCTGGCCGCCAAGCTCGAGGTGTTCAACCCCGGCGGCTCGATCAAGGACCGCGTGGCGGTCGCCCTGATCGAGGCGGCCGAGCGCGAGGGACGCCTGCAGCCGGGCGGCACGATCATCGAGCCCACCTCAGGCAACACCGGCACCGGCCTGGCCATCGCGGCCCGGCTCAAGGGATACCGGGTGATCGCGGTGATGCCCGACAAGATGTCGCGGGAGAAAATCGATCTCCTGCGTGCCTACGGGGCGGACGTCGTGTTAGCGCCCACCGACGTCCCCCCCGAATCGCCCCAGTCCTACTACCGCGTGGCCGACCGGCTGACCGACGAGATCCCGGGAGCATTCCAACCCAACCAGTACTTCAACCAGGCCAATCCACAAGCCCATTACGAGTCGACCGGCCCCGAGATCTGGGAGCAGACCGGGGGACAGATCACCCACCTCATCGCCGGCGTGGGAACCGGCGGCACGGTGACCGGCACCGCGCGCTACCTGCGCGAGCGCAACCCCGACCTGACCGTGATCGGCGCCGACCCGGAGGGCTCGATCTACTCGGGTGGTCCCGAGAACGTCAGGCCGTACCTGGTCGAGGGAGTCGGTGAAGACTTCTGGCCTCAGACGTTCGACGCTTCCGTGATCGACCGGTGGATCACCGTGTCGGACAAGGACGCCTTCTTGACCACGCGCCGGCTGGCGCACCTCGAGGGCATCCTGGCCGGCGGGTCGGGTGGCCTGGCCCTTCACGCCGCGCTGCAAGTTGCGGCCGAGGTCGACGACCCCGAGGCGTTGATGGTCGTGATCCTGCCCGACGGTGGCCGGTCCTACCTGTCCAAGATCTATTCCGACGCCTGGATGCGTCAGTACGGCTTCCTCGATCGCGACACGAAGCTCGTCGTCGGCGACGTGCTCGCGCGCAAGCGCCAAGCGGGCGAGATCCCGCCGCTCGTCACCGTCCAGACCCATTTCCGGGTACGCGATGCGGTGGCGCTCCTGCACGAGCACCGGGTGTCCCAGCTTCCGGTGGTCAGCGCCCACGATCCGGCCACCGTGGTCGGCGCGATCGGCGAGCGCGGGCTGCTCAAGCGAGCCGCCGATGACCCAAGCGTGCTCGACACCGAGATCGTCGAGGTGATGGAGCCGCCGTTCCCCGCCGTGTCGATCGACGATCCGGTGCGCGACGCGGTGGAGCTGCTGGTCGGCGATCAGCAGGCGCTGCTCGTCACGCGCGACGGCCGGGCCGAAGGCCTCGTCACGCGGACGGACCTGCTGGAAGCACTCGCGTCGTGAGTCCGCGCTCACGGGAGGAGCGCGGCGACGCGTTCGCCACGCGCGCGGTGCATGCCGGGCTGACGCCCGATCCGTCGTTCGGGTCGGTCATTCCGGCGATCCACCAGACGTCGACTTATGCCCAGCCCCGGCCCGGCGAGTTCGTCGGCGAGTACGACTACGCGCGCACGGCCAACCCGACGCGGGCCGCGCTCGAGCAGGCGCTCGGCGAGCTGGAGGGCGGCTTCGCGGCCGCGTTCTCCTCCGGGCTCGCGGCCGAGCACGCGCTGATCACCGCCTCCTGCCAGGCGGGCGCGCACGTGGTGCTGCCCGGCGACCTGTACGGCGGCACCTACCGACTAGTTGACAAGGTCATGGCAGGTTGGGGGCTCACCTACGACCTGGTCGACCAGACCGACCTCGCCGCGGTCGAGCGCGCTGTCCGCGCGGACACGCGGCTCATCTGGATCGAGAGCCCGACCAATCCCAAGCTCGACGTGATCGACATCGCCGGCGTGATTGCCCGGCGGCGGGGCGCGCTGGTCGCCGTCGACAACACCTTCGCCACGCCCGCTAACCAGCGCCCGCTCGAGCTGGGCGCCGATTTCGTCGTGCACTCGACGACCAAGTACCTGGGCGGGCACTCGGACGTGGTGGGTGGTGCCGTGATCAGCCAGACCGACGAGTGGAACGAGCGCCTGCGGTTCGTCCAGAACTCGGTCGGCGCCGTCCCCGGACCGTTTGACTGCTTCCTCGTGCACCGCGGGCTGCGCACGCTGCACCTGCGCATGGCGGCGCACGCGCGCAGCGCCGCGGCGGTCGTCGAGCTCCTGCGCGCCGCCCCCGGAGTTCAGGACGTACGGTGGCCGGGCTTCAGCGGCATGGTCAGCTTCCGCCACCCGCAGGCGACCGAGCTTGCGACGCGAACGCGTCTGTTCACGCTGGCCGAATCACTCGGCGGCGTCGAATCGCTGATCGAGGTGCCCCAGGCCATGACCCATCAGTCGGTGGAGGACTCGGCTGCGGCCGTGCCGGCGGACCTGGTGAGGCTGAGCTGCGGGATCGAGGAGCCGTCCGATCTCGTCGCCGACCTGCGTCAGGCACTCGACGCCGCGTAGCCCGACGGTCAGCTAGACGGTCGCCGCCTCCGGCGCCTGGCTCGTGTCGTCGATGCCGGCGCCGGCGACCACCGCGCGCGTGAGGACGACGGCGGCGAGGTCGTCGGTGCACGCGTCGGCGTCGGCCTCGATCCGGTCGAGCAGCGCCTGCGCGCTCAGGCCCTGCTCGACGAGCGACTTGAGGTGCGCCCGCCCGAGCTGCTCGCCGTCACGGCGGGCTTCGATCAGGCCGTCGGTGAACAGGCACACGCGCTCGCCCGACGCCAGGAAGCGCGAGAACTCGGGCCAGGTGTCGCCCATCCCCAGGCCGAGCGGTATCGCCGCCGCCTCGTCGCGGTCGGGCTGGCCGGCGACGATCGGCGGCTCGTGTCCGGCCTTCGCCCAGGTGAGCTTTCCGGTCGCGTGCTCGTAGCGGCACACGATCACGGTGGCAAAACCCTCGCCCAGCTCGCCGGTGAGATACCGGTCCGCGCGCGAGAGGACCTCGGGCAACGGATGCCCCTCCCCCATCAGCGTCCGCAGCGTGTAGCGCACCAGCGCGGCATGGATCAGCGATTCGCGCCCGTGCCCCGAGACGTCGCCGATGATGATCCCGGTCGTCTCGGGCGACATCGTGAACACGTCGAAGAAGTCGCCGCCCGCGGCGAGCCCCTGCGCCGGCCGATAGGCCACCGACACGCGGAGGTCGCCGAGACTGGCCGGGACGGCAGGGAGGAGCGCGGACTGGAGCACGCCGACGTCCGAGAGGAGCGCGGCACGCTGGCCGGCGAGTGCCTTGGCACGCCGGCGCTGGAGGTACGCGTTGAGCGCCATCACGGCTGCGATGACCGCGAATGCCAGCAAGGCGATCAGCACGGCTGTCGGCAGAACCTTGACCAGTCGGGCGATCGGTCCGTTGGACTTCGTCGACGTTGCGCCGGAGCCGGCGGGCGAATGCGAGCCGGTGGTGCCACCTGACGCCCGTCCCGGGTCGCCCCCACCAGACGCCGCACCGGCCTCCCCGGTTCCCGTGCCGGAGGGATTCCCTGACGGAGCCCGGCGCGCGGATGCGGTCGACGCGCCACCGGCCGGCCGGCCGCCGCGTCCGGCCGAGCCGGCCTTGCCGCGGCCGGCGCTCGAGGTGGACGAAGCTCCAGACGTGGAGCCGCTCGAGCCGGGGTGTGAGCTCGCGGTGGTGGCCAACCCGGTCGTCGGCGTACCCGACTCGTGGCTCGGCTCCGACGCCACATGCGTCACCGTCGGCGAGATCGGAAGGCTCGGCGTCGACACCGTCGCGGTGGGAACCGACGGCGTGCTGAGCGATGGCGTCGTGATACCCGGGGTGCTGACCTGCGGGGTGGTGATCGGACCGGTGGTGATCGACGGGACCGTGACCGTGGGCACCGTGACCGTGGGCACGCTTACCGTTGGTGTGGTCAGCGTCGGGACCGACACGGTCGGCAAGCCACCCGAGGCTGAGCTGCCCAGCGCGACGGCCGTCGACACGCCACCCGATAGGGCCAGCGTCCCACACGCCGCAATGACGATCAGCCTTGGCCTAGGCAACGCGCCTCCGGTCCGCCTTAAACCCGCAGAAAGACCCCTTGAGATTACACCCAGGGCGACGCCTGCGGCACCGGTCGCGGCTACCGCGCCTTTGTCGCCAGGACGTATGCGACCGCCGTGCGACGGATCGAGTCCCCGGCACGAATCGCCTGGTCGAGCACCGCAAGGAACCGTTCGCGCTCGGCCGGAGTCAGGCCCGCTTCGATGGCCTCCGCGACCGATGGCGCGGTGGGGTTCGGGGCCAACTCGAGCAGCTCCTCCACGTTCGTGGCCGGCATGATCGATCCTGGCTCGATGTCGATGTGGCACTCGACGTGTGCCCGTTCGAAGCCGGCGGTCTGCGCGAGGCGCGCCAGGTCACGGTCGTCGAATTCCATCATCGCGACGCGGAAGTCCGTGTCCTCGAGCGCCGCGGCAGCGCCTTTGACCTTGGCCGCCAGGTCAACTACCGGGCGCACGTCGTAGCCCCAGAAGCGATCGGCGGGTTCGGGGAACATCAACCTGCCGATCGGCTCCCGGAGCGCGATCCTCCCGCCCGGCCGCAATACCCGGTGCATGGCGGAGAACGCGCCCGGCTTGTCACGCACGAAGATCAACACCGAGCGGGTGGTGATCACGTCCACGGAGGTGTCGGCGATGGCCGCCAGGTCCTCCGCCTTGGCGATCTCAAACCGGGCGCGGTCCAGGTAGCCCAGCGATCGCACCGCCTCGCGGCACTGCTCGAGCAGCGCCTCCGAGATGTCACAGAAGATCACGGTCCCGGCCGGCCCGACCCGCTTGAGTGCCTCGAGACCGATCAGTCCGTCGCCGGTTCCGACGTCGAGCAAGGTGACGCCGTCGAGAGGCTCACTCCGACGCAACAGTTCATCACGCATATCGGCGAGTCGGCTCAGGGTGCTCTGACGGCCAACCGAATCACCGATGCCGCGGCGCTCTCGGTGCCACCGGGACCACCGGTCAGGCTGCGCCTCCATCAGCCGGCGAAGGCGATGATCTGGTCCCGAAACGGCTCTGGAGCTTCGGTACCGATGAAGTGGCCCGAGCCTGGGACGATCGTGAGCTGCGCCCCGCGGAGCGCGTCGACGATCAGCCGTCCCTGCGCCGGACCGCAGATCATGTCTTCCGCCCCGACCAGGACCAGCGTGGGGCACCGGATGTCGGCCAGCAACGGCCTCACGTCGATCCTCTGCCAAAGCCCCGACTCCCACACCTTGACCGCCGCGAGGTCGCTCTGCATGTCCTGCCGCCATTCCTCAATCATCGCCTTGACCTCGGGGCGGTCCGGGTCCGATGTGTAGAGCGGCAACACCTCGGCCATCATCGCGTCCACCTCGCGCGAGTCCTCGGCCGCGAGCGCCCGCTCGGTCCACTCGTCCAAGACCTTCCGAGCCGACGGATACCAGCTCTGACCAGCATGACGGGCCAGGAACGCCTGCCGCTCGGCCTTGGCAGCCTCTCCCTCCAGCTCCTGACCCACCGCACGCGACGAAACACAGACGCACCGCGTGGTCACCTCGGGGAACAAGGCGGCATAGGTCAGCGCCACGATCCCGCCGAACGAGATTCCCATGATCGTCGCGGCCCCCACGTCAAGCGCCTGCCGCACCTCGTCATAGAAGCGGGCGTGGCCGACGTGGTCGTACTGGGACTCGTCGCTCGGTGGGCTCGACCCGCCCGAGCCGGCGGGATCGATCAGATAGACGCTGAACCGATCTGCCAGCAGTTCGGCCTCCGGGCGCAGGAGCGCCGCACTGAAACCCGGGCCGCCCTGGAAGTAGAACATGGGTGGACCGTCACCGATCACCTCGTAGGCCGCGACGCGGCCTGCGCCCAGATCAACCCTCTCACTCAAGGGTGGCATCGCGCCCACCCTACCGAGCCTCAAGCGAACGCGCCGAGGCCGGTGATGTCCCGGCCGACGATGAGCGCCTGCATCGTCTCGGTGCCCTCGTAGGTGTGGATCGCCTCGACGTCCGTCATGTGACGGATCACGTGGTTATCGAGCAGGATCCCGTTGCCGCCCAGCATGTCGCGCGCCTCGGCGCACACCTTGCGGGCGGTGCGCGTGTTGTTCAGCTTCGCCAGGCCCGCGATCGTGTCGCTCAGTTGACGGCGCTCGGCCAGTCGCCCGAGCTGGAGGCAGTAGAGCTGCATCGCGGTGACGTCGGCCAGCATGTTCACCAGCCGTTGCTGGACGATCTGGAAGCTCGCGAGCGCACGTCCGAACTGCTCGCGGCGCTTTGCGTAGGCGAGCGCGGTCTCGTAGGCCGCGACGGCGTGCCCGAGCGCAGCCCAGGCGCAGGTGCTTCGCGTCCCGGCCAGCACGCGCCCGGTGTCCTTGAAGCTGTTCGCCCCGGGCAGGCGGTTGCCGGCCGGAACGAACACATCGTTCAATTCGATCTGGGCCTGCCAGATCGCGCGCAGCGATCCCTTCCCCGCAATCACCTGAGCGTCATAGCCGGGACTGCCCTTCTCGACCAGGAAGCCGTTCACGCACCCGTCCTCGCCTCGCGCCCAGACGACGACAACGTCGGCCAGGCTGCCGTTTCCGATCCAGCGCTTGGCGCCGTTGAGGCGAAAGCCGCCGTCGACGGAGCGCGCGCTCGTGGCCAGCGAGACAGAGTCCGAGCCGTGATCTGGCTCGGTCAGTGCGAACGCTCCGAGTTGCTCGAGCCTCGCCATTCCGGGTAGCCAGCGCTGCTTCTGCTCCTCCGAGCCGAGCACGGCGATCGACTGCATGGCCAGACCCGCCTGCACGCCGAGGAAGGTGCCGAGGCTGCCATCGCCTCGGTTCAGCTCCATGTGGACGAGCCCGGACGCGATCGGGTCAAGGCCGGGGCAGCCGTAGCCACGGATATCCTCGCCGACCACCCCGAGCTCGCCGAGGCGCTGGATCAGTGGCCACGGCATCTCGGCGCGTTCCCAGTAGCCGCCGATGACCGGAAGCACCTCGTCGTCGACGAACACGCGCACGCGGCGCAGGACGTCGAGCTGCTCTTCGGTGAGCTGTTCACGCAGGAAGAAGTAGTCGGTGGCCAGCGAGTGGCCGAGGTCTTCGAACAGGTCAGGGACGGTCAGCATCGGGATCTCCTAAGGCGCCGCCGTCAGGCGCCGCCGTCGATTTTGAATCGTTTTGTAGCTCCGGTTCGGCGAGCGCGTGCGCGATCGCCCGGTAGGTCTTGCGGTTGAAGATCAGGCCGACGTGGCTCCCGCTCACCTCGACGCAATCGGCATACGGGACGAGCGCGGACTGCCAGCGGACGACTCCGTCGCCCTTGGAGTAGATGCTGGTCAGGCGGACACGGTCCTCGGGAAACGGGCCGGCGAAATTACGCGCGAACGCGCAATCGCATATCTCGGTGAGGCAACGTGGCGACCGCGCCCGACCAGTGCGCACCGTCACCCAACGCGCCGCACCGACGGCGCCGTGAATCGCAGAGCTCGTGGCAAGCATCCGGCGTAGGCCGGCGCCGGCGCTGATCGCGTGCGACACCAGGTCGGGTCGGCGCTCTCCGATCGCCCGCGCGTAGTGACCGCCGCGGCTGTGGCCGATCACCGCCGCCCGCCGCCCGTGACGCTCGTACAGCGCCTCGAGGCGGCGCTGCACCCGGTCAACCGCGCGGTCGGAGCAGCCCGTGTTCGTAACAAACCCGCATACGTGCGGCGAGTATCCGATCCGGCGCAGCCACGCGGCGAGGATCAGCAGCGTCTGGTCCCCGGCGCCGAAGCCGGGCAGCAGGATCACGGGGCGCCCGTCACCGCGCGGGACACCGCGGCCACGCCAAACCGGGTCGGCGAGCAGCCGGGCCAGCTCGAGCTGCCAGCGCGTCTCGAGCAGGTAATCGCCGCGCCAGGGCTCCTCGGGAATGACCGGAAGGTCCTCAGTTGGCAAGTACATAGCTCCCCGGCGCCTTCCCGCGGGCCTTGTAGGTCGCGTCGCCGAGCTTCTTGGGCGCGGGCTTCTCCTCACCAGAGCGCTCGGCCAGCCAGGCGTCCCAGTCACCCCACCAGCTGCCCGAGATTTGGATTCCCGCCCGCTCACCGGCGAGGAACTCGTCCGGACTTTCGGGAAGCTCATCGGTCACGCGGAAGCTCGAGCGGCTGTCCGGACTTGGTGGATTGACCAGCGCCTGGATGTGACCGCTCCGAGAAAGGACGAAACGCCGGTTGCCCCCGAACAGCTGGGCGCCGTTGTACGCGCTCTCCCACGGGACGATGTGGTCACTCGCGCCGGCCACAAAGTACGTGTCGAGGTCAACCGCTCCCAGGTCCACCGGAGAGCCGAGGACCTCGAGCGTGCCCGGATGAACGAACGAGTTGTCCAAGGCAATGTGAATGAAGTCGCGGTGAAGACCCGCGGCCAGCCGGACCGTGTCCTGGTTCCAGTACAGGACGTCGAAGGCCGGCGGCGCCTTGCCGAGCAGGTAGTTGTTGACGACGTAGTTCCAGACCAGGTCGTTGGGGCGCAGCCAGGTGAACACGCCGGCGAGGGCCTGGCCGTCGACGTAACCCTTGCGCGCGGACTCGGCGACCGCCGCCGCCGCGACGTCGCGGCTGGTTAGTGCCGACACCCTGCCCTCACTGTCGTTGTCGAGCGCGCACACCATCAGCGTCAGGCTCGCCACGCCGCCGAGCTCGCCGCTGGCCGCGAGGTGACCGAGCAGTCCGGCGGTGATGATCCCTCCCGAGCAGGCCGCGGCCAGGTGGACCGGGCCACCGCGCGTAATCGTCGCGACCGCGTCGCGGGCCTCGGCCACGGCGGCCGCGTAGGTGTCGAGGTCGAAGTCGCCCTGCTCTTGATCGGGGTTGCGCCACGAGATCGCGAACACCTGCTGTCCCTGGGCGACGTAGTACTCGATCATGCTCCTCCCCGGCGACAGGTCGAGCACATAGAACTTGTTGATCGTCGGCGGCACGAACAGAAGCGGTGTTTCCCGCACCTGATCGGTCGTCGGCTTGTACTGGATGAGCTCGAACACCTCGGTTCGGAGCACGACCGATCCAGGGGACGCGGCGAGGTTCCCGCCGACTTCGAACCCGCTCGTGTCGACGGTCGCGGGCAGTCGCGACGGACCGCCGAGGTCATGAACGAGCTGCCGCGTGCCGCGGACGAGGTTGCCACCTCCGGTATTCACGATCTCCTTGAGAACGGTCGGGTTCGACCAGGCGAAGTTGCTCGGGGCCACTGCGTCGAGCACGTTTGCCGCCGCGAGCCGCGCGCGTCGCTCGGCGCGCCAGTCGACGTCCGCGTCGGCGATCAGGCCATCGACCGTCTCGCCCACTGCGAGGTAGGACTGGAGCACGCGGCGCAGCAGCCAGTTCCCCTCCCACGCCGGATCGGCGAAGCGCCGATCGCCCTTTGCCGGCGTCAGCTCCGAGCGCCCCAGCGCGGTGCGGGCGAGTTCGGCAGTGAGTCCTCCAGCACGCGCGACGGCCCGCCCAGGATGTCGCGCCAGACCGGCGCCGACCTTCACTCCCGCTCCCGGAGCCAGAAACCGCGGCGGCCCACCGACCGCCGCCTCGCCGAGCATCACGTCGAGCCCGGATCGGGCCGCCCGGTTCGTGCGCCGCAGACGGGATCGGTTGGTTTCGGTCGTGGCCTTGTTGCTCATCGTCTCCTCCGGTTTGTGCTTGCGCCATAAGACTCCCGCCCCGCAAGCCCGATGGCAACGGCGCAGCACCCGAAGTTCGGAGCATTCGGTTGTGTGCTGCGTACAATCCGCCCCGAGGAGAGGTTTCGTGGCGTGAATCCGGACCCAGCGATCATCGCGCTACGTGAGGCGCTAGAGCAGCGGCTCGAGGATCTCGCCGACGACGCGACGGAGAAGATCGTCACCGAGATCCCGGCCTACGGGTCCTTTGACGAGCAATTACGACGTGACGTCCGCACGCACGTCATGTCCCATCTGCGCGCGAGCCTCGACAGCCTCGGACTCGACCGCGACGTTACTCGCGAGGACCTGCTGTTCGTGCGTCCGCACGCCGCCCGCCGGACCAGGCGCGTGTCGCTCAGCGATTTCGTGCAGGCGTTTTACATCGGCGAACGCGTGCTGTGGGACACGGCACTGTCCCTCGCGGACGACGAGGACTCCCAGCGCGCGGCGCTCGCTTTCGCCTCGCACCTGCCGCGTTACTTCGAGGTCGCCACCACGCACGCGGCCGAGGTGTACCTCGAGGCCCAGGAGCAGCTCGCGGCTACCGGTGAGGCCGTGCGGCGCAACCTGCTCGAGGATCTGCTGGACGGGCGTAGCCCCGAACCGGGGCCGCGTCTCGACGCCGCGCGCGATGCGGGCCTCGAAGATGGCTCGTCGTTTGCCTTGATCTCGGCCACCGCCGTCTCGGAGCGTCAAGACGAGGAGATGTTGCGTGGCGCGGCCTCCGCCCTCGCCCGCGCCGTCGGGGGTCGGACGACCCCGCTGGCGGTCGTCCGCCACGACGAGATCGTCGTCGTGGTCGTCGCGGGCGGTGGGCTAAAGGCGGCGCCGGCTCCGCGCCTACTCGACGTCCAGCGCCGGCTGGCGGACGGCGGCTTGCCGCTCGCGGTGGCCGTCAGCACCTCGGTCTCGAGCCTTGCCCAGGTCGGCGATGCCTACCGGGAGGCGAGGACGCTGCGACTCGCGACAGGCTCGCAGCCCGGCGTTGTCGCGCTGTCCGATTTGACCGCGTTCGAATATCTGACCCTCCGCCCCGACCCCACTGCAAACCGTCTGATCGCGCCGACCATCCACGAGTTCGTCGCCCAGGACGCCGAGGACGGCGCTGCGCTGATCACGACCCTGCGCGAGTACGTCTCGTGTGACCTCAACGTCCGGCGGGCCGCCGACAGCCTCCACATCCACGTGAACACGGCCCATTACCGGCTGGCCAGGATCGCCGAGCGGACGGGTCGCGATCTTCGCAACGTGTCAGATCTGCTCGAGATCCTGATCGCCGCCCGGCTGTCGGACGCCGAGGCGAACGGCCGGCCGGCGCCGCGCTAGCCGGGCCGGAAGCGTCCGATTGGTTGCCGACCACAACCGGGCGCCCGCGAATTCGGCAGCCATGCCCATGTTCCCGCCGAGGCGGTCGCGGGACTCTGTACGCGTCAGCACTCGCCGTCCAGAAAGGGACCGTCAGATGAACGAGAACCTCGCAGACAACCTGACCCGCACCACCCAGGACTGCGCCACCCGGCCGGCGCTGGAGATGGATCACGAAGTAATGACGTACGCCGACCTCGACGAGGCGACCGCTCGGGTCGCCGGCTTCCTCCGCGAGCGCGGGGTCGAGCCCGGCGACCGGATTGGGATCATGCTTCCCAACGTCCCGGAGTTCGCGATCGCCTACTACGGCGTGCTGCGCGCCGGTGGGATCGTCGTGCCGATGAACGTGCTGCTCAAGCAGCGCGAGATCACGTTCTACATCGGCGATCCCGAGGCCAAGCTTGTCTTCGCTTGGCACCAGTTTGCGCAAGCCGCACAGCAGGGCGCGGCCGAGGCGGGAGCCGAGTGTGTGATCGTCGAGCCGGAGGCGTTCCGGGCGCTGCTCGAGTCGGCTGATCCGGTCCGCGAGGTGGTAAAGCGGACCGCGGACGACACCGCGGTGATCCTCTACACGTCGGGCACGACCGGCAAGCCCAAAGGTGCCGAGCTCACGCATTCGAACCTCGCGATCAACGCGGACGTGATGAAGCAGGTGTTCTCGATCGGCCCAGAGGACGTCATCTTGGGCGCCCTTCCTCTGTTCCACGCGTTCGGGCAGACGTGCGCGCTGAACACCTCGGTGAGCGCCGGCGCGTCACTCGTGCTGATCCCCCGCTTCGACGCGGGGCGTGCCCTCACCGCGATCGCCGAGGACCGGGTGACCGTGTTCGAAGGCGTCCCCACGATGTATTCGGCCCTGTTGCACCACCCCGAGCGCGACCGCTTCGACGTGAGCACCCTGCGGCTGTGCGTGTCGGGCGGAGCCGCCCTCCCCGTCGAGGTACTGCGGTGCTTCGAGGGGGCATTCGGATGCGTGATCCTCGAGGGCTACGGCCTGTCCGAGACCTCGCCCGTGGCCTCGTTCAATCACCCTGGTCGCGAGCGCAAGCCCGGCTCGATCGGCACGCCGATCGAGGGCGTCGAGATGAAGCTGGTCGACCTTCACCGCCGCGACAGCGAGACCGGCGAGCCGGGCGAGATAGCGATCCGCGGGCACAACGTGATGAAGGGCTACTGGAATCGCCCCGAGGCGACCTCGGAGGCGATCGACGCCGACGGCTGGTTCTACTCGGGCGACATGGCACGGGTCGACGAGGAAGGGTTTTTCTTCATCGTTGACCGCAAGAAGGAACTCATCATCCGCGGTGGCTACAACGTGTATCCGCGCGAGATCGAAGAGGTTCTCTACGAGCACCCCGCGGTGCGCGAGGCGGCCGTGATCGGCATCCCCCATCCGTCGCTGGGTGAGGAGGTCGGAGCGGCGGTCGCGCTCAAGCCCGGGCAGGACGTGACCGAGGCGCAGCTGCGCGACTACGTCAAGGCCAACGTCGCCGCCTACAAGTACCCGCGGCAAGTCTGGTTCGTCGACGAGCTGCCGAAGGGGCCGACGGGAAAGATCCTCAAGCGCGAGATCAAGCCGCCGGCCGGCGTAGTCGCTTAGTCGCCCACATCTCTTCGAGCGGCCGCTTCGGGGCGCGCCGCACTCCCTGAGCCACGAGGTCACTCGTGGACAGTCACCCACACCCTCAAGAGGAAGGAGTATCTGTCATGTCAAGTCGCCTCAAGGCCGTTGCGCCACTCGGTCTCAGCATCGGGGTTGTCGCGTTCCTGTGGTCGGAGTTCACCCTGAACTTCAACCTGCACTGGTTCACCGTCGCCGACGGCGTGTTCGGCAAGTTCGGGCTCCCGGAAAAGTTCCAGCTCGTCCTCCCGGCGACGTTCGTCACCTGGGGCCTGTTCTACGTGCTCGGCGGGAACCGGGCCGCGCTGCGTAAGACCCTGATCTCCGCAACTACCGGCTCGATCGGGGCCGTCGTAATCATGACCCTCGGGCCGGCCCTGGCCGGAGTTCCCAACCTGTGGGGGATCGCGCTGGCCATCGGGATCGTCGGAGGAGGCCTCGTGATCGTGTCCGCCTTCTCGGCGAATGGATCGCTGGCGGCCGCCCCGGCGTTCGTGTGCGCGGCATCGGTGCTGTTCTGGTGGTTCGCCACGGGCCTGGACAACTACGTTCCGGGAGCGGCCGGTCCCCACACGGTGGCCGCGCTCGGCCTCGCACTGACCACGCATCCGCTCGCGGCCGGCACGGGCGCCCTGGGCGGCCTGCTCTCGACCTCGTGGCCGTTCGTTGCATTGAGCGCCTGGGTGTCGCTCCTGTGCGGACCGGCGCTCGGATTTCTCTCGCACGAGCTGGCCTCCGTGCCTGGGCGGTTGAGCGCTTCCCGGTCCGGACCGATGGGTC
>Ga0335072_10004749_pt1 | contig 20082 bp, 25 predicted proteins | sample Lox_Sample_21_FD_206725 | JGI IMG/M metagenome (GOLD analysis project Ga0335072, IMG submission 206725) | Soil microbial communities from Loxahatchee National Wildlife Refuge, Florida, United States - Lox_Sample_2.1 | ecosystem: Environmental > Terrestrial > Soil > Wetlands | place: USA...
CATGCCCGTCCCCGGCACCAGTCCGCACGTCATCCACGACAGCAAGCATGCAACAACCCTGGCCCGCCGCGGGCCTCAGATCACGCAGCCACGCCGCACCCGGTAACGGCACGCTGCTGTAGTACTATGACCTGCCGGAAATCCGCGGGGACGTAGTAGCCCTCGCAGTCAGAATGGTAAATCAGGTGATCGAACGGCCCTGCCGGGTCCCCGGGGAGGGCGGCATAGGCCTTCTTGAGCAACGGGTCGTCCGTCGCCTTGCTGGCTTCCAGCGGGTCTGGCAGGGTCCCGGCGTCCGCAAGGTGAACGGCCACCCGGCGCAGGGCATGCAGGCCGCTGTACCCCCACATGTCACCCGAGAGATCATCTCCCTCAGCCAGGTTGGACTCGGCCCACTGCCCGGCCCCAGCCCGATCCAGCAATTCCCGGATTACCGCGAGGTCGCCACCGAAAAGGTCTGCGGCCTCATCCTCGGCATCAACCAGAATGCCGACAACCACGTTCAAGCCCACAGCGAAGAACCGTACCAGTGAGGCCTGACGGCTGTCACCGTGGCGCGTTCCCGGGCCACCGTGCAAGCCCGCCGGCCCGCACGTCCACTGTCGACGGCCACACTGATCACCCATGTATCCCGCGTCCGGGACGCTCTTCGCCAGGAGGCGTCGGACCCTGCGAGGAAATGGCTCGCGGGAGCCGCGCCCTAGTGGCTATGATCCCCTGTTCACTGCCTGAGGAAGGGCGATACTGCTACCACGATGCCGGGGCATCCTTTTGAGGCCACCAGCAAGCGCCGCCGGGGGCCGCCTTTAGCGAGTCCCGGGTCAAGCGTCGCGACCGCATCGTCGGCCTCGACACCGAGCTCGTCGAGGAGCTCGGCCGCGACGACCCGTGCCCGTGCGGCTCGGGCCGCCGCTTTCCGTCGATGCCGCCGGGGAACGGGCCGTTTCGACGGCGCGCAGGCCGTACTACGTCCGGGACGACTAAAGGCTGATGTCAACGTCAATCCCGATCGCCTTTACCGGCACCACGATGTCGCTGTAAAAAATCGCGGCATCGACGTTATATCGCCGGTCTGGCTGGAGGGTGATCTCCGTGACCAGCTCAGGAGGCGTACATGATTCCAGCATCGGGAGGCCGCCCCGGGCCTTCAGGTACTCCGGCAGCGACCGGCCAGCCTGCCGCATGAACCATACCGGGGTGTACGGCACGGCCTTACCGTGGCAGGCACGCACAAAGGGCGAGTCGACGACGCTTGATTCGCTACTCACGGGCTGATTTAACCTCCTGGCTCACGGCTTGGCTGACCCGCCCAAACCAGTCGGTGAAAGCCGACTAGTCGTCTATGGCGACCGGTATCATCCCCTTCACTCATGAATCGCGCCCTAGGGCAATCCCGCCGTCAGCGTCGGTGCCGGGGTCAGCGATGGATCGCCTGCTCACCGCCACCTGCCAGCACCAGACCCTGGACTTGCCCGCAGTAGCCGACCGGTCGTAAATTGGAAGGATGGGCAGGACCAGTGATGCCAGGGACAAGATCCTCACCTCAGCGCGGGCGCTGATCGAGCAGCGCGGCTACTCGGCGCTGGGGGTGGCGGAGATCTGCACAGCGGCGAGAGTACCGAAGGGCAGCTTCTACTACTTCTTCGAGTCCAAGGAGGCGCTGGCGCTCGCGGTCATCAACGAGCACTGGACGCGGCAGCGGCAGGACTGGGCCACGGTGCTGTCGGGTGAGGGCGCGCCGCTTGAGCGGCTGTGGGGGCTGTTCGATGCGACCCAGGCGGGCCTGCTGGTCGGGCAGCAAGGCTGCGGCGTGGTGTCGGGCTGCATGTTCGGGAACCTGACGCTGGAGATGAGCAACCAGACCGAGGCGGTACGCCAGCGCCTGCAGGAGATCTTCGCCGAGCAGGCCGCCATGGTCGCCGCCGTCATCGCCGAGGCCGTCGACCAGGGTCAGGCCACCGTACCGGACGCCCAGGAGGCAGCCCGGTCGATCGTCGCGCAACTCGAGGGCCAGGTGCTGTTCGCCAAGCTGTACAACAGCACCCAGCCGCTGGACACCCTGCGGGCCAACTGTGCCGCCCTGCTGGCAGCCACCCCCGCCACCCACCAGCCCAGCGGAATCGCCGGGTAGCGCCTCAGGGGCGGCCTCTGGCGCTCGGCCTTACCGTCCGATCGCCCTTGGTACCTGGCGACGATACCGACCGCGTGCATTTACCTCAGCCCGATGGGCAGGCCCGCGTAGTCCTCGGTAGCGGATGTTGCCCACGCTCACGTCAACCGAAAGCTCAGCGTCACGACGACCAGCATGAGTCCCGCCGCGGACAGCAGCGCCTCATGCAGGCCGACCACGTCTCCCTGGCTGGCTAGCAGCGAGCCGGACACGGCGACTCCCAGTACGCTCCCGGTCTGCCTGAACGCCGTGAGGGCGCCGGACGCGGTCCCTGACCGAGACGGCTCCACGCTGCCGAGCAGCGCCGACGTCAGCGGGACCGCGATCAGCCCGATCCCGAACCCGGTGACCGCGAGGGCCACGCTAAGGCCCACCAGGGATGCCACCAGGCCATACATCCCCAGGCACCCCAGGCCCATGGCCAGCGCGCCAGCGGCGATCACCCGGCGTGCGCCCAGCGCTGAGATAGCGCGCGCGGCGATGACGTTGCTCGCCATGATCGCCGCCGTGGCGGGAAGGAACGCCAGGCCCGCCGACAGCGGCGACAGCCCACGCTGGTGCTGCAGGAACAGGCTGAGCGCGAAGATCAGCCCGTAGAACACGACATTGTTCAGCATTCCGATGACCATCGTGGTCCTGAACGCCGCCGACCGGAACAGCCGCGGCGGCTGCATGGGCCGGTCTCTGGCCCGCTCGATGAGGGCGAACGAGACCCCGGCCGCCAGGGCAAGCGCATAGCCCCCGATCACGAGCGGTGCGCGGAACCCCGCCGTTCCCGCTTCGATGGTCGCGCCCGTCAGCCCGGTCAGCGTGATGATGGACGTCACCTGCCCGGGCAGGTCCACGCCTCGTTCGCTGAGCCGCGGTGTCTCCGCCGCGAACCGCGCGGTGAGCCACCACCCGGCCACGCCAAGGGGCACGTTGATGAAAGAAGATCAGCCGCCAGCCCGCCACGGCGATCAGCAGCCCGCCAATTAGCGGCCCGGCCGCCAGCGCCCCGGCGCCGCCGGTCGCCCAGATGCCCACCGCCCGGGCCCGCTCCCGCGGGTCGGGGAACGTGTGGTTAAGCAGCGCCAGCGAGCAGGCTCCCAGCGCCGCGGCGCCGCTCCCCTGCACGGCACGAGCCGCGACCAGCAGCCCGGTCGACGGCACCAGCCCGCACGCCGCCGACGCGGCGGTGAAGACGGCGAACCCCGCGAGCAGCATCCGCCTGGCGCCGCCGCGGTCGCCGAGCGCCCCGGCCGACAGGATCAGCGCGGCAATCGCCAGCGTGTAGGCATCGACCACCCACTGCAGCGCGGTGATGCCACCACCCAGCGACGCGCCAATCGGCTTGACCGCCACGTTCACGACGCTCACGTCGAGCTGGATCACCCCGAAGCCCAGGGTGGCGGCCGCGAGCACGAGGCCGCGACGGCTACCGCAGCGCGATGCCCTGATGATCAGACTCATCGCGGGGCCCCGAAGATACGGCGGTCCTCCTGGCGGATCTGGATGTCGTTGATGCTGGCCTCGCGGCGGCTCATCAGCCCGTTTTCGTCAAACTCCCAAAGCTCGTTGCCGTAGCTGCGCCACCACTGGCCGGCCTGGTCGCGGCTTTCATACTGAAAGCGGACCGCGATGCGGTTCTCCGTGAAGGCCCAAAGCTCCTTGCGCAGGGCGTAGTCGAGCTCGCGCTCCCACTTGCGTGTCAGGAACTCGACGATCTCTTCGCGCCCGGTGATGAACGTGCCACGGTTGCGCCAGACCGAGTCCTTCGTGTACGCGAGCGACACTCGCCGCGGATCGCGGGTGTTCCAGGCGTCTTCCGCGGCCCGGACCTTCTGCCGCGCTGATGCCTCGGTGAACGGCGGCAGGGGCGGGCGTGCACTCATGATGGTTCCTTCCGTTGCAGGACTGCCGACGGCTCAGGTGAGCTGGGCCGGTGGTTCGTCCGGCGTATCCGGCCGGCCGCCGCGGGCGTCCATCACAAAAATAGACGACCGGTCGGTTTCACCCTAGTCCGCCTGCCCGGACAACAGGCCACGCCCGCCCCCGCTACCTGCGCTGGGAGGCTATGCCTACCAGCAGGGAGGAAGCTGGTCGTGGCGCTAGCCCCGGCAAGCGCACAAGCTAGGAGATCCGACCCCAAGCAAGCGCGCCGGCGCAGGCGCGCCATCACCGGCTGCTCGGAGGCCGACTTCGCCAGGGCGTTCATCCGTGCGCAGCGAGCGGGCCAGCCCGGGTCGGGGAGAGCGGGCGCGAGCTCCGCGATCAGGTCTCGGGCAGCGGAGATCTGAGCAGACAGTGGAGATCTGAATGGAACACCACACTCACCGCAGGCCCCGCCAGGGCATAGCGAGCCGGTGGTCCGACCGGGTCGCCGGCTCCGATCCCGGCTTCAACCGGCTAAGAACGGCGCTGATGTCAGCCCTGACGATCGGCCTGATCTTCCTGGCGGAGTACCTGTTCGTTCGGTTCACCCACGCGCTGCAGGCCCCAGTGCCCGCCGTTGCGCTGCCCGCAGTGGCAGCCGCCAGGGTAGCCGAGGCCAATCACGAGTACGTGGTGATCGCGGTGCTGATCGGCGCGGTCGTCGGGGTCTTCGGGGGATTTGTCGCGGACTCCACCCTCCGCGGCGAGCTGATCACCACGGCGTGCGGATCCATCGCGCTGCTCGCCGCGTTCGCGCTGGGCATCGCCGTAGGCCCGTACCGGGTTGCCTACCTGGTCTCGCTCGTGGCCGTGATGGCCCTCTTTGGTTACCTGCGGCGCTTCGGCGGGCGGGGCGTGCTCGCCGGAATGGGGTTCTTCTTCGGCGAGTTCATGGGATCCTTCCTGCACGAGGCGATCAGCGAGGCTGCAATGGGCTGGATCACGGCCGAGGTCGGCGTGGCCGTGGCCATCTCCCTCGTCGTCCGGTGCACGCTGTTCTACCCCAGCAAGGTCAAGGCCCTGCGGCGCGCGCTGCGTTCCTACCGCGCCAGGGCAGGCAAGATCACCGGGCTAGCGCTTGCGCTGTTCGATGACCCGGACCACGGGCAGCGAGGCGTCCGCCGACTGCATCGCGAGCTGGTCAGGCTCAACGAGGCGGCGCTGATCATCGACGGGAACCTCGGGCGGCTCGCCCCGGCTGACGGCGCCGCCGCCGAGGCGCTCCACCAGCGGCTGTTCGACGCCGAGCTAGCGCTGACCAACCTCGCGCGGTTCGCCCAGGCGATGGCCGTCTGGGACCTGCCCGCCCGCCAGCGTGCCGACTTGCGGCTCATGCTGCAGGCCATCGTCCGGCGAGATCCGGTGCGAGCACGGCGGCTGGCCGCTGCCCTCATCGATGAGGTCGGCGCGGAGGCTCCCGCGGTCTTTGGCTCCGATCCCGTCGCCGTCGTGCTCCCGCGCCGCCTCGCCGCCTCTGTCATCTCGCTCGCCGAGACAATGCCCGAGTGGCTGGCCGCTGACGAGCGGCTTGGCCAGGGTGAGCAGGGCGACGCTGGCCAGCCGTTCCGGCCGTCGGTCGGCCTGGTGGGCGGATGGCTGCCCGGTGCCGCCGTGGTAAGCGGCGCGGCGTCGGCTAGGCCCGGCAGCCCGGGCGCCCGGCGCCTGTCGCTGACCCTTCCCCTGCGCGCCGCGATCCAGGTCGCGATCGCTGGCGCCCTGGCCGTCGTGCTGGGCGACTTGCTCAGCGGCCAGCGCTACTACTGGGCAGTGATCGCGGCCTTCGTGACCTTCGCGGGCACCAGCAACTCCGGCGAGCAGGCGCGCAAGGCCATTGGCCGAGTGGCCGGGACAGCCGTGGGGATTGGCCTGGGCTCACTGCTGGTGACCGAAGCCGCCGGCCGGCTCGCCGTGATGCTCGCCGTTCTCCTGATAGCGTTCTTCGTCGGCTTCTACCTGCTCAGGGTCAGTTACGCCTACCTGGTCGCCAGCCTCACCGTGGCGATCACGGTGATGTACGAGCAGTTGGGCGAGTACTCAGGCGCGCTGCTCGTGCTGCGCCTGAAGGAAACGGCCATCGGGGCGGCGGTCACCGTGGCTGTGGTGCTGCTTGCCTTCCCGCTGCGCAACCGGCGTGTCATGCTCACCGCGGCGGGCCATGAGATCCAGGCGGTCACCCAGCTTGCCCGGCACGCGGTCGCCCACCTGCTCGGCCAGGCTCACGACAGCCAGCCGACCCTGCGGGCCGGGTCACGCGCCGTCGACGCGTCCTACCAGGCGCTGGTGGCGGCGGCCCAGCCGGTAGTGCGGACCCTTCCCGGCGGGCCTGACGCGCACGCGACCAGGCTGGTGAGCGTGGGCGCGGCGTTCCGCTACTACAGCCACAACCTCGTAGCGGACGCCGAGGCGGCCGGCCCGCTCGACTCGGCTACCCGGTCCCTCCTCACGACCGCGAGCGCGACCCTCCAGCAGTCGCTTGGGGTGGTCGCCAGTGCCGTGGACGGGCCCCGCGAGGGGACCTACATCAGGTCATCCGCGCTATTCGACCAGGCGGAACGCCAGCTGGAAAAGCAGTCCGCGGACATTGGCCCGGCCCGGCTCGCGCTGCGTGACCTTGAGGACATCGACGCGGCGATGGCCACGCTGGCGCAAGACCTCGGGCTGGCCATCACGGACTACGACACGGGCCGGGCCGGTGCTTGACCGGCCGGCTGATGACCTGGCCGGCAGCCGCAACGCCATCATGCTCGCGGACAGCGCCGCCCGGCTCGTCGACCTGCGCTGCGGGACACGCTGGCTGCGGGGGCGGATGGAGAACACGGGTGCCCGACTGGGCCGCAGGTTCGTGGAAGAGACGACCGGCACCCATGCCATCGCTACCACCTTTGAGGCCCGCCAACCTGACCGCGACGAGGTACTCCGCCGCCGCCAGCGCGTGGGCCATTGGCCCGACGTACGTCCGGTCGCGCTCCTGACGCCAGCGTGAGGTCTGGTCCAGGCGCGGAGCGCTGCACGATGTCCGTCATTGGCTTGCGGGCACCCATAGCTCCCAGGCGATGCCGTCCGGGTCGGCCAGCGTGAGGAATTGCGCGTAGCCAATGTCATGAACCTCCGAATGCGAGACTCCGAGCTCATCGAGCCGCTGCGCCCACTGCCTGAGTCCGGCAGGTCCGTCTACAACAAGGGAAATATGGTTAAGCCCGGTCCTGAGCGGGTCGAACAGGTCGCCACTGCGCCGGACCGGCTCGAACACGACCACCGTGAGACCGCTGTCAGGGTGAACCATTGACAGACGCGGCATCTCCAGGCCGGCCGGGCCCGGGTTAACGTCGCCAGCCGGCTCAAATCCAAGTACCCGCTGATACCAGGCGATGCTTGTAGCCATGTCTCGGGCGACAATGGAGATGTGCGCGATTCGAGAGAACGTTCCCATATGCAGAACTCCACTTCCTTTTCTTGGCAGTCTTGATCAGCCGCAACGTGGCCCTGACGCTGCTGCGTGTCGCGAAACGCGCGAGCATTGGCGCGGGGACATGGACGGACCTGGCTTCGCGCGGCTATGTCATCTCACCCCGGCACGGCCCGGGCCCCCGGACCACTGCCGCGGGATGCTCATGACGATCTTGAGCGGGAGCTCCCGCAGGGCCATCTTGTACCGGCCACGGCGCGGGCCGCCACGACCGGCAAGCTCTCTCCTGATAGGCCTGAGCTTCCACGGTCATGGGCGGACAATGGAATGCGCATCAACTTCGCGGCGCCGGCGCCGGCCGCGGGCTTGCGCACGACCGCGGTGCCTGACGGCGGGTGGTGGGTCATCAACGGCCGCAAGGCCTGGGCCTCCCATCCGGCCGGCTGGGATGGCGACGGCCCGGACCTGATGACGATCGTCTGCCGCACATGTCGGCCCGGGTAGAGACATCCGCGCCGCGGAGGCAGCGGTTCACGACTTTCCCCAACGACGCGGGGTATAACCAGATGGTCCTGGTCCGGGACATCCAGTTCCGGTCCTTGTGCGAACATCACATGCTGCCGTTTCACGGCATAGCCCATGTCGGGTATCTCACGTCGGAGCGCATCGTGGGACTGTCCAGGCTCGCCCGCGTCGTCGAGAGATTCGCCTGCGGCCTGCAAGTGCAGGAGCGGATGACCAGGCAGATAGTCGACTGCCTGGACAGCCACCTGCGTCCGGAGGAGGTGGGGGTAGTTCTCGAAGCCGAGCATCAGTGCATGTCGGTGCGCGGGATCCGGGCGCACGGGTCTCGGACCCTGACCTCAGAACTGACGCGTGAGGGGAGGCGCGCTGCGCGAGTAGCGAAATAGCCGACCGGTCGTACATCTATACTGTGGGAGGGGCCAGTGGAGCCAGGGAGAAGATCATGACTACCGCGCAGGCGCTGACCGCGAACGGAACATAGCAATGGAGCTGCGCCAGCTGCAGTACTTTGCCACGGTCGCCGAGGAGTTGAACTTCCGCCGGGCCGCGGAGCGGCTGCTGATCGCCGGGCCCTCACTGTCGCAGCAGATTAAGGCGCTCGAGCGTGACCTGGGCGTGCAGCTGTTTGACCGGGATCGCCGTTCGGTCGCTCTCACGCCCGCCGGCGCGGCCCTGCTGCCACACGTCCGTGCCTTGCTAGAGCAGGCCAATGACCTGCGCCACGAGGTCGCGCGTCGCGCGGGCTCTGAACCGGTCCGGCTGGGTTACACCCAATGGCAGCCGCCAGGCCTAGCCGCCCGGGCCGCCACGGTGGCGCGGCTGCTCATTGACACCTGGGCCGGGCCATCTCATGTTCAGGTGGCCCGAGTGGCAGACGGGAGCCTGGACCTCGCCGTGTGCTGGGTGAGCGCGGGCGACTTGGAGGAAAAGGACCTGAACGCGCGGATCATCGGTGCGGACCGGCTCTATGCGGTCTCCCGTGGGGCCGACACCGGTGATGTTCGGGCCGGGGAGACCTGCGTCCTGATCGATGACGACGCCACGAGCTGGTCGACCTGGAACGCTTACGCCGAGCAACTCGCGCGCGCCACTGGCGCTCGGGTAGTACGGATCCGCGACGGGGGCATCACTGGACCTGCCTTCTTCGACCACGTGCGGAGCCTGCGATGTCCCGTCATCAACTCGCCGAAGGGCCAGGCCACGCAGCTTCCCCAGGACCTGGTGCGGCGTGCCGTGGCGGATCCTGAGCCCTACTGGTCCTGGTCACTCGTCTGGCGGCGCGCCGAGCCGCGTTCCGCCGTCTTGGCCGTGGTCGATGCCCTTACGGCAGGCGCCGGGGACTTCGGGATCCACCAGGCTGGTACCTGGATCCCGGACATCGATCCGCACAAGCTGGTCGCTGGCGAGTCCAGGGAAGGGTCGCCACGGTGATGCACGGGCCGGAGTGAGCCCGGCTGCGCCGAGCGCCGGCCATCCCTGAGGCAAGGGGTAGCGCCTTGAGCGCCGCGCACAGTGACGAGTTGCGCTCCGCGCTCGGCACCTCCGATCCCGTGCTCGACGACGCGGCCCTCGGCGCCTATCGCAAACGCCTGAATAACCTAGACGAGCACCTCGCGGCGGCCGACCGCAGCGGGGACACGGGTCGCGCCGCCGTCGCTGGGGTGGAGCGCGCCGCCCTACTGGACGAGCTACGCCGGAGCGTCGGCCTCGGAGGGCGGACACGGGCGCATTCGGATGCGGCCGAGCGTCCCCGGGTCAATGCGACCAGAGCGCTGTGGGCGGCAGTGGAGCGGATTGAGTCGGCCGCCCCGCTAGCTGGCTCTCACCTGCGCGCCTCGCTGCGCACTGGCCGGCTCTGGCGCACTTTCGGTATCGCGCCTGGTCAGCTGGCGACCTCTGAGTCGGAATAGCGATCAAAGTCGGCGCTTCTGCGTCTGATCACGCCGCAGATCGCCGCCCTACAGTTGCCTGGTGCCGCGGGCACCCGGCCTGTCGCAGGCGCCTCGCGGCCCGCGCACGACATGGCGGCCTCCGGCCGCAGTCAGAGAGGAACGTAAGTGAAGAACTTCAGTGGCAACCGCAAGCAAGCGGTGGCCGGGCACGCGACGGCCGGCGGCGGCGGGTCGCTGGGGCGCCGCGGTGTCCTCGGCGGCCTGGCCGTCCTGCCCGTCCTGTACGGCGTCGGGGCGGCCGGCTCCGCGCAGGCCGCCGTCACGGCGCCCGCTCCGGCTCGCGCGGCCGACGACCTGGTGCTCGGAATGGAGCGGCGGTACAACGCCCCGCTGCTCGCCCCGGGGACCCGTCTGGTGCTACCGCAGGGCATCAAGGCAGTGGCCGTCCTGGACTACTATCACCGGCCGCACCTCGCCCCCACCGAGTCCCGCTGGCCCTCCGTGACGGCCGCCAACGGCGTGCCGGTCGACGCGTCCGTAATTCCCGAGCGCGGCGCCCCCACTCGAGTCGCCGTCCTGAGCGGGTTCACCGACGGCTGGTGCGACGTCATCCACGCGAGCGGACGGGCCGACCACATGGCCTGGGACGCCAGCAAGTTCCCGGTCTTGCTGATGTACGCCGAGTTCGGCGCCACGAACGAGGCCCCTTACCACAACTGGATTTACTCGCTCTCGCTTCAGCCACTGTCCCGCAACCCGTACTCCCGCCACACCCTGGCCCGCTAGGAGCGTAATGTCTCATCACTTTGACTACCCGCAAGACGAGTCCGCGGACATCTCCGATGCCTACTGCTTCGCGGGGGCGGGCGACGTCCTCGGCCCGCGCACGGTCTTCGGGGTGAACACCTCGCCGACGTACGGCGAGCCCTGGAATCCCGCCGTATATTACGAGCTTAAGATCGACACCAACGAAGACTTCGTCGAGGACATCACGTTCCGCGGCACGTTCCCGATCGCCGCCGATGGCACGCAGTACGTGCAAGTGGAGATGCTCACCGGCGCGGCGGCTGCCAGCCGGACTGCCGCTGGCAAGATCATTACGCCGCCCAACTGCCCCGTCGGGCAGGTCGTGGAATTGCGGCACGGCATCAAGCTCTTCGCCGGGCAGCGTCGTGACCCGTTCTACAACTACATTCCCTACCCCGTCGCGACGACGGAAGCGCTGGCGAACGGGACCTTCCCTGACTTCAGCGCGCTGGGTCCCGCCCAGGACAGCTTCGCCAACACCACCGTCAGGTCCTACATTCTTGAGGTGCCCGTCGAGATCACTGGCGCCCGTCGGCTTAATTTCTGGGCGAACACCGCGTACTTCGACAAGGGGCACAACACCTGGGTCCAGGTCCAGCGGGCCGCGGCACCCAACATGACCACCTTCTTCGACTTCGCCAACGGCCTAGCGGACGTTGACTACAACGCCACCCTTCCCACCGACGACCTGATCGGCAGGCCCGCCAAGCCCGCAACCGATCCTGCCTCGGGAATCTGGGGCCAGGTGAGGGACAACATCGCAGCGGTGGTTCAGGCCGGCGGAACGTACCGCGGCCTGCCCCACAGGTTCCCCACTGCTCTGGCCTACGGTGCATGGGCGGCGGACACGCTGCTTCCGAACGTCCTCACGTTCACCCCCGGTACCTTCGCCTGCTGGGACGCCTGGCAAGGCATTAGAAACGGCAAGGGCGTGGTCGAGGACATCGCGTCCAACATCATCAAGATGATCGTGAACCAGGACTTCTCCTCGGGACTCGCCCCGGGACCGCTCCTCGACCACTTCCCCTACCTCTCAGAACCGCCGGCCAGCAACTGACCCTGCCTGCCGCCTCCGTGCCATCTTGGCCCGCGACTTCAGTCCTCGCCCTGATCGGATTCTTCCCAGGTGGGAGGCGTGACCTTCGGGCACAGGTGGCCGCCATGCCACGCGGAGGCGGAGCTGGTCACCGGCAGGTTCAGGAAGCCGGCTGCATGACGATCTCGATGTCGGCGTGGCGGAACGGGACCGGGACATCCCACTGCCTGGCGAGGGCTGGGTCGTCCTTCTCGGCGAAGTCGACGATGAGGGACTTCTTGACGGCGAAGACGGCGTCGGACTCGATGTACTCGCTGCCGGCGACGAAGGCATGGGTGGTCAGGTCGTGGTGGCCTGGGGCGGTCACGATGAAGTGGACATGCGCCGGGCGGAACCCCTCCCGGCCGGTCGCCCTGATGAGCTCGCCAACCGGGCCGTCCGTCGGGATCGGATAATAGCCTGGAACGACCGTGCGGAACCAGAAGCGGCCCTCGCCGTCGGCGGTGAACAGCCCGCGCCCGTTGCCGCGGGAGCTGGGGGCGAGCATCAGCCAGGTCGGGACGGGAACGCCCTGCGTAGTGACCGGGCGCGTGGTGTCAGTCGGCGGCACGCCGCTGCCGGGAGCGCGGCTTGACGCTCTGGTGACTGCCCGAGGTGGAACGGGCCAAGGACAGTGGACTCGGTCGCGCCCGCGGACTTGCGGTTGTTGATCGTCTCGGTCAGCATCGACAGGCCGAGGACGTCGGACAGCAAGATGAATTCCTGGCGGTCGGCGTCGCACTTGTGGCCGGTGCGGGTGAGGAAGTCGATCGCCGTTTCCCACTCGGGAATCGACAGCTCAACCTCGCGGGCGAACGCGTGCAGGTGCCGGACCAGGCTGGTCAGGAGCACCCGCGCCCGCGGGTCAGTCGAGGGGACGAAGCTATCGATGACGGCGTCGGCCGCGGTTTCCTCGGTGAAGTCGGTAGCCATCAGGCCAGCGTAGGCCTGCGCGACAACGCGGCACCCGGGCGCGTGAATGGACGCGAGACAGGCACCTGCGATGGAAGGCTGCGGCTACCAGCAGTAAGGAAACTGGTCATGGCGGCCGCGCTCGCGGGGAGATCATACTGATGGCGGAAATGATATTAATACTGACGTTCCCGCCTCTCGTGTAGTCCTGGCCCGAGACGTAATTTTCTTCATGTGCCGGGAAGAAACGGCGTGATTGCCCCAGGGACTCGCGAGGAGTGAACAACATGAAGATCGGTCTGCTGGTCCGTATCGAGGCCAAGCCGGAGCATGCCGAGGAGGTGGCGGCAGGGCTGCGCGACGCGCAGGAGCTCGCCAAGCAGGAGCAGGGCACGGTGGCATGGTTCTCGTTCCGGCAGGACGCCACCACCTTCGGGGTATTCGACACCTTCGACGACGAGGGCGGCCGCCAGGCGCACCTGGGCGGGGAGATCGCTGCCGCGCTCGGGCAGATGGCCGGCACGATGCTGGGCTCGGCGCCGGTGATCGTCCCGGTGGACCTACTGGGGACCAAGACCGCCTGACGGCCGCGGCGACCAGCAACAACCACCCGCGCAGCGCGAACGACTCATAGCAGCAATGAATCCGCTCACCACAGCCATAAGATCACTCACAGGCAGGAAGCCTCACATGGAAAGCCCGAACACCGTAAGCATGAACCTGGAGGTTCTCGTCGTCCCCGTGTCTGACGTGGACCGGGCCAAGGAGTTCTACCAGCGCCTGGGCTGGCGGCTGGATGAGGACGTGACGCCGATGGAGGGCCTTCGGCTGGTCCAGTTCACGCCCCCGGGCTCCAACGCCTCGGTCACGTTCGGCCAGGGCGTGACGCCGGCCGCCCCTGGCTCGGCGCTGGCGGCGCTGACCGTCTCCGACATCGAGGCGGCGCACAAGGACCTGACCGGGCGCGGCATCGACGCCTTGGAAGTGTGGCACGGCGCGCCGCTGCCGCCCGAGGCACGCCAGCCCGGCGTGGACCCGGGCCGGGCCAGCTATGGCTCGTTCACCTCCTTCGAGGACCCTGACGGCAACACCTACCTCGTCCAGGAAGTCACGACCCGCCACCCCGGCCGAGTCTGACACCACACCGGCAGCCGCGTCCCTGCCACCGGACCCCGAACCAGTCCGCCTGCTCCTCCTGCCTCATGGAGGAGCAGGCGGGCATGCCACCCGGATCCGAGTTCCGGGGCGGGGACCCGGCCACCACGTGGAGTGCCCGCGCCTGGGCGGAAGCGACATGAAGAAAGGATTATCGCCGTGGAGGTATCGGTTCTGGTCTGTGATGGCGTGTTCGATTCCGGCCTCGCCGCGATCCTCGACGTACTCGACACCGCCAACGGGATGGCCGGGGAGATCAGCGGGGCCCCGTCCTGGAACGTGACAACGGTGGGCTGCCAGCCTCAGGTTCGCACCGGGGCCGGGCACCTGGTGGCCGCCGAGCCCCTCGCCGAGGCTGGACAGGCGGACTTGCTGATCGTCCCCGCTGTCCCGGAGAGCGGTCCCGAGGCGCTCGTCAGCTTTGTGGCCGGGGATCAGTCGCTGGCCGCCAGGAACCTGATCGCCCAGACCAGGGACCGCGGCGTGGCGATCGCCTCGGCCTGCGCGGGGACGTTCCTGCTTGCCGAGGCCGGGATCCTGGACGGCCTGCGCGCGACGACAACCTGGTGGCTGGCGCCGGCCTTCCGCGCCAGGTACCCCGCGATCGACGTCGACCAAGGCCAGATGGTGATCACCTCCGATGACATCACGACCGCGGGCGCGGCCTTCGGGCACTTGGACCTCGCCCTGGCCATCGTCAGGGACGGCAGCCCCGGCCTGGCCGACCTGGTAGCCCGCTACCTGGTAGTCGACGAGCGCCCGTCGCAATCGGCCTACATCATCCCCAGCGCGCTGGCGCAGAGCGACCCCACCGTGGCCGCCTTCGAGCGCTGGGTCCGCGCCCACCTGGCCGAGTCCATCAGCATCCCTGGTGCCGCCCGGTCCATCGGCGTGAGCGAGCGGACACTCCAGCGCTCGGTCCAGCGCACGGTGGGAACCTCTCCCATCCGCTTCGTCCAGGACCTGCGGGTCGAGCAGGCAATTCACCTCATACGGACGACCGGCCTGTCCGTGGAAGCCATCTCAAGGAAGGTCGGCTACGAGCAGGCCAACACCCTGCGCGTGCTGCTGCGGGAGCGCACCGGCAAGACCACAAGGGCTCTTCGCAGCCTCTAGGGCCGCCCGAGACCGGTACGCGGTCGGGCGGTTCGGGCAAGGTGGCGAGAATGCTGATGTGGCCGTCGGCCGAGATCCGGCAAACCTCGTGGCTGGCGGAGAGGGTCACATCCTCGCTGCCCCAGGGGGCCTGGTCAGACCGGCTCGAAGATGGGGCCGATGGTGCGTGTCCGCTTGATCTCGTAGAAGCCAGGCGTGGCGGCGACGGTGAGGGTGGCATCCCACAGCCGGGCCGCCTGTTCGCCGGTGGGCGCGGGCGTGACGACAGGCCCGAAGAAGGCGACCCTGCTGGAGGCGGGATCCGGGCCGGGGACGGCGATGATGGGACTGCCACCCCCCGCCCCGACTAGGGTGATGCCGTCTTGGTGGGATTCGCGCAGCGCGTCGTCGTAGTCGGTGGTGTCGCCTGCGTCGGCGAGCTTCGCGGGCAGCCCGACCTCGCGGAGGGCAGCTTCGATAGTGGCGCGGGTCTTGGGCTGCTCCTGCGGATGGTAGCGGGTGCCAAGGGCCGTGAAGAGCGGCTCCAGGATGTCCGGGCCGAATGACGCCTGTGCCGCCATCAGCACCCGGACCGGCGCCCACGCCTGGCCCATCAGCTCGCGGATGTGATCAGGCAACTGATCGAGCCGCCCCTCGTTGAGGACGGCCAGGCTCATGACGTGCCAGTGGACGGCGAGTGGCCGGGTCTTGCGGACCTCATGCAGCCAGCGGGAGGTCAGCCAGGTCCACGGGCAGACAGGGTCGACCCAGAAGTCGACCGGGGTAGGGGAAAGGGAGTCGCTCATGATCAAAGTCCTAGGGATCTTGGGGACTGGTGGGGCTGTGGCGCGGCCTTGTGGCCGGCCGTCACTTCCCCGCCAGTGCGGGGTCGCTCGGGTGCGAGGTGAGAGGTGTGATCTCCTCCGTCATCCAGGGATCCATCGGCAGGGACTCCAGCATCGCGCGCAGTTCGGCGGAGTCGCTGGCCCGCCAAAGGCCGAGGGCGTCAGGACCGCCGCCGGCCGGACACCGCCACAACCGGAGCAGGTGCCCCTGCCCGGCCAGTTCCTTAGCTCGCTGCGCCTCGCGTGCCATCGTGTCCGCGACGACCTGCTCGGTCGTGCCCTCGGTGACTGTTACGGTGAAGGTGGTCAGGAACTCCGTCCCCCCCGCTATGGCTTGCAGGCCGGGGTCATTCGGGTGAAGAGAGAGCGGCGTTACCTCGTCAGTGCGCCATATACGCAGCGGCATCGAGGCAAGCACCTCCTCAAGCTCGGCTTCGTCCGCGGCCGCGAACAGCCCTAGCGAGCGCCACTCCCCCGGCGCCAGTGGCGGGCGCCACAGCCGCAAGAGGTGCCCCCGCGCCACGAGCTTGCTCGTATTAGCCGCCTCGCGAGCGCGGACGTCAGCCACCTCCTGGTCGGACGTCCCGTCGGGAACGTGTGTTGTCATCGTGACGAGGTATTCCATGGCTCGTCCTTCCTGTGAAACGTGGTTGATGACCTGCGGATTGTCCTTCAGCATGCGACCGTCAGCCAGCTGCCCGCCGTGAGGGGCCCAGCCGCCCGCAGCTCACCGATGAGGCTGCGGCTTGGCCTAGTGACCGGCGCTGACGCCGCCGTCGACGTGGAGGATCTCGCCCGTGACGAAGGGGGCGGTCTCGAGGTAGATGACGCCGTTGACAATGTCGCTGATCTCGCCGAGCCGGCCCACAGGCTGCAGGGTGGCAAGGAAGTCGTGGTACTTCTGGGGGTGCATCGGGGTCTTGATGGTGCCCAGGGCGACGGCGTTGGCGCGGATGCCACGGGTGGCGTACTCGATGGCCAGTGCCTTGGTAGCGGCGGTGAGGCCGCCCTTGGTCAGGGAGGCCAGCACGGAGGTGACCGAGGAGTTGGCGTGCTCGACCAGGCTGGTGGTGATCTGCACGACGTGGCCGCCGCCCTGGGCAAGCATCCGGTCGACGGCGAGCTGGGTGATGCGGAAGAAGCCGGTGAGGTTGACGCCGGTCACGGCGTCGTACTCTTCCTTGCTGTACTCATTGAAGGGCTTGGCGATGAAGATCCCGGCGTTGTTGACCAAGGTGTCGACGCGGTCGAAGCGGTCGATCGCGGCGGCGATGACGCGCTCGCCGGTGGCCGGGTCGGCGATGTCGCCGGGGACGGTCAGGACGTCGGGGTCGGCGGAGGGCCTGATCGTGCGGGATGTGGCGACCACGGCGTAGCCGAGCTTGCGGTAGGCGTCCACCAGGCCGGCGCCGATGCCCTGCGACGCTCCGGTGATGACGGCGACCTTCTGGCCGGGAGTGCTCATGGGGGTTCCTTCGGGGGTGTCGGGGTCGGCCGCCGGTCGGCCGCCCGACATTCAAATTAGATGACCGGTCGCCTTTTTGCTAGTTCGCCGATCACGACTACAGGCCACAGCCGCGCCCGCTACCTGCGATGGGAGGTTGAGGCTTTCAGCAGAGAGGAAGAAAGTCGTGATGTCCGTCGGCCCGGCGATCCAGGCAGAATCGCTGCCAGCGCTCAACGCATGGGGCATCGCCACGACGCGGTAACGATTGACGCGGTAACACGGAGATCCGTGAATAAAACTATGCTTGGCAGAGGTGCCTTTTGCCTTTTGGTACCATGTCCGTCTCCCAAGAATCAAGGCAGACATGGCTTACGCCGAGCGTCGCGAGGGTCCGAAGGGCACTCGCTACCGAGGCTTCTACAAGGACGCGGACGGCCGCTACAGGTCCGCCGGCACCTTCGATACGGAGGAGCGGGCGCTCTCGGTTGCCGAGGAAGCGGAGAAGCACGCCACTCTCATCAGCGGTGCGACTGGCGGGCTGGACCCGGTCACCCGGGCGACGCGGACCGTCGAGGAGTACGAGCCGATCTTCATGCGGCACCACCGGGTCGAGGGCAACACCAAGGACATCTACGCCGACATCCTGCGGCTGCACATCATCCCGTTCCTGGGCAAGGTCCGGCTGGCCGAGACCGACCGCACGCTGGCGCGCAACTACTTCACCGCGCTGGAGGAGGCGGGCCGCCGGGCGATCAAGGTTGCCACGGCCGGGCAGTACCTGAAGATCCGCGGACTCGCCGTGGCCTCTGCCGCAGCCCGCGATTAGGCTGCCGCCGGCCGTCGGTCCTCCGGCCGCGTGGCGAACCCGGCCCGGCGGCGCGCGATCCACCGACGGACGTGCACGGTGCCCGGCGTCGCGTAGATCTCGGCTTCCCGCTCCGGCGCGCGGCGTCGCTCGGCTAGGTGGAGCAGGTCCACCCCGAACAGCACGGCCAGTGACGCCGCCAGCCAGATCCCGAGGACGAGCAGCGGGTGCCCCGGGTCGGCGTCCGGCAGGTAGACCACGTCACGCGCGGCGGATACGATGGCCCCGTTCGGCAGCCACGGCGCTACCTGGCGGAAGCCTTCGGGCAGGAACGCGAACGGCTGCGTCCCACCGGACACGGCGTTGCCGACGAAGACGAACGCGAGCGCGGCCAGGCCAGTTCCCGCCAGGCCGACGACCGCCTGGCAGGCCGCGATGAACGCAACGAACGTGAGCGCGCCGAGGACACCGACACCGACCAGGACGGCGCCAGCGCCGGTCAGCGCCCCGTAGACGACATCGAGCACGAGCACGGCGGCGCAGGCGACCAGCGCGGCGTAGAGGGCCGCGGCGGCGATCCGCCACCATATACGGAACCGGCGCCCGGCCAGGAACAGGCCGACGCTCCCGATGACACTCGGGACCAGCAGGCCGATTTCGAAGACGAAGACCGACAGGCCCGCCCGGTCGCCGGCCGGCAGCGGCGCAATATCGAGGGGCCGGGCCTGGCGGTGGGACGCGGTCGCCACGGCGGTGAGGGCTGCGGTGACGGCCTGCTGCTGGCCGGTTCCTGCCGCGCCGGCGGTCACGATCGTGACGGGGCCGGCCGGGCCAGCCACCAAGCCGCCTGCCGCCGACTGCGCGCGCACGCTGTCGGCCACGGCCTGGCCCGAGGGCTCGGCCACAACGCTGAAGCCGCCGGGCTCTGCATGCGCGAGCCCCGCGGACAGTTCCTTAGTGAACTGGGCCGGCGCGGATACGGCGAGCCGCACGCCGTGAGGTGCCGGGGCGTGATCGGCGAAGCCGAAAGAGAGCGTGAGGATGAGGCCGACCAGGGCGGCCCCGACGGAGATCGCGAACAGCCGGGCGGGGGACGGCTGGCGAGGCAGCCGGGTTGTCTCGGGCATGGACTCTCCCAGGTGACATAGGCCACCGGTCGCTAATGACCAAGCGGTCAATAGTGACGTTAGCACGTCCGGACCGATAATGACCAGTTGTATACTTAGCTCATGGAGAGTCCCCCAGATGGCCCGCGCCCTAGGCGCCGACGCGACCCGGAGGCGTCACGCGCGGCGATCCTCGCCGCGGCGTGTGAGGTGTTCAACGAGCGCGGCTATGCCCGGGCGACCATCCGGGAGATCGCCCATCGGGCCGGCGTCACGCATGGCCTGGTCATGCGGCACTTCGGCTGCAAGGAGCGACTCCTTGTCGAGGCACTGCCCGGGCCGCGCGCCATCGCAGAGATCGCGCCCGGCGACCTGGACACGCTCCCTGAACGCATCGCGGCGGGGTTCGTGGCGCAGACCGAGCCCGCGAGCAGCGGGCAGACGCCATTCGCCGTCGCTCTGATCAGAAGCGCGGCGTCGGGCGACGAGGGCGCTATGCCGATCTACGCAGCGTCCGAGCGCGAGGTCACCAGCACCCTCCGTCAGGTGCTCGGCCCCGGCACGGAGGTATACGCCAACCTGCTCAGCTCGCTGGCCATCGGCGTCACGTTCGCCCGCCACGTCGCCCGCACTGGCGCCCTGGCGGAACTCACCCCGGAGGAACTCACCGACTACCTGGTTCCCGCTTTCCGCGCAATGCTCGCCCCGGCCATCGCCGCCGCACACGCCGCGGCCGAGGGCGAGCCGCCACCCGCCAGCCCGCAGGGGCCGACCAGACCACAATCTTGAGCGGCTCAGCCCGGGTTGACCTGGAAGTAGCGCCAGGCGGCCGCGGCGTAAAAGGTACGAACGCCGGGGTCACCGCTGGTGATGGCGCATCCGGCGTCGTTGTAGGCCAGCACGTTGCTGTCCCAGGAGTTGACCGCCT
>Ga0335072_10004750_pt1 | contig 20080 bp, 17 predicted proteins | sample Lox_Sample_21_FD_206725 | JGI IMG/M metagenome (GOLD analysis project Ga0335072, IMG submission 206725) | Soil microbial communities from Loxahatchee National Wildlife Refuge, Florida, United States - Lox_Sample_2.1 | ecosystem: Environmental > Terrestrial > Soil > Wetlands | place: USA...
GTCTGCTGCAGCTGGTACGGCTCGCCGATCGCGATCGCCCACTGCCCTTGCTCGAGTTTGTCGGACTTGCCGAGTACGAGCGGGGGCGGGAGCCTTTTGTAGTTGTCGACGCGGATCACGGCGAGGTCGGCGCCGATGTCCATGCCGATGACGTGCGCCGGAACGTGATCGCCGTTGGGAAAGATCACGGTCAGATCCGTGAACTTCGCGCCGGTGGGCGGGTTCACGACGTGCGCGTTGGTGACGATGTCACCCTGGTCATCGTAGACGAATCCCGATCCCGAAGCCTGGCCCTTGTAGTGCTGCACGATGCCCGGGCCTTGCTGACCGAAGAACTGCTGAATGAACGGATCGACGGGTATCACTTGCTGCCCGTTGAGTGTCTCGGTGATCGCGACAACGGAAGCTTTCGTACGCTTCACTGCGCTCACGATACGGTCTTGATCGCTGACTCCGGTGAGCGGAGCAGCAGCGACGGCCGGCGGCGTATGATGCGGCCCGGCGATGGTGGCAAAGTGCGTGCTCGCGTAGAGCATCATTACGAAACTGCCGATGATGGCGCCCACGAGGCCGACGATGACCGTGGGCAACAGACGATTTTTCACCATTCTCCTGTGTTCTGCGGCGTGGTTTTTCCCCGGTTTCCCTACCAAACAAACGAGACGGTGTTTCGCAGCGTTCCTTAAGGGACTATAAAAGCTTGGTGCCGCCGGCTTGCTCGTGCTCCGACGGACGGTCGCTCACGACCCGGCCGTCGAGGAGCCGGACGATGCGCCGGGCGTTGCGAGCGATGTTTTCGTCGTGTGTAACCATGATGATCGTTCTGCCGCCGCCGTGCAACTGATCGAAGAGGGCCATGATCTCGGCGCTCGTCTTGGTGTCGAGGTTGCCGGTTGGCTCGTCGGCCAGAAGAACGGCCGGATCGTTCACGAGGGCGCGTGCGATCGCGACGCGCTGCTGCTGCCCGCCTGAGAGTTCGCTTGGCTTATGGTGCCCGCGGTCGGCGAGGCCGACCTCTTCGAGCGCCGCTGCGGCGCGCCGGTTGCGCTCGTTTGCACTCAGCCCGGCGTAGAACAGCGGGAGCGCAACGTTCTTGAGCGCGTCGGTGCGCGCCAGCAGATTGAAGCCTTGAAAGACGAAGCCGAGTTTGCGCAGGCGAATCGCCGCGAGCGCGTTGTCGTCGAGATGCGAAACATCCTCGCCGTCGAGATGATACGTGCCGCTGGTCGGACGGTCGAGACAACCGATGATATTCATCATGGTGGATTTGCCCGAGCCCGACGGGCCCATGATCGCGACGTACTCGCCGCGCTGGATCGTCAGGTCGATACCTTGCAGCGCCGGGACTTCGAACGAGCCGGTTTTATAGACCTTGGTGATGCGCGAAAGTTCGATCGCGACGTCATTCATAACGAAGGGCCTCGATGGGGTCGAGCGATGCGGCGCGCAGCGCCGGATAGATGCCGAATGCGAGCGTTACGATCGCGGCGAAGACGACGGCGAGGATGACCGACTCGAGCCACGGTACCGGAACGATCACGCCGGAGATTTTGACGATGAAGGCGCTGTTGATCCACCAGCCGATCGCGACGCCGATCGCGGCTCCGATCAGACAGCCGGCGAAGGTGAGCGTCGCGGCCTCGATCGCGAATTGCGTCATGATCTGTCCGCGCGTCCCTCCGATGGCCTTACGCACGCCGATCTCGCGCGTGCGTTCGACGATCGAGACGAGAAGAATGTTCATGATGCCGATTCCGGCCACGGCGAGCGAGATCGCGCCGATCGTCCCGACTACGAGCGTCAGGATGAGAAAGATCTTGTCGAACGCATTGGCAAAAAATTGATTGTCGAAGGTTTGGTAGGAATATTTTCCGTTGCCCATCCTCGCGATCATCGCCTTGGCGCGATCTTCGGCGCCGGCGATGTTACGCGGATCGTCGACGAGAACTTGCACGACGTAGATCTTGCTGCTACCCCGCAGGTAGGTGCGTTCGTAGAGCGCGTACGGGACCGAGACGCCCGGAGCAAAATCGAAGCTGAGCGCGCCTTGCGGCGGCGCGGCCAGCACGCCCACGATCGAGCAGCGGATGGCTCCGCCGCGCAGCTCCTTGCCGATCAGCTCCGCGGGGTCGATCCCCAGTTTCGTCGCGGCGTCGGCGGAGAGCACGCACACATGCGCGCCGCTGCTCGCCTCCTGCGCGCTGATCGGGCGCCCTTGCGCAAAGGGATCGGGATAGAAGTTCGGATCGCCGCCGATGGGCGCGACGACCAGTTGCGCGGTCTTGTGCTCGATGCGCATTTGCAGCGCGTGCTGATCGAACGGAATCGCTTGCACGACGTGCGGGATCGCGTCGAAGAGCTCGACTTGGTCGAGCGAGATGGCTGCTTTTGCGTCAAAACCGCTCGAAAAGTTCGGCTGGATGATAAACGTGTAGTTGCTAAAACCTTTGAAGACGCCGGCCATCGCACCGGCCATCGAGTGACCGAGAATTTGAATCGCGATGACGGCGCCGACGCCGACGGCGAGGCCCAATATCGCAAGCGCGGTGCGCAGCCGCTGCGCGAGCAGCGAGGAGAAAGCCTCGAGCACGTAGTTGATCATGCTCGCAAGGCCTCGACCGGCGCGAGACGGCTCGCGCGCAGGGCGGGATAGACGCCGAAGAGTACGCCGACGACGAGTGAGAAGAGCAGCGCCAACCCGAACAGCGTCGCGTACGGCACGACGAAGGGCCCGAATTTGTTTGCGAGATAACCGCTGCACAGCGCGATGATGCCGAGCGCGAGGAAATAGCCGAGCACCCCTCCGGCCAGTGAGAGCAGGACCGCCTCGATCACGAACTGCAGCACGATATCCGAGCTCTTGGCGCCGATCGCTTTACGGATTCCGATCTCGCGCGTGCGTTCGGTTACCGAGACCAGCATGATATTCATGATGCCGATGCCGGCGACGAAGAGCGAGATCCCGCCGATCGCGGTCAAGCCGATGGCGACGATGTTGAGTACGCGATCGAATTGCTCGATCGATTCGCGCGTCGATTGCACGAGGTATTTTGCCGCAGCGCCGTGGCTGCGATGGAGCTCGTCGAGCGCGGACGCCTTGGCTGCCGCCTCGTCCTCGGGCGAGTTCGTCCAGATCAAGAGAGCGTCGGTCCGGCCGGCTTCGAACGCGTGATACGTCGTGTACGGGAGTACGAAGTAATAGGTCCCGCCGAAATAGTTCGATGCGGTTCCCTGATCTTTATCGGTAACGCCGACGATGCGAAAACGCGTGCCGCGGATGTCGACCGATTGATCGACCGCGTTTGCATCCGAACCGAAGAGCTTTTCCGCCAGGCCCGCAGAGACGAGCGCCGTCTGCGCCGCCGAGCTTTCGTCTTGTGCGCTCAACCTTCGGCCCGTGAGAACCAGCAGGTCGGCGTCGCCGCCGTACCATGAGAAACCGAAGGCTGCGACTTTCTTGTTGCCGCCCCCTTGGCGCACGTTGTAGATGCGCGCGTTGTTGTAGAAGAGGGAATAATCGGGAATCGCGCGCCGGATCGCGCTCGCGCCGGATTGCGCGATCGCCGTAGCGTCGCGATAGGAGAGATAGGCGATCGCCGGATCGGCTTGCTGTGGATCGGGATAGATCGTGAGCGCAGGCTGATCGCCCGTGCTCACCGTGTCGCTGATCGCCGCCGCGGCGCCCGTGCTCAGCGCGTAGACCGCATCGACCGAGCCGACACCGATGAAAATGCCGAGCATGGTGAGAATCGCGCGCATCTTGTTGCGCCCCAGTGCCGCGAGCGCTTCGCCCGCATAGGCGAAGATACGCGTCATCCGCCGACGACGATCGCCCCCGAAGCACCGCCGGGTGAAGGCGAAGGCGAAGGTGCGGCTTTGACCGTCGAACCCGCGACGAGCGCCGTATTCTTGTCGTCGATCAAACGGTCGCCCGGCGCAAGACCGCTCGTGACCAGCGACTGAGTATCGTTGGCGAGCGTCGTGGATATATAGGTTTTGACCGCGTGGCCGTCGCGCGCGACGTAGACGAACGTCTTCGATCCCTCTTTGCGGATCGCGTCGGTGGGAATCGCGATGACGTTGGGTATCTGCGTGGTGTAAATGTCGACGTCGACGGTAAGACCATCCTTGAGATAGGCCGGCGTCCGGTCGAGCGCGACGGTGACGAGCACTTGTTTCGCGGTGCTCGATGGATCGGTCGATTTTACCGCGACCGGAGCGATACTGCGCACGCGACCCACGATGCTCTTGCCGGGGAAATCCTCGCTCGAGATGACGGCGCGTTGCCCGACGCGGACGTTGAAGATGTCCTGCTCGTCGACCTGCGCTTTGACGATGTAGCCGCGATCGGAGGCAAGCGTGAACAACGATTGCCCGGCGGTGACGGCGTCCCCCGGCTGCAGCGAGCGCAACGGATCGCTGCTCTGCGTCGCGACGGTCTGCACGACGCCGCTCATCGGCGCGATGATGCGCGTGAAGGAGACTTGCTGCTGATTCTGCGCGTTGAGAATCTTGCTCTTTTCGGCGTTGGCCTGCGCGGCTTGCACGCTGTCCATGCCGTAGCCGGAGACCGCACCGAGTTTGAGTTGCGCTACGGCTTGGTCGTAGGCGACTTGCGCCTGATCGAGCTTGGCCTTGTCGGCGTCGACCTGGTTTTGCGCGATCGCCTTTTGCGCCAGCAGCGCCACGTCGGCTTCGTAGACGCGGCGTGCCTCGTCGAGCGCACTCTTGTTGGTATCGACCTGCGCTTGATACTGCACTCGCGCGTTCTGCTCTTGGATGCGCGCCGTCTTCACGTTGGCGACTGCGTTGATGTAGTCGGCCTGCGAGCCGGCCGCGTTGTAGTCGAGCGTCGGGTTTTCGATCGAAGCCAGGAGCGTGCCGGCCTCGACCTGCTGGCCCGCGCGGACGTAGATGTCGCGAAGGTTGCCGCCGACGAGCGTCGGGATCGTGACCGTCGCGGGATTCATCACGACGCCCGTCTCGGGCAGCTTGATCGAAAAGGTCGAGCGCTTGACCGTCACGATGTTGACGGCAAGGGTCGCTTGCGCGTTGCGGCGGGCGATGACGAGCGCCGCGCCGACGACGAGGGCGAGTGCGACGAGGACGATGATGAGGTTGCGCGTGCGATTCATCGGGATCCTTACTTCAAATCAGCGACTGCGCTCTGCGCGGTGTAGGTGCCGAGCGAGACGCGAAGTTTGACGATTGCGTCGACGTAGGAGACGCGTGCCGAGACGAGATCCGATTGCGCCGTGACCGACTGCTGCTGAGCCTGGATGACGTCGGAGAGAGCGATGAGACCGCGCGCGTACTGCAGTTGCGCTATCCGCGCGGATTCCGTACCGAGACGCGACTCGTCGCGCGCGTAGCTCAACTGCGCGAGTGCGGTCTGCGCGGCGCGGTAGGTTTGGCGAACGTCGACGAGCACTTGCGTCCGAGCCTGATCGAGAGCGCGCTGCGCCGACGTGACCTGCGCGTCGTCGCTGACGCGCTCGGCATGCCGTTGCCCCCAGTCGACCAGCGGAAGCGTGAAGGTCGAGGTCATCCCCAGCGACCAGAAGCCCGGCGCACCACGCGGCAGCGTGACGAGCGAGCCGCTCGAAGTGACGCCGATCACTTCGCCTGCGCTGGTCGGCGCGAACTGATTGCCGAAGGACGCGCTCAACTGCACTTGCGGAAAAAGCTCGCGGTCCCAACCCTTGCGAGTGAAGAGGGCCGCCTGGACCCCGTCGCGCGCGGCTTTCACGTCGGGACGCGCGTTGAGCGCGATATCTTCGAGCGTGTCGACGCTCTGCGCGGGAAGGCCCGGCTCGGCGATCGTCTTGGGGAACGTGAATCGCTGATCGAGCGACGCCCCGATCGACTGTGCGAGATTTTCCTGCGCGTTTTCGACGTCGGCGCGCGCGCCGACCAGTGTCGAGGCGCTTTTGGCTTGCGCGACCTCGGCCCGCAGCACGTCGACGCCCGCTGCGACGCCCGCCTTCTCTTTCGCGCGGGCCGCGTCGACCAGCACGTTTTGATATTGAAGGTCGGAAACGTCCACGTCGACGATCGCGCGCTTTTGCACTACGTCGTAAAATGCGCTGGTTACGTTGGTGGCGATCTGGTCTTCCGTGTTCGCCAGCGTCTCTTCCGCTTGCTCGGCCGAAGCGCGCGCGGAGGCCAGCTGGAGGAACGAGAGGCCGCCGGTATCGAGCGTGTAGTTCGTACCGATCTGCGCGGTGTTCTGGCTGAAGACGCTCTGCTGCTGCTCGCCGATGATCTCGTAGATGCCGCCGTAGTTGGAGTTCTTCTGCATGTAGCTCTGCAGCGAACCGTTCACGGTCGGGAGCGCCGTACCGCGCGCAACCGCGAGAGAATGTTCGGCCGACTGCACGGCGGCATACTGTTGCGCGACGGCCGGATTGTGATCGAGTGCGAAGGAGATCGCGTCGCCGAGCGTCATCGGCGGCGCGACAGTCGTAACTGCGGCGAGCAGAAGCGTTGCGATCACTTTGCGAAGGCGGCTGCGATGAGTGCCGGGAGCAGAAGGGTCAGGATGCCGCCGAGCCAGGCCTGCACGCGCGCGACGCGCCCGGTGACCGCAAGCGCGGCAATCACGAGAGCGGATGCCCAGATAGAGAAAGGCGTGAACGCACTGAGGAACGCGTGCAGCTTTCCGGTGCCGGGAGCGAGCATTCCGAGGCTGGGAATCGATTCTTGCACCGATTGCGCCGTCGTGTAGCTGTCGGCGCCGCGCAGAGCAACGATGAGGGCGAGCACGAGCGAGCCGAGCGCGGCGATCAGCGTGATGTTGGATTGCGCGGCCCAATACTTCCCGAACGAGCCGTCTCCGCGGCCGAGCGCGTTGAAAATGACCATGATCACCGTGCCGATCAGAACTGCGAAGAGCACGAATATGGGCGAAAAGACCCACACGAATTGGGAAAACTTCACGGCGATGGCGAGACGGGCTTGCTGCTGGTCGGGAGGGAGCGCCGCGGTGACCGGATCTTTTGCCATCAGGTTCGGCCAGTCGGTCGAGAGACCGTGAACGACCGCCGGCGTCGTGATAAAGGACGAGATCGTGATCACTACGATCGAGACGAGCAGCGCCAGCAGCCACGTGGGCGCGGCGCGCAGCGACTCGAATGCCGCCTTCGGCGCGACGATCGTATCCAGCGCGGTTTTCAAGGCGTTCGGTTTAGTAGAGGAGTCGACAGCCATATGGCCCTCTTTCAGTCAAGCGGTGTCGTCGGCTACCAGCACTTGCTAGTGCCGCGCGCGTGAAAATGTTTCAAGCGCGCGTCGTTTGTGCCTTGTGCGAGAACCGAGGCGTCGTCGGGCAGTGCGAGTAATTGATCGATCGTGATCGTGCCGAGGATCGCTTCCTTCGCAACGGCCAGCCGCGCTCGGCGCGCTTCGAGCACGCGCAGCATGAGCGCGGCGCGGATCTTCCGCACGACGCGCGGCGCGTAGGGGCAGGCGGGCGGCGGCGAGGCCGCTATGGTCGCGGAGAGGGCGAGCGAGGTCAGAACGACCCGCACGAGGTATCGGTCGAGCATGATCTTCCATCACGCGCGCCGCCGCGCGCGGAAAGCTCCTGCGAAATGAGTTCCGACACCCTGGTCGTCCCGGCCCCGCCCGGCGAGCCGTACACACGAGTCGTGCCGCTGGGCGGCTGCGGCGAGATCGGCCGGAATATGACCGTGATCGAGACGAACGACGATCTCGTCGTGGTCGACTGCGGGCTGATGTTTCCCGACGAGGAGATGTTCGGCGTTGACATCGTCATAAGCGACTTTACCTACATCCGCGAACGCGCGCACAAGCTGCGCGCGGTGCTCGTTACGCACGGACACGAGGACCACATCGGCGGCCTCCCTTATTTCATCAAAGAGTTTCCGGAAACGCCGATCGTCGGAACAGCCCTGACCATCGCTCTGATCAAAGCGAAATCGCGCGAGCACAAGTTCGGCGAGATCGATTTCGTGGTGGTCGAACCCGGTGACCGGGTGCGCTATGGCGGGATCGAGGCCGAGTTCGTCCACATCAATCACTCGGTCGCGGGCGCTTGCGCGCTCGCCATCCGTACGCCGGTCGGCACGATCTTTCACACCGGCGACTTCAAATTCGATCAGACGCCGATCGACGGCCGGCCGGCAGACTTTGCGCGTATCGCGCGCATCGGTGAAGAGGGCGTGCTGTGCATGCTCTCCGATTCCACCAACGCCGAGCGTCCCGGCCATACGCTCTCCGAACGCATCGTGGGCGAGGCCTTCACCGCGATCTTCCAACGCGCGAAGGGCCGCATCGTCATCGCTTCGTTCGCCTCGAACGTGCCGCGCATCCAGCAGGCGGTCGATCATGCCGTGCGCTTCGGACGCAAGATCGCGTTTCTCGGACGCTCGATGCAAAACGTCGTGCACTTCTCGAGCGAACTCGGGTATCTGAAGATTCCGCCCGAGACTGCGATCAAAATCGAAGACGTCGACGGCTATCCGCCCGAACGCGTCGTCGTGATGACGACCGGCTCGCAGGGCGAGCCCATGAGCGGACTCGCGCGGATGTCGGTGCGCGATCACAAGCGCTTTCGCATCGTGCCGGGCGACACCGTCGTGGTGAGCGCGACGCCGATTCCCGGCAACGAGAAGAGCGTCTACAAGACGATCAACAATCTCTACAAACTGGGTGCGACCGTGATTCACGGTACCGACGGGCGTTCGCACGTTTCCGGTCACGCGTCGCAAGAAGAGCTGCTGCTGATGCTCAATCTCGTGCGGCCTGAGTTCTTCATGCCGCTGCACGGAGAATACCGTATGCTCGTGCAGCACGGACGGCTCGCGGTCCAAACCGGCGTGGAAGCCGAGAACGTCTTTATCGTCGAAAACGGCGACGTACTCGAATTCACACGCGAGTACGGCGATAAGATCGGCAAGACGTACGGCGGCAACGTGCTCGTCGACGGATCGGGGATCGGCGACGTCGGCGAAGCGGTCTTACGCGACCGTAAAGCGCTTTCCAACGACGGAATCGTCATCGTCGTCGTTGCGATCGACGCCGAAGAGGCGCACATCATCGGCGAGCCGGATCTGATCTCGAAGGGCGTCTTCTATCTGCCCGAGTCCGGCGACGTCATGGACGAGTTGCGCGCGGCGCTGCGCAACGCGATCGCGGAAGTCTCGGTCGAAGGCATCCGCGACGTCAACACCGTCAAGGAGCACATTCGCGGCACGCTCTCGCGCGCGATCAACGCGCGCACGAAGCGACGCCCGGTCATCATTCCGATCATCATGGAGGTCTAGCTCGCCATCGGGATCGCGCTGAGCCTCGTCGCCGCTCTGGTCTACGGAGCGGCGGATTTTTGCGGCGGCCTGGCGACGCGGCGCACGGCGATTCTGGCCGTGACGTTGATCTCGCAAACGATCGGATTTGCGCTCTTGCTCGCGGTGCTGCCGTTCACCCCGTCGCACGCCGTGCCGAGCGATTATCTTTTCGGCGCCCTGGCCGGCATCTGCGGCGGCCTCGCGATCGCGTTCCTCTATCACGCCCTCTCGATCGGAAAGATGGGCATCGTCTCGCCGGTGACCGCGGTTTTGGCCGCAGCCTTCCCGCTGGTCTTCGGCATCGCGCGCGGCGAACGCCTCACGCTCGCGCAAATCGCAGGGCTGCTGCTCGCGCTGATCGCGATCGTGATGATCTCGCTCTCGTTCGAAGACTCCGGCAAGCGCGAAATCGCGACCGAAGGCGTGCGCGAGGCAATCGTGACGGGCTTTCTCTTCGGCGGCTTCTTCATTTTGCTCTCGTACACGCATCCGGCTGCAGGCCTGCACAACCTGCTGGCCGCGCGCGTCGCTTCGATTGCGCTGCTCTCGGCGGCCGCGTTCATCACACGAACGAAGGTCGCGCCGCATCGCGGCGACTGGCGGCTGATCGTGGCCTGCGGCGCGATGGACATGAGCGCCAACATCCTGTACGTGTTTGCGACCTTCAACGGCTACCTCGCTATCGTCGCGGTCATCACCTCGCTCTATCCGGCGAGCACAGTCTTTCTGGCGCGCCTCGTCCTCAAAGAGCGCCTCTCGCGGATACAAAAAGCCGGCGTCGCTTTCGCGCTCGCCGGCGTTGTGTTGATTGCGATTCGCTAGACAGTTCTAGGTGCTGCGGATCTTCGAGAGCTGCACCGCGTGCGTGAAGCGAGCGATCTCTTCGCGTTGATAGCCGTCGATCTCGATGAAGGCGACGCCGTAGACTTCGCGCTCGCGTACCGGTTGGAAGCGCGTCACGACGCGTCCGCGCAGCGCCATTTCATCGAAGGGGCGGCGCATGTCGGCGCGGCCGCGCAGGCGCGGCGTGCCCTTGCTGATGTCGAGCACGGCGGTCTCTTCCGGATAGACGTCGAGCACGCTCGAGGGAAGCGTCACGCGCAGGTCGAGCACGGTGCCGATCGCGATCAGCTCTTCGCAGGTCATGCGAACGCCGGTCGCCGAGATGTCGCCGATCTTGCCTTCGCTCCACGGGTCGCCTTCGCGGCGGAAGCGCGACGGGAAGGCCGAGAGCGCGCGATAGCTGCCGCGGCGTTCGCGATCGGTGGTCGGAAGTTCGGCGATCGACTTTTCGATCGAGCGCGACGCGGCAGCGCGGCGCTCGAGGTCGCGTATGGCGCGTGCGACTGCGTCGATCTGCGCTTCCGGCATCGAGTCGAAGGAGAGCTGATATTCGAAGCGTGCGCCCGACGCGGCATTGCGGCGCGCTTCGACACGGCCGTTTACCGTGATCGGCGCGGCGCCGCCGAAGGTCAGATCGAACTCGACTTCCGTCCCGCGCTCCATCAGGACGAGCGAGCGGATGCGCGCGCCGTGAGCGTTCACGTCCATGAGCGTTCCGTAGACCGGTGCGGGCAGACGCCGCACGCTCATCACGACCGGCATCTCGAGCGAAGCGCCGCTGCGCGGCATCGCGAGGGTCGGAACCGGCATGACGACCGGTGCGGGTGCCCCGGTGCCCGCCGTCGTCGTGTTTTTCTTGGGAATCCAGCTCATGATGGGTAAACCTTTCCTTGCCTGGTGCCTATTCGGACCGGAGCTTTGAGAGTTGCACGGCGTGGGTGAAGCGCGCGATCTCCTCGCGCTGATAGCCGTCGATGTCGGTGAACTGTACGCCGTAGATTTCTTTGTTGTTGCTCGGCGCGAAGCGCGAGACGACGCGTCCCACGACCGTCATCTCTTCGAACGCCCGGCGGTTATCGGGGATCCGGATACGGCGCGGGCCGAAGGGCGTGATCTCGGTCCGCTCTTCCGCGGGCGGGTAGACCCACAGCACCGAGCTCGGCAGCGTGAAGCGCAGCTCGACCATCGTGCCGATCTCGATTTTCTGTTCGCAGATCAGCCGCAGGCCGCCCATCGAGACGTCGTTGGCCTCGGCGGAAATCGAGGCTTTGCCCTTGATGCGGTACTTCACGGGGAAGCCGATCAGGGTGCGGACGCTGCCGCGCCGCTGCTTGCCGGTGGGCGCTGCCGGCTGGGCGGGCGCCGCGGGCGCAGCGGGGCGAGCATCGGCGCGAGCCGCCGCCTCGCGGCGCTGCATCTCTTGAATCTCTTTTGTGAGGGCGTCGCGCTCGGTCTTGGTCATGTGGAAGGTGACGCCGTACTCGTAGCCGCCGCCGCGGGGCGGAGTAGAGCGGCTCACGATGCGGCCGCGAAGCCCCATCGCGCGGTGCCCGGGGCGTTTCAACTCGAAGGTCACGTCGCGGTTGCGATCGATGAGAATGAGCGAGCGGATGCGGCAGCCGGTCTCCGAGATGTTGATCAGGGTTCCATAGACGGGCGCAGGCAAACCGTCCACCTCGACAGCGATCGGGAGTTCGATCGACTGCCGGTATGTACCACGTTGATTACCCCGGTCAGTAACCTTGACGGGGGTACGCGAGAGCCAAAGCATCCTTTTGATAAAATCGGCCTCCCGTCTGCGGCGGCTTAACCCGAGCCGTACGAACCATAGATCCGTGGTCCCGGTTTAGTAGAAACTTTACACTCTGCTCAGAGCGTCGACCAGACGTCCAGCTTTCGTTTCACACCCTCGATAACCGCGTCGGTGAACTCCGTGGTTGTGGAGTGACCGCCGAGGTCCGCCGTCGCGATGCCTTCGTGCACCGCTTCCAGCGAGGATTCGTAGATCGCGCGCGACGCGTTGACCGCCCGCCGGTCCTCCACGTACGAAAGTAACGCACCGGCGGCAAGGATCATCGCGAGCGGGTTGGCGACGTTTTTCCCAAAGAGGCGCGGTGCGGTTCCGTGCGGTGCTTCCGCCATCACCACGCTCGGCTTCAAGTCACCCTCGAAGCCGAGCAGCACCGACTCGGCGGCCGCGATCGAACCGAAGAGCTGCATGACCAAGTCGGAGAGGCAGTCGCCGTCGCGGTTGAGCGACGGGATGACCAACGGATTATCGCCCGCATTGGAGAGTAAGAGCGCGTAGGTGGCGTCGATCAATTGCGGATCGTAGGGGACGTCGGGATGACGCGCCGCTGCGGCGTCCATCTCTTCCTTGAGCATGCCTTCGTACACCGGGCTGACCGTATACTTCGGCCCGCCGAAAACCTTTGCGCCCATTTTCTTTGCGTGGATGAACGCGTACTCGGAGACATACCGGCAGACGCCGCGCGTAATCACTTCGGTGCGGCACGCGATCTCGTCGAGGCCTTCGCCCTCGCGCCATTCCTTCGCGCCGTAGGCGTCGCCTACGGCCATGCGCACCACGGAGATCGGAGCGTGAATGCCGGCGACCGGCCGCATCCGCGGCAGTTTGCGCCCGGTGCGCACGATCACCTTGCCGTCGATCTCGCGGCGAAGAATCGCGTTGGGCGAACCGACGTCGCCGTTTTGCTCGGGCGTGATCGTTGCCGCTTTGAGGCCGAGGCGGTGCGCTTTCATCGCGGCTGCCGCGTCGTGTACGACGCGATTGTTGGTCGCGCGGCGGTTCTCGAGCGAAAGATCGTAGTGTTCGAAGGCGAGCTCGATGTCAATGACCGATTCGTCGAGCACACGCAACGACTCGACGAGCAATTCTTGTCCGGTTTGGTCGCCTTCGAGGACGACAACGGTGGGGCTCTGCAAGTGATCTCCTAGTCAAGCGACGAAACGGTACTACCGATGGCACGGGTACGCCGTAAGGCGAGTGCAAGGAAGCTCAATCTCGAGATCGTCGGAATCGCCGCGTTGGCCGTGGCGCTCCTATGCGGAATTGCTCTCGCTGTGCCGGGGCACGCCGGCAGCGTCGGAGGCGCTATCGCTTCCTGGCTGCGCCAACTCTTTGGAGGAGGCGCTGCGCTTTTCCCGGTGCTGGTCGCGCTTCTGGGCGGGATCGTCTTCCTCGAGATCAACGTGCCGCGGATGATCGCGACCCTCGGAACCTCGTCGCTCTCCTACTTCTTGATGATCGACGCGGCGTTCGGCTCGGCGGGGCTGCGCAACGGCGGGATCGTCGGCTGGGGCATCTGGTCGATGCTGCGCGCGTTGATCGGCGTGGCGGGAGCATGGATCGTGCTGCTGCTCGCCGCGCTGACGCTCACGCTCTCGTTAACGCAGGTCAGCCTGAAAAAAGTCATCGGCTTCGTACTGGGGCTGCTCGCGCGCGTACGCATGCCGAAAGTCCCAAAGATCTCGCTCGCGCTGCCGGAAGGTCATGCCTCGCTACGCGACGCGTTTGCGTTGCCCGAGGCGCCACGCGTCTTCGACGTCGACCAAGTCGAGGAGGTCGAAGCGCCGCTGCTCGTCGTGGCGCCACCGGTGACGATTGCTCCGCCGCCGCCGGCACCGGTCGCCGGTGACTACGAATCCGCCGGCCGCGTCGTCGCGACGCACGCCTACCGGCTGCCGGACCTCGCCCTCTTCGACCCGCCGCAGGCGCAGGTCGCCGACGATTCGTCGCGCTCGCACGTGCTCGAAGATACGCTTGCGAGTTTCGGCGTCGGCGCGAAGGTGACGCACATCGAACGCGGGCCGTCGATCACGCGCTACGAGTTGCGGCCCGAGCGCGGCGTGAAGATCTCGAAGATCGCGTCGCTTGCCGACGATCTCGCGCTCGCACTCGCGGCGACGAGCGTGCGCATCGAAGCACCGATTCCCGGCAAATCGGCGGTCGGTATCGAGGTTCCCAACGCCACGGTCTCGATCGTCGCGATTCGTGAGATTCTCGACGCCATGCCCAACCGCGGCACGATCCCGCCGCTTTGGATGGCGCTCGGCAAGGACCTTACCGGGCGTCCGGTCTTCGGCGATCTCGGCAAGATGCCGCATCTGCTCGTCGCGGGCGCGACCGGCTCGGGCAAGTCGGTCTGTCTCAACACGATCATCGCTTCGCTGCTCGTCGCTGCGACACCCGACCAGGTGCAGCTCCTGATGATCGATCCCAAGCGCGTCGAGCTCACGGTATACAACGGCATTCCGCATCTCATAAAAGAGGTGATCACCGACGCGCGCATGGCTGCCGGCGCGCTTTTCGAGATGACCAAAGAGATGGACGCGCGTTACGAGCGTTTCGCGAAAGCCGGCGTGCGCAAGATCGAAGAATACAACGCGAAGTATCCCGAAGAGAAGCTGCCCTACGTGGTAATCGTCATCGACGAACTCGCGGATTTGATGCTCGTCGCGCCCGCCAAGGTCGAAACGACGATCATGCGTCTCGCGCAGCTCGCGCGTGCGACCGGCATCCATCTCATAGTTGCAACGCAGCGGCCGTCGGTCGACGTCATCACCGGTCTGATCAAAGCAAATATCCCCTCGCGTGTTGCGTTTGCGGTGAGTTCGCAAGTCGACTCGCGCACGATTCTCGACATGGCGGGCGCCGAGCGCCTGCTCGGCCGCGGCGACATGCTCTATCTGCCGATCGACGCACCCAAGCCGATTCGCGCGCAGGGCGCGTTCATTACCGGCAGCGAGGTGAATCGCCTCGTCGACTTTTGGGCAAAGCAGGGCCGGCCCGAGAATCTGCTCGACGTCGAGGTCGTGCCGGTCAGCGACGAGGAGAACGGCGCGAAGGGGGCCGATCCGCTCTGTTACGAAGCCGCAAAATTCATCATCGAAACGAACTACGCGTCGACCGCGCAGTTGCAGTCGCAATTCTCGATCGGCCATCCACGCGCCGTCCGCTTGATGAAGCAGCTCGAGGATTTCAAGGTCGTCGGTCCGCATGAAGGAACGAAGCCTCGCAAGATTCTGCTCGGCCTCGCGGAGCTGGAAGTGATCGCGTCGCGCTTGGGCAAGTCCGACGACGCGCAGCAAGAGTTGTTTTGACTCTCTCCAGGCGTCTCGCTGCCGCAGCTTACGCGCTCCTTGCAGCCTGCGCGACATTTGCGCTCGGCCGTGCGGTGGGCCGCGCTCCCGATCCGTCGTGGCTGATGGGCCCGCAGGCGTCGTGGGTGAATCACGCAACGGCGGTTGCATGGGCGGTCACGCAGCTGGGCTATTTCTATCTCATGCTTCCGGTAACGATCGCACTGGCGCTGCTGGCAGTCGTCTTTCGCGCCTGGCGTTCGCGATTGATCTTTGCCGTGCTCGAAATTCTCCTCGCTTGGCGTTCGACCGATCTCTTGCAGCGTTTCTTTGCGCGGCCGCGGCGCTTGGATTGGGTCGTCAAACACGAGACGTCGTTCTCGTACCCGAGTTCGCACGCTGCCGTCGCCGCGACACTGTATCTGCTGCTCGCCGTTTTCGTCGTGCGCAGCGCTCTGCCGGGCAGAGCCTGGATCGCGTCCGCGCTTGGCCTGCTCTCGCTCGCGATCCTCTGGTCGCGCCTCGCACTGGGGGCGCATTATCTGACCGACGTCGCAGGCGGGCTCCTCTGGGGCAGCGCCGTCACGGCGGCGTTGGCCGCTTGCTGGCCCACAAACGTCTTCGAGGGGCGCGCCGCCCCGTCTTTAGAATAGTCGGACGATGGCTTATCATACGGATCCGCGGCTGGTCGAAATCGAGCGTAAGCTCGAGGCCGGCGTACCGCTCTCGTTGGAGGACGGGCTCACGCTCTATCGCACGCCCGACATTCATAATCTCGGGCGGATGGCGCGCAACCAAAAGGAGCGCAAAAGCGGTAAGAAAGTCTTCTACGTTCTCAACCGCTACATCAACTCGACCAACGTGTGTTTCGCGAACTGCAAATTCTGCTCGTTCGCGGCGGACGAGTTCAAGGAGCCCGAGCGCGTATTTCGTATGACGGCAGACCAAGTCTACGCGAAAGCACTCGAGACCGGCACCAACTTCAATCAGATTCATATCGTGGGCGGTCACGACCCGCGCCAGCTATCGCTCGACTACTGGCTGCCGCTGATGCGACGCTTCAAAGAGACGCTGCCGCACGTCCAGCTCTCTCTTTTCACCGCAGCCGAGATCGAATACATGGCCAAACGTCATCGCATGAGCTTCCCGGATATCGTGCGGACGCTCAAAGAGGCGGGCCTCGACAACGTGAACGGCGGCGCCGCCGAGATTCTCGGTGAGCCGACCCGCTCCAAGATTTGCGCGAACAAAGTCTCCGGCGAGAACTGGCTCGAGATTCACGAAGAGCTGCACCGCCAAGGCGTCGCCTCGAACGCGACGATCCTCTACGGGCATATCGAGTCGCTCGAGGATCGCGTCGATCACTTCATCAAATTGCGCGAGTCGCAAGAGCGTTCGCCCGGCTTCAACGCGTTCATTCCGCTGGCGTTCCATCCCGACGGGAACGAGCTCTCGTACTGCGGCTGGACGAGCGGCCTCGACGACTTGCGCACCTTCGCCGTCGCCCGCCTGATGCTCGACAACTTCGATCACATCAAAGCGTATTGGATGATTCAAGGCTTGAAGATTTGCCAGGTCGCGCTGCAGTACGGCGCCGACGATATGGATGGTACGCACGGGTCGACCGACGAGGAGATGATCTATCACTCCTCGGGCACGCAATCCGGGCAGTACGTCGACGATCGTGAGTTTCGGCGTTTGATCGAGGCCGCCGGCTTCGTGCCGGTGCGGCGCAACTCGACCTATGACGAATTCCCCCACGATTGGACGCCGCCGCAACCCGGTCGCTCGCCCTTGGCCGCGCTCTCCGGCGACAAGGTGTTGGCGTGAACCATCCACTACGGTGCGGACGGATCATCTACACGAACGACCTGCCGATTTACACCGCCTTCGACGAAGGCGTGCTCGAGTATCCAGGAACGCTGCATGCCGACGTGCCCTCCAAACTCAACGCGATGCTCGTCGCCGGCGCGTTGGACTTGAGCCCGGTCAGTGCGTTTGCTTGGGCAAAACATTCCGGCGAACTCGTGCTGCTGCCCGATCTGTGCATCGGTGCGCGCGATGAGGTCGTCTCCGTCGTGCTCGTTTCGGAGATTCCGCCGGCGCTGCTCGACGGCGTGCCCATTGCGCTGACGAGCGAATCGGCGACCGGCCGCAACCTGTTGCGCGTCGTGCTCGAACGCCGCTACGGCGTGCGGCCGCAGTATCTCGAATCGGATCATCCGCTCGAAGTTGCAGCAATGGGCAAGCCTGCGCTGCTGATCGGCGACGGCGCGATCGATGCGCTCGAGCGCTTCCCCGGCGAGCAGGTCTACGACCTCGGTACGCTTTGGCACGAGTGGACGCGCCAGCAAACGGTCTTTGCGGTTTGGGCCGCGCGCCGCGATGCGTACGAGCGCGACCCTGAAGCGATTCGCGAGTGCATGCACGCGTTGACCGATAGCTACACCTGGTCGCGCTCGCACATGGGCGCCGTCATCGCGCAAGCGCAGCGCGTTCGCCCGCGCGCGCCGGACTTCTACGAAACCTACTACGGCAAGCTGAATTTCACGTTCCATTCGGCGGCGCAGGCCGGCCTAGCCGCCTTCTGTCGCGAGCTCTTTGCGCTCGGAGCGATTCAGGCGGTGCCCAATGCTCTTCCGGAGGCGATCGGTGTCGTCACTCGCTAATCTGCTCGAACGCGCGGCGGGCGGCGGGCGCCTGTCGTTCGATGAGGGCTTGCGGTTGTACCGCGAGGCGGATCTGCACGATCTCGGCATGGCCGCACACGCGCGGCGCATGCAGCTCCATCCGGCCGACATCGTGACCTACGTGATCGACACGACGATCGACTACACCAACGTGTGCAACGTGCACTGCACGTTTTGCGCGTTCTTCCGTCCCGAACATCACAAGGAGGGCCGCACGCTGGATCACGACGCGGTGGTCGCGCGCGTGAAAAAGGCGGCCGACCTCGGCGCCACGCAGATCATGATCCAGGGCGGCGTGAATCCCGAGCTGCGCATCGGGTGGTACGAACAACTCTTCGCGCGCGTGCGCGCCGAGTTTCCGCGCGTCGACATTCACTCGCTCTCGGTCTCCGAGATCACGGGGCTTGCCAAGGTCGAGGGGCTGACGCCGCGCGCGGTACTCGAACGCCTCAAAGCCGCGGGCCTCAAGTCGCTTCCGGGCGCCGGGGCGGAGATTCTGGTCGAGCGCGTGCGTAAGCGCATTTCAGCGCGCAAAGTGACGCCGCAGGAGTGGCTCGACGTCATGCGCCAGGCGCATCAATTGGGCATGCCGACCACGGCGACCATGATGTACGGCTCGATCGAAACCGACGAGGAGCGCATCGAGCACATGCACGTGCTGCGCGAACTGCAAGACGAGACCGGCGGATTCACCGCCTTCATTCCGTGGTTTTACGTGCCGTTCAAGACACCGCTGCGCGGCAGAGAGGCGACCGCCCTCGAATACCTGCGCGTCCTCTCGATCGCGCGGCTCTACCTCGACAACTTCGCGCATCTGCAAGCCTCTTGGCTCACGCCGGGTATGAAGATGGGGCAGCTCGCGCTCTTCTACGGTTGCGACGACATGGGCGGCGTGATCATCGAAGATCGCGTCGTGCGCGACGCGGGCGCCAACAACGACGCGACGCGCGCGGAGCTGGAGCAGGCCATCGTCGGCGCCGGCTTCAAGCCGGTCATCCGCGACACGTACTGGAACGTGCGCGACGATATGGCGCTCGCCACCGCTTAGCCGTTCGTCGCAGCTTCGATTGCGAAGCGCAACGCCGTAATCGCCAGCGGCTCGAGCGGGTGCGTCCACGTTGCGCGCGCCGCTCGTCCGTCAAATGCGAAACGCGCGACGCAGGAAACCTCGTCGATGTGCACCGGCCCATCGGCCGGAATCGGCTCGACTTCGAGGGTGGCCTCGAAGGTCGTTTCTAGAAGCGACCGGAGCGCGGCGAGGCGTTCGTTCGCATCCTTGGCGCGCTCGAGCGCGGGCAACATGACTGCGAGATCGATGAGGCGCGAGCGAGCGCTTTCGCCGTTCGTGCGCAGCAGCAGGTGCTCTTGGGTAAGGACCGCTTCGAGACGGCTGGCGTTGCGAATCGGACGCGCAACCATACGCACCAGCTCGGCGCGATCGCCCTCACGCGTGCGCGTGTAGGTGGTGACGACCGGCTCGCCGCGCTCCAGACGATCGCGCATCACGCGTGCGTCAGCATCGGCACCGTTCCACAGCGCGAGCAGGTGATAGTGATCCCGCAGCGTGGCGGCTTCGTTTTCGTAGCTTACGGTGAGGCGGCCGTCATCGCCCGACTCGTAAATGACGATTGGCGTCGTGGCCTGCTCGGTGGCGGCGAAAAGAAGCGAGAGCTGCGCCGACGAGCGGCGCCGCAGCGTGATATCGCGGCCCACCATCAGGCGCAGACGGCGACCGTGGCGCGTGGTGAACGGCCGGTCGACGAATTCGATCCAGAACTCGCTGCCGTCGTCGCGCAGCGCGAGTACCTCGCGGTAATTCGGCTGGCCGGCCTCGATCGAAGCGCGGATCGACTCCATGAGCGACGGCGGATTGTTTGGCGAATAGATCGCGTCGTACGGCCGCCCGATCAGCACGCGCTCGTCGAAACCCGTTGCTTCCAGAAACGATCGATTTACGTGTAAGATCGCGGGTCCGCCGGCTGAGGGCGCCGTGTCGTCGGTCACGATCATGAAATCGCTCGCCTGCGCGACGCCCTCGGAGAGCATGTTCATTGCCTCCTGCGCGCGCCGCCGCTCGGTGACGTCGTGAATCGAAATCGCGCAGTAGATCGTCGGGGATTCGAGCGGATGCGCCCG
>Ga0335072_10004751_pt1 | contig 20080 bp, 20 predicted proteins | sample Lox_Sample_21_FD_206725 | JGI IMG/M metagenome (GOLD analysis project Ga0335072, IMG submission 206725) | Soil microbial communities from Loxahatchee National Wildlife Refuge, Florida, United States - Lox_Sample_2.1 | ecosystem: Environmental > Terrestrial > Soil > Wetlands | place: USA...
ACGATGACTCGGCTCTTCTGGAGGAAGTTGAGTATGAAGGGGGCAAGCGCCTTGATGATGACAGCGATAGCGTTTGGATGACAGATGACGAATCCGAACGGGAAGATGTGGTCATGGAGGACAGCCCAGCGGTTGAAGGGCTTGATGGCGATCGAGATGCCGACTCTACCAATGTGCCGTCTGAGGTTGAGATGTCAGCATTTACAGGGAATCCATCACTTCAAGGAGCTCCACGCCCGGGCCTTTCTGTAAATGATCTGGCACGCTTGCGACCATTACCTGGGAACGCACCACCACCTTTCGTTATCCTCGAATCAGAGCCACCGCCAGACCAGTTCGCAGTTGGAGAGACGCCGCCTGTTTCCTCTGCCGCATTTCTGCGACGCGTAACGCGCGAGCACAGTATCTTGTCTACTTCTCTGCCCGTTAAAGAAATCTATGTCCGCGCGTACGAGTCTCGCCTTGATCTTCTTCGTTGCCTGATCATCGGACCAACTGGAACCCCTTACGAGTATGCTCCTTTTGTCGTCGATCTACAGCTCGGCCCTGGGTTTCCTCAGGTGCCACCAGTTGCACATTTCCACAGTTGGACTGGGGGCTTGGGAAGAATCAATCCGAATCTGTATGAAGAAGGCAAGGTCTGCCTGAGCCTGTTAAACACATGGCCAGGACAGTCAGAGGGCGAGAGTTGGAGCGACAAAGCCAGCATCCTCCAAGTCTTGATATCTCTGATGGGTCTCGTCCTCGTCGACAAGCCCTTCTACAACGAAGCGGGGTTTGAGTCATACAGCGAGGAGAAGCTGTACACACGTGAGTCGCAACAGTATAGCGAGAAGGCGTACGTTATGGCTAGAGGATTCGTGAAGCATGCTCTTAGCAGTCCTGTCAAAGGACTAGAGGATGTGCTTGCATACCTTTATCTACCGCCGATTCACTCTGCCAACAATTTTACAGTACAAGCTGATCATACAGAGTCATCTACGCATACAGGCGATACTAACAGGGACCATTGTAGCCTACTAAGAACCGTTGTTGAGAAAAGTGAGGCTCTCATTGAACGTTCGGCGGTCCTGCGAGGTACCCTTGACGACTCAATCTTGGTCGATGGAGGGGGAAGACTTGGCAACAGCACCGAGGCCTTTTTGAGGCCTCTGAGTCAAGGCGCGGTGGTGATGCTGAAAAAGACTATCAGCTCCCTGAGAGAGTTGCTGGAGATGGTTGACAGAATTTGACGGACCCTCCAACTCTCAATCTGTCCTATATTCGTCAAGGACACTATCCAGGCGTTTTCCAAGCATTTGATTGGCATTTCTTGTTATTGCATGGCAGGTATAAGACCTAAATTATGATACCCATAGACTTAGAAACTTTTCCAATGCTCCACCATTCGTTCCACGAAAAAAAGGGAAAGAAGGAAAAAGGCTCATTACCTAGGACAGGATTGAAATCGAAGCCCCAACTCCGGAAGGCTTTGAAGGGCTGGGAATTAATACAGAAGGCCATGGAAGAAGCTTGTCATGGAAGATTCCGCAAATGCTGATTAGCAACGATCTACGCTCTAGGTTGTGCTCTTTACTCTGCTACTGCTACGGAATGTCACAACGACGGCAATGCGTTCACGTTCCCCGTTATCCCCATTCTCTCTTCCTCCGTCAGGACCAGTCCAAAGACGTCTCGCAGCACATCTACTCTTTCTTGCTCTGTTGCGCACGTCTTGACCAACTGCGTCCTGCCGCCCATATTTCGCATTAGTTCCGCACCGCAGAGCATCTCCTTGCCCACCACCACCTCCTCTTTAGTTTGCTCTCCGTTTGAGGACTGCTTGTCGTCATCGAGAATCATCTTGACTGCCACCACGGTCGTGGTGAACCAGCTTTGGGGCGAGTTGTTGATGTAGTAGCTCATGACTGCGTAGTCTTGTGGGAGGAACTCGAGGGTCGTGAAGCAGTCTAATAGTAAAAGATCAGCATCCACACACCGCTTACATCTCGCACCCTCCTCCGACCGCAATGCTGGCAAAGCAGTTGCATGATTGAATCTTACAGCAGTCTTTCCAATAATCCATCTCATGATTGCGAGTCTTATACACCCACAATTTCTGCGTCGGATCGAAATTCGAGTGGATATTCTCGTAGTTCAGCTTCACCTCCTGCGTGCCCAGATTGCGAGTCACTCCCCCGTCGGTCAACGCCATCGGTTTCGTGGGCCCATCACCTCCGAATCCGACGTCGACCATATACCGCTGGGGCTCCCCGGAAGCACTCGAGTCGGCGCCAATAGTGACGATATTGACAACATGGGTCCAGCCATTGTAGTCGCCGACAGGGACACCACGCTCGCGCCTTCGGACCCGCGAACCGACACTGTAGACAGTGAAGCCGAGGCCACGGAGCATGTGGGCGAAGAACACATTCTGTTCCATGCAGTAGCCGCCTCTGTGGCGGGTGATGAATTTGTCGTAAACGGCCTGGGGGTCGAGAGAGATGGTGTGGGGAGGTGGCGAATAGTGGAGGGCGAGGTTCTCGAAGGGGATTGAGGCGAGGTGGTGGCGTTTGAGGGCTGCTAGGAGCCGTAAATCTGGTTTGGAGTTGGCGAGTTTGAGGGGCAGGGAGATGTGATGGAGATATTGGGAAATTTGGAATGGGTTATAGATTACAGGGGGCTGAATCGAGTTCTCGGCCGCACTGGCAATTGGATAAGTGATCCCGGAGTCCCCCATGTTGACGCGATTGGATTTCTCTAGCTCTGGGGAGCAGAAGAACACGTTCGAGATGGGAAACAAAGAGCTCAATGACAATACAAAAATTTGGGGGTCATGAATAAGCACGCGAGACCTATATTGGAAAAGTGAGAACCCAGGATCAATCTGTCCCACATTTGGGCCGATATCCATCATTCTCCACCGGCATTTCGCGGATGATGGGAGACATTCTTCGTCCAAACTATGTCGCGTGTAACATTGCCCAAGAGAGGGCTGTAAACAAGTAGCTCGCCAAGTTAATTGTGTGGCCTTGGGTCGGCCTCTAATGGAACGATCCGTTCCCGGAATAGATACCACGTGGAACAAAGTTTCGCCGGTGGGGCTGAAAACTTGCAGGGCCAGGGACGTCACTCCAGTGATTGGTCATGCCACCCACTGCTTCATTTTCTGAGCCTTGTGCGGCGAACTGCTAACCGGTCTACGCCTCAGGGTTAGCAAGATCTGTTTGACGCTACTTCGGATATTCAATGTGTGTTCTGGCTTTCCCGGCTTGATTATTTTCGACTTTCGCCTTTAGTTCTGGGTTCAATTTCGAGAGAGCTGTTGCGAGAAAGGATCTCGATCGCGTCAACATCATTCGCATCGTTCCTAAAATTGCCCGAAACCACTTCCAGAAACGGCGGTCGCCGGTGTTGGATATGGCTTCACTCTCTCCATCGGTACACGCCAGCCGGCCGGGAGTATTCATCGATCCACATCGGCAAGCAGAGTATCCTGTGCTTCTGGGAGAATCATTGCGAGATAATCCAGGGGCCAAAGCCCAGTTCTTCAGCTTACAGTACAACTGGAAGCCCAAGAACATCTCCGCCAAACAGAGGACTGTCATCACTAAAGCAGATGACCAGTCCAGTGGGGACGCTCCCTACCAGCTTACGATCCGCGAGCCAGCCGCCGAGGGTAAGCCATATAAATACGCGGGCAAAGTCAACAAAGTCTCAGAGCAGAACGGCTCTTCGACGTCCTCGCCAGCGGATCAAACAACCTCACTCGCACTAGTATTCAATGAGGAGAAATCGGCGTTCGTCCTCGAGAAGATCTCTGCTGCTTTAGACTTCAACCTCACGTCTGCTCCCGGCCAGTCGCGTGCGGATATACAAGCATATCCTCAGCTTACTTCCAGCAATAAATCCGAGGAATATAGTGGTACTCTACGCAAACCGACTTCCAGCTCCAGCAACGACGACGACGAAGATGAACCAGATGCAGACAATCCATATGACTACCGCCACTTCCTCGAAGAAGCCAAAGCAAACGCAGAGAAGGGTTTAGGCAACCGGACACCCATCCCAGGAGGCTTAAGCGGCCTCCCAAGCCCTGTACCTGTCGCATCACGCTTCCGTGCCAGCAGCGGACCAGGCACGCCACTACACAAACCCGTCACTTCCACCCCATCAACCCAAATGAAGAAGCGAAAGATCTCAGACGAGCGCACCCAAGATTCCCGAACCGGAGCATCCACCACCACACACAAGACCACAGCGCCCAAGTCAAAACCGAAACCCACCTCGTCCACCTCGTCCAAACCCAAACCCCTCTCCAAAGAGCGCATATCCGACTCGGACGAAGAAATTGGCGACACGATCACCCTCTCCCGCCCCCCTCCTGCCGGCAATGCCAGGAAACAAAACAACAAACCTCCAGCAACGACAGCTAGAGCCGGCTACGCCCCCTCCCCCCGGATCGAAGTGGATGAAGCCGCCGACCTCGTCATCGACATGGGCTCGCCTCCACCACCAGTCGCCCGCCGCCGCCCCCCCGGCATCGACTCGCCGTTCGCGATTGCGCGGATCATAAATCCCAAGACATCGCTAATGGATTCCCCTGAGGAGCTGAAAGACGAGGAGGAGGAGCAGGACGCAGAAGGCGAACCCGACGATGACCTCGTCGTCATGAACATGAATGTGGATGCAGATGTTCCGATGCGCGACGTTGACAGCGATGTTGAAGACTTCGTCCTCGGGAGCCCGGCAGCGAGTACCACTAGGGCGGCTTCTGTGGGCATGGGTGCGAGGAGGGTCGATGTCGATGTCGATGCAGATGAGGACGAAGATGATGAGTTAGCAGCAGAGCTGGAAGCGGCGCTGGAGAATGACGACGAAGAAGGTGAGCAAGGGGGCGGGGCCGGGGACGGATGTGGTGTGGGGTTGGGGATTAGTACCGTTACTGGTGGTGGTGGCGATGGAGCCGGGGGAGAGGATGAGAGTGAAATTAGTGAGGAGGAATGAAAATTAGGGCAGGGCAGGGTATCTGGTCTAAGGATGAAGCCTGTAGTTTGATGTCATCGCTCCTGTTGGGATAGAAAATTTGTGCTGGAATTGGCGGCTAAAGTCTGGTTTTATATGCACGGAGGACTACCGTGCCATTAACATCGCCATTTGGCCTTGAGTTTAGGATCTCTAATCTGTGGTATCATGATGCCCTTGTGCTAGTCCGATTTCAATTCTTCCATCCGCCATGACATCACATGCTAGCTATGCAGGTAAACTCGTTTTCTTTGTAGGGCAACACCACACTCCAAAGGTTTGTTACAGCTTTTCGCTTTCCTTATTCATCGCCACCACCAGCCATGCTCGCTCCGCCGGCCTGCTTTGCACTCTTCGCCGAACAAATATCATCCACTCTCAACAGCAAGCAAGCACTCTCCACCGCCGTCTTGATACTCTGGAGTTTCACTGCTTCTGGCTCCCATACTCCATATTCCTTCATGTCGACCACAGCGCCTGTGTCGCCATTCACACCCCATGAACTACCACCTTTCGCCTGCTCCGCACGTAACCTCGTCAGAATCCTAATGGGACTTGCACCAGCGTTTTGAATCAGCGTCCGTGGGATCACCTCCATCGCGTCTGCGATAGCCTTGTACGGCCATTGAGCTACTCCCTCTACGCTCTTCGCTTTCTGAGCTAGGCGTATAGAAACCGCCATCTCGGTTGCGCCACCGCCAGGGCAGAGCCGCGGGTGGAACATCACGTTCCGCGCAACAGACATGGCATCTTGGAGGTTGCGTTCGATTTCGTTAAGGATATCTTTGGAGGGCCCGCGGAGTAGGATCGTACACGCTTTTGGGTTCTTGCATTTCGTGAGAAACGTGAAGTACTCGTCACCAATCTTTTCGATTTCAAAAAGACCACATCCAGTCCCGACATCGCTCTCGGTAAGATCATCGACTCTGTTTACGATTGTGGCACCGACCGCACGTGCTATGCGGTTGTTGTCTGTCTTGCGGACACGTCTTAGCGCTGTGACATTGGCTTTGACGAAATAATGTTGTGCCAGGTCTGAGACACCTTTTTCGGTAATGACTAGGTCGGGTTTGAGGGCGAGTATGCTGTCGCACATCTTCTTCACCTGCTCTTCTTCAATCTGGAGGATGCGGTTCCAGGAGTCTTCGTTTGAGATTTCGATATTCGTTTGCGATTCGCCCTTCTTATACTCAAGCGGGCAGTCAAGGAGAATGATTCGAGGGGATTCAATGCGCCGGCGCATCGAGGGATGCGTAATGTCTTTGTTGAGCATGACACCGTCAAGCACGCGAGAGTTTTCAATCTCATCTCCTGGTATCTTCTCAACGCGGGCATAGCGTTTTATGTCAATTTCGTGAGGGCGAGGTGGGGCGGATTTCGATGTTGGGCCGTTTGGAGTGGCGCCGTTGTTGAGATTTGAGGTGAAGGAATAATCTTGGGAAACCGTTCGTACAGCTCGGAGGGCAAGGCCACACATCAGCTCAGAGTACCGCGATATTGTTTTTGTGCCAATAGAGGATTCGATCAAGGAGATCATAGACTTGTCGTCGGACGTGTTGACAGGGATGGAGACGTCGTGGACAATAGTTAGGGCATCGGCGAGAGCTCGTTTGAAAGCCTGTATTATGACAACAGGGTGGATATTGCGTTCAAGCTGTGGCAGGGCCTGAGCTAGTATCTCCCCAGCTGCACAAAGTTAGATTGATGATGCTGAGTACTAGAAATAGAGGCTGTACCTAGTATTATGACTGTTGTCGTACCATCACCCACTTCTTCATCTTGCGTCCTGCTTAACTCAATCATGCTCTTTGCAGCTGGATGCGCGACCTCTATTTCTCGCAGGATGGCATGGCCGTCATTCGTAAGGACTATACCTCCCATGGGATCAAGTAGCATCTTGAGCATTGCTTTTGGGCCGAGACAAGATCGTATGATATCAGCGACCCTGCACAAGAAATCAGTCCTGCACAATAACCATCGTAGAAGCGCAAGCCGTACGTTTTTGCGGCTGTAATATTCGAAATTTGAGCTTTGCGCCCAACTTGTCTTTCCCCATTCTGCGTGTTAATGACCATCACAGGTGCCTGCATAGTGAATACGGTGGGAGGCTAGGTGCCTCAATTTTGTGGAGGAACCGCAGTGCAGGATCCAATTCTTGGAGCTTTAGAAGCCAACAAGCTAATGGGTTTTGAGGAGGTATGTAAAGGATGTAGTAGAATCCTCACTATTGGAGCACTATGAAGAGGAGAGTAGCTTTTAGGTCTTGCGGTCTTCATCGCCAACCAAATATTTGAAGCCCTGCTCGGCGAACTTTTTGCTCCGGCATACCTTCCCTATTATCCACGTGCCACCGTTAAGACCCTCCCTGACCTTAGGCCAGAAATAATAGCACAGACTCAGCCATATGAAATGAGAACTATGGGAGTAAATTAGTGGAGAATGCTATACAAAGCGCCAAAATAGTACGATCTTTTCATCTACAGTGTTGTCAAGTATTTCAAAGGCCTGAAACTCATTTACGAAGTAAAGCTTCTTGAAGCGCTCGACTTCCACCATTCGGAGTTACTCTGACAGCGGGAAAGGTTCTGATACTCTTCAAAATAGAGGATACACGTTGGAAATTCCGTTCACATAAAATGCGAAGCACAAGCCGTGCATCTTTCGCTTGACGCTCCATTCGGCGCACACGCACCACCCAATTGCATCATCTTTACCTTGAAGGAGGGCCGCTAATCTTACTGTAGTGCTGCTGTATGAGGTATATGACTATCGCCCGTGAGGTACACGCTTATGAGGTGCATGCCCATCAGGTGCACGCCTCTGAGATGCACGTTTATGAGGTACACATTCATGACATGCACGCCTGTGAGATACACGCCCATGAGATGTACGCCCGTGAGATGCACGCAACCCTGCCCATCTTCGTCCTCAAAGTCCTCAAAGTCCTGCGGTCAATTCTTGTCCTCCACCATTCCCATGTTTGGTCTCCTCCCTCATCGCCTTCAGAACTCCCTCCGCAACCCTCGTTCCCTCCCTGCCGTCCCTCGTAAGCATGTTTCTGGCAAGCCGCAATGATTTGGAGCACACAACTTACAGCCCAGCCGGCATCCCCACGTAAATCGCAACCTGCAGCAACACCTCCCGAATCTCCTCCTCAGTGACTCCGTTCCTCACTGCGCCCCTGACATGTACGCCCAGCTCCGTCATCCGGTTCAGCGCACACAGCATTGCAATGTTCAACATGCTCCGCGTCTTGCGCTCTAGCCCAGGTCGTGTCCACACCCAGCCCCAGCCCGCCTCAGTGGCAAGCTCTTGCATGGGCCTGGAGAAGCTGGAGGAATGGGTAGAGAGGGAGCGGGAGACGTGCTCCGGGCCTGCGACGGCGGTGCGCACTTCGAGGCCGGCGGCGTAGAGAGTTGCATGCGCGGCGGCGATTTCGGCTTCGGTGGGGTGAGTTGGGGGCATCTTGTGGGGGGTGAGAAGGATGAAATAATCTTGAGGTACAACCTTACCCAGATTCAACACATGCCATCCATGTGGAGATGTTGGGGCCGATGCTCCAACAGTCGTGTTGGCCAATAGGCATCGACCTGTTGGCTATTAGGCCAGCCTATTGCTCAGCATACGTAAGAATACACTGCTTTGGTAAATGGCCCGCCCTATTAGTGTCAGGTCAGCTCGTTAGATAACAGGCCGACCGACAGGCCGACCGACAGGCCAATAAGAGGTCGACGATGAGGTCAATTCTGAAGTTGCTGATGTCGATTCTAATGTCGTTGACGGGTTTATCATGATCCTTAACATCGCCGACGAGGTTACCACATAATAGATAACGAGGTCGGCGACGAGGTCGATACCCTATAGGTCCGCCTAGAAGGCCGCCTAGAAGGTCGCCTAAGTAGCCCTGAAAGTCGCCGCTGAAGGGCAATCTTGTAGGCGCGTATAAGATAAATTACGGCTCATCACTTACCTAATTAACCCCGTTGACCACTTACCCGGCCCATATACAAACGGCATTGCAGGTCGTATAGGCCGGCCTAATAGCTAACAGGCTGATTGGTTAACCAGCGGGATCTGTTGGAGGGAGTGGGGTGTCTCCGGCGGATGAGCGGGGCTTGGCCTAAAAGTTCTAGTTCTCGTCAGTGATCGCAAACTTCCTAACCTTCACCTGATTTTATTAGCTTCATACGTTTGGATTGCCATCCGTAAAATGGTCTCCCTGTACGAAATCTTTGAATACTGGGGAACCTTGTCGCATGCTGTTATAAGTAACAAAGACTTCTTTGCGTAGCCTGCCGGTTTCCGAAAGAGCACAAGGATCATCATAGACCGGTTCGGTCTGATTCATCTTACATGGAGCTTTTCCGGAGCTCACTATCAATCTTGGGGCTGAATTGGCCCTCTCCAAGGCCCTTATGCGATGTCTGTTTATCCATGTTCAACGCAGTACGTTCTGCCCCAATCGGATCATGGCGGGGTTCAAAGCCACGGTCCTTTGGATATCCCGAGTCAACCTATCTTTGGGGAGGCGCTCATCACGTCCTACCGGGATCCTTCTTGCGCTCAGTTAATAGTTGGTGTTATATCTGCTACACTATTTTTCGAGATTGCAACGACTCTCAACGGGACCTCGCAAGAAGCTTTCAGATATTCTATCGGATCTATGAGCTGCAAGAGGAAGGACTTAAAGACCAACTCATGAGGTATGGACTACGGTTTGGAATTGAGGTCGAACAAAATGATCAAGCTGTTCTGGGAGAATTCTTCTATGATTGCCAGGGAGATTTCAAAATCTTACCATTCGAAGGTACGTCAGAGCTCATGCGATTAGTGATGGCCCGCGAGGTTTCTCTAACATTGCCTTCAAGATATACGGCCCTGGGTCACGGACCAGACAATACCAAGGAACACTTCTGACCACAAGTGCCTGGACCAAGCACGCACTTGGCTAACGGACTGCCTCCGGTCTCACAAGGGTTGCCAGCGGTCTTCTGCTGATCAAAGGTTTTACCCTACAAGGCTACTAAACTTGGGCGACACTCTGAATGCGACTTTATGCCGTTTGCAGAATTGTGCTACCGAGACTCCAACCGGCCCTTATTGCACACTGAGCCATTGTTGGGGCAGAGGCGAATTTGTGAACCTTAAGAGTACGACTGTGCAAAAGTTCGAGCGTGGTATATCAATATCATCTCTTTCAAAGACGTTTCAGGACGCCATACAAGCTGTGAGACAGCTCGGAGTACGTTATTTATGGATCGATGCTCTCTGCATCATTCAAGACTCCGCGGAGGACTGGGAAAGGGAAGCTGCTCGTATGTCAGAAATCTATGCTAGATCGCACTGCAATATTGCCACAGCAGACGCGGTCAACGGCAAAGGCTGCTTCGTAGACCGTTATGTCTGCAGGGTAGAACCTTGCCTCATTGACAGCTCGACATTCATGAAAGGCCACACAGGAAATTATGTTATTGCTTATGATGACTTCTGGAGCATCAACTTGCGGAACGCACCTCTTCATCAACGGGGCTGGGTTCTTCAGGAGCGCCTTTTGTCTCCAAGAACGATACATTTCGGCTCGGAACAGATATTCTGGGAATGCGAGCATCATACTGCTTGCGAGTCCTACCCTCGCGGTATACCCGCTGAGTTGAAGAACCCTCGTGCCAAAGCATGGAGGCTTTTCGATTCATTGTTGAGCGTGAACCAAACTGTGCTGACATCCGAAGTCGACAAACGGCTGTCGGAATTATCTTTGTTCCATGAACGGTGGAGGGAGACCGTGGAATGGTACATGGAATGCAGAATAAGTAACCCAAAGGACAAGCTCGTTGCTATAGCCGGCATTGCTCACGCGGTCGCCGAAGTCACTGCCGAACGATACTTGGCAGGATTATGGGAGAATCAAGAACTAGCCATCCAATTATTATGGCACGTGTTGAGCAGACGTCAAGTCGACAACAGTCCGTCCCAACGGCCTGAGGTGTATCGGGCACCTTCTTGGTCATGGGCATGCCTGGAGGCTACTATTGTCTGGAATTGGCCATCAACCTACGACAAGATCCTTGTCAGCATTGTCGAAACCACGGCAACGCCTCGCGGTAGCGATGTTATGTGCGAGATAATCTATGCAGCATTAAAGGTTCGTGGGTGTCTCTTCGAAGCTCGACTCGAGATTGCCCATGTCAAAGCCGATGGTACTTATGATGAAGATGGCGAATACAACCTATTGGTCGACTATGAAGAGATTTATGAAGATGATACAGTCGTACCATTCGTATTTTCGATCGCAGGGCCGATCGTCCACCTCGACACTGCATTGATGCCCGCTTTGACTAGCACTGTCTACTGCCTTCCCATGTGCACTGAGTGGACAGGCAAGCCTGGCAGCAGAGCTATGCGAATCGCCGGGCTGCTTCTGACTCCAGACCGGCAGGAGGAGAATCAATATAGTAGGATAGGAATATTTGGCCTCGATGAAGTGGAAGCTTGCCATTTTTGTGGCCTTGACACCACTGAATCCGAAAGACTCGACGAAGTCCTCCGCTCAATGCTGCACGAAACAATCACGATCATTTAGAATCAACGGGCCTCCTGCTATTTCCTACCTCCAAGGACGCTCAAGCTACACTAAAGGAAACGACGTCTCCATCTTGAATTGCACAAGCAGACACACCTCGTTCAAGGGCAGGCCGATCGCCGATCAGCAGCGGAACACTTCGTTCCTGGGGCACGGCAACAAGCACAGGTTTACTTCTCCCCATACCTCTGAAGTGATACTGTGGTGGGGCCAATTGGTCGTTAGCCCCTTATGGGCACAGGAACTGCCCTTTGAGCATCTATTAGAGATAGCGAAGATACACAGATAGCGACAAGCAAGCTTTTCTACCCAACGTGTCTCTAGGTCCTGTCTCCCCATCGTTGCTATGCCTTCCCTATCGTACAACCTGCCTTTTGGCATACCTTTATCCCCTCCAACATACTCTGAAAGCGTAGTCCAGGATTAGCCTGACCTCATGCCAGCGAACGAAAAGTATCAGTTCCAGAGGCTGTGTCGAGTCCGAGAGTTTGGTGAACAGGCCGCGTTTCGCTGGCAGCTAGGTAGGTAACAAAGACAGCGTCTTAGGCAGTGTCTTGGACAACGTCTTAGACAACAGGACAGGATGGGCAAGGCGTTGTGGCGATCGCATCTCCTTGTGTCTATAAGTATCAGCTTGTTACCCAGGTAGGTAGACAACAAGCAGTGCTTCCACGACCACTTCTACTTGCCGCGCACAACACAGAACTTGGTCTGGTCGGTCGACCATTGTCGGCAGAGCCGAAGGGTTAGGCGGGCAATAGACTCCTCTACAGCTTATGGTATGCGTAATGATGACTTCAGGTCTACGTAGTACAGAGAGACTGAACGCTGAAGAGGGGAAGGTCTCTTTCTCCTCGATCAGCGTATGATCTTGGCAGGCTTGGCATGACAACCGTGCGGGCGGAGCAAAACCTATTTAATTCTTTGTGAGATCTAGTTTTCCACCGCGACCATACACCAGCCTCGAAACTTGGTGAGACTCGGACATCATCACCGAATTTGTTGCCACCAACTTTTCATGGGTGGAAGCCCGTCACAGAAATGGGAAGCCAAAGGCGCAAAGTTCAGCTTATACCCCGTGGGTGGGGGAATTGTGAAATCTGGGAGCTGATGTGGGGATCTGGCCGGAGGACTTTGTCCATTTCAGCTATGGGGGTGAGGCTAACTATATTGCCACGAGGCTCGGCGCTCACTTCTGTGCTCGCAGATCACACTATTTGTTTCGACATGGATTTTTCGACAATTCCCGGATTCTGAGCTTTGGCCAAGCTGGTCGGTCGGGCGCTCGCCGGAAACAAGAAGTGTGAGATGCCGAACCAATTAACCTCCATGTATCTATGTACCTGTGAAAGGGAGGCAGAAAAGGGCGACTTTGGGAGCCGTTTTCGGCGTCCCTTCCACCTCACCCAACCCGCGCGCCTGGCCGCTTTAACCTTTTTTTAGGCCCCCAGGCGCCAAGCGTGCAAGGGTGCCTTGAGCCTCCACGGCAGACCGTGGGTCACGTTTTCGGCACACTCCCCCGTCCCCTCCCCTCCCCGAGCGACCAATTTTGGGTCCTCAAGCTCTGTCCCCAAAATGGACCTCTCTCGGGTCATGGCTGGCGGTATATATAGGATGCTGTTCCCATCTGGCTTTTGTCCTCCGTCTCTAAGCTTGGGCGTCTACTCTCTTTTCAGCCGGATCCTCGCCTCAAGCCATGGACGCACAATCATTGCCATCCCAGCCTGTCTCTTCCCGCCCACATTGGACGATTCCAGTTTCCCGCGAAGAGACGTTGACGGTACGGGAGAAATTTCGTGCCGTTAGTTGGCGTGAACCGAACCACAAACCTAATACGACCAAATTGTCGCGTGGGCCAAGAGTGTTTGGGATAGGTACGTGACTCTTGATGACCTCCGTCACCCGAGTGGTATCAGCTGACCGCATGCTGTTAGATATTGTGAACATATCGGTGTCGACCCTGATCGATACTTACTAGAAAGCGGACCTGCCGACTTCGAAAGCTGGATTGACTGGGTCCTCCGCACAACTATTGCCTCGAAATCCTCTCGACGACGCGGTCTTGTCGCAATGCCCGTTGCAATGCCGACTTCACTTGTTACGTCGAGCGTGGCGGCACCAACTATGACCACCAATATACACTTCGTTGTGCAAAGTGCCGCTGCAGACACAAGTACATTAGGTAGATAGTTAAATTCTCACTAGCCCTTGGGTATCCTTTTCAGTAAGTCCCATCAGGATCGCATTCTGGAAAGCTGAAGGTCCGCCCTTTTCGCATTCCAGCTAAGCCTCTTCATAAGCGACCACGAACGTCTCCTGCAAGCTCTATTTTGTCTACCTTCCCATTAATGCCCTCTCTTGCTTCTTCGTCCAGTGATGCCCAGCCGATGGGACGTGCTGACACCAGGAATCCGCTGGCGCAGCTTTTTCCCTTACCAGCCTTTCTCTCGAGGCACCTTTTCCTGTTATCATCTTTTCTTGCAACCATTGTTATTGTACCACTATTTCTTTCGGTGGGAGGCAGCAGGTAGTCGTGGGAAGGTAGCAGGTAGTCGTGGGAAGGTAGCAGGTAGTCGTGGGACGGTAGCAGGTAGTCGTGGGAAGGTAGCAGGTAGTCGTGGGAAGGTGGCAGGTAGTCGTGGGGCCCGGCAGGTAGTCGTGGGGCCCAGCAGGTAGTCGTGGGAGCCGGCAGGGTAGTCGTTGGAGGCAGCGGGTAGTCGTGGGAGCCAGCAGGTAGTCATATACATAGAATGTCTCCGCTGGGTCCAGCGCTCCTAGGTTGGAAAGAAGCTTGGAATATCCTTTCGTGCCACCCGCTGCCTCCATGGCGCCCACTAAGGCCTGGGGACTCTGTATTTGGATATCCTTTCTACCTATTTGAAGCTCCGAGTGCTTTGGACTGTGAAATCTCCAATAAGGCAAGCCATGGCCCTTGATGCTTTCGCGCGCGGTTCGTGCCCTTGAAATGAACCTAGAGATAACAAACCAACCAACCAACCGCAACAGTCCCATTTGCGCTGGGAGGCCTTTTTCTCTCTCACAGCTAACCTAAGCTTGCAATGGGTAATGGCAACTGGATGCGTGCTCTGCCTATGGAGAAAGACTGAACGCTGGCAGAAGAGTTATCTCCTTGTCGAAGCGTCTCAAGGGGCCTCCAAGCCCACGCCTAAGGCGCAGGCTTCGCGGCCCACAGCTCCTATGGGGGCTTTGGCATGCCCTAACCTCAAAATTTTCGGGCGTTCTTCGGACTGGGGAGTGTATATTGAGTAATTAGAGACCCTTTTTGGCTATCTTTGACGACCCCCCACGACCTGACTACAGACGGCCGAACTCTCTAGACAACCAAAATGTCTGGATGGCCTGGGTGTTGGCTGATCGTTCTTTCGGAAGTTGGAGCAAGGCAGCCTTTATGCGTGGGTGAGAAAAGCCCGTTCTACGCAAGGAGGTGAAAGGCTGATTGAAGCCCAGAAAATCCGGCCAACAAACATGGGTGGCTTCTGGAGACGTGTCTTGTGCTCGAAAGAGGTCTCGACACGTGTCTCAACAGGTGCAGAAGGGAGAGAGCTGACTTGATTCTGAGGCGGAGTAGTACCGAATGGGCCTTGAGACGGAATGACACCGGACCTTGGGATGGAATGGTACCAACCTGGCCTTGAGGAGAGGGAGTATCAAATTGGCCTTGGGACGGGGGAGTAAGGACCGTAGATGGGGTAGATGCCATAGCAGGATTGATAGAAGGACCTCCTTCTTCCACGGGTGGCAAGTCCGTGATGGTGAGGTCGCCTCCTTGGTTATATGGGTCGTCGTTCATGGTACCGAAGTGGTTGAAGGAGTAGGAGTTGTTAGGGTTTATGTTGAAGGGCTGTCTGAGGTATTGATTGAAGACGATTTGATGTTGGTTCGAGAGAGGGAGAGAGGTGCTGATTGAAGATTCCATGTCAATTCGAGGGAGGAAGAACAGTCTATCCTTATACTCTGCAGAGAAGACTCAAAAGAGAAGACTCAAAGTGCGAAGGACCGTAGAAGGGTCAGCTGGGGCGACCTGCGCTGCCAGATGACTTCTTCGCTTTCCTTCGGCCTTCGAGGGGCCCACTCCTCTTCTTAAGTCCGTCCAGTACTGCTCTGTTCCTCTCTCTCTGTGTCATCGATCCAGGCTTGATTCGGGTCTCGGCCGCTGTTCTGGTATATTCTGTGACGCCTGACTCTCTTTTTCTCTCTGTGTCACATCGATCCAGACTCGATTCAAGTGTTTAGCCGCTGTTCTGGCCGGTTTTGTGATGTCTGGCTCGGTTGCTCTCTCTCTTTGTCGCATCGGTCCATGCTCGATTCAGGAAATTCGGCCGCCGTTCTGGCCTATCCTGTGATGCCTGGTTCGTCGTTGGGTTCCCGAAGTGCTGTTTAGGCGCCAGTGATGCTCATGACCCCGTATTCTGTTCCAGCTGACCTGTGTGATAGCTGGGCAGGTGTGAGAGCTGCGGTTCTAGGCCGAGACGGGTCACCGGAAGAGAGCTTCCTTCTGGGATAGCAGCGGGTAGGTGCGGGGGAGAGAGTGTGTTTTGGGAGTCGTTTCGAGGTCATTTCCACGCTGGATCGAAGGCTGAGCGACCTCGTGAGGTGCTCAGGACCCTGAGGGCCCCAGCCCTGCAGCAGGACTGCCTCAAATCATTGCTACCAGATGTGATGGTTCACGGAGGACTTGATTGTTTTTCTACCTGGGGGGGCTACGCTACTTTATCTGTCCCGCAGGCTTGGCGGCCTATGGTCACGTGGCCGAGCCTAACCGACGCGCCAACTGTCACACGGATGAAACAACTGTGGCAATAGGCTGCCAAGCCCCGCGGAAATATATAGCACCGAGCCGCCCCCGTAGATAGATAGTCAATTAAGTCCTCCGGCCACCATCACACAGAAGGAGGGGGAGGGAAGATCGGTCCCCATTGCCTTTCCCAGAGCTGCCGATTCCGACCAGGGTGATCCCCCACCTGAGACACCCCGACGAGAAGTTCTGCCCTGGGAGGGGGGCCCAGCCTCGCCCCCAATACCAGTGTGTCGGCCTCGCGTTCTGAGCCTTGTCTCGGCAATAAGATGTCCCGATCTTAGTGGCCTTGCATGGCGGTTAGGCATGGCATAACAGAAGCTATGCACGAAGAAAGAAAGCAGGAAGCGAGTGGGCGATGGAGGACATAATCAAGGCGGTCTCGCACTGACGAGCCAATGCAGTAAGGTTTGCGAGGTCTGCATGCTGAGGAAACTGACCTGTAAACAGGCCGTGCCCCGCTACTGTGGTACGGAGGTGTGGGTCAAAAGTATCCGCGCCGCTAGTGATGTAACTTTCGTATTGAAAGATCAAGAAATTTCTGTTGGGCGTACCAACCCCTTTGCCAAGGGGATGAAGGGCCCAAGATACCCCCTAAATTTAGGGAGCAGTACCCGGAGGCGTAGAGGCTGCTGCCTTGGAAACGGGTTTCCGTGAAATTACATAACGAAAATTACATCGCTAGCGGCGCGGATACTTCTGACCCAAACCTCCGTACAATTGCGCCCCATTCCAGTTCCCAAAACAACGCTCGGTCCCTTTTTGTTGTACCATTACTCCGTAAGATACCTTAGCCCCAACATCCAGACTTTTCTTTCGTTGGTGACGCTCAACAATACCCGTCGGATCCCAGTCTTCCTAGGGTCCTGCGAGTCACCCACGTTTTTGTATGCCTTCCTCCTATGACCCAGGTTTCTTCGGACCACAGTATTCGTGTCCAATAGACCAGTCGAGATGTTCAATGGCTAAGACAAGGCGTGTAACGCTTGAAGCTGGCGTCGCGAAGAGCGTTGCAAATAACATAACCACCCAAGGTGAGGAAGACCTACTGCTATGAATATTGCACCACTAGCAGCGACGACCATTTTTGAAGTGCGTGAGCCATTCGATAATCGAACTCGGCGGGGTAATACCTTGGTGTCGACTAAAGCGTTCCAGAGGCGTCGGAGGGTGATAAACAGCGTATTGAACTTGACGGAGAGTCCGAGCAAGCTCGTTAGCGATCGCCTCATTTCCAGCCGACCTCTCAAAGGTTTGGACTTTGATTCGTGTATCTCTCGTACGTCTACTTCGCATGAGGCATAGCGACAGCGAGGTCAGCCATTGGGACGCGTAGAAACGATGGTAAGATTCAGTGTAAACGATGCGTTTCGTACTAGCTCGTTAGCGTGGTACCTGTGGGAAATACGCACTAAGCGTGCAGAACAGCAAGAAGTTAAGCGTGATTGATCTAACCTCGTTAGGTTAGGTCAACTCAGGGTCGGGCATCAACCAGGCGCATTCGGCTTGGCATAGCCTGGTGTCGAGGCTACAAAGTACACTGCCCTGGAAGCAGCTCGCATCTTATTTTCACCCGCAGCTTTGCTCTCACTCAAACATCCAAACCACTTGTGCGTCCACAGACCTCACACTATGTACTGGGTCTTCTTACTGTTGATTACTCATACCATTTTCACATCAGGGCGGCTTCTTGGTCGACAATATACCTATTGTGATCAAGGATGTCAAAGTATGAACCGCCTCAACTCTCTATCTTGCGTGAAACACGGTTGCCGCTTACAAAGGAATGGCTACAGGCAATGAACAATGCTGCGCTGATGCTTGCGTTCCAACCGACTTTAGTTGCTGTCCAGACGACAGTTGGTGGTGTTCTGCTCCGTATGAATGCGTACCCTGCCCTTCTGGGCAGATTTGCACCGGGGTCGATGGCGAGCAGGAGCCATGGTCATGCAGCGGGTCTTCCTCTTCAACGCCCACTCCGGCGGTGCCCACTTCGACACCGTCCACTCCGGCGGTGCCCACTTCAATGCCCACTTCGACACCACCCACTTCGACACCACCCACTTCGGCACCGCCCACTTCGACACCGCCCATATGGAACAGGACCGGGATTAATGAGCCTCTCCTTGTCGGCACCTGTGTCACGCCCGAGTTCTCCCTGGTCTATTGTCCAGAAGCCACAGCAGTATTTTTTATTGGAATTGTGGGGTGCATGGGGAGTAAAACAGACTGTTGTCCATTTCAAGTGCCTAGTACGACCCCAACTGTTACAACAACTGTTACCGCAACTGTTACCGCAACTGTTGCCGCAACTGTTGCCGAAACTGTTGGCCCTCCCATAACAAATCAATTCTACTTTCCTACTGCTACATCATCGAGTCTAGTTACCCTGCCGCACTGCCCTGCAGACTACGTGACCATTTCATCCGTTTGCTGCCCTTCGTAAGTTCGAACGAGAGCATCATCTGACAGGATTTGTGCTCTAATTACAGGCTTTAGGGGATATTTACTTTGGAACGAAGCCCTCGGGGGAATTACGCCATGCTTCAGTACTGCAGCTCGTTATTTAACCCCCCCGCCTGTTGTCCAAGCCTCGACGGTAACCATATCCGGCTCTCCGGTAACGGTCACCTCGACAGTCCTCAACGTCCTTTATTCGAGATCCTACCCAGTCAATGACACTCAGACTGGTCTTGATACATCAGCAAAAGTGGGTATCGGTGTTGGAGTTGGAGTTGGAGCTTTGGCAGCTATCGCATTAGCCCTCTGGCTGTTTCGGAGATGGTGGAAGAGGCAAAAAGAACATAGTATGTGATCGCACTGAGATTGATCATCGATGAAGCACAGCCACAACGACAGCCGAGGCTCTGCAAGCCGTACGAGGTTGCATCTCGACAATGACAGCTGAGATAGTAAGGCAGAATCAGTATCTTTAGTTGATGAAGTTGGTACTTTTGTAGGCATCTCAAAGATATAAGGGAGCTGGTTTCCCTCACCTAGATAGGACCCCAAGCACTCTCACTCTCAGAATAGAGCATTCCATTAATCCTGCGCTCACATTCTAGGTATCCCATCGGAGGGACATCACCTCTGCAAACTGGTGCACAATGAGCATGAAGTTGTTCTCTCCTTCACCCCGTCCACCGTCGCTTGGTCTACATTAACAATGGTATGACGAGATCGACGTCGACACCTACTGTCCTAACCACATTTCCCACAAAGTTGGCGTGCTTGGCTAAATCAACGATTTTGGACCGATCACCTTCTGGGGCGCAGTACTACATCGGTGAGTTTGACGCCTTCAGCAATGAGAACTCCCTTGACGGCTTCGCCGAACACTGCTGAGACCTGGAAGGAGGCGGTCTTTGTTCTCTCCATATAGAGGAAGTAGTCTCCCTCTCGGAACGCGTTCAGGGCGACCCACTTTCGAACGACAATTGCATTAGAGTTTGAATAGACGCGCTGTCAGAAGGGAGAAGAGGAGGATCACTGCTCACTCACAGATATATCATCTCCTTGGAGGCTTTGAAGAGCACGATGAAGTACCGAGTATCTATCCTCGATTTCGTATGATTTGCTATTATCATCCCAAATGAGCAGCCACGTACCCATCGCGCCAATGGCAGCACAGCGAATGCTAGTATAGACCTTTCTCGCATCTTTTGCGGCTCGTACCATCC
>Ga0335072_10004752_pt1 | contig 20079 bp, 15 predicted proteins | sample Lox_Sample_21_FD_206725 | JGI IMG/M metagenome (GOLD analysis project Ga0335072, IMG submission 206725) | Soil microbial communities from Loxahatchee National Wildlife Refuge, Florida, United States - Lox_Sample_2.1 | ecosystem: Environmental > Terrestrial > Soil > Wetlands | place: USA...
ATCACGTGCAACCCAACTTGAATGTCCAGAATTCTTTTTAGGTTGATCAAACCATGGCACTCTGTTGAAGGTGGAGTGCTCGCGCGGCAGTAACTTTTAAATGACTCTTTATAACCTTAAAAGACATTGTGTTCTAGCCGCTGAGAGGAATCTAGCGCTGTTTTTGATAGCTGCGTCGCAGTTAAACCCTGGCGACGACTAAAAAGGCTTTCTACTGTTTCTCGCATTTCACATTCTGTTTCTGCATCTGTCACTGACCCACCAGCCCTCCTAATAAAAGCCCGCTAGTTACCTGTCCGTGCAGCTATAGCCGTCACTCAATAACTGCAATCTACATGCCTAAGCAGATGCTAAGGTAAGGAGTCTTGTTCGTCCAGGCCCATTCAGCAGCTTTCATTATACCCCTCCGTGCCGTGTTGCCTAATCCCGCCAGGGACGATTTGTTTCTTCCTACAATGCATTGCCGAATGCTCTAAGGATTTGATGACACTTAGGTAGGAGTCGTGAAGGCTAATGTATTTGCCAACAAGCACAATAGAGACCGTCTCGAAGAAGCGCTCTTGTCCTTTTGTTAATGACTGCCATTCTTTCTATGTCGCCTATCCTCGAACTACAAGCGCTAGCGCTTTCGGGATTGCATCAAGCTTCAGTATGTCCCTAATTATGGGAATAAGACCCTACTTCTCTAGTAGCAGAGGAACATAATAGGTCGAAGACACATTATAGACCGCAATAACCTACTCGGGTTCTACTTAGCAGAACATGGCAATCTTGTTCGTTGTTGCTTTTTCTAGCGGAACTTCACATCTGCAAGAAATCTTCTCGATGATTAGTAAACGGCCCTATATAAGTCATAAGGTTGCCTACAGGATCAGGAGCCAGCCCAGAACTCCGAACATCCCTAATAGCTTGCTGTGTCGGCTTTGTCTTCTGCTCGCCCTAGATGACCAGAATGAGTGAAACGTGAATTTGTATGAAGTTGTCCTTCCTAGCTCTTCGTCTTAGCTGCCGCACAGCCTCGATGAATAGTGCACTCTCAATATCTCACACTGTGTCACCCAACTCGATAATGCAGACATTAGGGGTCTCATTGGTGTCATCTACAGGAATCTTCGCAACACGCTCTATCCAATCCTGAATAGCATCAGTGACATGGGGCACGATCTGGACTGTCTTCCTTAGATAATTGCCTCTCCGCTCTCGTTCAATTACATATTGATATATTTTCCCCGTTGTAATGTTGTTTTCGCGTGTCTGGGTGATGTCCAGGCCTTGCCCACCTCTGACAAAACACCTGCGCGTCCACGTCAATCCTGCTCCCAAACGTGGGGAGCAGAACAGGAACTCACCTCCAGATACCAGCACATACTTCATCTTGAGCGCGTCAAGTCGCATCGTTAGGATAGATCGTGTAGGGAAAGAATTCCTGCTACACAGAGAGAATACTGAGTCTATGCTAGGTCGAAAGAAAGACTTTGTGCCCGTCCGGTGAGGAGTACCGGATGGGAGGGAGCAGAAGAGAGATGAGGGAGCGCGCCGAATATATTTTCTGTGGTGGAGCAGCCTAGGCGGTGGTGCAAAAGCGCAAGCTGTGACAGTTACGGACTTTTAGCGACCTGCACTCACTGAATGCTCTGCACGAGTTCGCTAGGATCTCTTCAATTTTAGCGTACCCTTGCTTCACTGGTAGGTTAGTCTAGGGCAGATGTGGTCTAGCCTTTTATCTCAAATCGGGACATCCTTCAAAGGTTTTCAAAGGACGTGATATGGCTTTTAATTCTCAGGGAAGCAGACTTGATATGCCATAGCAAAAGTGCTCTACAACAGTTTCTAGGTATCAAAATCCCTTCTCCAATTGCCATCCTCATCGTCCGTACCCAACAACACCCGCAAGGCCATTCCCGTCCAATCAACCAAGTTGCACCAACTTGACGTCAGGTACCACAAATCACGTGCTCAAACATTTCGTCCTGATCCACCGCATCTGGACGTTACACCACCCTCCCACGCCCCCAAAACCTCGGATGCCAGTCGCGTCGGACTATTAGGCTCTTCATTATCGAATTGAAAGAGACGCAGAATGCATCAACACCTTTCCTAATAGGATTGTCTTGGATATTTTTTTGCTTGGGGCGATCCGCCATTGCCTCTGTTACCGCGCGGTTATAATGTATTCGCTGGTAGGGGAGTTTTCCGGCCCGGGGGTAAAGCCAGATTTCGAATCTCAGCGTGAAAAGCACCAACTCTGGCCTTGTGTATAGTGGTGATGTTGCGTAGATGTATTTGCCTTACACCTTGGTGTTGGTGCATTTAATAGTGAAGCTCTTCAAATACTTAGCCTTTAGTACTAATTATATAAGAATAACCTATACTTTGCCACTCGTAATAATATCTTCCTTAAAATAGGTTATCTTATTGCAATATTTCCACTATTAAGATCCTTCTTAATTAACAGCTCTCATAGTTTAGATCTAGGTAGACCATAGTAATCGGTTGTTATACAGGCTTCTGAATCATGAATATCATCTAGCTTTTTACCAACGTTACGAAACCTCTTAGAAGTCTTGCATATTATCACGTGGTAATAGTCATATAGAAACTGCAGAAATCACTCTGGACCCACAGTAACTTCCCAACTCCTATATAGTACTCTGAACATAGATAGATGCTCTTCAGTCTCAATTTAATTCAATCGTTCCCAAAATTGGTCCCACTCTCCCATGCGACACATATCATTATCAATTATTGTCTCTAAGGGGCACCATCTTGGTGTATTCCTAGTAAGCATCTACGAAGGCAGCGGCAAGAAGTATTGAAATACTTTTTGGAACACAAAAATCGCTAAATAACCAGCTGAATATAATTACAAAACAACTTTAGCAAGTCCTCTCAAATAGAAGAATTGAAATTAGATTTATTCAGTAAATCTAAATTATAAAGTTTCGCACATGTTTATTAACATGTTCTGTTGTGAGATTGGTCGTTTTTGGAACGACTTTTTCAGTTCGCTAAAGCGTTTCAATACTTTTTGCCGTTGTCTTTGTACAGTACAAACTTGGCTGTAGAATTCTTTGCTATAGTATTCCTTCGAGTGTTGCACCTAGTTACACCATCACCTAACTCGATCACCTCACCTCACCCCCCGGACCCTGTGTGGGACAGGTCGAACGGCACATGAATCAGGCCGAGCGAGAAATGAGGCCTACGCGAGAAGTCGAAAGGACGCAGAAGAAAGGAAGGAAGAGCAGGGGGGGAAAGGGCGGTATTTATAGTCGTTGGAAAGCGGTGGGGGTAAATACTACGAGTGAGATTATAAAATAAAAATTTACTAATCATTAAGGTTTTGACTCGATCTGTGTCATTTTTGTTTGCATTGATGGTGTGGACAAGGGTTTCCTACGTCCCTACCTCTAGCCAGGATTCACCACTTCGGTCTTGCAGGGCCAGTCAGTAGTGACTGATCTGCAGTGACCTGCCCTTTTTAAAAGTATCTGGGCATTTTGGTGACTCTTCAACCCTAAGGATTCCGCTAGAGTATCCAGGTTGCATGGATTGACCAATCGCACCGAATGCTTTTGCTGAACACCTTCCCTAATTGGTCAGCGCCCGCAGCACCCAGACGGGCGCAAAAATGGAACGCTCCGAGTAAGCAATCTTACAGCCAGAACGGTTGCCGTGTGACTCACGGGGCAATGAGTTGAAGAAATTATATTATAGTCATATATGCATAAGGTTGTTTGTCTTTCTTTTAAGCTGTTTATATTAAGATGGTTGTACTCTGTCCGGGTTGGTTGAGTTTGCGGCAATCCCATGCGTTTTGTGGATAACAGTACCTCGTTAAAGGCCGATAGGCTTGGAGCTAAAGGAATAAACGACGTAACCGGCGCCGGCGGGGCAACTTTTGCTGCTGTGAATTTCACCGACATATTCAATCTTTCCCCCCCAGAGGTTCAACCCTCGCCATCGAACATCTTTCAGCACCACCGGTTGATCCTATGCAAAGGGATACAACGGGTGGCCTGTTTAAATCTTGCTTTGGGTGTTAAAACACCATGCCGATCGCTCAATGTCCATGGCCGATATGGCTGGTCGATGATTTCTCGAATTGCTTTCAGCGAGAGTTAGTCAAGATGTACCACTAAAACACGAAAAGATGAGCTAATGACCGGTGTAAAGTTATCTAAAAGTGCTTCTTCCATTTATTGTAATCGCATCGTCTTTTCTACTTATTATTACGCAAGCAATTCAACGAAGAATTAGAGCAAGACGAAAAGCTTCTTACGAACCTCTCGCAAATGGGAATAATGTCTTTGGTGTGCCCGGCCATTACGGCGATAGCGAATCTGAAACAGACGGCGTTGATTCTGACGAGGAGGAGGCACTGGAGATTGGAGGAGGGCGACTGACTCTGACAAAAACGATCACGCGGGATTCAGTGGTAGAGGTCGACCGCCCACGAGGGCAATACTTTATAATTATTACTGAGGAAGTGGCAATCATTGGACTTGTTGTCATAAATACTATCGCTTTTTGCACGAAGGCACACGGGCCAAATGGTGATATTGCATCTCTCGCAGGGCTCCTGACCTGGATCTACGTTTTAATTTTGACCACTCTCCGACTGTTTTTCTCAGATACGCGGTGGCGAATACCGAAGCTGTGGGATCATACTGCTCTTATATATACTGCACAATGGCTCTTTATCATAACCATATTCCGGTCTGCGATCATCCATCCACGCTCAAGGCTGGCTCAAACACTAGTCATTGTCGAATTCTCTCTATCGTCACTGGTATTTGGGATTGCGATTACGACGCGTAAAGGAAATAAAGCTGTGGCATTGGAATGGGAAAGAGATATTGAACCTTCAAAGGAACCATTGGCAAGCGTTCTCTCCATAGCAACTTTCAGCTGGGTCGATGCTATTGTATGGCAAGGCTACAGGAAAACGCTTGAAATAAACGATGTCTGGAACTTGATACCAAAGGACAAGGCTGCAAACATCCTAGCTGATTATCGGCAACTGAAAAAGACCACTAAATTGACCTGGCATCTCCTCTACTATTTTCGATGGAGTCTCTTCAGCCAGTGCGCTTATGCATTCTTTTCCGCTTGGTTTACCTTTGCTCCGACTCTCTTGCTGAAAGCTATTCTCGAATACATAGAAGATCCTAAAGGAAGACCGCGTAATGTTATCTGGCTTTACGTTACACTTCTTTCCTTCACAGATATTATACGATCTCTACTTGACCAGCAGGCACTGTGGACGGGCCGCAAGGTTTGCATCCGCTTACGAGCAATCATTATTGGTGAGATCTATGCCAAGGCTCTTCGCCGTAAAGCAGCTACTGGAAGCGACACTGTTCTTGGGGATAGGAAGGATAAGGAAGACGCTGCAAAGGCAGGTCTGATTAAGCGGATTATAGGCCTGGGAGGCAAGAAAAAGGATGATAAGAAATCTAATTCCAACAGTATCACCGCTGACCCAACCGAGGCGGGACCTGGAAATGACGGATCAGACTCCCAGGTTAATGTGGGAACAATCATCAATCTGATGTCCGTCGACTCCTTCAAGGTTTCCGAGATCAGTGGCTATTTACATTACTTGCTTTCTTCGGCCCCAACACAATTGGCAGTGTGTGTAATACTTCTCTGGCAAATATTGGGCTTAAGCTCTATTCCTGGCTTGGTCGTCATGGTGTTTCTCCTTCCCATAAATATCGCCTTTGCAAGAGGCTTTGGATCAGCTCAGAAGAAGATTATGGCTGCAACCGACAAGCGAATTCATACCACGAACGAGATTCTCCAGAATATACGAATTATCAAATTCTTTGCCTGGGAGCATCGTTTTGGAACGATTGTCAGCGAAAAGAGAGCAGCTGAACTTAAGGCTCTGCGTGTCAAATATCTCATTTGGGCATGTGCAGTTGCTGTCTGGAATGCCGTCCCTGTCCTGATCACTTTCTTCTCTTTCCTGGTATATACTCTTGTCGAAAAGAAGCCGCTCTATCCTTCTATAGCCTTTACTGCTATTTCACTTTTCACTTTGTTACGCGTCCCGCTCGATCAACTCGGTGATATGGTGGCTCATGTGCAGGAGTCTGTAGTGTCTATTAATCGTGTGGAAGAGTTCTTGAATGAAGAGGAGACAGAAAAGTATGAACAGCTCCGCCATGGGAATGTGGATGAGGACGGTAATGAAATAATTGGATTTATGGATGCCACTTTCTCATGGGGTGCTGCGAAGGAGGTCATCGCTGAGGACAGCACGCCTGCCTTCCGGCTAATGGACATGGACATCAAATTTGCTATTGGCAAACTCAATATCGTTGCTGGACCTACTGGCTCGGGCAAGACCTCTCTTCTAATGGCTCTATTAGGAGAGATGACGATCATAAAAGGGAAGGTGTACTTACCAGGTGGTTTTAGTCGTGAAGATGTTCGACCCGACCCGGAAACAGGACTTACCGAGAGCGTTGCATATTGCGCGCAACAAGCATGGCTCGTTAATGCAAATATCAAGGAGAATATCCTCTTCGCAAATCCCATGGACGAACAAAGATACAAGAATGTTGTCGTGGCTTGCGCCTTGGAACGTGATTTAGAAATCCTAGATGCTGGTGACGAAACTTTAGTTGGCGAGAAAGGAATAACGCTCTCCGGCGGTCAGAAACAACGAATCTCACTGGCAAGAGCGTTGTACTCTAATTCGAGGCACCTCCTGTTGGACGACTGTCTCAGTGCTGTCGACTCTCATACCGCCAAATGGATCTTCGACAATTGCATCATGGGTCCTTTAATGCGAAATCGTACCTGTATTCTCGTCACACATAACATTGCGTTGACTGTTCCACGCTCCCAATATGTCGTTGTCTTAGATAATGGCAAGATTGCCGTTCAGGGAACCTCAGAGGCAGTTATCGCATCTGGAAAGCTAGGTGAAGATGTCCACAAGTCTGGGCTTGGTTCTGGTAAAGCATCACAGATTCCATCAAGAGTACCATCGAGCGTTGGGGATGAAAGCGAAGAGACTCTTGTGGAGGATGGTGACAAACTCAATGGTGCAGCAAATGGTGGAGGCACAAAACCGAAAGATCCGCAGAAAGCGCAAAAAGATGTTATGGAGGAAACCAAAGCGGTTGGGGGTGTCAAATTTGATGTTATGATGCTATACTTCAAGGCAATGGGCCCATGGTGGTTCTGGTTCCTGGCAATTGTAACATTTGGTGTACAACAACTGTCAAATCTTGCAGGAAATATATGGATTCGACAATGGGCGAATCAATACAACACCCAAGAAGAGATGTATCTGGCACCTAACAGCTACGTCGCCAACACAATTTCAACCGACCAGCTGACAGCCGGTTCAAGACTATTCAAATATGCACCATATTTCGACCCCAACAAAACCTCCTTCCTTGCTATGATGGCTCCAGACATTGACGTCAACTATTACTTGATCGTTTATGCTTTGATCGGTATTGGTGGTATGGCGGTGGCCCTGTTCAAAGATGTGTGGCTTTTCTATGGGTCACTTACTGCATCTTGGGGAATTCACCGACGGCTTATGGTGTCGGTGTCCCGGGCAAAGTTTAAGTTCTTCGATGTGACTCCTCTGGGACAAATCATGAATCGTTTCTCGAAAGATCTGGAAGCAGTTGACCAGGAAGTGGCACCGATAGCTATTGGCGTTATGAGTTGTGCTTTGGCAATTGTTACAACAATTGCCCTAATTTGCACTATAACGCCGGGTTTCCTCATTGCTGCGATATTCATCAGCTTGATGTATTTCCTCGTGGGAAGATTCTACATTCGATCTTCAAGGGATCTCAAGAGATTGGAGTCTGTTCAGCGGAGTCCTTTATTCCAGCAATTCGGCGAGACTCTTACAGGTATTACGACAATTCGTGCTTACGGCGACGAAAGGCGCTTTATCCGAGACAACATGCAAAGAGTTAATACCCATAACCGGCCCTTCATCTTTCTTTGGGCCACCAACAGATGGCTGTCGTTTCGAATCGATGTCATAGGAGATCTCGTTGCTTTCTTCGCCGGTATGTTCGTCATTTTGAGCCTTGGGATTATCGACTCCGGATCAGCTGGTCTCGCTCTTGCATACGCAATCACCTTCACAGAGAACGTCTTGTGGCTTGTTAGGCTATATGCAATGTACGAGCAAAACATGAACTCCGTGGAGCGTATAAAGGAGTATCTTGATGTCGAGCAGGAGGCAGAAGCGGTCATTGAAAAGACCAGACCCGCTGCAAACTGGCCAAGCCATGGTTCCGTGGAGTTCATTGGTTACACCACTCGTTACCGAACCGATCTCGAACCCGTCCTTCGTGGTATCAGCTTCAAAATCAGCCCGGGTGAGAAAGTAGGCATTGTGGGTCGCACTGGTGCTGGCAAAAGTTCTTTAGCACTTGCTCTGTTCCGTGGTTTAGAAGCTGAAGATGGCAAGATCTTAATCGATGGTGTCGATATCGGACTTATAGGTCTCCAAGATCTACGAGAATCGATCACAATAGTCCCACAAGACCCAACTCTCTTTACCGGCACTATTCGTAGTAACCTTGATCCATTTAATCTATTTACTGATGAGGACATCTTTACAGCTCTGCGTCGTGTGCAGCTAATTGGAACGCCGGGCTCTACGACAATACCGTCAACGCCCATCAACCAATCAAGACCGTCAACGCCTGCTGCGGTATTACTCGGATCACCTACCGGAACTTCTACACCAACGACTAATAAGAATATTTTCCTCAATCTCTCCTCACCAGTGACCGAATCAGGCAACAATCTATCACAGGGTCAACGGCAACTCTTATGCCTAGCTCGAGCTCTTCTCAAGAATCCGAAAGTCCTCATGATGGATGAAGCCACAGCCTCAATAGACTACAACACAGACAATAAAATCCAAGAGACAATACGGGAGCTTAAGAGCACAATCATCACCATAGCTCATCGCCTGCAAACCATTATGGACTATGACAAAGTGCTGGTATTGGACAAAGGGGAAGTGGTCGAATATGGACACCCACACGAGTTACTAAAGAAGGAAGGCGAGATGGCTGTGTTTAAGGGCATGTGTGAGATGAGTGGAGATTTCGAGGCGTTGCAGAAAGCAGCTAAGAAGGCTTATGAGGCGAAACGATTGGTGGATGATGAATAACTTGCATACGAAACAGAGTTTTTAAAATTAAATTTACTGGATAAAGCTTGGAAAGAGATAAATAGGAAGTAAGCCATATCTGAAAATGTAGATATCAAGTGTCACATGTAGCAGATCAGTATGATACGTGGAAAGAAGCCTCAAGCTCCTTGCAAACTCTTACTCAAGCAGTGTACGGAAGCAATTAACCAGAGATGACCTATCTAGGACCGTTATCTATGAAATGAAGTACCGGTAGATAGCTTAGATCACTGTCAATAAAGCTGAGCTTATGTTGGCATGCAAAAATAGCTGTCTCCTCTAAATATTTATTAGATGATGACAATCAAGAGAGGGTATCCAAAATAACCGAAGCCATGTTCAAAACATATTTCCCGTTTCTCTTATGAGCGCATTTTGCCTGTGGGCGAGCCGGGCTTCCCTGGAATGATTAGAGGACACCCCTGAAGCACCTCTTAGGATGTAGACGATCCAACGTTGGCGAACAACATTACGCCTCTGAACGCCATGAATCTCAGCTAATGAGAGCGTGGAAGAGATGTTCGAAAATTTCTGGGGGACTTCGGAAGCAGTCAATAGGATACATGATCTGCTGCACCGTCTACAACTGCCGAATCAGACACAACATGGAAGGTGTGCTGGCCAAGCTAAATGTATACGTACATAAAGAGATAGGAAGGAAATTTTGGGGTTTAAATCGGACTCAAATTCCAATTTCAGAAGATCCGGAAGAAGCATTGGTGCCGTTGGATCCTGAGCCGAATCATCAGGTGAGCGCGTCGTACAGCAGTTGACGCTATGTGGAGGATTGCGATATGGAGTCGGTCTGTAGTAGTGTGGCCGATACTGGGCCGGCGCTTCTATTTGTGGGCTGAGTAACACTATGAAGATGGATCGTCTATTGACTTAATAAAGACGGAACAAGAAGAGGTTCGAAACGATATGAGAGTTCCGGCTGTTCGCCTCGAGGCTTCACGTTTTAGAGAGCGGTTTCGACTCCTATTGCAAAACCCACAAGAACATGTCATGCAATACATCAGAGGTACTGCATAGCTTAGCCGGTTCAGTGTATGAAAAATAAAATAATATTATTAACAAATCATTTAAGAGTTTATATATTTGCTCCGACGTAATGAAAGAAAACAAAGCAAATATTTGCCAGTAGTGATCAATTTCAACTATTAAGCAGGCTATCTGGGGATTACACTCTCTCTATTTCGTGAATACAGTAGCAATGCCTTCACTCATTTCAACCAATGTACTTTTATTCTTCACCCAAGCCTCCAAGCCGCGTACCCCATTTTCAACGCCCAACCCACTCTTCTTCCATCCACCTACACTCATTTCGGCTGGACTCTCTCCCCAGGTATTTATCCACGTGATGCCAGCCTCGAGTTGCGCAATAACGCTATGAGCAAGTCTAACGTCTTTGGTGAAGACGCCAGCAGCAAGGCCAAAATGTGTATTGTTAGCCCTGCTGATAGCCGTCTCAATTGATGAATATGATGTTATGCAGAGAACTGGTCCAAATATTTCCTCCCGCATGATCTTCATATTGTCTAGGCAGTTTGTGAAAACCACGGGTTTGATCCAGTATCCGCCTTTGAGATGAGACGGAAGATGGGGTGGATCGAGACCACCGAACAAGAGTTTCGCACCATCGTTCTCGATACCGTGCTTGATATATCCGATAACCTTGTCATAATGTACTTTGGATACCAAAGGCCCAAAGTTTGTTTCCATATTCATGAGATCTCCCGGCCGGACATAGTCCATCTTCTCCACCAGCCTCTTCTCAAATACTTGCATCATATCCTCGTGGACAAAGACTCTTGTGCCTCCGGTGCACACTTGACCTGAGCTGTAGAAGTTTGCCATCATTGCTGCATCTGTGGCATTCTCGATGTCCGCATCTGGAAGAATGAGCATTGGACTCTTTCCTCCCAACTCCATTGTCACATATTTCATGCCACCAGCTGCAGACCCTGCTACTTTTTGCCCTGTGGACACTTGGCCAGTAAAAGATACTTTAGCAATCAAGGGATGTGCCACTAAATAGGACCCAATTTTGGCGTCTCCGTTGACAACGTTGAAGACTCCCGGAGGCAAGCCAGCTTCTGAATAGAGCTCGGCAAGAACTTGGCCATGTAGTGGAGTAAACTCACTGGGTTTGTAGACCATGGTGTTTCCTGCGGCCAAACAAGGAGCAGATTTCCATAGAGCTCTATTACAAACCTTTTTAGCCAATGATTATCAAGTTATCTCAGAACAGACATAAAAACACAAACATTTGGATTGGATAGTTCCTATAAATAAATTGCTATGTTAGAAAATACTATGCTTCAATTTGCCTTACGGTGGGAATTACCAAGCACCAATCCCCACGCAAACTCCAAGAGCTTCTTTCTTGGTGTACACCCATGCATTCTCCCTCAGTTGTATAGTCTCTCCATTCAGACCGCCACCGCCAACAAGATTAGCATAATACTCTAACACTTCGGCTCCAGTAATGACATCAACTACACTAGTCTCCGAGAATGGCTTTCCGGTATCGTCCGTTTCCATTTTTGCAAGGGCATCATTGCGTTCCCTGAGCAGAGACGCTGCTTTTAGAAGTATTCTCGATCGTGCAATCGGTGGCGTTTTGGACCAAGACTTGAAAGCTTCTTGAGCCGAGCTTATAGCTGAATCAATATCGGATTCAGAAGCTGTTTGAACATCTGCTAGAGCTTGTCCGGTCGATGGGTCTATCGTTTGAAAAGTATCCCTGGGCCGACTCTGAAGGGACCCATTAAAGAATGAGCATCGGGTGGAGTATGGAAGACTAAGCATTGCGACCTTTGGAGACTGTGGCCTTTTCAGATGCTTTTTCAAACCTTGAGTGAGTAGTCCCTCAAAGAGCTTTAAACAATTGGGGATCAATCTCAATTATAAGATGAGATAAATGTGTGTTCTTGACATCGAAGAAGGGATTTATCTCTTTCAGGGCAGCAATCCTAAGCGAAGCGATCGGCAAGCAGGAGATCTTTGCCGTCCAGTCTCAACCATTCACGAATGGCTAATCTAGTCAGGAATATTCTTCACTGGCATTGCCATTCGTGAATAGTTAGTTACGAATCGCGTGAAGCTAGAATAGCTTAAGAGATTAGTCTTTTAAAGGTTTGTCTAAATGGAGAATGGCTGGGTGAATGTCAGAGAACTGAAAAGACCCAAAGAAACCACCAGGCTCTCACCCGGTAGAAGAAAACTCCTTTTCAGAGATTTTGTACTTTTTACCTAAGAAACCACTGGAGCCCACGCTCACAACCAGCGGGAGAAAACCGAGTTTTGCATTTTTATATAAGAAACCACTGAGTTGAGCTGGCCAGACTCAATTCAACGGAAGAGAACCGAAGTTTTACTTTTATACCCTTATTTTTCAGCGGTAAGATGTCTCAGACCATTAGTCGTCAAGCGAGCCTTCTACTGAAACTATCCTTATTTAGACTAATGGAATGGAATGCTCAAGTGGGCGGCGATGAGCAGTCGCTTATTTTGGGATATATTGTTGGAGCTTGTGTTACATTGTGGTAGGGGCCTGAGGCTTGGTTTTTAGAGGTCAAAGCATTGAAACAATACTTTCATTTACCACATCGGATCTAGGAGGAATCTTAAAGCTAAAAAAAAATTATCTCGTCCGGGGATCAGGATGACTTTACGTGAGGTAGCCTTTTCATATCTCGCAACAGTCTTCGTTTCCGTCATAAGGAACATTATGATATGAGAAAGCATCAGAAAGGATCTATTCCGCTTGGAAGGTTGGTAAATTACAACGCAAATACTGCATAACTTGTGGAAAATCGGCTTATTATTGCCTTTCTGACAACCTGCGCCTTGAAACCCCTTCTTTTCCCTCGTTCCCTTTTAGGAACACATTTTCGAAGAGGAAATGAACTCCGACTCTACGATGCCCTGATTTTTTACATCCGTTGAACGCCATGCCGAATGCTTTCCTCACGCCATCTATTAGCCCTTCATCGTGTGGGTTTTCCACCTCATAACACTGTCGCATCAAAATTGATGCCCACTTCACCGGGGATGGAAGACCGCCTCCTCGTTAATGACGGCATATCAGATAGTTCTCCTTCGCCATTGTCACCTGGACATCTCTCCCTCTCGAACTTCATGTCCAGAATTATGGCGATCTCGGGACAATATTTGAGGATTGCCTTTCGCTGCTCTCTATTCTTCCATACAGCTTCAGGCAACTTCTCGTCTCCAGTCCGTAGATGATAACCCATAGGCTTCTCGTGGTAAACTCCCTCGACAGAGAAATGGTTCTCCATCTCCCCTGTCGCGATCTTTAGTCCTGGAGTGACAATCACCCGCTTCCCAAACCATTCGTCTTCGGGAATACTGTCGTTAAATCGTTCTTGAATGTTTAAAACTCTCTTTATAGCGGATATCCTGCGAATGGAAAGACCCCCATTACCAGCGAAGCGATCGTCAGGCGTTCTGCAAACGGTAGTCATCAGTACAATGTTTAAAGCCATGCTATAGCAGGGCTCAAGACTTTTAAATGAGCCTTACCTTGGTGATCCTGCCCAATCGTAATCGAGCCAGTCATTCAAACTAGTTTCTGAGTTTGAGCAAAGAATGCTGTCGGATTCGAATTTGAGAAGCCACTCGACGCCTGGAAGTAGCTCATCGTAGAACCTCATGTCGGTTAACATCCTCCACACATGCTCTTTATCTTCTATTGACCAAGGCTCGGGCACAATCATTAAATCTAGCTTTCCAGCTGCCTGTTGGTATTTCGTCCCAAAGGCCCTTCCTACAGCTGATACACTCTGATTCGAGCCAATGAATAAAAAGCGCCAATCGGGTGGTACAACTGTCATCATATGATGAAGCTGAGGTACGAGGTGAGGGATTGGGCGGGCTTCGATGATCATGGCGAGCTTGGAGGAATTGTAAGCCGTCCGAGGGTCTTTATTTGGATGAAAGTCGATTTTAATTGAGGGTATTTTTTCACGAGTTCGCGCAAGTTGTGCTGCCAAAGTGTCCTGAATGATGGGTTGCCAGCGAGGTAGCATATGTGCAAGAGACCATCTGGGGAATTCAGATGTTAGTATTTGCTGGAACAGGCAGCCAATGTGGAGTGCGTAATGCATTGGTTATATACGCTTGCGCACGGGCAGACGTACGTTGCTATCAGAGAGAAAAATATGAATATCTTGACTCGATTGAGGACGAAAAGCCCGTTCAGAGTGGCTAACATCTTGGGCGGATCCTCGTCGAAGAGGTGGATATTGAAATGCTCATCTATCGAGAAAAAGAGTGAAAAGAGATTGTATCAGAGGCTTCAGGATATGCTGTGTTGCCGCGAATTGTGGTGTTGTTGAAGTGTGAAGGTAAGAGGCAGTTGACGAATGTCGAAATACTTATCGATGTCGTCGTGGCCGGGGGCGTGGCTCGGCAGATTACTGTAGCAGTGTGAGCCCCATCGCACACAGCGAATATTTAGCGCGAACCAATGCCGCGTACTTGGAATAATTAGAACATTAAACTTACTTGACCATGCCTAGCATGGTAATTATCTTATTCTGTGCAAGGATTAGCAATTGGCCCTGCCAAGCAAGGAGGCAACGAGACAAAAAAGAAATACATATCTATTTGTTGGTTAATCCAAATCCATTCCTCTAAGTCTCCCACGTAAAAAGCGGCGTTCCTTCCCCCTTTGCAGCATTCTCCGCCTTAGCGTTATGACCTAGATATGCCGCAAACGCAGCTGAGGCTGCGCCTCAGGAGATAGATGGTCGCATTTACTATGGCTCTTTTTGTTTCTGTTTCTATCCAATCCTCTTCTTTCAATCCGCCAGGTTCTTCCGCCCCATAGTGGTAACTCTTGCTCGGAGGTCAACTGCTGCTGGCATGGCGATAACTGCTAATGCAAGATCACTATGGGCCAGCGGCGTGGTGATCATTATCTTGCTGTGGTTTCTGTTACAATCATCTGTGAGTTATCTCTAATTACAGCTTGCCCCAAGAGTCTTTGCTAACCTCCACGTAGAGCCTTTCGAACAGGGCGAGTCCTGTGAATGAGCCATTGAATCCAAGTCCCCAGAATACTGAAACAACATCCGAGGATGTCAAGGATATCAAAAATGACGCGGACATCTTTCGCCCTGGAGATACGGTTCCTGCCTCAGCATGGGAACATGGTACGCCAGTTTCACTTAAGGAAGCTCCAGATAATGACCTGTACGAGGCCGAGAAGGAAAAGCCAAGCAAACCTAGCGAGAAAGCATCCCCGCCTCAAGACTGTCCAGTTTGCCCTGAGCCAGCAGAGGCAGCGGACACACCATCAACAGGACATAAAGAAGCTAAAGAAACGAAGTCGGAAGATCGACCCCTCATTCTATATGCCTATTACGAATCCGACTTTGGCCGGGAGAACCTTCAATTCTTTGTTGACCATGGACTTCATGCTGCGGCCGACTTTGTGTTCATTATCAATGGCCCCTCGGATGTCGACGAGACTATAATCTTCAAAGAGAGCAGTCAGACGGCATCGTCAACCCATGACAGAAGCAATATCATGGTGAAGAAGAGGGAGAATACTTGTTTTGACCTCGGGGCTCATGCGGAAGTCTTGAATGGAGTCATGGGAGGAGATGGATGGAGTGGCTGGTCGGGGCCAATCGTTTCGCCAAATGAGCCTACACCAAACGGAGAGAAACTGAAGGACAAGAGGCCATTGAAGGAAAGATATAAGAGGTACATTCTCATGAATGCTAGTATCCGTGGACCGTTTGTGCCAGTTTGGAGTAAGTCCTGCTGGAGCGATGCATATCTCGACAAAGTGACAGAGAAAATAAAGGCAATCTCCCAATAAGTACCCGGACTGAAGAACTCCTTTGCTGATCCCCCGTATCTAGATGGTGGGCATGTCGTATAACTGCCACACGGATGCTGGACACGTTCAATCCATGATCTGGGCCACAGACTCGGTGGGCCTCAGCATGATTTTGACCCCCGGCGGCATTGACGAATGCTTTGCCAACATGCGGGCCGCTCAAGACGGAGAGATACGGACAACACAACTCCTTCGCGATAACGGCTATGATGTCGATGTCTTCCTCAGCGTTTACCATTCCAAAGACCGAGAAACCAAGCAACGTCTTCTGACAGGCCCAGACCAAGAAGCAAAAAAGGCTGACCCAGCCACAGGAAAGAAAGAAGAACCCGCCGCCGTCGAAAAGCGGGAAATAGAAGTATCGTCTCCAGGAGCAAATCCCGACTTACTCTCCGTCCCAGGCGACTTCTGGAAGTCCTGCACCGACGAAGACTGGTTGGGCCCAGGAAGCTATTTCGGGACTTTTGTGCACCCCTACGAGAACCTCTTCATGAAGAGCCATCGACATATCGAGGATACTGTCCTGGATAAGCTAACGGAGTGGCATAATGGGTGGGGTTATTCGAGCTACGATGTATGCTTCTGATGTTGTACGGCGCTCTGGTTGTTTGTGCATGTGAGTGCTCTGGAGGGGACTTCATTAGGCGTTCAAACCGGATTATGTATAAGTAATATCGATAAGACGTTTTCAGGCTTTCAAAATGGAATCGGGCGTAGGGGCAGGCAGTCAGATTCCCAAGGACGGGCGTAGCAAGGACGAAGGAGGCGTTCGAGAAGGGATATTGCATCTGTCCGTTTTTTACATTCAAATAGACCGCTCAACGAGACAGCTTAGTTAATCAAGAACTTCCAAAGAGAACAGCACTGATCTTCGATACCTGAGCTGTTTAATGATGTTTTTTTTTTTTTTTTTAAAAAAAAAAGTTCTAATTCTAATTTTATAAATGCCGGCTTTGTCCCCGTCTAAACAATACTTTGGTCCGCTCACTGAACCTGAACTTGAGAAGACGCTTGTTAAAGTATATATGTACATGGATGTCATGTTTATTTACTGTACACCTTGCCCCTTTTTGGCTCACTTCTTGAAACACCATCTTCATTGCCCATTTTGAAAAGGTAAATGGTATCCTACTGTTAAACTTGTTCTCAACCGGTAGAGTTTCCGGGCTGTGATTATCGACTGTGCAGTTCGCTCAAGTTTGATGCTACAGGCGGTGGAACAAGTGCTGTAGCAGTAGACATGGAAAAGTTGGTCGAGGCATTCGTCAACGATGCGAGGACTCGTGATGCATGCCTCTATGGATGAGGTGAAATGACTTGTATCATTTCATTTAGGTATCCACTACGAATTCGCTAGAGCACAGCTTATATTCTGGACACCAGTCGTCCAAGCTGACCATTTGCTCTCCCAGCCAACGATGAACCTGGTGGACGCCGAGGGGATGAGGGAAGTCAATTGTTTCAACAGAGAAGGTACGTGCTACTTCGAGCGATGGCAGTTTGATAGGATCGAGGCCTTCAGGCGGACCACCATTTTCTTCTTCTCGAGCGAGGAGATCCATTAGTCTATTAGAGAATTGGTGAGCTTTCCTTTTATAATTAAACACTTTATGTATCAAGGTAGTAGAGTGATTTACCGGTCATAGAACCAACGGTCTTCAAACCGACTCCCCTTGTTCGTCTCCCAATCCCATTCGTCCAGAATACGCAAGAATGTCTCTCTTTTTCTCAGGCTGAGGCCACCATTCATGCCGGCTCCTAGATGTGGTGCGATAGGCGCCCCGACAAAGTCGTACTCGAAAAAATCCTCCACGCTCCTAGCTGCGTTCGCGCAAAGCATTGAGTCCGACTGGAACATTAGGATATGTGTGGCTGGCGCCAGGTTTTCCCATAGCCATGGCTTGGTGAGGAATGCCGAGACGCTGTCGGAATTTGTGAAGAGCACTGTTGAAGGAAGGATTCGAATGGAGATGATCCCGGAGCGCAGGTGCCGGCTTAGTGCTGCGGAGGAAGAGAAGATGCCCAAGTTTTCTGAGGACGTGTAGATAACAATAGGCCATGAGGGACCAAGAACGCTACTGAAGTGCAATATTAAAGGTATGAGATTCTTGCGTGGCCGGTCTTCAATCATAACGGCGACCTTGTCTATGATGGTTCCATTGTATGGCCCATTGAATGGTTGGGAGGTAGGCTTATTCTGCAAGGATGATGTCTTGGTTGGGCTCGATGGCACGGCATCATTGGGTTGAGGAATCGCTTCTTGAGAGTTGCTGGTGTGCTTTATGATTGCACCTTGAATGGTATGTTGTGGGTATGAAAATTTGATAACGTAGATGATTATGAGAGTGAGAAGCGCCACGACAACTATGATTCGGGACCTCCGCTTGTCTACCTTGGCAGGCATGGTTTGGGAAGGTTGTTCGACAACTATTTTATAAAACTTCCTCAACCAACCCCGCTTAGACCAGGAGTGAGAAGGCAGCGTGGTCGTCTTTGTCTCAGGACCGCGATTGCCTTTTCGTGATTTAATGTAAAGGTCTTATGGTTCAGACGGTCCTCAGTCACGGTCCGCCAGCCTTGGGCTAGAGACTTTGCCTGGAGCAAAAGGGAGAGGTGAGAGGTGTTGTGAGGAATGTTGGGCTAGAAGGAAGCACGTAGTAAGGGGATCCCGCCGTAGGTGGGCTAGAAAACAAGATAGTCGAAAAAAGAGTAGCATCATCACGTAAAGACTTCAAAGGGGTCTTTTGTCATACAAGTCTCTTACCTTTGCCGTTCTACCTTCCTTTAGCCTTTTTTTAGATCGGGGTAACATGTGGAGGAAAGGAGGCGTTGGGATTGGGAATGCTCCCTTTCAAATGATAGCATCACAATTAATTATTGTGGAGCGGATTTGATATAAATATGATAACAGTCAGTCTCACCTAGAACTATATGCAGTAAGGAAGGATCGTCTCAAGTAACCTAACCTGTATGTAACCTGGTCTGGTGGTACGAGGTTCGTCACAGCCCTATGCTCGCTACCAAATGCTGACTTGGTCAAGCCTTTTATCCACCCTAACGGCCTGGATACCTTTGTGCAGGGTCGTCGAAATGCCCTGTCTATTTACAGGCCGCCGTGCAAAAGAGCATGCCCCTCGCTATCTGATGTAATTACACTCTCATATGGCGGTGTGGCCGGGAATGTGATATTTCTAGTATCACTGGCGTCATCTGATTGCGTGGAATGTTGCAGGTGAGTGGAGATCTGGTGGGACCTGGCCTAGGAATTTTTAGACAGACGCCCATTTGAAACTCGTCATGCCCATCATCACACCAGATTATTGGAAAAACTCAGCTCAGAAATGCAAACACATCAGGTTGTCGTCAGCAATACGTGATCCGTGGCTTTTTTGACGATGTGTGATAAGCCACCAAGGGATCGTAGATAAAATTCAACTGCCAATCTTCATGGTTTGGCCCACTGGCCTCCATGTCCTCTGTCGTCTTCCTTGCACTGCATGCCCTGATCTGCCTCTCAAAACCAATCAATAAAATAAGCGTCTTACAACTGTGAATTGGTGTCCAGATATCAAAAATTCCTGTGGTGATATTCGATTTAATATGCTAATTTATGTCATGCGTACCGAAGCGGTTAGCCTCTTCCAAACATTCTGGAAAGGGATGCACTATCGTTATGGCTAGCGACAAGGGCCTAGATAGCTGCGGCGATTCACCCGAAAAGGCTGTACACGAAGTTCTTACGATTAAACGCATTGCTCAATCGTAATGCAAACGGCCCTCTCTTGAGACGCTACCGCAGTTTTTGACGTCGTCTGCTACATCCGAATCAATTCTAAGGCTTTTGCAGCCGCAACTGTTCGTAGCATGTCTCCAAGGTGACTTCACTACTTGATATCCTTTCGTTCCTATCTTCACGATGTCATCAGGACCGTCGAGAGGTGCCTACGCAGCTGGCGATTGGAGTGTTGAGGATGCATTTGAGCATGCTAAGACTGCTGTAATGGAT
>Ga0335072_10004753_pt1 | contig 20075 bp, 17 predicted proteins | sample Lox_Sample_21_FD_206725 | JGI IMG/M metagenome (GOLD analysis project Ga0335072, IMG submission 206725) | Soil microbial communities from Loxahatchee National Wildlife Refuge, Florida, United States - Lox_Sample_2.1 | ecosystem: Environmental > Terrestrial > Soil > Wetlands | place: USA...
TTCCCGATCGAAGCGGACGGTGGCGGCGTCCTCAAAGAGGGCGGGGTCACGCGTTGCACCGCTGAGGGGGAGCCACACCATGTCACCCTTCTTCAGGGGACACCCTCCGAGGTCGGTGTCCTGCATCACCTTGCGCGCCGGGGCCACGAACGCGAACTGCCGCAAGAACTCTTCGACGGCGCTGGGTATGACAGATGGGTCGTCGACGATGCGGGCGCGGTCGTCGGGGTGGCTGGCGAGGTGCCAGAACCCGTAGGCGAGCTGGATGGACACGGTGTCGAGGCCGGCCATGAACATGAGCAGGCACCAGGAGAGCAGGTCCTCGAGAGGGATGGGCTCGCCGTCGATCCGCCACTCCAGAGCCTTGGAGAGCAGGTCGTCCGCGGGGTGTGCCCGCTTCACCTCGATCAGCTCGGTGAAATAGCCGACGACGGCCATCATGGCCTCGAACGACTGCTCCTCGAAGTTGTCGCCTTCCGAGGGATGAAGGATCTGGTGCTCCCACGCGAGGAACTGTTCCAAGCCGTCGAGGGGGAGTCCCATGAGCTCCATGAAGATCGAGGTCGGATAACGCCAGGCGAAGTCACGTAGGAAGTCGCAATGGCCCTCGTCCGCGAGTCCCTCGACCAGCGACACGCAGCGCCGGCGAACCTTGTCCTCGAGTTTCTCCATCACCTTCGGCGCGAAATGCGGAGCGAGCAGCTGGCGCCAGACGGTGTGCTCGGGCGGGTCCAGCATCTCGGGGATCCACTTGTAAGGCGGGTCGCTGTCTTGCACCGTGACCACCGAGCTCGAGAACACCTCGGGTCGCTGGAGCGCCTCCCGGATGAGCTCGGAGCTCGTGAAGGCCCAGAAGCCGTTTCCATACGTGCTCCGCATGAACGGATGTTCGTGACGGAGTCGGTCGACCTCTTCCGCGTGCGACAGCACCGGCCCCCCGGCGGTGGCGTTGTTGAACTCGTGGACGGGGTACGGGCAGCCCTCCTCCTTCCACGCCCCTCCTGCCTTCATTCCCACCCCTTCTATTCAGTACACTTTATTGTACCGAGGAGAAACGGGGCTGTCCACACGTGACGATGACGACGGCCGGCCCCGATGATGCGCAGATGCTGGATGATCGGCGTTGCAGCTGTGACCGGTGCAGTCGCACTTGCTCGTTTCAACGCGCGATGGCGAACGGTGACACGCACGGTCGCGCCGGAACTGCGCACCCCCACGCTCGCGCTTCCGCTCCCCCACGTGAACCGTCACAACCTTGCGCTCCTCCGGTTGCTCGTTTCGAGGGGCACGGTGCCCCTCGGGGTGCGCCACGACGTTCGCACGGTCACGGTCTCCGGCCGTGACCCGGTTGCCGTGCACCTCTACGAACCCGCGGTGCGCGCGACGAACTCCGGTGCACTCCTCTGGATCCACGGCGGAGGGTTTGTCATGGGCTCTCCCGCGATGGGTCACGAGTTCTGCGGCCGGGTTGCCAGAGATCTGGGGGTGTTGGTGGTCTCCGTCGACTACCGGTTAGCTCCTGAACATCCGTTCCCGGCACCACTCGACGACTGTTACACGAGTCTTTTGTGGCTCGCTCGTTCCGCCGCCACGTTGGGCGTCGATCCGGATCGAATTGCCGTGGGCGGAGAGAGCGCCGGAGGCGGGCTTGCGGCAACACTCGTGCACATGGCGACCGATCGGGGTGAGCCGCCGATTGCTTTTCAGCTGCTGGTCTACCCGATGCTCGACGAGCGGACCGTTCTGCGCCCGGACACGCAGCACGCTCGTTACTACCTCTGGGACACACACTCGAACCGCTTTGCCTGGTCCTCCTACTTAGGGCACGTGCCGGCGACCGAGCCGCCACCGCGCTACGCAGTGGCGGCTCGGCGCCTCGATCTACGCGGCATGCCCCCGACGTGGATCGGCGTGGGCGACATCGACCTGTTTCTCGCGGAAGATGTCGACTACGGCGAACGTTTGCGCGCATCAGGAGTCGGAGTCGAGTTCCTCATCGTGCCGGGCATGTATCACGGCGCTGACGCCTATCCCAACGTCCGCACGTCGCCGACGATGGAGCGCTTCACTGGCGCGAAGGTTGACGCGCTTCGCACAGCGCTGGCGAACCCGACGTCGCTGCGAAACGAAGATCGCTCGACCGCCGGCAGGTAGCGACCTGTCCCAGCCGGGAATTCGGTCCTCAGGCCGCGACGGAGATCTGCTCGAAGCTGTAGTAGACGGCGACGAGAGCGACGATCACGAGTGTGAGCCAGGCGCTCACGAACGCCAGGGCGAGCGCCAGCAGGTAGGCCAGGTTGCCGATGCTGAAGCGGACAAAGGCGGTTCTCCGGCTCCTGGGATCGAGGGCGATGCGGAACTGCTCATGACTCGAAGACCAGAGGAACATCGCGGCAAATGCGAGGCCCATGCCCAACGACACGGCGGCGTAGAGGGCGGCGGCCAGATGGGAGTCGCTCCCGCCCGCCCGCAAGTACGCGGCCAGCGTGGCGGTGACGAACGGGATCGCGACCACGAAGAGCAAGAGAAGCAGGTTCAAGAAGAGCCCAACGCGATCGATCCTCTCGAGATTCGAGAACAGCGAGTGGTGGTTGATCCAGATGATGCCGATGACCAAGAAGCTGACGACATACGCGGCAAATGAGGGCCACCGTTGGTTGAGCTGATGCGCAAGGGTCCCGTGTCCCGGTCCGCCCACCGCCAGATCGAGGGACAACAACGTGATGGCGACGGCGAGCACACCGTCACTGAACGACTCGAGGCGCCGGGTGCTCATGCGCTCTCGGCTAGCCGCTGTGCGTTCGAAGCAGGCTCGCATATCGCCGCATGGCTTCGGCCACCGGATTGAGGCGCGGCTCGCCTTTGCCCTGCGCCTCGACGAGATCAGCGGCGTCGCCGAGGTGTTCCGCCATGATGCGCCAGGCCGCGCTCCGGTGCGGGAGCAGGTAGTCGGGCTGGTAGAAGAGCTCGAAGCTCGGCCCGGCGGTCCGGCCCGGATGTTCGGGCCCGACGGGCAAGGTGGTGAGGATCTCGCCCAGCGGCTCGATCGCGTCGAACATGAGCCCGACGGCGACCTGCGAGAGGATCTTCATCTGCTCGTCGTTCTCGTCCACGCGACTGAGGAGCCGGTAGAGGAGTTGCAGGAGCACCTCGTAGGCGACATTGCCGAGGTCGGCGACGGCCGCGCTCTTCGGGTCGCTGATCAAGTCGACACTCTCACCGGTCTCCGGAGGTCGCACGAGCGCAGGCAGCACGGGCCGGGCGAACTCCACGTCCGGGTTGGCCGCACGCAGTGCGAGAAACTCGTCGAGGACCCTCAGGAATCGTCCGAAGTGGGCGTTGCGCCAATCTCCCCGCGGCCCCTCTCCCTGTTCGACGATGGTCTCGATCGCCTGGACCGCGTCATCGACACACGTGATCGGTCGGAGCTGTGGCCAACCGAACAGGTCGCCTCCCACCTGCCCCTCGGCGGGCACGACGAACAATTGGTCTTCGCCCATCTTTTCGGCGAGGTGCCGAAAGCCCGCCTCGATCGAGCGGTAGAGATGGCCGACGGTGGCGAACTCCTGTAGGTGGGGCACGATCTCCTGTTGGCCCATCACGGGCACGGCGCGCTCGACCGCGGCGAGACCGTCGGCGTCGTCGAAGTCGATGCCCTCCGGACGCTCGAGGTAGAGGAAGTGCCGCAGAGCCTGCTCTCCGAAGGGAAGCAGCGTGAGCGTGACCCCACTCGGGTAATGCCTCGCCGGTTGCGGCAGGTTCGGCCGGGACAGATGAGGACTCGCACCGAGTGCGTTGACGAGGTTGCAGTTGAGCGCGAGATGGAGCATCTCCTGCTTGGCGACAAGCAAGAGCGTCTGGCGCCATCGCTCGACTGCCTCGAGCTGCTCGTCGCTCAGGGCCTCGTCGGTGGAGCGCTTCAGCGTGAACGCTGCGAAGAGGTACTCACACATCAGCGCGTGCTCGAGCTCCGCGGCGGCGCAGAGCATGTAGATCAGCGGTTCGCGGTGTTCGATGACAAGAGGTCGGTCGCCCTCGGGCCTGTCCGAACGCAGCCGTACCAGACTGGCCAGCCGTCCCCCGATGGCTTCTTCTTCGACGCCACCGGGTGCTGTGTTCACCCCATCGTCCCGGGCTGCCCCGGCGGTGGGCGAGGATCCATCGGCGTCCGGGGCAACAGACATAATCGGACTCCCATGTCATCCGGGTCCAACTGACCCAGCCTCTCTGTAATCATGTAATCACACGAGGAGGATCCAGTGCCACCCGGGCCGCAGGGACCATTGTCCCAGGAGATCTACCCATCGGGAAAACGCCTGCCGCTGAATGGGTGTACCGAGCAGCGAGCTGAAGGGGTGGAGCGGCGTCGGACCACGACCCGGCCAGAGAGACGACATCGGGCTGAAGCTGACTCGCCGAGACGTCATGAACCCGGCGCCGAGGGCAAACTTTCTCTCATCCGATACGCCCGCAAGTCCGGTGGACTGATCAATGGCCTCGATCAGTGCCCGCCAGCCGAGGCGTCGTCGTTTACGCAGCGAGCGGGTCTGCCACTTCTGTCGTGTTCATCCGAGCAGCTGACGTCTCGACGACCCGAGTCGCCACGGTGGGCACGGATTGGAAAATCCGTTGAAACTCAGCTCGCGACCCCGCGTACAGGCGGGTGTCCGTGCAGGTCGTGACGGTCGCGGTTCGGCGCACTCCATCTTTCGCAAGGAGCGCCATCTCGCCCACGAGGTCGCCTCGCTCCAGCTTGGCAATGGTCCGACCGCCCCGGCTCACCAAAGCCTCACCTTCGGCAATGATCATGAACTCATTGCCCGGACCGCCTTCGTGCATGAGAACCCGGCCGGCCGGTACGGAGACGCATGTGAGGTTGCGTCGTATGAGCTTCAGCTCCGGCCGGGTGGCTCCCGAGAAGAGTGACAATTCAGCCAGGTCGTCCGTTGCAGTCCGCATCGTTCGTCGTCCTCCTTTGCGGTCAGATTGGACGACTCCGTGCTATCTGTCAACCCGTTACAACTGATAGTTCATATCTCTATTTACGATTCACCCAGAAGGACCCGCCCCCCTCGGGTCGCATAGCCCGCCTCTCGGCTGCACGGATGTCACGGGCGCCAACCTGCCGTACCGCTCGTCTCCCATGAGTGCTCTGACGCCGTCCGGGCTTGGTCAACCAGATTCATCCCCGTGGCGCGCACATCGAGGGAGACCTCGCCGGGCCCCGGCAGAGCCAGCTCCACGGACGCAGCTCGAGGTTCTCGGGCCCACCGAGACGCGTCGCGGCTCACAGAACCCCCAGGCGCGCCTCCTTCCAACGCGTCGACACCTGGGCATACCGTCCATCCGGATTCAGTGGATGGAGGCCCACAATGCGCGCGATTCAGGACGCCTCCCCATCAGGGGGAAACGGCACCGGATATGGCTGGTCGTAGTCGGCCGAGCGACTCACTTGTTCCCAGCTTTCAGCCGCCTCAAGCTGTTGACGGGAATACGCGATCCCCATCTCGACGGCATTGACTCCGAGGAGCAAATGGGACGGGATCCTCTCTCGCTTCACCACCTGCACGATGATCTCTGCGGCCCGTGCCGGGTCGCCCGCTGGCCCAGCCGGGCTCGTCCGGACCCGGCGTTGCATGAAGCCGACGGTCTCGTCGTACTCCTCCGGGACGTCGTGGATGGTCATCGAAGAGCCCGCCCAATCCGTCGCGAACCCGCTTGGTTCGACGACCAGAGTCCGGATGCCGAACGGAGCCGTCTCCGCGGCGAGCACCCTCGTGAAACCGTCAACGGCGAACTTGGCCGCCTGATAGCTGGCAATACCAGGCGATCCGCCGACCCGGCCGCCGATGGACGAGAACTGCACGATGACTCCTCCACCCTGGTCACGCAGTGGTCCGATCGCCGCCTTCGTTACGTTGTAAACGCCCCAAAAATTGGTTTCGAACTGCGCTCGAAAATCCTCGACCTGACCGGTCTCGATGGGTGCGACGTTCGCGTAACCGGCATTGTTGACGACGACGTCCAACCGCCCGAACCGATCGACGCCCGCTTCGATGACCTCTTGGGCCGCTTTTGAATCGGTGACATCGAGGGAAATCGCCAGAAGGTCATCGCCATGGCGTTGGACCAGCTCATCGAGCACGCCGGGTGTCCGGGCCGTCGCCACGACCCGATCCCCAACCGCCAAAGCCGCCACGGTGAGCGCTCGGCCGAACCCGCGGGAGGATCCCGTTATGAACCATGTCTGCGCCATGCCTCAGTCAACCATTCCCTCGCTCGGGAGCGCTGGTCTCAAAGCGGAATCGTGACACGCACGGGAGTTTCGCTCGGCATGGCTCGGTTCCAGAGCGCCTGGCGGGCTGAGCCGCACGCGAGAAAATGTGATCTGATCGACACCGATCACGACCAAGGATCCGGCGCTCACGAGAGAGAAGGCGAGCCCCATGTCTGATGCACCAGTAGACGAATCTGACTCCCTCATCGACAACCGTCACCTGCTATTGATCGGTGCGGGGCCAGGTCTTGGCATGGCAGTGGCCCGTCGCTTCGCCGAGGGCGGCTATCGAGTGACCTTGGTTGCCCGCAGCACAGATGGTCTCAAGGGTCTCGCTGACGGCCTCGCTGACACCAAAGCCCAGATTGACACCATCACGGCCGATGCCAGTGACCCTGAAGCGCTCGGAGCTCGGATGGCTGAGCTCTACAAGGAGCAGCGTGCGCCCGGGCTCGTCATCTACAACGCAGTCATGGGAGCGCCAGACCAGCTCTTAAGCTCGAGCGTCGAGCACCTGCAGACGGCCTATGCGGTTGACGTCATCAGCGCGATCGTCGTGACACAGGCCGCGGCTCCAGCCATGCGGGCCGCTCATTCGGGCACCATCATCGTGACTGGAGGCGGATTCGCAGATCACCCCATCCCAGCTCTCGCGACGATTTCACTCGGCAAGGCAGCCCTCCGATCCGCCGCCACCATGCTCGGCGCTGATTTGGAGTCGGACGGCATCCGTGTCGCGACACTGACGATCATGGGCCAGATCGTTGCGGGCACGGGCTTCGACCCCGAGAACATCGCAAAGCGTTACTGGGAGGTCGTCCACGCCGGGGATCCCTGGCAGGCAGAGTTTCGCTTTACCGGCGAATAGGCGCCCATCGGAGCCACGGAATGTGGCAACCTCCTGCTGGTCGTGCCCCGACGACACCGACTCGGAACTTGCGGAAGACTTCACTCTGGCAAGTCGAAGCATGGGTCGATTCTTCCACGATCGGCCGTGGAGACGCCCTGCGAGTCGAAACCACCGTGGCCGTGCTGATAGACACCGTTCTTGGTGGCGTCTGGCGGCGCTGCGAACTTCGCGTCCGTCCCTTCGTCACCTGCCGGCGAGATCGCTTCTCGTCGTGTCAGTCTTGATTCGCGGTACGTGAAGCCGTTAGTCCTCGAGAGGCGTTGACGATCCCGACATGGGTGAAGGCCTGAGGAAAGTTTCCGAGTAAACGCCGACGGACCGGGTCATACTCCTCTGAAATCAGCCCAACGTCGTTCACGAGTGCGATGACTCGCCGAAAGACGGCCGTTGCCTCGTCGAGCCGGCCCATCAGCCGTAGGCAGCCGACCAGCCAGAGTGTGCACGGGAGGAACATTCCTTCGCGGCCTGGCAGCCCGTCGACACCACGGTCATTCGCGTAGCGGAGGACGAACCCTTCGTTCATAAGGCGCTCTTGGATGGCATCGACCGTCCGGACGACTCGTTCGTCTTCGGCGGAGAGAAACCCAACGATCGGTATCATCAGGAGACTGGCATCGAGTTCGACGGCGCCATAGGACTGAGTGAACGCCCCCACATCCGCGTTCCATCCCTTCTCGCAAACCTCGTCATGAATCGCGTCCCTGACGACTCGCCACTCGTCGACCGGTCCCTCCAGGCCGTGTACCTCGACCCCGCGGACGGCGCGGTCGAACGCGACCCAGGTCATGACCTTGGAATGTGTGAACAATCGGCGAGGCCCGCGGACCTCCCAGATTCCGTCGTCCGGTTCGGACCAGTGGTCCGCAAGGAACCGCATGATCGCAACTTGGATTCGCCAGATGACCGCGTCAACGGCGATGTCGTGAGATCGAGCGCGGTCGATGGCGTCCATGAGATGCCCATAGACGTCGAGTTGGAATTGGCCGAATGCAGCATTTCCGATCCGCACCGGCGAGGACCCTTCGTAGCCCGGGAGCCAGTCGATCTCTAGTTCGGTGAGACGACGTTCACCGGCAGGTCCGTACATGATCTGCAATTGCTCGGGATCACCGGCCGCAACGCGTCCCAGCCATGTCAACCAGCTCTCGGCTTCTCCCCGCAAACCAGACGCGATGAGGGACTCGAGAGTCAATGCCGCATCACGGATCCAGCAGTAGCGATAGTCCCAATTGCGCACGCCCCCCAGGGACTCTGGGAGCGATGTCGTCGCTGCGGCAACGATGCCCCCGGTCGGAGCGTAGGTCAGCCCCTTCAATGTGATGAGGGACCGCAGTGCAAGATCTTCCCATTCTCCGTGTACGGGCAGAACTCCGGCACACCAATCTCCCCAAAACGTCAACGTCTCCCTGAGCGCCCTCGAGGCATCGAGCACGAAGGGTGGATCCTCGTGAGACCGGTACCAGGCAAGTACGAAAACCACCTCCTCTCCCGCCTCCACGGTGAACTTCCCCTCGTGGCGCATCTCAAGACCGGTGAGCTCGATGGGGGAATCCAGAACCAAGGCGTTCGGCCCGGCGATCGCGACGACACCACGGTCCGTGCTGCGAACCCACGGGACGTCGTATCCATATTCGAAGCGCATGACGAGGTCGATCCGCATCCGCACCGCGCCTTCGACACCCCGAACGATCCGGACGACTCTTGGATGATGATGCCGAGGGGGCATGAAGTCGACCACCTGCACGACGCCCGTGGCGGTCGAGATCTCGGTCTCGAGCACCATTGATTTTCCTTGATAGCGGCGAACATGGGATGTGACCTCGTCGTCAGCGGTGACCTGCCACCGGCCATGGTTGCTCTCTCCGAGGAGGCTCGCGAAGCAGCTCCCTGAATCGAAACGAGGAAGGCAAAGCCAATCGATCGAGCCGTCCCGCCCGACGAGCGCAGCAGTCTCGGTATCGCCGATCATGGCGTAGTCCTCAATCAGTTGTGTCACTACCTCGAACCTTAGGTTCGACTGCCCACCGATTGGGACACCGTGGATCTCACGGAGACACTACGGCCGAGGGGTTCGGACTGCGTCCCGCTGATTGCTCTGAGTTTGGTTGAGGACGGTTGCGACGGGTCATGCGGCAATTCGGCTCCGGAGATAGCGAGCTCCAATGCGACGGGCATCTACCTTGTTCTTTAGAGCCCTGCGACCGGCGACACCTCTACGGGATTCCCTTCAGGAAGTCGCCGGCAGCCGCCATAAGTCGATGTTGCCATCGACGGCGTACTGGTCGATCGCTGCGAGGTCTTGAGGGCTGAATTCGAGGTTCTTCAACGCGTCGACGTTGTCTTCAAGCTGGGCCACGCTGCTGGCTCCGATCAGCACTGACGTGACTCGGGCGTCACGCAGTGCCCATGCAATTGCCATCTGAGCGAGCGACTGACCTCGCGCCACGGCGATGTCGTTGAGTCCTCGGATACGGGCAAGGTTTTGGTCATTGAGCATGTCGCGGGTCAGAGATCCCCCACGATCTGCCCTGGAACCCCGAGGGATCCCGTCCAGGTAGTGGTCGGTGAGAAGGCCCTGCCCCAGAACCGAAAAGGCAATGCACCCCACTCCCAGACCCTCTAGAACCTCCAGAAGCCTGTTCTCGATCCAACGATTCAGCATCGAATAAGAGGGTTGATGGATGAGAAGCGGCGTTCCCAATTGATGCAGGATGGCGACTGCCTCGGCGGTGCGCTCGTCCGAGTAAGAGGAGATGCCGACATAGAGCGCCTTTCCGGACGTCACCGCCGAATGAAGAGCGCCCAGCGATTCCTCCAAGGGTGTCTGTGGGTCAAAGTGATGGTGGTAGAAGATGTCGACATAGTCGACGCCTAGCCGCCGCAAACTTTGATCGAGACTGGCCAGGAGATACTTGCGAGACCCGAGATCGCCATAGGGACCTGGCCACATGTCCCAGCCGGCCTTCGTGGAGATGACGAGTTGGTCGCGGTAGTCCCGGAAATCCTCATGGAGGATGCGCCCAAAGTTGGTCTCGGCGCTGCCGTAGGGAGGTCCGTAGTTGTTGGCGAGGTCGAAATGGGTAATACCCAGGTCGAACGCCCGCCGGAGGACGGAGCGCTGCGTATCAAGGGGCCTGTCGTCGCCGAAATTTTGCCAAAGCCCGAGCGATATCGCGGGGAGAAGGAGGCCGCTGCGACCACAACGCCGATACGTCATGGACTCGTAGCGATCCTCGGCGGGCACGTGGACGGTCATTCGCGGCCCGCTTGTTGCTCAAGCACCTGGGCGACGATCGTCAGGTCGTTGTCGCCAAACCCGAGCGCAACCACGTCCTCCCATTCCTCGGCCAAGGTGGCGAGTACCTCGAAGCGCTCGTGACCGGCGTCACCGAGAGCGAGACGCACATCCTTGAGCGCGAGTGACAATGCGAATTGAGCTGAAAAGTCACCTCGGGCGATTCGTTCCAGCTTGGCTGTTTGCCAAGCGGACACGAGCGGGCCGTCGCCGAGCGCATTCGCCACACTTTCGGTCTGGAGACCCAGCTGATGGGCAAACGCCACCGACACATTGAGTGCTTCCGCCGCCAGTGCCAGCCAGGTATTGGCAACGAGTTTGAGCTTTGATCCGGTTCCAACCGGTCCCACCCAGATGGTTCGTCGGCCCAACGCATCAAATAGCGGGTCAAGCCGTGAGCGAATGGCTTCGGGACCTGAAGCAAATATCGTCAACTGACCTTGCTCGGCCGGTCCTTTGCTCCCTGACACCGGCGCGTCGACCAGGATCACGTCTGAGCGCTCGGCTCTCACCAGGGATTCCACGCGCTGTGTCCCCCGGTCGCCGATTGTGCTCATCTGTACCCAGATCGCACTCGGTGCGAGCGCGGCCAGCATGCCCTTGGCGATCTCCAGGACAGCGTCCGCGTCCGTGACCATCGTGACGACGATGGCGGCCCGCCCGGCCGCGTCCGCAGGGGATTCGGCGGCGCGAGCGCCGAGGTCCACCAAATCCCCCGTGGCATCCGCGTTGCGATTCCAGACGATTGTCGGAATACCGGCACCAAGAGCCCGGGTCGCCATGGCGTGCCCCATGGTGCCGACGCCGAGAAACGCAACCGGCTCATTCTCTCGAGCCACCGCTTCCTCCTCTCAGGCTCGCCCATAGGTCGTGCGAGACGTAGACCAGATCAGCAGGAATTCGGCGCGCTATCAAGGGAAAAGAACGATCTTCCCCTGGGTGTGGCGAAGCTCCTACTCTCCAAGGGTTTCGTCCACTGGACCCATATCAGTCGGGTTTGGCCTCTTCGGTTTCGGTGCGGTCTGGAGGTTCGCGGCATTCTTTCGAGCTGCGCCACCTTCGATTCAGTAGTTGGGCAATTGGTGGGCAAGAGGTTTCCTTGGTCGTTGATTACGAGGAGTTCGCCGTCGAGGTCCCCGGGATGTCCATCCCACAGACTGGTTGCGACGATACGGGGACGAACCCGTTCTTCTCTGCCTGCATGACCCACGAGCATTGACGCCGCAAGTCGTGCCCAAAGATCGTGGAGTAGTTGATGGGTTGGGCGAGAAGCCCGTTCGCCGTGTAGGACTTGAGGCCCCGGAGATCCTTGATGACGGCAGCGCGTGTCGGATTCTTGCCCGCCAGCTCCAGTCCCTTGATCATGAGGTCGGCTCCGGCCCACGCCTCGTACTGCCCGAAGCTCGGGAAGTCGCTCTTGGTGAAGTGCGCGTACCTCTCCATGGCGGCTTGCATCCGTTCCGTCCCTGCGTTCGGGAGGGCCCAGGGACGGTACAGGGACACGAAGTAGTCACCCTGGAGTGCGCTCCACGCCGCGGAGTGGAGGACGTCCGGCTCGTAGCCGGTAGCGAAGACCACTGCCTTCAATTTCACGCCAGCTTGCTGCATCGCTTCGGCCAGGGCGTAGTTGGAGTTGTTGTCGAGGGATGGCACGAGCGCGTTGACGTCGTGCTGCTTGGCGACCAGAGCGTCGGCCGTGAACGCGACGCTGCCCAAGGGAACTGAGGTGTTGAGCACGCCCACCTTGAATCCCAAGTGGGTGGCAGCTTGTGCGTCTCCCTCGGCAGCCCGAGTGGAGGTCGGTGAGATGCCGTACCCGTAGGCACCGAGCACCGTGCCTCCGTGGGCCTTCAAAATCGAGTCGATCGTCGTGTTGGCCGGATACTTGGGGTCCACGCTGCCTTCATCGGAAGCGAACATGTTCGTGTACGGCTGCGTCCCCCATTCGGGGCCATCGGTGTAGGAACCCGTCACGGGCATCCCTGCCTGTTGCGGGTACCTGGCCGCGAGAAACATCAAGACGCTGTTGGAAACGATGCCGAATGCTCCCTTCGAGATGGCATCTTGCACTGCGGTAGTGATCTCGGAGGGATTCGTCTGGTCGTCAACGATCATGGGAACGAGTTTGTGCCCATTGACACCTCCTTCGGCATTCTGGAGGTCGATCCGAGCCTCGAACCCCGCGGGCGATGTCCCGTTTTCGGCGGCAGCCTGCCCCGTCACGTCGGTGATGTACGCGAGAGTGATCGGCGCGGGCGATGCTGACCCAGGCGATGCCGCTACCCCGAACGAGACGAACGGCAAGCAGGCAATGGCCGCAAGCAGTGAGGCGCGCATGGCGCGGCGTGGGCGCACATTTCCTCCTAGATACTGCGTCAAAATGGTCTTCAATGAAGTCACCGGGCATGGAGCCGCACGGGCAGATCTTGATGGCGACGTACCAAGAGGCTGTCGACCCAATGCGGCCGATGTTCGGGGACGAGGGAAATGCTGCTCGTGCGATCCAGCAGCACTGAGAGCACGTTTCGGGCCTCGATCCTCGCCAGTGGCGCTCCGACGCAGTGATGGATTCCCCGACCGAACGCCACATGGCGACGCGGGACCCGCCGGCTCAAGTCGATTTCGTCGGGATGCTCGAACTCCTGACTGTCACGATTGCCGGCGGCCCAGAGCAACAACACCGTTGACTCAGCCGGGATGTCGACGCCGCCCAGCGCTGTGTCCGCCGGCACGGTCCGCATCATGTAACGAAGCTTTGGCTCCGATGTGACCATCATCGAAGGCGCCCCGCGGCTGATGATGATTGAAGATGAGGACTTCTCGGACGAAGTAGCTGCCATCCTCCGTGATGACGGGATCACTGTCTTTACCGCGTCGCCGCGGTCCGGGTTGAGCCGGCCGCTGGCGGCCACCTGCGGCTGACCCTTGGCACGGAGCACGGCAAGCGACAGCCTGAAGGCCCGCACCTGTTGGCGGCCGTCGGCCGCATCCCCTACATAGAGGCACTTGCTCCCGAAGCGGCCGGCATTCGCCTTGACGAGCACGGCTTCATCGAGGTCAACGAGTACCTGGAGACCAGTGTCCCCGGCCTCTAGTGCCCTGACCACAAAGGTTCGCGCGCTTGGCTGATCACGCGGCTCTGCGCTTGGGTTGGCCCCAGCGTCGCTGGGCCTCGCCTCGGACCTCGGCCCGGCGCTTGCGCTCGAGGGCGAGCAGCTCGGGATCTTTGGTGTGGGTGTTTCGCCAGCGCAGATAGGAACGGATGGCTTTGGCCAAGGCGCGGTGGTCCGGGTAGTCGCTGTTGGCGATGGCGAACTGACGCAGAGGTCCGAAGTGGGCCTCGATGGGGTTGGCCCACGAGGCATAGGTCGGGGTAAAGCACAGCTCGACCGCGTTGTCGTCGCACCAGCTGCGCAGGTCTTTGCCGCGGTGGTGATTCAAGTTGTCCAAGATCACGTAGACGGGCTGGTCGTCGGGACGCAGCGCCCGGATGGCCTGGAGGGAGCGAAGGGTAGGTTCGGCGCCCTTGCGCGATTCGATGCGCCCGAAGAGCTTGTCGTCGCCGAGCGAATACCAAGCGAACAGCTGCCGGGTGCCGTGGGGCTTGTGGTAGTTCGCCCGCAGGCGCTGCGGCCTGCTTCGGGGTGCCCAGGCCGAACCGCCCTCGGGCTTGATGGCGAGCGGGCCGAACTCGTCGAAGGCAAAGGTCCGGTCCCGTTCGTGTTCGAGCACGTGCTCGATGCGGGCCAGCTTCTCCTCGCGCAAAGGATCGGGCGACTCCTTCCAGGTCTTGGTGGCCTGGAAGGTGATGTGCTCTTCGGCCAGGATCTGTCGCAAGCGCTCGGTCGAGACCGCGACCCGCCGGCCGCGTTTGGTCGCCAAGTAGCCCTGGAGCTTTCGGATGCTCCAGCGGGTGAAGGGCTGGCCGAGGGTGGCGGGCCGAGCCGTGGCCGACGAGACGATGAGCTCGCGATCAGTCGTCGTGATCCGGCGGGGTCGGCCACCCGCCCACGCGGGGTCCAAGGAAGCCATCCCCAGCTCGTTGAACCGATGGATCATCTCGCGCACCCGATCCGGGGAGGTCTGCACCATGCGGGCGATCACCGCCACGTCGTTGCCGCCGGCGGACGCCAGCACCACGAGGGCGCGGCGCCACTTCACGACGGAGGTATCGCTCTTTCCGCTGCCTCGCCGGACGATGCGCTGGAGCTGGGCGCCCTCGGGGTCGCTCAATCTTCGGACCTTGACTGGTTTGGACATGACCCGAGTCTGCGCGACCCCAGCTCGAAAGTGGTGGACGCGAAGGATTCAGGTCAGGGCACTAGGCGATGGGAGATGTCAAGGAGGGTCCTGTATTCACCCATCTCTCCTACGACGATTACCGCATCCTGCACGTCAACCTGACCCTGCATGAGACGCTCAGCACCCGAGACCGGATCGTCCCCTACACGATGTTCATCGATCCACAGCTCGGGCGCGTCGGCGTAATCGAGCGCGAGGCGACGGCGCAAGGAATCGCCATCCGAGTGGCGAAACTCCCAATGAGCGCCGTCATCCGAGCCATCGAGACTGGGGAGACGCGTGGCTTCATGAAGGCGGTCATCGACGCGAACAGCGGACAGATCCTCGGCGTCGCGGTTCTTGGCAGTGAAGGCGGCGAGATCATGACCAGCGTCCAAGTTGCCATGCTGGGCAAGCTCCGGTACACCGCGATGGCGGACGCTATCTTCACGCACCCGCTCCTGGCGGAAGGCCTCAACACCCTCTTCTCGACGTTCGATGCGACCGTCTCGGCCAATACGGGGTCAGCCGCTGGTGCTGAACACCGGGCGAAATCGTGAGGTGTGATGACCCGCCTGCCGAGGCGGCGGCGAAGCCGCCGTCCGAGACTGGGGCGGCTTGAGACAGTAAAGAAAACCTCTGACATTTGGCGTTCCCGCCGAAGGTCTGGCCAAGGCCTAGAGGCCTGTCGACTTCAAGCACTCTTTGCCTCCCGGGCCGCGACATTGCCTACTCTCGTTCTGCGGCTTCCACCAAGGTTCGGAGACCGCGTCGGATCCCAGTGCGTCCCACTGAGTCCCAATCCGTCCTCATCAGTCGAGAACGAGCTGTCACGGATTCGGTCGATCTGAACCTTTGTGCGGTACCTCTGACCTCCATGTTGTTCGGTTTCGCTGTGCTCGCTGTCCCTTTAGAGGTAGGGACCGAAATTCGTTCCGAAGACGAGGAGCGCCATGAGACACGACTTGAACCACCAATCCGACACGAACCAAACGCCGCGCCGCTCGACCAGTGTGGCCCTCGGGGGTTCCACCCGCACCGCCCTCCCCCAGCCGCGCTACGAGGACCGCGTCGTGGTCACTGTCAGCGAGGCGGCGGAACTCCTGGGTATCTCGCGGGCCTTCGCTTACGAGCTCGTTGCCCGGGGCGACCTGCCGGTCATCTGCCTCGGCCGGCGTCGCCTTGTCCCCAAAGTGGCGCTGCATGCCCTCGTCGAGGGTGACCGATTCGGCGACGGGCAGGCGCCGACATCGTGAGCTCGCGCTCGAGATGCGCGCGATCTGGCCGGGTCCTCCCGCGTGGACGTCCACGACGATGTCCACGTTCCTGGTCACGGCGTTGTGGCGGTGTCGCCAATTTGACCGTGGACCTCGAGCGCCAGAGCAGTCCAGGCCGGCGCAGCCGAGGCGTCCGACGTGTCGGACGCCGTGCCTTGACGGCTCGGAGCCAATCCGTGGACACAATGGACGTCGCCGGACCGTTAGGGCCGGCCTGAGTGCGTCTTGTCCGGGTGCCCAATCGGCCCAAGGCGCCCCACCCACCGGTCTCAGGGGATGGACCGGGTCCTTTTGCACCGTAGGTGCAACTGTGTGCGGTCCAATTCCACGGCGAAACCGGTACGTCATGCTCGCGTTAAGTGGCTCTCGCGGAAGGGTGGGGTGAGCCGGAAGGAAAGTGGCCTCGAGGGGCCTGAGTCGGAGCGTGCGCCGACGTTCAGTCGTAGACCGAGTGCCGAGGGCGCACGGCCCGGGCCCGAAGGAAGGCGAGCACCATGGCCTCGCCGTCCGGGCGGAGCCCGTACCTGTGCGGGTTGAGCGCGCGGTGGGCATCGGAGTCCCAGCGCATCCTCTCTTCGTCGAGGATGCCGAAGATGCTCCACCACCTGACGGGGATGTAGATGGCCGATGTCACCTCTACGAGGCTGATCGCACGACCACCCGAAGACCACCCCTGAGCCTGGAGTACGGGATGGACGTCGATCGCCAACTCGTGTACCTCTGCGCGGCCTTGGAGGAGGCGGAGACCCACCGCCTCAGTGACGGCGAGGGCGAAGTCACCGCCCTCTTCCGTTTCGGTCGCGACGATCGACCAGAGCTCCAGCGGTCGGGCGAGCAGTTCCTTGGCCCGGGATGTGGCCATGAGGTGTCGTCCTCGACGCCGGACCAGATGGAGCCTTCGGGCCGCCTCTCTGATCGTTGCGAGTTGGTGGACGTCGGCCTCCGAGCGTGGGGGCTTGGGCCAGTCCCACCAGCCGAAGCGTTCGGCCGCCTCGGCAACGCTGCCCCGGGGCAGATACCCGCTTTGGCTGAGCAGTGCGCCCTCTGGTGCCGCACAGAGTTCGAGGAGCCAGCGCACCGGTGCAACCGCTGCCTCGGGATCCTCGACGCCGACGGGACTCAGGAGACGGTTGGCGACCAAAGAGCGCCACGCCGACAATTCTTCGTTCGGGGCCAATGCGATCCAGTGCGATATCCGCTCCGTCGTGATCAGCCCGACACGGGTCTGCCCCGGCGGGAGATCCAGTGCCGTCGTCAGTACCCGCTCGGTAATGCGGCGCGCTGTCGCCTGAGCTCGAGGCGCGCCCGGGACCAGTTCGCCGCCGGCGACGGCATCGCCGAGTGCCCGTTCGGCCTCCTCGAGCGCCTCGGCCTCGTAGGGCCCGAAGACCGTGCCCCACGCCAGGACATCGGTGTCCGGCGGCTCGACCCCCGAGACTGCTCTCGCCGACTTGAAGGCGGCGAGCCCCGCCGCCTCGTCCGTCCCCCACGCCTCGAGGACTGACGTCGTCTCGGTCGAACGCGCGATGTCGGCCAGGCGATCCCTCCCGACCGCGTCGAGGAGCACGGCCGTGGCCTCGACCAACGCCCCCCAGTCGCGAGGGTCATGACGCTTGGGTACGTCCCACCAGAGGAAGCACTGCACGGCGGCCTGGTGGACCTGGTCGACCCCCTCGCCCGGCCAGAGGAAGTCGGCCACCACATCGAGCGCACCGGACAACTCGGGGCGCTGCGTCCCCGCACGTCGCACGGCCAGCTCGATCTCGTCCATGGTCATTCCCGGTCGCCCGCCTGCGGCTGGAGACGTGGGCTAGTGAATGCTGCGGTCCACCAGCGCGAGGTCAGCGTCGAGGGCCTCGGCGATCCGGATGAGCGTCCTCTCGTTGGGAAACGCCGAGCCCCGCTCGATGCGGCTGATGTCGGACTGGTCCACTCCGGAGCGCTCGGCGAGCTCCGTCTGGGTGAGACCACGCTTCTCGCGAAGCTCCACCAGCTGCATGGCGAGCGCGTAGGCACTCTCGAAGACCCGGGCCTCGGCCTTTCCCGTTGCCGACACCTTCTGGCGGCGGCTCGCTACCGCCTTGTCGTACCTGACTGCCATCGTTTTCCCTCCAGCGAAGATTATGGGTTATTTCCCATAATCGGTCAAGGGGCCTACCTTTCGCCCTCAGGCCGTTGCCGGCGGCGCCAGTCGATGAGGTACTTCCGGGCTCGACCGATCTCCCGTTGCTGCTTCCTCTCGCCCGGGTCCTTGCCCTTGTCGTAGCCGCCGAGCAGCAATATGACCCGGGAGCCGTGAAAGTGCACGAACACACGGAGAAGGATGCGCTCACGGCGGCGACCCGCGACTTCCTCGCTTCCGAACATGCGCGCGATCTCGCCCGCGTCGTGGCGGATGCGGAATTCGTGCAGACCGTCTCCGAGGGGCTTGAGCCATTCCGTCCGGACCAGGTCAAGGCCACGCTCGGCCAGGACCAGCTGCAGTGCGGCGTCGAGCGCTACGAATTTGGTCTCCGAGAGCTTGTCGATCCAAGCCGTAAATGGTTGGCGTCCTTCTTCGGTCTCGTAGACCTCGAGCTCCCAGGGCCCGCCGCGCGCCACGTGACTCGGGCCGATCAGCGGCCTGGGTCGGGTTGGGTTCCCGCCTCGGGCTCGACCACGACCTCCGCCTTCCGGAGCACGTTGGGGTCGAGTATTCCACCCATGACCGCAGCAGCCGCCCGGTCGCGTTCTTCGAGAGCGTGGCTGTAGACACGCAACGTGACGGACGGATCGGAATGCCCGAGCCGTCCGGCCACCGTGCGCACGTCGACCCCGGCGCCGATCAGCTGGGTGGCGGTGAAGTGCCGCAGGTCGTGGAGCCGCACGTACGGAGCGCCGACCTCGTTGCGCACCCTGATGAAGAACGACGTCACGTTGTCAGGCCGGAACGGGGTCGATCCCTCGACGTGCGGGGAGAAGACGAAGGCGTCGGCAACCGGCTCCTTGCCTGCCTCGTTGATCCACTGTGTTGTGCGCTCACGGTGCTGCGACAGCACGGCCACACCCACCGGGTCGAGTGCGACGCTCCGTGCGCGGTCGGTCTTGGTGGACTTCTCGGCGACGCCGTTCGGCACGACCACCAGGGAGCGGGTCACCTCCAGGGACGCGGAGCCGAGGTCCACGTCGGACCACCGGAGCGCGCAGAGCTCGCCACGGCGCATGCCCGTCAACGCCGCCAGCATCAGCAGGGGCGCCAATCGGGGATCGCGGCGCTCGGCCGCCTCGATGACGTCTCGGACGATGTCGAGCGACGGGACCGAGACGCGCTTGTGCGCGACCCGCGGCGGCTTGGCCGTCTCGGCGACATTGGCGCGCACCCAGCCCCAGCGCACTCCCTGGTGGAGGGCGGCGGAGATCACCGCATGGTGGTTGCGGATGGTCTTGGCCGACTTGCCCTCCACCTTCATGGCGCCGTAGAGCGCGTCCAGATTCTTCGCGGCGAGCCGGTTCAACTGGACCTTGCCGAGGGCGGGACGAATGGTGTGCTCGACCTGCGCCCGGTAATTGCGAAGCGTGGTCGGCGAGAGCTCCAGGCGCTCGCACTCCTCGAGCCACTGGTCCAGCAACTGGCCGAACGTGGCACCCACGCCATCGGATCGGGACGGTGCCTGCTGGTCGACCAGGTCCCGCAACGCCTGGTCGGCCGCCCGGGCCTGCCCGCGGAAGGTCCGCGACAACTGCTTGCGCCTTCCCGTGATCGGGTCTCTCCCCAGGTCGACCCGGAGCTCCCAGACCCCGTCCTTCAATTTGCGCTTGGAACCACGCACGTAAAGGAATGGTACGTCGTTCGTGGGATTTGTCGTGGGATATTTCTGTCGACAGCAGAAGGGCCACTCCCTCGGAGTGGCCCTGACCTGCATTTTTATTGGTGGCGGGGGTTCCAAGCCATCACGCACCCTTCGGGTTACGGACCCGACGAAGTCGCTGGTCACGGCCTGGTGCATAAGCAGTGCACAGGGCACGCGTCTGCTCAATTTGCTGCGCTCTGGCGAC